>Ga0079221_10000046_pt1 | contig 26068 bp, 22 predicted proteins | sample GAAS200_FD_75069 | JGI IMG/M metagenome (GOLD analysis project Ga0079221, IMG submission 75069) | Agricultural soil microbial communities from Georgia to study Nitrogen management - GA AS200 | ecosystem: Environmental > Terrestrial > Soil > Agricultural land | place: USA: Georgia | collected... | reverse complement strand
TCTGAAATTCAATTGGCACGCTCGGACCGGAGGGCCTCGTTCGTTCTGCGATATAAGCGTTGATCCCGTCGGTGAATGCCCGAAGGATTTCCTTTGTGTCCGGCGAGTAGCTCTTGTACTCGGCATCCATGTCGCCGGAGTAGCGCAGCAGACGGGCGTTCACGTCGCGCTGCAGGGCACTCGGCCCAAGAATCTCGGCCAGCCGGCCCTCCCCCGACCGCTTCCAGAGCTCCATCTGGAACAGGCGATCCTGCGAAACGACATATCCCTGCGCGAAGAAGAGATCGTGCTGGTTCTGAGCGTAGATGTGCGCCACACCCCAGCGGTCGCGCAGCACTGTGACCGGCTTTTCCAGGCCGGCGATCTGGAGCGTCCCGCGAATCTCTGAAATGGCATTCTTAGCCCGCGAATCAAGTTTTGCCGTCGAGCTTTGGGCGAGTCCATGGATCGCAAATTGCCAAAGAGAGCCGACCGAGAAGAAAACAGTCACGAAAAAGAGCGCAGCACGTCCCTTCGCGTTGCCCACAGTGCCTCCTCAACATCCAAATGAAGCAATGCGGCGCGACAATAAAGAATCTGCCCTCCAGAGTCAAGGAACGCACTGGACAATGGTCCAGCAGTGACCTCCCGGCTGAAGCGACTCGGCCATTTAGCGTCCATGAAGGGCGCCGCCTTTAAGCGAGACAGCAACGCCTTGCTCCCATTCGTGGAGCATGCGCTCGCCAATTTCTTTAAAGTTAGGATGGTCTTTGATGTAGGCGCGAAGGTCCTTCGACGTGTCCACAATCGTGTCGGCAATGCGCTCGAGTATTTTACGGACGCGAGCAGGGGTGCCTCCCATCCGTGTCTCGCCCAAGCGCTGCAGCTCCTTGGCGCTTGCCCATTTCGTCGTGCCGTTCAGCGTGAGCGCCATGCTGTCCCGTGGCAGGTAGACGGAAGTGGTAACGAGGTCATAGACGGGGGCGAGCCTTGCTTCTCCCTGTACATCATCATAGACAATCCCGAAGTTCTTCAGGTGCGCGTCACCGTTGCGCAGTGCACAGTTGATGACGATCAGGGTAAACAGTCGTTCCATGTCTTCGCCTACGTGCGGGGAATTCGCAAACTCCGCGAAACGCTTCATGATCGAGGTTTCATAGCTGCCGCGATATTTTTCATCGGTGCGGCGGGCGTTAAGCACGCAGAGATCCTCGAATCCCCGGTAAGTGCCGTCAGGCCGCAGATCGAAGCGGTCGATGACAAGCGCCAGCGCGTCTTCCGCAAGCCGGTAAGGAGGTACATCGAGCCCGCATTTCTCGGCGATTCTGAGGCAATAGAATTCATTGGCCGCGAGCTGCGGGTATTCGTTCTGCTCCCAGAATTTCACGATGTGCGTCGCGCCCCGGTAGCTCTGGGAAAGACGATGTTTCTGTTTGCTGAGTGCGACGGACGCGGCTTCGTCGCGCACTAGCACCTTGGGCTGCACGCCACTTATCCCGGAGAAGGACGCAAACTTCTCGATGAGATATCGGAAGAGATCACCGCCGCGGCGCTTTTCCAGAATTTCATCCACAGACTGAAAGGGTACGTCTTCGTACAGCTGTTCCTTCTGGCCTGTGTAGCGGATGCGTCCGACCTGCGAGCGGCCGACAATGCCAAGGAGATCGAACTCGTCGAACGTACCGGTCGCCTTGGCGAAGGCGAGGCGCAGCCTTTCGCGGAGCACGCCTTCGGGCAGGTTCATCTCGAATATCGGGGGAAGCCCGAACTGTACATCCCAGGAGGGCAGGCGCACCGGCATGGTTACGGAGACGGCGCGCGCGCGCGCAATCTCGGGCATATAGGCGAAGCTGCTGCCGCGCGTCCCGTGCCTGTCGAGCATTCCCGCCTCAGCGGCGTCGGTCCAGACCTTTATCATCGCTGTCCTCTTCTTCCATCAGTTCGTCAAGCGTCGGCCGCCGACGCGTGCTTGCTTCCTGGAGCTTCAGCTCCAACCCCAGCGCCGCGAGAATGTTGGTGATCTTGGAATAGCCGAGTTCGCCCAAGCGTCCGTTCTCCAGCGCATCGAGCGTGGATACACCGACGCGCGCTTTCTTGGCGAGTGCACGCTGGGTTAGGCCTAGGCCTTTGCGCTTCGCTGCGATCTCTTGACCTATCGAGGTTAGAGGCAACATACTGCCTAATATACGAGGCATTGTGCCGATATGCAACGGGAATGCCTAATATATTAGGCTATAGTGTTGACGGCCCTTAATCGTAGGCGCTTCTAGACAATGGTCTTGACGGCGATGCCAAAGACCTCTCACAATCACGCTGGACTTAGCCAACACCGGCATTTTGGCGGCCTTGCGCACGTCCACTTGCCCTGCGCTATAGCGATTTCGCCGCGTCACGAACCGTCGAGAGTCCGCGTGTCTCACGCAAAAAGCTCAGTGCTTCTGCCGCTGGAACCGAAGCAGCCGGAGCATTTTCACGGGGAACTAGCGCCGTGCGAGGCTTCGTCTTGCGAGCCATGTCCCTTACTTGTCCTTGAATAGCCGAGGCTCAAGAGGATCGCCCAAAGTTATCCGCATAGCGGAGTCCGCTCCCTCATTCTTCGAGTTGTTCATTTTCGTGCTCACAGGATAGCGCCGCATCTGAGTTGCGTCGTAGGGCTTGAGAATGTCCTTGATGGCATCAAAATTCGTCACGTCAGGATCGAGCCACACTTCGTATTTGTCAGCCGGCACAATCACCGGCATCCGGTCGTGCATGTCAGCTACGAGAGAATTTGGCCCCGTCGTCAAGATCGTGCAACTTTCGATGACTTCGCCTGGCTGGTAGACAGTAGAGGATTTATCCGCGCAAAAGACTATTGTTGTGAAAAGTAGGCCTCAATCCAAAACTTCAAAGTATTGTCCCCGCTCCGGAGGTCCGATCAAATTACACGTCAGTTCTTCGTTGTACCGCTCGCGCAATATTTCCGGGTCGAGATGCTGCGTTCGCGCCAAGTACTTCACGTCTTGAATCTATTAGGGAATAGCTGCTTTAACCTCCGGTCGTAGTCTTGGGGATAGGTCGCAATTGTCACCAGATGGAAAGATACTTTATGTTTCTTCGCGAGAGGCTAGCCTTCTCCGGCAATGCTCTCCAAATCAGGTGCCTTGTCGGATTCGATATAAATGTAATCCGGGCCGTTTGTGCTGCGCGGCAGACCATACATCGCAACTGCGGTAAATCCACCGATGCAGTGAAATTCACAACGCGTGCAGGAAGAAGATTATCAAGGTCTTCGAGAAATTCCCGCTACAGTGAAACCAATTCTCACGCGCGCGGTACACCTCCGACATTTCGCCCGCTGCTATCGGCGCAACGATCTCGTATGGGCTGAGTTGTGTTGTGTTCCCGCCCGTAGTTATTTTGTGGCTCAAATCGACCATCCAATTTGCCTCGAGAATCAACGGCACCTCGAAAGTTCAGATTGCAGCCAGTCGCGGGCCTATTCGTCTGACGGATGCCTTTTATCTATACAATTCATTGGACAGCTAGGATTGAAACAGCCAGTATTGCGCCAGTTTTCGCATTCCAGCGACCACTTGGGGCAGGGTCGCTCTCAATGAGTTCCTTATTTACGGAAAAAATGGCGACCGCGCCGGCCTTCAGGGCGTAGCTGGAAGCGGTAAGCTAACGGCGGGGCGGAAGCTCCCCGAAGAATGGCTAGGGAGGAAGACACCAATGAAAACGAATCTGCGAAAGGCCAGTTGGAGGTTGCTCTTGATGATCGTGGCGGTGTCGGCGGGCCTGGCGATTCCTGCCCGCGGACAGACTAGCCCCTCTACTGGGGCGATTCAGGGCTCGGTGCAAGATCCAAGCGGTGCAGTTGTCTCTGGCGCTGCGATAGCCCTGGTCAACCCTACCCTGGGTATAAACCGCACAGTTCATTCTGCCTCGGACGGTACCTTTCTATTCCCTCTCCTCCAGCCAGGCAGCGGATATGAAATCACGGTTGAGCATTCCGGTTTTCAGAAAGCAAGCGTCTCCAACGTGGCTGTTAACGTCACACAGATCACCGCTGTTAATGTCCGCTTGGTGGTGGGCAGCGTAACCCAGCAAGTCGTTGTCACCGGCGCAGCCACCCCAATCCATACATCGGATGCGACGCTCGGCGACACGCTGACGTCAAGAGTTATTGAGAGCATGCCGCTGCCGACGCGCGATGTTCTGGATATTTTGGCCACTGACGCGGGAGTGGTCTCGCAGTTGACCTCTCCGGCCGCAACAATCCTGCAGGGCTCGGAGGCCATGTTCGTGGGCGGAAATCGCGCCACATCCAACAACTATATGGTCAACGGGATCGACGCGAACAATTTCGAATTCCACACCTTGGCAACAGGGATCGTCCCCATCCCCAACCCGGATGCTGTCGAGGAGTTCCGGACAGAGACCAGTCTGTACGATGCCAGCACAGGATTCAGTGGCGGGGGCAATATCGTCCTCGTCACGCGGCGCGGCACGAATAAATACCACGGAACGGCATACGAATTTCTGCGTAACACGGATATGAATGCCGATGACTTCTTTTTTAACGCCGCCGGAAAGCCGCGTCCAGTCATGCAGCAAAACCAATTTGGATTTTCCATGGGAGGCCCGGTGCCCAAAGCGCCGAACACCTATTGGTTTTTCAACTACGAAGGGCAGCGCCAGCGTAACGGTGTGACCGGCGCGGCGACAGGACTGCTTCCCGTGCTCCCGGACGATCGAAGCTCCGCTTCCCTGGCATCGCTCTATAACCTTCCCCAAAACGCTATCGATCCGGTGGCAATCGCCATTCTGAACGCCCCGGGGCCTTACGGCGGGAAACTCTTCCCCAGCGGTTCAGGCGCGCCACAAGGGGAGCTTGGATTATTTGCGTTTTCCTCCCCTGCGCACCTGAATAGCAATCAATACAACGCCCGCATCGATCACAGCTTTCGGATCGGTGGTGTAGACAACCAGTTCAGCGTTTCTTACTTCGCGAATCCCGACACGTTCACAAACAGCAGCGGCGCAAACGGCAGCACGATTGGCCAGCCCTATCAATACCTTCTCCAAAACGAGACACTTTCAGTTCAGGATACCCAAACCATTCGCCCGGACCTGCTGAACAGCATCAATGTGGGATTCACATACAACAAACGGGACATTGGGGCGATCCACCCGCTGACGCTGAACGATTTTGGGATGACGCGGTTTAATTCCTCGATTATCGACCGAGGCCCCAATTTTTCCTTTGCGGACCAGATGAATTGCTGCGGCGCGAGCGTTTCTGTGGGTGAGACGCAGCACAACGAATCGCAGGATTTCCGGGATATGCTGTCCTACTCTCATGGCGTGCATTTCTTCCGTTTCGGCTTTGAGGCGCGCACCCAGCAGTTCAATTTCGGCTCCCCGCTCGACCCTGGCTCGCTTTTCTTTCAGGGCGGCCTGGCCGATGCGCTCTACGGCCCGCCGAGCGATCCCAATGCCGATCTTTCCATTCGTGATTTCCTCGTCGGAGCGCCTTTTTTCATAAGCATTGGCAGCGGACTGAACGATTTTGAGTACCGAGCCCATGATTTTGGGCTCTTCGGTGAGGACGATTATCACTTGACGAGTCGGCTCACCTTGAATCTTGGTTTGCGTTGGGATTACTTAGGCAATATCACCGAGAAGCATGATTTGATCGCGAATTTCGATCCCTCCTTGCTAACCCCGCTGACCATGCAAACCGGAGGGCCGGGTCTTCAGGACGGATTCGTGATTCCCTCCGGTGCCCCGAAGTTTGGTACCCCCGGAGTCTCGAAATCCACTTACAACAACCAGCCGCTCAAGGATTTCGAGCCGCGAATCGGTTTTGGACTCGACGTGTTGGGGAATGGCCGGCTGGCGCTCCGCGGCGGATTCGGCTTGTATTTCTCCCGGATTGGGCCTTTTGGCCTGCTGCAGACCATCAGCAATCCGCCTTTTGCGCTGAGCACGGCGATCGTCAATACCTCACAGGCTCAGATCCTCTCCGATCCGTTCCCCACTCTTCCGCTCCCAAGCCAGTTTCCTATCTTCACGCCCTTTCCAGAGCTCACTTCCCTCAACTCTGACGGCTCGCCCAATTTTACGGAGCCACAGTTGAATGTCATCGAGTTGCAGCGCGACGCGCACCCGCCGTACACCGAACAGTGGAACCTGACAACGGAATACCAATTCCTTAAGGGCTGGACCATACAGGTTGGCTACATGGGTTCGCACGGCATTCACCTTCAGGATTTCCAAGGCTTGAACAACGCTTTGCTGCGCAATGCCAACAATCCAGGCCCCTCGGGTCTGGACGTGAATTCCGCGCAGAATCGGGAATCCCGTGTTCCCTACGTGGGCATCAGCTCGACGGGAATGCTGGCGCTCACGGACGCGGGAGCTTCGAGCTACAACGCTCTGCTCGTCACGCTGAGTCACGAGTTTTCTCGCGGCCTGTTTCTCAAAGCTGCTTACACCTTTTCGAAAACCATCGACAATGTACAAGCACAGGCAGGTTTCGAACCCACTATCGGTCCAAGCGGAAATCAATTTCTCCCGCAGCTCAATCGAGGCATCTCCAATTTCGATGTCCCGCATCGCCTGGTGCTCACCTACGTCTACGACATCCCGGGACCGAGAAGCGGATGGCAAGCCGCCCTTCTGAATCACTGGACTTGGTCGGGGATCACCACGCTTCAATCCGGCTTCGCGGGAGAAATCGATCAGTTCACCGCCGGAAACTCCCTGTCGGGAACCGATGGATACGGCATCCTGAAAACGGGTTGCGCGCTGGTGAATGGAGGCAATGTAAGCGCCCACACACGCGCTTACCTCAATAGCTCTTGCGTATCGACGACCGCTGCGCTTCTGAGCGGAAGCATTTTCGGCCCGTTGTCTCCCTTCGAGGGACCTGGAAACCAGACCTATACGATCGATCCCAGCAACCCCGCAGCTATCGGCTATCTGCAAGGCCCGTCCACTCGGGGCGCATTTTTTGGCCCGTTCGAGACGCGCTGGGACATGGCCCTGGCCAAAACGATTCCCCTGCGGGAGCTCGGCGAGCAGGGAAATTTACAGTTCCGCGCCGAAGCCTTCAAAATTTTCAATACACCGATCTTCAGCAATCCGCACAGCGTGGCCGGATTGTCGAGCTTCGGGAGAATTACCAGCACAATCGACAACACTGGCCGTCAATTGCAGCTGGCGGTTCGGCTGAACTGGTAATTGGGTGGGGGAGTGGAGGCACCGTCGCTCCTTTTTTCTTCCTGGCGAGTGAAGGAGATCAAGAGCATGACTAAGTGTGACAACTCAGTGTGTATCGTCTCGTTGGCTCTCACCTGCTTGCTTTTTGGCGGGGCTTCGCTCGCTGCGCGGACCGTGCCGCCTAATTTTTACGACAACATGCAGTGGCGCCTCATCGGCCCCTTTCGGGGCGGTCGCGTGGAAGCGGTGACGGGGATCCCTGGCAATCCGCTCGTCTACTATTTTGGTTCAGTTGCAGGCGGCGTGTGGAAAACGGTGGACGGAGGCCACACGTGGCTGCCGCTGTTCCAAAAAGAGCCCGTTTCCTCGATTGGCGCCTTAGCCATTGATCCTTCTGATCCGGAGGTAATTTACGTTGGCACCGGAGAGGCCTGCCCTCGTGGCGATATGTCCTTCGGCGATGGTGTTTACAAATCTTCGGATGGCGGAAAGACCTGGTCAAACTTGGGCCTGAACGATACACGTCACATTGCCAAGATCATCGTGGATCCACGAAACCCGGAGGTAATCTATGTCGCTGCGCTCGGCTCAGTGTATGGGCCAAGCGAGGACCGCGGAGTGTTTCGTTCGAGTGACGGAGGAAAAACCTGGCAAAAAGTGCTTTTCCACGATGCCAGCACGGGCGCCATTGATCTGGCGATGGACCCCCACAATCGACATGTGCTCTTTGCCGCCCTCTGGCAGGTTCGACGAAAACCTTGGGATTTTACCAGCGGCGGTCCAGGAAGCGGACTCTCCCGCTCCACTGACGGCGGGGATCATTGGACAGAAATTAACGGCCATGGTCTTCCTGTCGGCGTGCTCGGCCGGATCGGCGTCAGTGTGGGCGCCCAGTCGAATCGGATTTATGCCATCGTTGAGGCGAAAGATGGCGGCCTTTACCGTTCCGACGATGGGGGGACAAACTGGAATCGGGTGAACGGAAGCTGGGATTTGCGCGGCCGCCCCTGGTATTACTCCCATATTTTTGCCGATCCCAACGATGTTGATGAAGTCTATGTGTTTAGTTTCGGGGCGTATCGCTCGGTGGATGGGGGAAAGACGTTTGCTGCGCTTTACACACCGCACGGAGATTACCACGCACTGTGGATTGATCCTCGGGACTCCCGGCGGCTGATTGTGGGAAATGATGGCGGTGCCACGATTTCGGTCGATGATGGGACGAGCTGGACTACAGAAGACAACCAACCCACGGGCCAGTTCTACCGCGTAGCTACGGACAATCGATTCAACTACTATCTTTACGGATCCCAGCAAGACCGGGGAACCGTTGCCATCACCACGAGGAGCGATGAGGCCCTTATTGGCCAGAACGACTGGTTTTCGGTTGGGGGAGGCGAGAGCGGATTTGTTCTGCCTTCGCCTCTCAACTCTGGCGTTGTCTATGCGGGAAGCCTGTATAGCGCGTTCACACGCTTTGACCGAGGCGCCGCGCAATCGCGGGATATCTCACCTTGGCCTCTCAATGAACTGAATCTTCCCGCGAAAGATGCCCGCTACCGCTTTGGGTGGACTGCTCCAATGCTGATCTCCCCGCATGACCCGCACACCCTGTACATCGGGGCGCAGGTGCTATTCAAGACTCGGGATGAAGGCAAGACCTGGGATGTAATCAGCCCTGATCTGACGCGAAACGATAAATCTAAGCAGAATTCTGCCGGTGGCCCGATCACCCAGGACAACACGACAGTCGAATACTTCGACATGATTTCCACAATCGCGGAGTCCCCGCTCCAATCGGGACTGATCTGGGTGGGAACGGACGATGGATGGATCCAGGTCACACGAGATGCCGGTAAAAGCTGGGTAAACGTCACCCCGAAAGGAATGCCGGAATGGAGCCTCGTGACTATGATCGAGCCGTCGCGCTTTTCTGTCGGTACGGCCTATGCCGTAGTCGATGACCATCAGCTCAATGACTTCAGGCCGCACGTTTATCGCACTGCCGATTTCGGCCGTACCTGGTTATCTATCACCGAAGGTTTGCCGGCCGATTCCTACGTGCATAGCGTGCGCGAAGATCCAGCGCGGCGAGGCTTGCTTTACGCAGGAACCGAAACCGGAGTGTTTGTCTCTTTCGACGATGGGAGCCACTGGCAATCTCTTCAACTGAATCTTCCGACGGTGCCGGTGTATGACCTCACGGTTCACGAAAATGATCTGGCTGTAGCCACGCATGGACGTGGTTTCTGGGTTCTCGACGACCTAACCCCCTTGCGGCAGGCCGCAGAAGCTTCGGCGAGCACCGATTTTTATCTCTATCGACCCGAGCCCGCCTATCGCGTGCGCGGCAATAACTTCTATGCGACAGTCTCTTCGGGTGCTCCCAGCAGCCCTGTGGCGGGACAGAATCCTCCTGCCGGCGCCATACTCGACTACTATCTCAGCGCACAGCCTCAGACATCCGCCAAGCTTGAGATCGTTGACGATAAAGGAAGAATTGTCCGGGCGTTCGACCTGCATTCGGCTGCGGTCTCGGCAAGCGGAAAGCAAGTGCTCATCAGTGCAGGCGCTGTGACCCTCGCGGACGGCCAGGAGTATAGGACTGATCCCACAGTGCATCGCGGGCTCAACCGCTTCGTCTGGGATCTGCTATACCAAGGGAACGAGAACAGTACCAGGGGCATGAGAGTCCCCGAGCCGCTGGTAGTACCGGGGAATTACGCGGTGCAACTCACGGTCGACGGCAAAACTCAGAAGCAGCCGCTTGTGGTGCGCGAGGATCCTCGGGTTCAGGTTTCTCTCGCCGATCTGCAGGCGCAATTTAACCTGCAGAGCAAGATTGCTGATCGTTTGCAAGAGGCCGCAGTCGCTGTTGCTGAAATGAAGCAGGTGCGTGGTGAGCTTCTGGCTCTCAGCAAGCGACTGGATGTATCGGGAAGTCCAGAAAAACTTAAGAAGGCCCTCGGCAACGTAGAGAGCAAAACTGAAGATGCGGAAAGATCCATCACAGGCTGGAAAGCGGCGGGCGATGGTTATGCGCTGAACTACCCGCCGGCATTAGATGACCAGATCAATTGGCTGTTCATGTTTGCGGGAGCAGGCGACGGAGCACCCGGGCAGCCGTTTCTCGATTTGTACGACCAGTTGAGTCGCGAACTGGCGGCTGACCTGGGCCGCTGGCATGAAATCAAGGCTGCCGATCTTGTTCAGCTCAACGAGTTAATTCGAGAGAACAAGATACCTGCAATCGCCGCCTTCGCCCCTCCACCGAGCCATTAAACCGAGCAGCTTAGTACGCGAATGGATTATCCGGGAAGGTCAGAACGGGACGATGCCCTCCGGCGAGTGCATCGCTGAAATGCAGCAGCCACATTCCGATCCCGGAAGCTCCTTGCATATACCCGGTCTGCGCAACCGCAATATCCGGGCGGACCCGGGTTTCCACCTGTACCCAGCGGTACCGTTTCCCGTCCTTCTCAGCCAGTTCGAGGAGTTGTTCGCTGCCCTTCTTGGCCGCCCTGAACCATCTGCGATCATGAGTGACCAGGAAAGCATCGTAGAGAAACTCCGATTCGGCCGCAATCCCGCAGCACATGCTAACGTTATGCCAAACACCGGGAGTGACCGCCTTTGCCGGGCCTCCGTTGGCTACGACGGCTTCCGCACATTTCTCGATGAGCTCCCGCCATTGGGCATCACGAGTCACCTGGTAGAGTCGATAGAATAGCCGTGCTGTTCCGGCCGGTCCGTGACACCAGCCCAGGTAAAAAAGATCGCGGTGCTCGCTATCGTGGTAGATCATGCAGTAGCGGTTATTTAGGTCGGCTATTGACAGTAAGTACTTCGCGCCAGCAAGCGCCGCATCGAGGAACTTCTTTTGGCCTGTGGCCTGGTACAGCGTAGCTAAGAAATAAGAAACACCGGCCGTGCCGTGCGAGAAATTGGGCATCTCCCGAGGATAGCTGGGATCCATCATCCACATCAGGCCATCTTGTTTTTGCTGAGCGGTCGCGATCAAGAAATCACCGGCGCGCGCCGCGAGCTGTTTTGCTCCTGGAGCCTGGAGGTGGTCGGCGGCCCAAAGCAGGAAGAGACCGGTGCCGCTCGAACCCGCGATGATGTCAGTGACATCGTTCCATTTGGCCCCTGTGGGTGTCATTTGCGCGCGTTTTTCCAGCCAGCGCACGCAAAGGAGAGCGCCGTCGCGATAACGGGCGTCATGCGTAATCAAGTACGCTTCCCCAAGCGTGAAGCCAGAACCGGCCAGGCCTTCATACAATCCGGTCCCGTCTTTCTCGGAAATCGATGCAAGAAGAGCGTCGGCTCCCTTCTTGCCCTTTTCGAGGAAATCCCGGTCCTGCGTGCAGCGATAGGCTTCAAGAAAAAACAGAATTGGACCTGGAGTGCCAGCATACAGCGTAGTGTTGACACTCTCCGGATTTCGAGGGTCCGCAGGCCAGACGATCCCATTCCCCGTGTTTGAGCCGTTTTCCTCGATCCAGTGCGCCGCCCCAATGGCTGCTCGCTGGTACGCGTCTCGGGTTCGTCCTCGCGCCCCCGAGGAAATGGAAAGCGCGGCGCAAGCCGCCACTGCTGCAATTCGCAAATGCCTGCTCATTGAGTTCGCTCCTCGGCAAGAACGGTTCGGACTTTCTGATCCCGCAGCGTTCTCAGTAAGGGAACGGGTTATCAGGAAACCGGATGACTGGGCGGTGTTGTCCGGCGAGCGCGGCGCTGAAATGCAGCAGCCACATACCTATCCCCGAGGCCCCCTGCATATAGGACGTTTGCGCAATGGCATAGTCTGGCCGAACGAAAGTTTCGACCTGCACCCAGCGATATTCTTCATCATGCACATCGGCTCTCTGCAGTAAGTCTTCACTGCCTTCTTTGGCCGCCTGGAGCCATTTGCGATCATGCGCAACCAGATAAACATTGTAAAAAAACTCCGCCTCGCCGGCAGTGCCGTCGCAAATGCTGACGTTACGCCATACGCCCGGATTCGGGACTTGTTTGGGCTGGCCTTGGCGCCAAACCGTGAGCGTTTTGGCCGATCCCGATGGTATGGTCGTAAAAGCCTTCTCTGGCCCACCAAAAATCCGTGTGGCTGCCGCGCACTTTTCCACTAATTCCAGCCACTTCGGCTGTTTTGTAATTTGATAAAGGCGGTAGAAGAGTGCGGCGGTTCCTGCCGGACCGTGCGCCCAATCGAGATAAAAGAGATGCGTGTTGTGATTGTCATGATAGACAAGGAAGTACTGCTCTGAGGAATTGGCGATCGCGATCAGGTGCCTGGCGCCTTTGCGCGCGGCCTCCAGAAACTCCTTGCGACCGGTGACCTGATAAAGCGTAGCCAGAAAATACGCCACTCCAGCCGTGCCGTGACAGAAATTCGGCATCTCGAATGGATAGCTGTTGTCCATCATCCACTTGAGCCCGCCCCCGGGTTCCGGCTGGCCAATGCGAATCAGATGTTCACCAACCCGCATGGCCAGGGCACGGGCCTCCACCGCTTGGAGGTGGTCGGCCGCCCAAAGCAGGAATAGGCCTGTTCCGCTCGCTCCGCTAATAATATCCGTGACCTCATTCCACTCGCTTCCATCCGCAGTATTCGTCGCCTTCGCCTCAATCCAGTGCAGGCACTGCAGCGCACCTTCCCGATACTTGGCATCGCGAGTGATCAAATAGGCCTCGCCCAAGGTGAAACCAGAACCTGCGAGACCAGTGTACAGACCTGTGTCGTCATTCTTGGAAATGGATGCGAGGAGCGCATCGGCTCCCTTGCGCGCCTGTTCGAGGTACGCGTGATTTCCCGTGTAACGGTAGGCCTCCAGGAAAAAGAGAATCGGGCCAGGAGTGCCGGCGAAGAGAGTTGTATTCATACTCTTGGGGTCTTCGGGATTGGCGGCCCAGACGATTCCCGAATTCTTGGCTGTGCCGTTCATGCGCAGCCACTGCGCCGCTCCGAGAGCTGCTTTTTCATAAGGGGAGTCCGCAGCTTGCGCGGGAAGAATGGAAACCATCAGAGCGATCAGGACGACTGCGACGCCTTGGAGCAGATGTTTCATTGATCCACCTCCGCTGCCTGCTGCTATTTGTGAAAAACCAGCCGGCCGTTCTTGACGACGACGACGATGTTTCTCAAGTTCTTGATGGACGCAAGCGGGTCACCGTGAACGACGATGATATCGGCGCGGCGGCCCACTTGGATTGTGCCGAAATCATCTCCTCTGCCCAGCCAAGAGGCCCCACTCCCAGTCGCCGCTCGGATGATCTGCTCACGAGGAATACCGGCCTGCTCGTAGGCCTCCAGTTCATCAAAGAGGCTGCCGTCATCGGTGCCTGCTAAGAGAGGTACTCCCGCGGCCACAGCATTGTGCACGAACTGCGACATCCGTCCGTAGCTCTGCTCCCAAGTGGCAACTTCCTCGAGACTGAGTTGTTTACGCAGGGAAGGAGCCGGAGACTGGATCGACAAGGTCGGGTCAAAGCCAATTTTCGCCCGCAACATGCTGGCAATCAATTCCTGGGCACGAGCGCCGTTGGGATCGATGTTTCGCCAGTCCGCTTGCATTCGCGCCACGAGGTGCCATGCAGCATCGAGAGTGCGGTCGGCTCCTTGCGGCTGGGCACTCGCCGGCAGAAATTCCGGCCATATGCGGATGTGGTTGAGACCGTCGATTCCGGCGCCGATGGCTTCGGTCCAGCTGGTCCTCACTCCGATGTGTCCAGTCACCCGCAGGTGGTCTCGATGTGCAGCCTCGATCACGGCCCTGAGGACTTCCGGCTTCAGCAGAAAGTAAACCTTCAACAGATCCACACCCTGAGCCTTGAGCGAGTCAACCAGGGGCTTGGCTTGTTCTGCCTGGTTGATCTGGACCGCAACCATCGGATGGTAGGTTCCGAATCCATCAATCAATGGCCCAGCGGTGTAGATGTCCGGACCCGGCTCGAGACCCACCGCGATGGCTTCCTTGAAGTTTAAGCTATCCGCCAGATCCGCTCCCGGATCTCGAATGGAAGTAATGCCCCGGGAAAGCAAGCGGGAGCCGTCAAAAGCGTCCCAGAAATGGTAGTGGTTATCCATCAGGCCGGGAAGAACTGAATCACCCTGCGCATCGAAAACCGGAACGCCGGCAATATCACCGGGGCGGAACGCCCCACGTTGAATCTTGACAATGCGCCCTCCACGAATGAGGACGCTCGCGTCAGCAATCGGCGGACGGCCTGTACCATCGATCAAATGGGCATGGATTACCAGGAGATCGGAGGGCCATTGCGGTGGAACTTGGAACGCCACGTGAAAAGGAATCGGCGCGAGCGCTCCGCTAGAAATATCCAGGCGGTAGAGTTTGCGGGCTGCGCAAACGATCAGCGTGTTCGCGTCTGGTCCGAACGTGATTTGTTCATCCTGATATGCACTGCGGAAGACTACTTGAGGCTTTCCGCCGCCCTCCGCCTGGTCGACACGGATCTCGTCTGCACCGTTGCCGGTCTCCACGTACGCGACTCGCACTCCATCTCGGCTCCATGCAACGCTGGTATCGTCGAAGGGAGTGTTTGTAAGGCGGACCGCCCGCCTCTTCTCCACGTCCATCATGTAGAGATTTGCGCCGCCATAAAGCCCTGAGGTCAGAAGCAGACGCTTCCCCGACGGCGACGGCGCAAAAGACCACTCGTGCCACCCGCGAGTCTCTGTAATCTCTTCCGGTGCGCCTCCACTGGTGGGGATCTTCCAAATATGCGCATCGCTTTGACCATAGCGCACCGTGAAGAAAATGTCGCCCCCTGCAGGGTCATAGGCGATTTGGCCGATCACTCCATCAGTTTCATAAACGACGGCCCAAGTCCCGACTGGGATATCGTAGACCACCAGATAACTGTGATAGTTCACTTCATGCGAAAACGCCAGAAATGCGCCATCGGGCGACCAAGCAGGGAAGCGGTCCCACCCGATACCTGATGAAATTAGTTGTCCCGTACCGCCGGCAGCAGGCAAGAGACAGATCCTACCCAGCACGCTGACGGCAATCCGGGTTCCATCGGGGGATATAGCCGGGTCTCTCGCGCCATGGTCGATGACCACCGATCCTAGTTCGGCCCAAAGCGGTGGGGCAAAAAAAGCCACAGAGACCACCGAGAGAACAATCCCGAGAAATCCAGACAGACAGACCGGAAGAGAGCGCAGCCGCAAACTCCTGCAATTATCAGAGCCAACGAAAGAGCTTAAGCGGGAGCTGCAGAATCTGGATCTCACGAACTAACCTCGGACGACCTGGATGGTAACGGAAACTTCCGCTGTGGGCCGCAGCGACGCAGCCACGCTGCAGTACTTGGCATTCGAGAGCTCGACTGCGTGCCTCACGGCATCTTCAGAGAGATTTGGGCCTTTCAGGACGTGATGGACTCGGATAGTTTCATAAATGCGAGGAGCTTCCTGACGGCGCTCACCGTGAACCTCAATCCGATAGTCGGTTACGTGCTCGCGCTTCTTAGTGAGAATATCGACAACGTCCGAACCCATGCATCCTCCGATCGCGAGCAGCAGCAACTCAACCGGCGTGGGCGCCGAACTCCTTTCGCTGTCGGTCTCCATAACCAGGGCCTGCCCGCCCGGACTGATCCCCACAAAAAACCCGTTGCCGCCGTAGTGCACGGTAGCGTTGATCTCTGCCATTCCGCTCTCCTTACCTGATGTTAGGGTTGATGGACGACGTGACGAGCGTATAATGTGGGTTCCCACACTAGCTGTCCAATGAATTTGATAGATGAAACCTATGCTTCTTAGGAAACGGTTCGGGCGCATCATAATAGCGCGTGGATCCTCAAGGAGGTTTTGATGGAGTTGCGCCAGATCGAAATTTTTAAAATGCTTGCCCAGGAACTGAACTTCACGCGAGCCGGGAGAAGGATACACTGCGTGCAGTCCAACGTGAGTGTGCAGATACGCTCTCTTGAGAAGGAATTCGGAGTCCAGTTATTTGAGAGATTAGGTCAGAAGGTGCGTCTGACAGCTCAGGGGCAAACGTTCCTGCCATATGCAGAACGCATTTTACGGTTGATACAGGAAGCCGCCGCAGTCACGAGAGGTGGCGAGAATCCGGCAGGAACTTTGATCATCGGCATGCCCGAATCCGTGCTCACCTATCGCCTGCCGCCCGTGCTCCAAGTCTTCCGGGGGAACTGGCCGCACGTCGAGCTGGTCTTTCGCGGAATCAGCTCGCTTGAGCTCATTCCCTGCTTGGAGCGCGGTGACCTAGATCTCGGCCTGGTCATCGATGATGCGATCCGGATCCCGGGAATTCATTCAGAGGTCTTGTGCAACGAGCCGCTAGTGCTAACCGTGCAGCCGGGACATCCGCTTTTGCGCGCGCCGATTGTGCAACCCGAGCATCTCGGATCCTATACTTTTCTGCTTACCGACCAGGGTTGCGCTTATCGCTCTAAACTTGAGACAGCGCTGGCGCGCGTGCACGTCCGGCCAAGGACGGTAATGGAATTTACAAGCGTTGAAGCGATTAAGCAATGCGCTGCTCTGGGGATGGGAATCGCCTGCCTGCCCAAGATTGTTGTGGAGCGTGAGCTCGCTAGTAGCAAACTGGTTGTTCTTCCAGCAGCGAGTTTCGAACTGGCGATGAATACGTTGGCGGTCTGGCATCGGGACAAATGGATCTCCCCAGCGATGAAGGCCTTCCTTTCGCTGATCCGGCTGCACCTGGGCAGCACATCTATTTTCAATGTCCCAACAAAAAGTGCGGCGACGATCATTGACGGGCGAAAGCCTGCAGCCAGTGCCGCGGGAAAGAACTGTGAAGCCCGAATGACTTCTGGGAGACACCGCGGAGTCGCACCGTAGCTTTTGCTCGACATCAATTCGGGCATCCGGGCAAATTCGCTGCCATTCTTCCGGGTTCGAGCGTACTCGGTGCAGGCAATCTTGCTTTTCGAGATAAATTTCCAGGCATTGCGCAGTCGTTTCCCCAGAGCAAACCGCAGAAGGGCGGGTCCGGCCATGCTTCCAAGCCTGGCTCGATAAGAAACTTGACCTGCTGATCTCAAACTCCTTCCAATCTGTGCATGAGGTCACAGTTTGTGACCTCAATTCAGCCAACTTTGTGGTCGCAATTCGCGACATCAAACTTCAAATCCTATCTATGATTGTCAACTGAGTTTCGCATTTTCTCTCTGTTCCTGTAGTTGAGTACTTCCTCGGTTGAGCTGCCCGTGGCGCGCATTCCAAATTTTCGCGCCGGTCAGGATTTGCATAAAGCGGAGCCGAAGTAACTCGCGCAAATCACAGCGTGTGAGGTGCTAGACAACATCAACGGCCATTTCCGTATCGAGCAGCAGAGGAAAATGTTTGAATGAAGACGTGACCTTATGAGACGTCCTGCTATTTGATTCTTTGTTTCCACTCGAACCTCAGTCGATCTTCTATGAAAGGTGTTTTTCCGCCCCTATAAGGCTGGAGGTCTCGCAGGGACGAAATACGATTCGAGATAGAGGGCGGATTGTCTCCGAGGATTTCTGCACGCAGTGCTGCCTCTAGTATGTTGGACGCCAACGAAGGAAAAAAGCACGTGAAGTCAGAGCCATCGGTAATATCATCCACACGCGCATTCTTGCCGTAGATTGCCTTCAGTTTTCGATCAAGTACTCCCTCTTCGTCGTAAAACACGTTGATTATCTTAGGACCACCCGCAAGTGCTTCGCGGACCAATTGCGACATATCGTCGAAACGTGAATCCTGGATGTCTATGAAGATTCAGTTGTAATCATTCATGCGCTCCCGGAGAGCACTAAGATTCGGAAGTTCGTTTGCTTCTGGAGATCGCCGTCCGTGGATGTTCAAGTCCACGAAAATATCGAGCGACCCAGCTGAGTTGTCCTCAAGAGCTTCCATGTAGCGGATGATCCGGCAATGTTGGAGTTCAATTAGGCGCGGCTCCTGAAAGGAGCCATGCCCCACTAGATAGATTGCACTGGTATCGGTCGTTTTTTCGATCATTCGACGACGGTACATTCGTTTGAATCAGAGCGCAAGGAATGGTGACAAGTCTCAGCTCGCATCGCGTATCATGGCCTCCAATATTAATTTCTGTTCAGCTTCGGCAGTTGGTCGGCAGAGGTGTGTCCAGCAACTCACGGATTTTGCGAGCAAGCACTTTGCAATCGAATGGCTTCTGCAATAGTGCGAATCGAGCGGATTCCGGAGATACTGAGGGAAGGGAATGCTCTGAGTAGCCAGAGCAGAAAACAACCGGCAGATCCGGGACAGTTTCCGATAGATGAGCATAAACAGCTGGACCGCTCATCCCCGGCATCACCATGTCCAGGACCGCGAGCGATATTCGGGACTTGTGAAGACGAAATTGATTGATCGCTTCGCGCCCATCGTGAGCGGCGATCACTTTATAACCTAGGGCTTCCAAGACTTCGTGCATCATGTGTCGCATTCCATCGTTATCTTCCACGAGTAGGATCGTCTCCGATCCTCCGCGCACAGCAGACTTGTCAGCCACCCGCTTGGGATCAGCTGTGCCGGCAATGGCCGGGAGTAAAACTTTGAAAGTTGTTCCTTTCGTGGGTTGCGTTTCCACATCAATCATGCCGTTATGCTGCTTTACGATTCCAAGTGCCGTTGGAAGGCCAAGCCCCGTGCCCTCTCCAGTGTCTTTGGTCGTAAAGAACGGCTCGAAAATATGCTCAACAGTGGCGGAATCCATGCCGGTACCGGTGTCTGAAACAGATAATTGAATATACGTCCCGGGTTCCAGGTCGGAGTGGATTTTGCAGTACTCGGGTCCAAGCTGCATCATCCCGGTCTTGATGGTCAGCTCTCCGCCGTTTGCCATGGCATCACGCGAATTGAGGCACAAGTTCATCAACACCTGTTCGATTTGCGTTGGATCCGCTCGAATAATGGGAGCTTCGGCGGACAACTCCAATTTTACCTCTATATGCTCACCGATTACTCGACGGAGCAGCGTGATCGTCTCGGTGACCAGCTGGTTCAATTCGATGTTGCGAGGCTCCAGCTTCTGCTTTCTCGCATAGGCAAGCAGTTGCCGCGTGAGTCCGGCCGCGCGCCGCGATTGTTCGCGAATCCTTTCGAAATACCGAGCTGTAGCGCTGGATGGCGAAGCCTCGCCAAGTCCCAATTCCGCCCACCCCGACACCGCGCCGATCACATTATTGAAATCGTGTGCGATCCCGCCGGCGAGTCTGCCTATGGCTTCGAACTTCTCCAGCTGACGTATTCGTTGCTGTATGGCGTCGTGTTGGCGGCGGAGTTCTGCATCGAGGAGTTCTCGGCGGACCGCTGGCAGCAGGCGTGCTGTGTTCCCTTTCATCACGTAATCGTTCGCGCCCAGCTTCATGGCTTCGACCGCCATTTCCTCGCCAATCGTTCCTGAGACGAAGATGAAGGGAACGTCCAGGCCGCGCTCGCGAATGATCTTGAGGCACGCCACGCCGCTGAAGCCGGGCATGGAGTAATCCGAAAATACGATATCCCAGGCGCCAAGGACCAGCGCTGCGCTTAAAGCCTTGGCGGAATCGACACGCTCAAATGTGACGTCGTATCCGCCTTTGCGCAACTCACGAACGAGGATGTCGCAATCGATCTCGGAGTCCTCGACGATGAGTGTTCGGAGCTTGGTCATTTTATCAGCTGACCTTTACGGCGGGTGGTCCTTCATTCAGTAGCAACCAATATAGGCCCAAGTTCCGGACTGCTTCGATGAATTGGGCGAAGTCGACTGGCTTGCGCACGTAGCTATTCGCGCCCAAATCGTAGCCGCGTAGCCGGTCCTGTTCTTCGTTCGAGGACGTGAGGATCACGATTGGGAGAAGTCTTGTGCGTTTGTTGGCCCGGATCCGCTCGAGGACTTCCAGGCCATCGATCTTCGGGAGCTTCAAATCCAACAGCACTAATTGCGGCGATGTGCTTGTGTCGCGGCCTTTGTATGTCCCGGTGCCAAACAGATAATCCAATGCTTCAGCGCCGTCGCGCGCCACGATAACCTCGTTCGTGATGTTGTTCTTTTTTAGCGCGCGAAGAGTCAAGACCTCGTCGTCTGCGTTGTCTTCAACGAGCAAGATAGTGCTGCTATTCGCCATGGAGAGCTCCTAACCCGTCGTGCCCGAAAGCACGGTAAAAAAGAATGTGGCGCCTTGGCCCGCTTCGCTTTCCGCCCAGATTTTTCCCCCGTGACGGTGAATCACCCGCTGTACGGTCGCAAGCCCGATGCCGGTGCCGGGAAAATCCGCGTTCGAATGCAGGCGCTGAAATACACCAAAAAGTCGTTTTGAATATGCAGGATCGAAGCCCGCGCCATTGTCTTTGACGAAGAACACGGAATGTCCGTTCTCTGCGATTTGCCCGAACTCAATGCAAGCTCGGGGCTGTCTGGAAGTGAATTTCCACGAATTGGCCAACAGGTTCTGCAGGGCAACGCGCATCAGGTGCGGATCGCCTTTGACCTCTATTTTTGGACGAATGATGAAGTCTGCCTTGCGTTCGGGTTGCGTATTCCGCAGTTCTGAGGCAATGGATCCGGCCATTTCGCTCAGGTCTACCTCTTCGGAACGTATTTCCGCTCGGGTAATCCGTGAAAGATTCAAGAGATCATCGATCAGGCAGCCCATACGCTGCACTCCCAAACGCACGCGGCCGAGATAATCCTTCCCTTGACTGTCGAGTCGGTCCGCATAGTCTTCGAGCAGCGCCTGACTCATGCCATCGATGCCGCGTAGTGGCGCTCTCAAATCGTGAGAAACGGAATAAGAAAATGATTCAAGCTCCTTATTGGTCGCTGCCAATTGCGCGTTTTGGAATTCGAGTTTGGAGTTGGCCTCTCCCAGTTTCTGCTCCGCTCGTGCGCGGACGCTGTTTTCTCGCAGAAAAAGAAAAAACAGCGCCAGCATGATCACGGCAACCGAGATTCCACCACTCAATAACAGTCGTCGCACTTTTCGGTTTTCGATGCCCGCGGTCGCTGTCCGCGTCTCCAATAGATGGTTTTCTTCAGTAGTCATCGCTGCAAGCGTCTTGGCGAGCGGCGGCGAGATGCGCTTCGCTTCCTCGTTAATGGGCTTCAGCGCCTCGGTCCCAGACTTGCCGGCCTTCCGCATATCCATTACGCGCTGAAGCAGGTCAAACGCCTGTTCGTTGAGTGGCAACAGCGCTGCCAAGTTGTCTTGCTGCTCCGGATCGTTCGCAGTCAGCGTCTTTATTTTTTCGAGCGCCGCCCGAGCTTGGGCGTTGCCGACAGCAAATGCCTGGATTTGGGAGTCCGCACCTTTCGTGTAGTAACTCACGGATGCTGTTTGTGCCGCTTTAACAGCTGCCGTGTACTCATCCAAGGCCCGCAGGTCTTCTTGGGTGTGAGCGGCCAGCGAGTTCCATTGAACGAACTGGCTATTACTCTGGTAGGCGAGTAGAAACAACGCCGCAATAATGGCCGATGCCACCACGAATCCGCCTGTGATAAGCCGTTGTTGCAGTGACTGTGGCACGTGGTTCTTCCTAAGGCTCCGGTAAGACAGGATCGATTGATAGAAGCACTGGCCGCTAGGGTCTCGTTCCAGCGGTTCGGACGAATGAAACTGCCTGCTGTTCGCTACGGTGCGATGGTGGCAAATAGAATGCCAATTTGAGAAGATTACGTCAGTACTATGTCTGCGTAACAGTAAACAGCGCCAGGTTCTGCTTGGTAAGCCGAGCAGGACCTCGGCTCGCGAACTTCTTCCCTACACTGATCCGCGTCGCCGGGTCACAGAGTTACTTGGTTTGAAGCGGACTGAATCATCTGCCAAAATGCCCGTTGTTCGTCCGAAAGGTCGTGAGATATTGAATGGCGAACGTCTTCTGGCCTTGCCCCTGCGCGACGGTGACACTGGCCCCCAGTCCCTGCAATAGTGCGTTGTAGTCTATCGCGCGGTTTGTATTAACAAGGGACAGAAAAAACGGGCCAAGGTCACGGCCAGCGACAGTATGAACGGCCCGCAATAAATCTGCTTCGTCATATCCCGGTTGAGCTGCCCGTGGCGCGCATTCCAAATTTTCGCGCCGGGTGTCGTCACGCGCCATAGACTAGGCCGCCAAGCGATCTTCCGCACGATTTCCCAACCCCGTATTCATTATCCGGAAAGTCCCCTCAGCCAAGGCGTCGCGGACGATGTCCACGGGTGTTACGAGTACTGAAGACAGAAATCGCGCCGCCCACTTCCCGCGCAATGCATCAGCGTCAACTTTCAAGCCGACGGCGAGCGCTGATGCCGGGCTGACGCCTGGACCGACGCCACCGAGTTTTTGGCCTTCGATGGCTTCGTGTAGATGAAGTTGATCGCCCCAAAAAGCCTCATCACCGAACGTGGCGAAACGAAACGTCTGCCTTCCTTCGTCAATCATTCCCTGTGCGTTTTGTTCGACTGTTTGGTTGAAAGAAGCTTTCTGCGGAGAGTCTGTATCCGGATTCTGTGCTAGAGCTGCACCTAAAAAGCTGGCTACTGCGAGCGAGACCAGAACTAAGAAACTTCTTGTTATGCGCATGGTGTACCCCGCCGACAAATTTCAGATCGTCACTGGGCGCATGAACCTCGTAAATATTCCTACCGGCTGGGTATTTCATCCGGAAGAGGGAACGGCATTAGATGCTGCACCGTTCACTCGGTCGGGAGATCAATAAATTGATTGACTTAATGGTTCGTCGTCATAGCCATGCCGTCCATGGAGTCCATTTTCGAACTGAAGAACAGGAAGAAGTTGGAACCCACTTCGATTGCACGACCGGCCGCTTCTGCATCGTCCATCGCTCTTGATGAAGTAATGCCGCGGGTTCCGTCCGCCGTAGGCCAGTCGCTCTGGAACAGAACTAGAACAGGCCGGACTTCCCACCAAATCGGATTGGCGTTGACGCGGCTGTTGTCCACAACGTGATCGTGATTGGGAGTAGGAACGAAGACTGGCTTCGTCGGCGGTCCAGACTTCTTGAGCGCAAAAAGCGTCTGTGACAAGTCCACGGAGGACGCGTGCATCGTGCAAGTGCCAGGTACCGGATTATTCGGATCTGGGCACTGCGTTGTGATGGCAGCATTCACTTTCGCCTTCCAAGCCTCTGGGAGAAAGCCGAAAAGCTTAATCAATGTTGCCCCTAATTTAGGACCGCAAAGCTCGCCGGGCCGGCCACCGTTAGGGCACGGCATGGCATCGTTGGGGTTGGTGTCATTGTCAACGGAGAACATGGGCACCAGCACGTATAGGTGGGCAGTATGTTTGATATCGCCGCCTGTCGGGTCTTCTGTCGGTTCAGTAACCGGCGTGCAAATCGGCGTTTGCATTTCATTGGGATCCGATTGAGCGAAACGGCCGTTGAAATCAAGGTCCAGAGTCGGTTGGTCCACGCAATCGAAATTCTGGAGATAGGTGAAAATCACGAGCCTGTTGTTGCCGAAAGCTCTGGTTTGATTAGGCGCGAGTCCCTGCGCTGAGACAGTGGTTCCAGCAACCGAAATGGCAAATAACATCAGCGCACAGCCAACCAAGGTCAGCCAGGGATTGATATGGGCATTCTTCGGAAGTTGGAGTCGAGTGCGGAAGAGCGTCATTGGTTCTCCTCGGTGTGAGATTGACACCGAATCACCAAGGCTGGCAGGGAGAACCTTCAGAGCAAGCTGTAATCCCCGGCCGATGGACTTAGGATAAAGGTACATGGCGCTGAGAATTAAGGGAGTCAAGCTTGATGTAAAGCCGATGTTATGGAGCGAGTTTGCTCAAAATATGGGAACTTGGATTCGTATGCCAGAAACAATAGATGTCCTACAGCGTTTTGCGCAGCCAATATCAGGGTGGGTTTCTTCGCTGACTTCCACACCCTGAGTGGTTCGAGGCCGAACACGTGCCGCATGCACCCATAGGAATTTGACCCGTATTGCGCCGCGAAAGCCTTTTGTCAGGGCCGTGGATGACTCGCCGAGAGCGGTCTCGGTAGCGTCGCTCCGACAAGAATCTGAGACAATGAGCACGTGTGCAACCGCTACCGTTTGGCTGACCGTTTGCGGAGAGGCAATCCATCGCCGGGGCACTGCTCTAACTGACTCGTTTGTCCGCCTTTCACCATTTTGATCGTGTGTTTGTGAACGTAGACTGGTCGTCCTTTCGTAGTCTCGGCAAGGCCGTTTCGCCCGCAGTGCGGGCAGACCTTAATTTTGCCGCTGGCAAATTTCTTTCCCACGCGTGAATGCGTGTAATCCATGCGGCTAGTATACGCGACTGGAACTGTTCGGAAATTTACGGCGTGAGAAGAGCGCGGACCTGTTTAATGAGGTTACGCACTCCGTCTTGTTTTGATACCACCAAATCGATACCTACTGCTGGACCCAGCGCCTTTAACAAATCTGGGAAAATCGTGAAGAGGACGATGCGAACGTCCGGCGATTGTTTTCTTATGACTGCTGCTGCCGCAACTCCGTTCAATTTTGGCATCACGACATCGAGGACAACTAAATCAGGGTGCAGTTCCCTGCTTTTCTCCACGGCATCCAAACCATCCATCGCCTCGCCGCAGACCTGAAGATCAGTTTCCTTTTCGATGGTGGTGCGAACTGATGTCCGTACAGCCTCATTATCGTCGGCTACGAGAATACTAGGCATCGGATTGAAAATACGCCCTGCGCGCTCCAAAAACAATCACTGATCTGTCAGGCGGCACCGTATGAAGCGCCCAGAGCTGTCTCTATGACTGGCAACAAATTCTCTGGCCCATTCAACTTGACGTTGTAGTCTGCGCCCGGCAGCGGACTGATTCCAGGGCCATTCATCACAATTACGCGACTTGTCGGAAAGCGCTCTTTAAGCCAGAGGAGCATCTCGCGGCGCTGTTCTTGGGACGCCCCGTGCCCGACAATAAACGCATGGCAAGGCTGCTCGGTAGTGCTTAGGATGACTCTCGCCGCCTCGTTTCCGTAAACGGAAATTACTTCATAGCCGCTACGTCGCAAGACAGCGGCGCGCTCGCTGCCGAGTTGGGAGTCGTAGCTAATCTGGCAGACTCGGTGCTTCTCGGTGATCTCAGTCTCGCGAACGTTGAGACGAGCAACGACTTCTGAAGCATTCATTCGTGGTCTGTTTTGCGATTTCCGCCAACTTTTGAGTGGCATTGACTAAGCCGGACGCGTAGCCGCGCCATACAGGAAACCCGTCAGGGAATTTCTCAAAAATGTCGTATTCGCGGTCCACTGAACTAGGCCCTAGTCACCGAACCTCAAATTTCTCTCGGCCCGCCCACCAACCAGCTCTTAACTTTGCGGTTCGAGCGCCGCAAGCCACATTTCCATGACCTTCTGGTCGTCCAAACTAATATCCGTGAAGCGGATGCCCATTCCCACATGCGGCTGACTGTTCGCAATTATGCCCAGCACAGTGACGGTTGCTTCGTTGTGGCTGATCGTGAGCCGCACCTCTGTGCCCGCCGGTAGCGTGGTCATCGTGTCCAAATAACAGCCAACCGTACTTACATCGGAGGTTCGCGCTTTGAGGCGCGCCTCTGTCCGCACATCGATTAGCTCCGCAGACGCGATTAGCGTGCGTCGCGCAGCGCGTCGGTGCTCCTGTGCCATTGGACCTAGAATTCTAAGGGTACGAAGACAGGCAAAAAAATATAGGCTTGAATCATCTTTTTTCCCCCATCGGAGCTGCCTCGTACTGTTAATCATTCGCTCGTAGATGTTCACACCCCATGTTCTACAAAAGTTTAAGTGCGGCACGTTTGCCGCACGCAGAGCCGGGAAAGAGAACGCCTAATCCGTATCTACTTCGGTGGTTGTTTTGGGAACCGTATCCTTCGATGCAGCTTCGACAGTGACCTCAACCGGC
>Ga0079221_10000045_pt1 | contig 26417 bp, 12 predicted proteins | sample GAAS200_FD_75069 | JGI IMG/M metagenome (GOLD analysis project Ga0079221, IMG submission 75069) | Agricultural soil microbial communities from Georgia to study Nitrogen management - GA AS200 | ecosystem: Environmental > Terrestrial > Soil > Agricultural land | place: USA: Georgia | collected... | reverse complement strand
TCCGTCGTGTGGGGCAACAGCGACGGCAGCCTCGAAGACACCGACGAGTAAGCGCAAACGGCTCCAGGCTAGGGAGAGAACGATGCCCAAGAATGCCAAAGCGTACATCGCACTCGTGATTGCCTCCGGAACCACTTTGCTGCTGCTCGCCGCAGGATCGTGGTCTTCGGCAAGCCTGCGGCAGTTTGCCATTTATCTGGGACTGGCGGCTCTCGCCTCCACACTGAAGGTTCGCGTGCCCGGACTCGAAGGCACGATGTCCCCGAACTTCGTTTTCGTGTTGCTGGGCATCGTGACGCGCAGCTTTTCCGAAGTCGTCGCGATCAGCCTCACGGCGGCACTGGTGCAAACCCTGTGGGCAAGTTCGAAGCGGCCCCGGCTGATACAAGCCGCGTTTAATGCAGCGGCTCTTATCGTCAGCGCCGGCGCCGCGTACGAGTTTGCGCGCGCGGCGGTTCCGGCGGACGGAGCGCAGACAGCTGTTGCCGTCGTGGTTCTGGCCGGCACCCTGTATTTTTCTCTGAATTCCGCGTTCGTCTCCACGGTCATTGCTCTTGTGGAAGCCCGGCCCCTGAAACAGGTCGGCCGCAAGTGTTATGAGCAGGTGTTCCCCTATTTCATGGGGGGCATTCTCTTTGCGGGACTGCTGAGCGGAGCTTACACCCGTTCGGCGGCGTGGAGGAGCGCGCTGGCGCTCGTGCCCGTGGTGCTGCTCGGATACATATACTTTTCCTGGCGCGTGTCCCCTGTGGCTCCTGCGATAGCGCTGGCTGATCCTTCGAAGGACGCAGCCGTCGAAGAAGACTATCCCATCGAAGTAAATTCCTGATTCTGATCGCGGCACGCAGAGTCGATTCAGTGACGCGCGCCGGATGCCCCGCTGGGCCGGGCCTTCGAGATTTCTTTCAAAGCTTTTCCGATCATTGGACCATTGTTCTTGGTGGCCAGGTCTCCGAGCGCGACGATGCCCACGAGCCGCTTTCGGCGGTTCAGCACCGGCAGGCGGCGCACTTGGAGGCGGCTCATGCTCTGAGCGGCGATATCGGCGGCCTCGTCTTCATAAACATACTTAATTCCAGCCGACATCACATCGTTCACGGTGCATTCGGCGGGCGACTTTCCTCGGGCGACGGCTCGTACCACGATATCGCGGTCGGTAACGACTCCGACGAGCCGGTCATTGTCGGCAACGGGAAGCGAACCGCAGTCGGTCTGCGCCATCATCTTCGCGGCGGATTCTATGGAATCTCTGGGAGACGTCATTTGAACATCTCTGCTCATCACCTCACGAACTTCCATGTTGCCTCCTCGCAGCGCGCCGGAATTTAAAAAAATCGGGATGCGTCGTTTATTGCGATCATTCGACGCATCCCTTACCACTACGATCTCTAGTTGATCGCTTCTAGCACATCATGTGGCTGGCTTCAGGCTGGCAGAATGAAAAAGCGCGGGCAATACGGCAAGCCGTCTAATTCGCGTCGGGAAATCCTTAGCCGGCCATCGGGGATTTTCCTAAAGGAGGCAATAAGGGGCCGCCGAAGCTGAAAACGAATCGACAGCGGCCGGACGATCCTTTCATGAACCGTCTAGTGCTCCACAACGACATCGAATTCGACCTTGACCTCGTTCTTCACCTTAACTGTTCCACCGGCCACGCTGACCGGGGCGATGCCGAAGTCGCGCTGCTTGAGCGTCACGACGCCGCGATAGTGGCCATCCACGAGAGATACCCGGACCTCCAGCGGCTTGGTTTCGCCGTGAAGCGCCAAGTCTCCGCGCACATTCCAGAGATTGGTTCCCGCAGGCTCGATCGATGTCGAATGAAAGGAAATTTGCGGAAAACGCTCAGTGTCGAGCACGTCTGGGCCGAGCATCGTTTTCTGCACATCAGCGCGAGTGCCGGGAGAAGCTTCCGGGTCCAGCACGCGGAGGTCGGCCGATTGGACGCTAAGCGTCACGGAGGGCTTGGATTGGTCGACAGTTCCTGCGGAGATGGGCGCCTGAATTTCGTGATTGTGCCCGAATGCGGAGAAAAAGCCGCTCTTGAAAACGGAGATCTTAAACGACGACTGTTTGACGTCGATTTTCTGTGTTTGGCCCAGGATGCCGGGGGAAGAAACCACCGCCACTGCAGCGAGGATCCCGAGCGCACGAAGGGGACGAGGAAAGGTCATCGCATCTCTCCATTCAATCGTTGTCAAGGCCCGCACTTCAGGTAAACAGACAGATGCCGGCGCCTTTCGTCTGGTTATCCGCCACGGGAGCCCCGGAACAGTCAGGCGATCGCCGGACGCCCCTGAGCGGGTTTCGTCGTGATCGTCAGAGTCGCAGTTTTCAAATCCACGTGACGCGTCACCGAGCGCGCCTCGACGGTGATGGTCCCCGGAGTCTTGTTGGCCTGAACGATGAGTTGCGCGAGGCCGCTGAAGAGGCTGCGGTGCGGCTCTTTATCGGATTCCTGGCAATTCGGGTCGCCATTGCCGACTCCGATCAGTGAGCCTTCCCCGGAAATCTTAAAGCCCAGCGTCGTGGTTGCGGTGGGAACATGCCGGCCCTCGCGGTCGAGCGTTTCGACGCGAATGACCGCCACGTCTTCGCCGTCGGCATCGATTTCGGTGCGGTCAGCCGTTAGTTTGATAGACTCCGGCGAATCGGTCGTCTCGCGTTTCTGAGTCAGCACGATTTTTCCATTCTTGCTTCCTCGCGCTTCGAGGACACCCGGCTCATACTTCACCTGCCATTCCAGATGCGTGAGCGGCTGGACCTTCTTTTTCCCTTGGCTCTTGCCGTTGAGGAACAATTCGACTTCGTCAAGATTGGAATGAACCCACACGGAAATCGCTTCGCCCTCGCGCTGTTCCCAGTTCCAGTGAGGAAAGAGGTGCAGGATAGGCTCGGAGCCCCACCAGGCCTTGTAATAATAGAAATTGTCTTTGGGGAATCCGCACATGTCGACGATGCCAAACTGTGAGTTGATGGAGGGCCAGCCATACGGAGTAGGCTCTCCACGGTAGTCGAAGCCGGTCCAGGCAAATCCGCCTGCGAGCCATTCGCGTGCGGCGTAGAATTTCCACCACTCTTCGGCAAGCTCAGCCCAGGAGGGGTGGTTCAAGTCGTAAGCGCTGACCCAATTGCGCAGCGCGTCGGTGCTGTAAATACCGCGCGTCGAAACTGTGCTGGCAGTCTCCGACCCTATACCCGGCCGTCCCGCGTGAGCCTGGTGGTATGCGTCGATTTTGCCTAAATTGTAGTTGAAGCCCTCGACATCGAGCGCTTTGGAAACGCCCAGCTCAAAATTGCCGTTCACTGCCGCGGTACACAGGCGGGTCGGGTCGAGTTCGTGGGAACGTTGCACCATGCTGGCCACAACGCGTTCGCCCTGGCCGGTGCTTTGCAGAATCCACTCTTCGTTGCCCATGGACCAGAGCATGATAGAAGGAGAGTTCCGGTAGCGCTTGATCATGGCCTCGAGCTGCGCCATTCCTTCCTCATTCGAGCTCATCTGCCGCGTTTCGCACATCATCATCATGCCCATCCGGTCACAAGCTTCGACCCATTCGGGCGTAGGCATGTTGTGCGAAGTGCGCACTGCGTTCGAGCCCATATCTTTCAGAACGGCGAGCCGGTACCACTGCAGGCGATCCGGCAAAGCGGCGCCTACACCGGCATGGTCCTGATGGTTGCAGGTGCCTTTGACCTTAACGGGCTCGCCGTTGAGGAAAAAACCCTTGTCCGCGTCAAAACGAAGCGTGCGAACGCCGAACGTCACCCGCTCGGCGTCGCGCCGCTTGCCGCCGGACTCCACGCTGACAACCGCATCGTATAAGTTTGGAGCTTCGGGCGACCACAAAGACGGTTTCGGCAGCGACGCGGACGCGGTGAACGTGGCCGCACTGTCCTTCGGAACGTCCTGCGGCGAAGATTCGGCGGATGCGACGCTGTTGCCCTTCGCATCGAGGATCTGCCAGCGGACGCGGCAGTTTTCGGTCCTCCCGCTTTCGTTCCGGACCACGGTGCCGAGGCTCAGCGCCGCGGAGTCGCTTTTCACTTCGGCCCGCACGTAACTCTCCCATCGCCCGAGATGGAGCGCGTCCGTCTTCAACAGCCAGACGTGACGGTAGATTCCCGCCCCTTCGTAGAACCACCCGTCGCCGAAGCTGGCGTCCAGGCGCGCGACGAGAAAATTCCTTGCGCCATAGTTGAGAAAATCGCTGATATCGAAGCGGAATGGTGCGTAGCCGTTGTCGTTGCGTCCGATAAAGTAACCGTTCAGAAAGATGAGCGCGCTGCGGAAAGAGCCGTCGAATTCGACCGTTATGCGCCGGCCTGGATCTTCCTTGGAAATCTCGAAAGCGCGCCGGTACCAGCCCACGCTCGTTTCAGGATACTTGCGGCCGAGCGGCTTGTAGCCGTGGCTCTGCAGTGAGTCGTCGTGAACGAAAGGAAGTTCGACCGCCCAGTCATGCGGCAGATTGAGGGCGCGCCATTTCGAGTCGTCGAACTTGGCGGTGGCGATTTCGAAATCGCCGGATTTGGCGAAGGCGCTCTGGTCCTTGCCGAATCCGAAATCGCGCAGAGGATCGTCTGCGTTGCCGAGTGCAAACTTCCAGTCAAAATCAAACAGCAGATGTTCGCGCGGCGCGATGGCAGAGGCCGCATCCGCGGACGGAACACCTTGGTATCGCTCAAGCAAGTCATTTACCCGCGCGAATGTCGCGCTGCCGATGAGCGATGATGCGGAAAGGGCCATTCCGGAGCGGATCAGGTCTCGGCGCGTAATCGAATTCATTTTGACCTCACAGTGGAATAAAATTCTAATCTCTGATCCCGGAGATTACGGTTCGTCGGCGTCGATCTCCTGTTGTTCCACGATGGCCGAACCAACCTGAATCTCGGGTTTGCCGCCGCTCTTGAGTTGACGGTTAAACGCCGGAAGGTCGGCGGACTTGATCGTTTGCCATTGTTGAAGAAGGGCGGAAAGCTCCCGGTCGACTTCGCCCGTGGCATTGCTCTGAGCTTCGGTTGGGGCCACATCGGCACGGCCAACTTCGTTGTAAAGGGTTGAGGCGGAGCCGCTCAAGCGCGTGAGTGTGGGTTTGCCCGCGCCTTGTCCGCGAGAACCTGAGGCCTGCAGCAGCGCCGACACTTTTTGATCCAGGTTTTCGGCGGCTTCCTTCAAGGGCGCATCGGCGTCGGCAGCAAGTTTCTGCAACTGATCATGAACAGAGCGAGCTTCGCGGATTGCCGAGGTGCTGTTGGAAATCATCGCTGCCAGCCGCTGTTCGAGCTGAAGTTGCTGTGCCAGGCTCGTCGTCGGCGTGGTTACGCGTGGGTCCATCTTCACCGTGAAAACAGCAGTAAGCGTCTTGCCATCGGCGGCGAGACGCGCTGTGTACTGGCCGGGAATGGCAAGCGGTCCCAAAGGTGTGCGAGGTGTGTCGTGCGGGACCGCGGAGATAGGATAGCTGTGGCGATCGCTCAACGGAGGCGCATACCGCAAATCCCAGACCCAGCGGTGCATGCCCGCGGCAGCCGATAAAACGCGTGGCATGCGAATCCAATACCGCGGAATCAATTCCTTCTGCAGTTGTTCTTCAGTGATCTCCGGCGGATCCGTACTCGAGTACTGGCGGACGATCTTACCCTCGGAATCCAGAATTTCGAGAGCCACCGCGCCCGAGGTTGACTTGGCGAGGTAATAGTCGATGATCGCGCCGTCCGGTGGATTTTCGCCTGCTGGCTCGTCGGCGGGCAAAGGCGTATCGGTGTTGGTGTCTCGTCGAACGCGGTAGGCCGTCGCCGGCGTAAAGAGATGCGCGGAACCAGCTGCTTCGTCTGTGCGTTGTTCGAGAGGAGTGATGTCGTCAAGAATCCAGAACGAACGCCCGTGAGTCGCGGCAATCAGATCGTGCTCGTGAATCCACAGGTCGCGCACCGAAGTGTGCGGCAAGTTCAACTGAAGGGATTGCCAGTGGCCTCCGTCGTCGTACGAGACCCACACGGATGTTTCCGTGCCGGCGAACAGCAAGCCTTTCCGGTTGGGATCTTCGCGGACGGTATCAACCGGCGCATTCGCCGGCAGACCGCTCGTAATCAGGCTCCAGCTTTTGCCACCGTCATGCGTTCGATAGATGTATGGACGCAGATCGTCGATGCGCAAGCGGCTCACCGACGCGTAAGCGGTTTCATCATCAAAGCGTGAGGCGGCGATTTGTGTGACCTTGCTCCATGGAGTGAGCTCGGGAGGAGTGATGTCGTTCCAATGTTTGCCGCCGTCGTGCGTGATCCAGATAAGCCCGTCGTCTGTGCCCGCCCACAGCGTGTCGATGGTTTTAAAAGACGGCGCCAGAGCGTAGACCGCCCCGCGATGCTGGTCGGCTTTTGCATCCTTGGCCGTTAGTTGGCCGAGACTCGCGGGGATTCCCGGATGCGGCCGGCTGAGATCAGGGCTGATGGTTTCCCAGGAATGGCCGCCGTCAACGGTCTTGAAAATCATGTTGGCGGCGTAGAAGAGCACGTGAGGACTCACGGGCGAGAACATCAGCGGCTCGGTGCGCTCGGCACGATACTTTTCGCCCAGCAGCGGAATCGGCGTCACGTTCTGCACCTGGCCGGTCTTCCAGTCGTAGCGCGAAACTTCGTTTCGGCCCGCGCCGTAGATGACGTCCGCATGCAGTGGATCGGGAGCAACGTACCCGTATTCGATTGCGCCGACGGGATGCCAGTCGCGAAAAGTGATCTCGCCGTCGTTGCCGCGGCTTGAAATGCACACGGAACCGCTCTCCTGCTGGCCGCCGCACACGCGGTACGGGAAATCGTTGCTGGTCTGGACGTGATACAGCTGTGCCGTTGGTTGGTTGTACCAGGAGCTCCATGTCTCCCCGCCATTCACGCTGACAAGCGCGCCCTGATCGCTGACGAGCAGAATGACATCGGGATTGTTGGGGTTGATCCAGATGTTTTGGTAATCGTCGCCTCCCGGAGCCCCCCGAAGGCTAGTCCACGTTTTGCCGCCGTCGCCCGATCGGCACGTCACTAGACTGGCGCTGTAGACCACGTCGGGATTCTTCGGATCCACTCTCGGAATGGGCAAGTCCCCGCCGCCGATCTTCATCGCCGGCCGTGGGTCGGTCGTAGCGCGATACCACGATTCCCCCGCGTCGTCGGAGCGGAAAAAACCCAGTCCCTTGTCCGATTCGTAGCCGCCTTCCTCTGTCGTCGCGATGGTCGCGAAAAGCCGGCTGGATTGACTTGGCGCGACGGCAACATGGATTTGCGTGAGGTTTTCGGGAAGCCCCTTCGTTAAGTGGCGCCAGGTGTTGCCCCCGTCCATCGACTTGAACAAACCCCCTTTCGTTCCTTCGTACGAGTTGCCATCCTCCCACGGGCCTTGGCGTGCCTCCCAAAGCGCGGCGTAAACGATCTCCGGGTTGGAAGGATCGATCTCGACGTCCGAGCCGCCGGTATTTTCATCGACGTAAAGAACTTTCTGCCAGGTCGCTCCCCCATCGGCGGAACGAAAAACGCCGCGTTCTGCGTTTGCACCGTAAGGGTGACCGAGCACTGCGGCAAAGAGACGATTAGGATTCGCCGGATCCACGGCCAACGCGGGTATTTGCTGTGCATCGCGCAGGCCGAGATGCGTCCACGTTTTGCCGGCGTCGATCGACTTGTAGATGCCGTCGCCTACGGAAAGATCGGGGCGCTGCAAACCCTCGCCGCTCGCAATGTAGACTACATTCGGATCAGAGGCTGCAACGGCGATTGCCCCGATCGATTGTGTAGGCTGGTCATCGAAAATCGGCTGCCAGGTGCGGCCGTAATCGCTGGATTTCCACACGCCGCCATCCACCGCGCCGATGTAGAAGACATTCGGCTGATTTGGCACTCCGGCAACCGCGCGGGTGCGCCCCCCGCGAAATGGTCCGATCATGCGCCAGCGCATTTCCTGATAGCTGTTTTCGGGCATTTGCTGAGAACCAGCAGTGCCCGCGAACACGGGAAGAATGAGTCCTGAGACCAGCACCACGGCACAGCGAAGCAATCGCACGTCAAAAACCTCCGGAGACGTTCAAAAGAAACAGCAGCATAGACCAAACCGGCCCGGACAAAAAGAAGGAAGAAAACACCTGGCGGTCCCTTCCGTTTGACTCTCCCGAGAAGTCCCAATAAGCTGAGGCGGCACGCTGGAGTGCCGCGAAGATGAATGCTGCAAGCGCTTTCAAAAGCCCGGCAACACGTCCCCGTCTGCATCTCGCAGCGACCGTCCTCGCGGCTGTCTTGTTTTCTGCGCCCATTTCCGCCCAGTCCCTTCTTGAATGCTCTGTTCGCGACGCATCGGGAGCGGCCATCGGCAACGCCGCTATTTCTCTGCGTCATAACGACGGGGAAGTGGTCCTGGAGAGCGTGACGGACAGCCAAGGAAAACTGCAGTTTCCTCCTCTAGACGCCGGAACGTACGTGCTTCGCGTGGAGGCGAAAGGCTTTTTCCCCGCTTCCAACGAATTCATCCTGCGCGCTCGCGAACCGGTCGCCCTCAACATTCAACTCGAGAAAAAAACGGGCGCACACGAAACCATCGCGGTCGTCAGCAATTACCGGACCATCGACCCGGACAAGACCGGCAGTTCGTACACATTCACCAGGCAAGACCTCGAGCGCCTGCCCGATCCTGTGGCCGAGAGCACGAATAGTCTGGTCGAGAATCTGATGCCGGGGGCAAGCGACAGTCACGACAACTTCGTTGCCGTGCGAGGGACGGAATTCTCGCTGCACGAGTTCGTCAACGGCGTCTCCTTTCTCGACAACACCCAGCCGCAGTTTTCTCCGGGAGTCAGCCCTCAAATCTTTGAGACTGTGGACCTCATCACCGGCGGTTTTACGCCGGAGTACGGCAACCGCTTCGGCGGTGTATTGGACATCACCACCCGCAATGGCAGCGATCTCGCTGGCCATGGCGACGTCAATTTCCGTGGAGCCACTGTTGACAATCGCGATCTGAACGCGGAGTACGGTGGCGCCGTCGGAAAACTCGGCTACTTCGCTTTCGCCGATGCCTTCGAATCCGGCCGCTACCTGGATCCCCCGGAACCGCTCGAATTGTTCGACACCGGCAAGGGATCGCGCGCCGTGGTTCAGTTGGACTGGAATACCCGAGGAAGCGATTCGATCAAGCTTCTCCTGATGGGCTCAGGAACAAATTTTCAGCAGCCGAATATCGCTGAGGATCAGGAGGCCGGGCGCGACGCGCAGCGGCACCTTCGGCAGCAGACTGCAATCCTCGGCTGGACGCACGTTTTTTCCCCACGTACCCTGCTCTCCACTTCCCTTTACGAACGAACGAGCGGAGACCGCGTGCTGCCCACGACGGATCCCGACACACCTCTCTCCGACGCGTCTCGCTCTGCGCTCACGCTGGGCGTCAAGAGCGACGTCTCGCACTTGTGGAAAGGCCAAGTCATCAAATCCGGGGTGGACCTGGTCTACCTGCGGGAAGGCGAGAGTTTTTTCTTTGACAGCCGCGGTGATCCCGACGTCTTTCCCGGTTTCCGGGGTTGGCGCAGCGGAGGCCAGGCGAGTTTCTACGCACAGGATCACTTTTCACCGGTGCAAAACTTAACCGTGGACCTGGGCGTCCGCTACGATCATTTTCGTCTTGTGGACGCCGATCAGCAGGTCAGCCCCCGCGTGGGAATCGCTTATCACCTCGTGAAGGCCAAGTCTGTGATTCACGCCGCTTACAATCGTTTGTTTTCACCCCCGCCGATCGAATACTCGCTGCTCGCGAGCTTCATCGGCAATAACGCCGTGGATCCGGACCAGCGCGTCGGTGATGTGCGTCCCTACACGCAGAATTATTACGAACTCGGCTGGTCCCAGGAACTACGTCCCCGCGTCAGTGTGGAACTCAACGCCTATCTGCACACCGGGCGTAATAGTTTCGAGAACCATGAGATTTCCATTTCCCGCATCTTTGTGCCGATCAATTTTGACGCGGCCCGTTCGAAAGGCATCGAGCTGGTTGCCAACGTGCGCCAGTTGGAACGCATCGGGATCACCGGCAGGTTTCAATATGCCCTGGCGAAAACTTATTTCTACGGACCGATTACCGGAGGTTTTGCGGGTGACGAACCGCTCACGCCGGGCGAGAAAATTGTTCCGGCCTTCGATCAGACCCACACCGGCACTGCGCAGATCTTCTATCATTCCCACTGGCGTGGATTCTGGACGGGCAGCGCCATGCGCTACGGCAGCGGAACCATCGTCGAAAACGGGCCGCGCCTGCCTCAGCATTTCACCGCCGATCTGGCAACCGGCCTGACTCTGTGGAGCGCCGAGCCCCGCCGCTTGGACATTGAGTTCGATGTCACAAACGCCGGCAACAGCATCTATCAAATCGCCAAAGAGAGCGAAGAAATCCCCATCCAATACGCGCCATCGCGGACTATTGGCGGCAGCCTTCGACTGCACTTCTGATGCGAAAAGCAGCGGTCCGGCACTCGGAGCCACCGCATCGTTTCTCTTCCTTGCCGGACCGCCCGCCTCCCGGGAGTCCCTCCACCGCGTCAGTGCAGCTTTCCGTATTTTCGATTCACCCTCAAATACCTTAAAATGAAAAGTAGCACCCATTGTGGGCGTGTAGCTCAGCTGGGAGAGCACCTGCTTTGCAAGCAGGGGGTCGGCGGTTCGAGCCCGCCCACGTCCACCATCAGCCAAGCTTTCTTTCAAATTTCTTGTTGCGGAAAAAACGCGTCTTCTAGCAGGTTTTGATCCGGCGAAACCCACCCTACAGGATTCACCTGATTGTCCCCCTGGTCTATCCGGGCTACTTTCCGCTGGGGTCTGTTCTCGTGTTTCTGGGCCGCCGTTCTTTCGAGCCTTCCGCGAAATCTCCGGGGAAAGCGATCTGACGCGCACGCGGACAATCCCTTCATCAAAAGCTGCGCTCTTGTGAATATCCGCAACTAGTCGCGCTGAGTTCCGCAGGGGCCGCTCTGATCCGAAAAAAATGTCTGTAACTCACGCGAGGTTCAAAGGGAAGGCTGCCTGCGGTCTGTTGGCGTGCTGTCTCGGCCTGCTCGCTCCCGGCAATTCGGCGCAAGACTCAGGCGGCCGCCAGGCCGCCGCCACCATCGCTATTGACGCCTCGCGGCCCGCCGGATATCAAATTCCTAGAACCATCTTTGGCAGCTTCCTCGAGCCCATTGGCAATTCCATTTACGGCGGCCTGTGGGCCGAGCTCCTGCAAAACCCCAGCTTCGAAGCCAATCTTTGGAACACTCAGGCCATCGCCAAAATGGTCTCCGATGACCCGGACCTTACGCGCGCCTCGCAGTTGGGTCTGCCTCTTCCTTGGGAGCCGCTCGACCCCCAACAAGGCGCTCGTTACGAGCCGCGATGGAACGATGCGGCCAACTCCTACCGCTCGCTTTTCCTCATGGGACTCCCGGACAAAGAAGTCGGCGTACGCCAGGAAGTGTATCTGCCGCTGCACCGCACGCTTGCTTACCGCGGCAGCGTATATCTCAAACACATAAGCGGCCCCGCCACCGTGGAAGTGTCCCTTCGCAGCCGAAAGGATTCGCGAAATACCCTCGCTCGCCGGCAGCTTGACCTTTCAGGAGACGATTGGAAACGGTATGACTTCGAACTCCGCATTCCCGCCGGGCAAGCCGTAGCGCTCGAACCTCTCGACTTTGTTGTTTCCGTGAAGAACGAAACTCGCGTGCTCATCGACCAGGCCTCGCTGGTGCCGGGTGATGCCATCGAAGGCATGGACCCGGAGATGATCGCGATGGCCAAGGCCGTTAAGTCGCCCATCATTCGCTTCGGTGGGAATTTCACTTCCGCATATCACTGGCGCGACGGCATCGGGCCTCACGACAAACGCGTAAGCATGCTCAACGTCGCCTGGGGTATGCCGGAATACAACACTTTTGGCACCGATGAATTTCTGCGTTTCTGCAAGCTGCTCGGGGCGCGGCCGCAGATTGCGCTCAACCTCGGAAGCGGTACCCCCGAAGACGCCACGCAGTGGGTCAAGTATGTCAACGAAGCTTGGGGAGATCATTCCGGCGGCTTGCTTTGGGAGCTCGGAAACGAACTTTGGGGTACCTTCCAGGTCGGCTATCCGACCCGGCAGCGCGTAGCTGATAGAACCCGGGCATTCAGCGGTGCCGTCCGCGCCCTGGACCCGCGCGCGAAACTCATCGCCACCGGCGGCGACGAGGACACTTACCCCGACTGGAATGCCGCGCAACTTACTAACGCCGGTGCATTCGATTATCTGTCCACACACTTCGTGGTTACCACGGACAGGGTAGTACGCCCCAGTCCTTCTCCCGATTTCATCAGCAGCTCCGCTTTCGCCCTGCCGGTTGGACTCGAACGAAAATTGCGGGAGATGGCCCGGCAGATTCAGGACCATCCAACCGTCCGCGACAACGTGAAAATCGCGTTCACGGAATGGCTGTTCTGGGCTGGCCGCGACACCGCCCCGCGCTACGACAACATGGGTGGAGCGATCTGCACGGCTGGATTCCTCAACATGCTTCTGCGCGTGGCCGACATCGTTCCCGTCGCGGATATGACCGGAATCATCGAGTTCGGAGGTATTTGGAAGAAGCGTGGACGCGTATTCGGCACTCCGGCGTATTGGGCATTTCGCATGTATTCCAGCGCGGATGCCGCGGTACCGGTGCAGGTCTCGACGCGGAGCGGCCAGTACAACGTCGAGCAGGGTTCCACCCGCCTGCCGGACATTCCCGGCGTTCCTTATCTCGACACCGTCGCGGTGCTCAACGAAAAGGGCGACACGCTGACTCTGTTTTGCGTCAATCGGGATCTTGCGCGTGACTTCGCCACCGCCATTTCAATCACCGGGTTTGCCGCCGGCCCGCAAGTCGCAGTGCAAACGCTGAATGCCTCAAATATCTACGCAAAGAATGATGAGGCGCATCCGGACGCGGTGATTCCTCGCCGCGAGACGGCAAGGTTCGATGACGACACGCTGCACTACACGTTCCGGCACGAAAGCGTCACGCTGATCGAGTTTCGCAAGAAGACCTAGTGTCTCCTGGGGGTGATATGTCTTTCCTTAAGTCTGTTCTGCTCGCAACCGCGTTGGCCTTTCTCTTTCTTCCTGGAACTGTGGTGGCCCAATCCGTCCGCGGAGTCCTGACGGGTACGGTGACGGATCCGAGCGGAGCGGCCATTGTTGGCGCAAGCATCGAAGCGCGAAATCACGACACGGGAGCCGCTTCGACCGGAGTCACTACTTCCACGGGAGCCTATCGCTTCAATGAGCTTCCGCTCGGAACTTATGACATCACCGTTTCTGCGCCTGGATTTAAGAGCGCGGTCCTGCAAGGCATTGTCGTCGAGATTCAGAAGGTGACCGCCCTCGACGTCACTCTGCAAATCGGTGCCCGGACAGAGAGCGTCACTGTCGACGCCGGCGCGCCGCGCGTCGAAACGGAATCCTCGGATATGGGCGGCGTAGTCACCGGGCGGCAAATCGTCGAATTGCCTCTCGCTCTTGGCGGCGTTGGAGCGCTGCGCGCCCCGGAGGCTTTCGAATTCCTGCTGCCGGGAACCACGGGCCCCGGCACCGCCAACAGTAACAATGGAATTTTCATCTCGAAAATTTCCGGCGGCCAGAATTTTGCCAATGAAGTGCTCATCGACGGCGCCAGCCAGACCCGCAGTGAGAATGGTTCTTCCTTCGACGAGGAAGCTCCTTCCGTCGAGGCCATTCAGGAATTCAAGATCACCAGCGCGCTGCCTCCAGCCGAATACGGCCGCACCACAGGCGGCATCGAGAACTTCGTCACCAAGTCAGGGACGAACGCCTTCCACGGCTCCGCGTACGAGATTCTTCGCAACGAAGACCTCGACGCCAACACCTGGTTCAACAACGGATTCCTCGCCCAATGTGCCGGCGGTGACGCCGCTTGCCGCGCCAGGAACGCCCGGCCGGTCGACAAGAAGAACGATTATGGCGTCACCTTCGGCGGGCCCGCCTGGATTCCCAAAATCTACAATGGTCACGATAAGACCTTCTTCTTCTTTTCCTGGGAGCAGCTCGGCTATAAGCTCGGTGCGACGAACATTACAACCGTTCCCACCGACGCCATGCGCGCGGGCGATTTTTCTTCTCCCGCCATCTTCCGGACCGATTTGCCGCCTATCGGAACCAATCCTTGCGACGGCACACCCGTTTTTCAGGGGCAGATTTTCGACCCCGCCACAACCACAACGGTAAACGGAGCGCCTTGCAGGACAGCCTTTCCTGGAAACAAAATCGATCCAGCGCGTTTTAGCTCGGTAGCCAAGAACCTGCTCGCTTTTTGGCCGGAGCCGACAAACACAGCCGCGCAATTTAACAACTTCGCGTTTCCCAGCGCCATTCCCATTAACAACACCGCCATGACCATTCGGATCGATCACAACTTTTCCCCGACCAGCAAGCTCTTCGGCTCTTACAGCTCTCGCGAGAACTCCCGCACCTCTGGCGGCAACCCGATTCTTCCGGATCCCGTTGATCCGAACACCTGGAAGCAGGATTTCACAACTCATTTCTTCCGCGCGGGCTGGGACTATATCTTCCGTCCGAATCTCTTGAACCACTTCATCATCGGCTCCAATCGCAGCAACAGCAAAAACTTTGCCCAGGCCATCTTCGCCGGTGTTAACTGGTCGCAACAGGTCGGGATCGGCAACGTGAATTCCCTTAACTTTCCGCAAATCACTGTTGGCGAACAAATCGCTAATCTCGGCAATCCGCCGCAGAACGACGACAATGTGGACAACGGCATCCGCGTGGGAGACAGCGTCGCGTGGGAGCACGGTCCTCACAGCGTCAAGGTGGGTGTCGACTACCGCTGGCAGCAATATTCCCCGATCAACGCCAACAGCCCTACGTTCAATTTCTGCAGGGCGCAAACGACCTCCGACCCGACGCAAACCGGTCTCGGCGGCAACGGCTTCGCGAGCTTTCTGCTCGGCGGCACCTGCGGCGCCGGCCAAAGGATCGTCACCCGGCAGCCTCGCTGGACTTCCAATTATTTTGCGCTGTTTCTTCAGGATGATTTCAAGGTGAGCCACAGCCTCACCCTGAATCTGGGAATTCGCTACGACGTGGACATGCCGCGTCACGAAGCACACAATCAAACTTCGAACTTCAGCCTGACCGCCATCGACCCGCCTTTCGACGTTCCCGGAGCGATGGTTTTCGGCACGAACTGCGACATCTGCAATACCTCCTGGGCGGACACCTGGTGGAAAGATATCGCTCCGCGTATAGGCTTTGCTTACTCGCCTTCGAAATTCAATGGCAAGACCGTCGTCCGTGGCGGCTTCGCGATTTTTTACGGACCGCTGCAGTACGCCGATTTCGGCGGCTCCATGAATACCGGCTACGTGGCCAATCCCTCTGAGCCGAGTCCCGATAATTTCTCGCCGTCGTTCCAGTTGGACAGCGGTTTTCCCGCATTCACTCCCCCTCCGAACCTTGATCCCGGCATCTTCAATGGAACCTTTGTCGGGGGTTCCTTTATCGGCAAGGATCAGGGGCGCCCATCGATGGTGAATGAATGGACCCTGCAGGTGCAGCACGAACTCGCCAGCGATTTGATCCTGACCGTCGGCTATCTCGGCAATCACGCCCAGAACCTGCGTTCCGGAGTGCAAAATATCAACAATATCCCGGTAGGTGATATCGCTCTCGGTGACCAGCTGACGCAACCGGTCGCCTCCAACACCGCCGGCGTCGCTCCGCCGTTTTCCGGCTTTACTACGCTTTGGGGACCCGGCGTTCAGGTGCAGCAGGCGCTCCGTCCGTTCCCTCAGTACGGCTTCATCGCCACGGATTGCTGCCTGCAAAACGTCGGCATGTCCAGCTACGAGGCGCTGCTCGTCTCCCTCAATCGCCGTTTCCGCAACGGCCTGAACGTGCAAGCTTCTTACACCTGGTCTAAAACGCTCACGGATGCGGACAGCGCGCTTCCTTTCATCAATGGCGGCGTCGGACAGGAACAGAATCCCTCCGACTTGCATCAGGAAAAAGCCATCAGCATTCAGGATATTCCGCACACTTTCGTTCTCAGCTGGCTCTACGAACTGCCTTTCGGCCCCGGCAAGAGATGGGTGCGGAACGGCTTTGCCAGCCGCCTGCTTGGCGGCTGGGAACTCGGCGGCGTGCAGCGTTATATGTCCGGCCAGCCGATTTCTTTCGGCTGCGCCAGCGGCATTCCCGGCTGGGACAACTGCATCTACTTCACAAGAGTTGCCGGCCAGAGTTTCAAGAGCGCGGCATATTCCAGCGGCCACCTGGATGTCTTCGGTGGAGATGCCATGTTCAACCGCGCCGCGTTCGTCGATCGCAATCTGGAAAGCACGCGCAATGGCGGCGCCTTTTCCTTCGGCAATATTCCGCGTGTCACCGGGGAAATACGCAACTGGCCCTATTACAACGAGGATTTCAGTATTATGAAGAATGTGCCGATTCGCGAGCGCCTGTCGCTCTCCCTCAAGTTCGAACTGCTCAACGCTTTCAACCGCCACGTATTCGGCACGCCGGATACGCAACCGAATGACGTCACCTTCGGAAACCCGACGTTTACAATCGACACTCCGCGCAACATTCAGATTACGGGAAGAATCACTTTCTGAAGAGCGCAGTCGCTCCCGGAGCGCCGTACGAGCGCAAAAAGCCGCGTTGGAAAACACATGCCGTTTCGACGGTTGAAGAGCAGGCGCGGCAACTTTGTTGCGCCGGCGCTCTTCGCGGCGGCGAGTCTTCTGTTCGCGCTGTTCGCGGCGGCGCAGTCCGCGCCGCCGGAAATCCAGGAAGGTCTTGCCCAGCTTGCGCGCGGTCTGAACGAGCAGGCGATGAGTTCGTTTGAGGCGGTGCTGCAAGCCGATCCGCGCAACGAGCAGGCGCGCGACGGCGAGATAAAAGCGGCGACCGCCGCGGCGTTGAAAGCCAAGCGCGCCGGCGATGAAGATGGCGCGATGGTCTATCTGGTGCGCGCACGCAAGTTTGTTTCCGACGATCCCGCCTTGCTCTTCGACTTCGGCGTGCAAGCCGACCGGCTCCGTTTATTCAAGGACGGCGAAGCAGCGCTCGAGCGTTCTCTCGAGTTGCGGCCCGGGAACGCTGAAACAATTTATGCACTGGGCCGGATCGAGTTCGATGCGCAGAAGCTGCCCGAAGCCGAAGCGCACCTGCGCGAATACCTGAAACTTCGCCCGGAAGACGCCACCGCCCATTACGGCCTCGGCAAACTGCTGCACATGCTGCAGCGCAATGAGGACGCCGAAGCGGAACTTCGCCGCTCCATCCAGCTGCTTCCGCGGCAAACCGAATCTTATTACGAGCTCGGGAGCATTGAACTCGACCTGCGGCATGACGAAACTGCGGAGAATTTCTTCCGCAAAGTTCTTTCGCGGGATGCAAAGCACGGCGGAGCGCTGGCCGGCATGGGCATCATTGCGCTTCATAAAAAGGACTACCCGAAAGCCGAGAGCTATCTGAAATCCGCCGTGCTCTTCGCTCCCGATTACTCGCAGGCGCATGTTTTCTACAGCATGGTCCTGGCACACCTCGGCAAAAAGGACGAAGCCCGGAAAGAACTCGAGTTGGGCAACAAGCTCGCCGAAAAAGAAAATCGTGAACGAAGCGGTTATGCGCTTTCTGAGCCGGCAGCGCAGCGGCGGTGAATCCCGGAAATTTCCCGCGACTACGGCTCCTTCGGTTGCGGGAGCGTCGCCACGGGCGCCGTGTTGTTGTCCATCTTCCGCCAATCACGCGGCGTGGCTTTTTGTTCCGCGAGCTTCTGGTATTCGCCGATGGCTTTGCGCGCATCCTCCGGCCGGTGCAATTGCTTGTATATGGCGGCAAGTCTGTACAGAGCGCGCCGCACCACTTCATTCTGACCGTCGATTTTGGTCGCTCTCTCCAGCGGCGCTTCGGCTTCCTGGTACCGTCCCAGATCCGCCAGGGCCCGCCCGAGGTAGTAGTCGGCAACAGTGGGCTTCCCAAATATCTTGATCGCTTCCTTCAGCGGCGGAACTCCCGCCTGGTCTTTGCCCTCGTCCACGAGGACGCTGCCGAGGTTATACATCGCGACCGCGTTGCGCGGGCTCAGCTCGAGCTCCTTGGCGTAAGCGGCTCCCGCTTTTTCCAGGTTGCCGTCTTTGCGATATTCGTCTCCCAGTTCCTCGTACAAATCAGCCTGCCCGGGAGCCAGCTTAACCGCGGCTTCGTATTCGCGGATGGCGTCCTTCGATTGGCCGGATTCGGCGTAGATTTGCGCGCTTAGCCGGTGCACCCGCCAGGAATTCGGATCCAGCGCGTACATGCGCGCATAACTGTTCCTGGAGACCAGCAAGTGCGCGCGGCCGCGATAGTCGAGGATGTTCATATCATCCGGAGAGATTCCGGCCGCGCGGTCCAGCGCAGGCGCGGCTTTTTCGGGATTTCCCGCGGCCAACTCGATTATGCCGAGCCAGAGCAGGGCTTCCGAGCTCCGCGGGTCCAAGTCGATCTCTTTCTGTAGCGCCGCGCGAGCCTCATCGAAATGGCTCATTTGATAGTCGGCGATTCCCAAGAACATGTGGGCGCCGGGGAAGGACGGATTCAGCTCGAGGGCTTTCCGCAGCGAAGCAGTTGCCTCGCTGAGTTTGCCTTGGCGCAGTTGCGCCAAACCCATGTCCAGAAAGCCGTCCGGGAGTTTCGGGTCGGCTTCCGTAACTTCGCGGAAATACCCTTCGGCTTCCTGTGCCTTGCCGTTGTGCATGGCTTCGGCACCGAGACGCAAGTCCGTTTGGACGCGAGTCTCCTGCGCGGGGGGAGAACCGGCGGCAAGCGCGGCAGCCAGAAAAAGAGAGGCCGCCGCGGGAGCGACGCGAAGCGACCGGACAACCGAGTTGAAGAACCACATTTTCCGCAGGCGTTCCGTAGGCGAGCCTAGGCGAAGGCGTGTGCGGTGTCAACGAAGGCGCTGATGCACCTGAGTCCTTGCTCGAAAAATTGCTCGATCGTGGCTTTGCCGCACGGCCGGCAGGTGGCGGCGGGCGCCGCCTCGCACGTAGGACAGGGGCACCCCCCCCCGCCAAATTCGTGTAAGTGTTGAAAACAAAGGACATCAAGTCCAGTGTTTTCACTCACTTGTGCAAGTGCTCATTCCAAGAGACTTAGCCTTGCAGCGAAGGTCCGCTCCGCGCTGCGCGAAGCTTTCCAAAAAACAACTGCTATATTATACCATGCGCGTCAAGTAGCCAGCGAACTAACCGGCAGAGGGCGAAATCGCGCCGCGGAAAGAATAGCGGTAGCGGCAGGAACCCGCCGTCAGGCCAAGACGGGGAGGGCCTGGCGCAGCAGGCGGGGTCACGGCGAGTTCTGGCAGCGGTAGAGTTTCGCCAGGGCCTCAAAGAGCGGGTAGGCACTTGGATCAACAAGCACATTGCCCGAATACCGGACGCCGCTTTCCGCGTCGAGATAAATCTCCGCGCTGTGGCCGGCATCGGCGCGAAAATGCAGCGGCTGCTGAGGAGGGTTCCCGCCGGAGGGTGGTGAAAGCGTTCCTCCCTTGCACGAGAAGGATTTTCCCCAAAGGGAATTGAACAAGACCTTGGCGCTTTCCCCGGCCGGAATGTTGCCGGAATACACAAGCTTTTGGGAGTCCCACTCGAGGGAGCTGTCGCGGCCATCGGCGCCGTGGAACTTGATGGTGTGGAGCGTGGGTGAAGCGGCGGGAGAGGAAGGGAGATCCGCGGGTTGTGCGGCGGTTGCCGTCTGGGCGGCGGCGGGAGGCAGAGCAATTTTCGGGGCGGGGTAAGGCAAATCGACGGAGCCCATGGTTCCGGTTCTCAGGTCGCAAACGAGGAGCCGGACGCGAGCGGTGCCGGATTTCGGCAGCATGGAAATGGTGTGCGAGATGCCGTGAGATCGCGCGGATTCGTATTCGGCTTCTGTAAATTCCTGGTTCAGCACCTGAGAGTTGAATTGCAGGGGCAGTCCCTGGGCGTCGAGCATGCACGTGGCCAGCGCAAGGTGAAGGCCGCGAACGCCGTTTTCCGGCCCGCTGAATCGAAGGGCGTTCGGATCGACGAGCAGGAAATATTTCGCTTGTTCGAGCCGGTCAGGGGGCAAAGCGCCAGCTTCGACGAGAATGGAGGTGGAGGTCAGGAAATCGGTGCACGCCGCCTGGGAGAGCCGGGCGTCGGTATTCTGCTTTTCCCCGGCGGAAATGAGCGGGTCGGATTCCCGAGCGAAATAACCCTGACGATAGGAAAGCTGAACGCCGGGACGCGTGGTCTTGAGGACAATGTGGCGGAATTCTCCATGCCAGTTCTTATCGGCGGGGTAATAAGCCAGTTCGTAGTACGACGAGGAATCGTCCAGGGCCTTCCGGACACAGCCGGACAAGTCATTACTCTGCAGGCAGACTTTTCCGCCGGTCTGCTGAGCCAGGTCTTCCATGGTCTGCCGATCGGAAAAGCGGCGATCGCTTTCGCGATTGAGCGAGGCTCCTTCGGAAAAAGGATTTTCCGCTCCGTGGGAATCCGCGTCGAAAAGGTGTTGCGCGTCCATGCCCCGCGGATCGACGGGATAGACGGCCACTTGCGCGTCGGTCAGAGCGGCGACGGCGGAGGTCAGCTCATCATTGTAATTGCGCATGCCGCTGAACTTGGCCATCAGCGTGAGGTTGGCATCGGGTGTGATCGCCAGAGGAAAGGAAGAAGAAATCCAAACGAGATTTTTCCGACCCGGGTAGCCGCTGACGTGGCGTGCGATGGTTCTGAGCGCATTCAATGTCAGCGTAACCCGGGCGTCCACCGAAGCGGCGTACTGCTCGCGCTCGAAGCGTTGAAGAAGGAGCGCGCGCAGAGCCAGGAGGGCGGAAGTGTTCCCGGCCGTCGAGGACACCGCGCGAGGGCCGACGTCGCTCGGAGTGGCGCCGGGGACATCGCCCTGGCCTTCGCGAGCGGCCATCTGCTCGAGAATGGAAGAGGTGCTCATGCTGTCATCGCGGGGATCCTTGACCTGTAAGTTGCGGGTTTCGATGGTTTCGGCGCGTTCCGCGGCTGCTTTGAGCATCCGGGCATCGGTGGTGAAGTTCTGCAGTAATTGGAGTTCCCGGGAGAGCAAGAACACAGCCATCGGAACGTCCGCAGGCGCCGAACCCAAGAGCTGCACCATTTTCTTGCGGACCTGAAACTGGTTGACGGCGTCGGTGTTGAGGCCGTCGACGAGCAGAATCGTCGGAGCGGCGGAAAGCTCCCTGGTGGTGACCAGATTGGTGTAAACGCCGGCAGGAAGATCGAGGGCCGAGCGTTCAAGGTCAGGCGCCTTCGTGAGGGCGCGGTCCAGAAGGCGAAACGAGGCGATGCGCTGTTGCGATTTGCGGGAGCCCCGCTGCTCGAGGATTTCAAACTCATCGGCCTTCAAGTCGCGCACGGGATCGCCGCGGCGGTCCCTGGCGACGACATCGACGGTCACTAGTCTTGTGGTCACCTTCAAAACGCCAGCCGGCTCCTGAAGCGGCGCCGGCGGGGAGGTCCTTTGCTGCGGCCAGGCGGAGGCAGAGCCCAGGAAGCCCAGGGACGCGGCGAGAAGGATCCTGAGTGCTTCCGGCGTAATCGAGAAATGCGAGCTTCTCATGCGAGTCTCCGCGCAAGGTAACCGAGCGGCTCATAATACCGGAACGTTTAAATATCGGATGCGGGAACATAGCTATCGCGAGAGGGCACCGGAGCTTTTGGGCAGTTTTGAACGCTAAAACGCAAGGGGCGGGGGAGAAGGTCCGTGGCGGGCGGTGGAAGGGGGGTCGGCGCTAAGTTACTGCTATATAGGACTATACGGCGTTTTGTCGGCGGGCGACGTCGGGCGGTTTCGGAAGCCGCCGCGATTTTCATTACATTCCTTTAAAAAATCGTTATTTTTCACTTGACATCGTTTCGCGCGTGGCGCTAAATGCTGCACCATTGATTCGGCCCTGTGACTCGCCTGGAATAGGTACCGGTACAGTGATGTTTCTTCGAGCAGGTTTACCAGCCTGCTTGCGGGACATGGATTCGAAAGGGGTGCTGTACCGAACCGTTTGAAGTAGGGACCCTCGGAGCCAGGCATCCGTCCAGCGGCCGTTCAGAATGAACGGGGGTGTGACGCTATGCGCAAGCTGCAGTACGGGTGTGTTCTGTTGGTTCTCTTCCTAGTGGGTTTTCCTCTCGCAGTACAGGCCCAAGTCACGACCGCTTCGGTTCGCGGTACAGTCACCGACGAACAGGGCGCAGCCGTGGCCGATGCCACAGTCACCATCACAAACACCGATACGGGACTTTCTCGCACGGTTCAATCGGCGGGCGATGGAGCTTTCACTTTTCCGGATTTGCCTATCGGCCCCTACCGCCTGCGCGCAACACGAGCGGGCTTCAAGGCCGTGGACCAGACCGGCATCGTGCTGCACGTTAACGATAGCCTGACCTTTAACATCGCTTTGAAAATCGGAGCGGTGTCCGAAACCGTGACGGTGGAAGCGTCTCCGATACAAATTCAAACGACGAACGGCGAACTGTCCGGCTTGATTGGAGCCGGCCAGGTGTCAGAGCTGCCTCTGAACGGGCGGGACTTCATTCAACTGGTAACTTTGCTGCCGGGCGTCGCGCCCGCGGAAGCTTTCAGCGTGACGAATAAAGGCTTGAAGGGCGCATCGGACGTTTCCGTCAGCGGCAGCCCTTCGAACGGAAATCAATGGCTGGTGGACGGCGCGAACAACAACGATACCGGCTCGCAGCGGACGATTCTGGTTTATCCGTCGACCGAGTCGATCCAGGAATTCAAGATCGAACGCAACAGCTATGGCGCGGAATTCGGGCTGATGGCCGGGGCGACGGTAAACCTAGTGACGAAGTCGGGAAGCAACGACTTCCACGGAAGCGTTTATTATTCGGGACGCAACGACAAGCTGAACGCCTTCGACACGGAACTGAAAGCCGGCTGCCCAACCTGCCCGAAGAACAAATTCCGCGGCAACGACTTCGGATACACCTTCGGCGGACCGATCAAGAAAGACAAAATCTTCTTTTTCTGGTCGCAGGAATGGAACCGGCGCATTGAAGGGCTGGTTCGTTCGAGCCACGTGCCTACGATGAAAGAGCGCATCGGGGACTTTTCGGAAATCGCGGCGTGTCCGGCCTCGGCGGGCTTCGGTTTTCCGGCCGGCGGCTTGCACGATCCGGCGGGAGCGCCCGGCAACACTTCACTGGGAACCAGCATTCCGCAGAACCGCCAGAGTCCGGGCGGGCTGCTGGCGCTGACGCAGTATCCGACGCCCACGCTTCCCTATACGTCGACCTCGTGCCCGTTCTTGAATTGGACTTCGTCGCTGAACACACCGACTCCGTGGCGCGAAGAAAACGTCCGCGGCGATATCAATCTGTCCAAGACCCTCACGCTGATGTTGAAGTTCACGAACGATGCGTGGCAGATTGGGCCGCCGTCGGCGGGATTCGGCTGGGGCAGCAATCCCCTGGGCGTCATCGACGAGAATTGGAATCAGCCGGGCCGCATCGCAGCCGCGAAGTTGACCAAGACGATTGGCACGAGCGCGGTCAACGACTTCCAGTTCAGCTACTCCGCGAACCGCATCACCATCACGCAAACGAATCCAAATTTGGTGAAGCAGCTTAACGACGCTATCCCGACGTTCTTCCCGGTTTCCGACAAGCGCTACGGAGATCAGGGGCCGAGCGTGTGGTTCTCCGGCTGGGGCAATGCGCACCTGCCCAGCGTGTGGACCATCGCGCCATGGCAAAACGCGCAGGACCTTTACACATGGCAGGATGACTTCTCGATGGTGAAGGGCCGGCACACGCTGAAGTTCGGCGGCGTTTACAGCAGAAACTCGAAGAACGAGCAGCAGTCGAACGCGGAATTCGGCGGGTTGTTCGGAGCGGTGGGCTTCAACGGCTGTTCCGGAGCCACGACCTACTCCTTGGATAATACGCCCATTCCTAGTTGTCCCAACTCGTCGGGCAACACTACTGGATACGATGTCGCCGACTTACTCCTTCGAAACATGGCATTCAACTGGAGCGAAGCGAGTAACATCAACATCAACGATATTCGCTGGCGGAACGCTGAATTTTACGCTTCAGATACTTTCCGCCTGACCAAGCGATTCACTCTGGTCTACGGAGTACGGTGGTCGTTGCTTCCGAATCCGTACTTTGCCGATGATCTCTACACATCGTTTAATCCAGCGGCTTATGACGCCCGCCTCAAGAACGCCACTTGCAACGGTCTGTTATATTCCCCCGAGAAGGCTAACCCGTGTCCAGCAGGGACGGGTGGAGTCGCGGGACCAAACCGCGCGCTGTGGAACAATAATAATCACATGTTCGCGCCGCGCCTCAGCTTCGCCTGGGATCCCACGGGAAGCGGCAAGTGGGCGATCCGCATGGGCGCCGGGCAATTCTTCAACCGCGACCGCCTGTATGCGCTCCAAATCGGTGGCGTGAATCCTCCGTTCATCGGGAATTTCACCTCGACCAACGGGCGGTTCATCGATTCCATTGCGGACCCTGGTGCCTGTGCTCCTAATGGACAGCACAAGTTGGATGGGTGCTTCAGCAGCGGTTTGGGAAATGCGTCGATCGGAAACGAAACCACCAACCAGATGCCGAACAGCTGGCAATACAACGTTTCCGTCCAGCATCAGGTCTTCAAGGACGCGATGCTGGAGTTGGCTTACGTTGCCAATCACAACAATCACTGGGAGATTCGCTCGGACATCAATGCGGTGCCCGCGGCCAGCCGGCTTGCCTATGTGCAAGCTTCCGGCAACGGCGCCGCGCGGTCCGCAATGCGTCCGTTCGGGCCGCTGCGCGGCGACGCTACGCTGACGTATTATTCGCGCAGCGCGTCTTCAAGCTACAACTCCCTGCAAGCCATGTTTAACATGCGCTTCACGCGCAACTCGATCATCCAAGCGGCGTACACGTGGTCGAAGCTGATCTCGGACACGCAGCTTATCGATACGCCGGCGCTGAACATCGACTTCTACAACCCCGGCGCCAGCCGCGGACCGGATCAGCTTAACCGGCCGCAAATCCTGACGGTGAACTTCGTTTACAACCTGCCGACGCTGCAGAACCAGAACAGCTTCGTGCGGAGCGCATTCGGCGCGTGGGAAATGAGCTCGATCGTGAGCGAAGTGGCCGGACCATCCCTGACGCCGATCATCAACAGCATCAGCAACGTGGGCGATCCGTCGGGCACTGGCGGCGCCGGAGCGTTGCGGCCGATGCGCGTGGCGGGGGAATCCTGCCGGGCGCACACGGGAGACTCGCGGCAATGGCTGAATCCGAACGCTTACACGCTGAACGGATTCCAGCTCGGGCAGATTGGAAGCTCGGGAGTCGGCATCTGCTCGGGTCCCGGAAACAACAACGTGGACTTTTCGCTGCGCAAAAACTTCAGCCTGAGGGAACGCATCAAGATGCAGTTCTCGTTCGACTTCTTCAACCTGTTCAACCATCCGCAATACCAGGCCAGCGCGATCAACATGGGGCTGGACTTCACGTCGCCGAATACCGCGGGAACCCCGCAGTTCGTGACCGCGGGGGGCGCCGGTACAACCAGCCTTTCGAATGCGGTGGCGATGCAGAACACAACTCTCAACCCCGGCACGTTCGGTTTCGCGGGACAGTCTCGCGAGAGCGGATGGCGCCAGATGCAGTACGGCTTGAAGATTTTCTTCTAGCCGAAGAGACAACTTCAGGGTACCGGTGTCCCGCCTGCTGACCGGGCGGGACACCTGTTTTTTGCCTTGTGAGCGAAGCAGTTTGGCAAGGCGGAAGTCGCGAACGAGTGAGTTAGAATAGACCCCAATGCCCGGGCACTTCTCCGTACGTCCTTGGTTCCTGGTTCAGCTGGCCGCTTTCCTTTCGGTCCCCTTGCTGCTATTCGGGATGCAGGAGCAGGGTCCGCAACGGGTGCAGATTCCCGTGATGCCGAAGGCGAATGCGTCGAAGCACAAAGCGGACCGCGGCAATTTTCCAAAGGTTCCCGTTTTCAAAGATGTTGCGGCGGAAGTGGGGCTGACCGCGAGCCACATCGCGGCGCCGCAGGCGATGTATGTCATCGATTCGACAAGCGGCGGCAGCGGATTGTTCGATTGCGACGGCGATGGGCGGCTGGATGCCGTTGTCGTGAATGGCTCGACGGTCGAGCATTATCGTTCGGGCCGGTACACTCGCCCGTCCTTCATGACGTACCGTATCCGCCGCAGGGCCCCGATATCGTGGGTCGGATCTCCCTCGACCGCGATCAGATCAGCCAGTAACCCGCGCCTTACCTGGCCCCGGTCACCCAGGTGAAAGACCGCCGCATTGCCGCTGGTTGCGGCACG
>Ga0079221_10000044_pt1 | contig 26535 bp, 20 predicted proteins | sample GAAS200_FD_75069 | JGI IMG/M metagenome (GOLD analysis project Ga0079221, IMG submission 75069) | Agricultural soil microbial communities from Georgia to study Nitrogen management - GA AS200 | ecosystem: Environmental > Terrestrial > Soil > Agricultural land | place: USA: Georgia | collected... | reverse complement strand
GTGGAGACGCCCGGCTCCTGCATGGTCACCCCGTAGACGGCGTCGGCGGCCTGCATGGTGCGGGGGTTGTGGGTGATGACGATGAACTGCGTCGAGCTCTTGAACTCGGACAGGAGACGGACGTAGCGGCCGACGTTGGCGTCGTCCAGCGGCGCATCCACCTCGTCCAGGAGGCAGAAGGGGCTGGGACGGGTCAGGAAGATCGAGAAGAGCAGGGACACCGCCACCAGCGTCCGCTCGCCTGAGGAGAGCAGGTGAATCCGCTGGGTCCGCTTGCCGCGCGGCGCTGCATGGATCTCGATCTCGGACTCGAGGGGCTCGTCCTCATTGGCGAGGCGCACGTCGCACTCCCCGCCGCCGAACAGGGTCTGGAAGACGCTGCGGAAGTTCTCGCGGACCTTGCCGAACGACTCGAGGAACAGGGTCTTCGCGGTCTGGTCGATTTCCCGGGCCGCCTGCTGCAGCGACGACCGGGCCGCCACGAGGTCATCCCGCTGCGTCATCAGGAACTCGAGGCGCTTGACCTCCTCGGCATGCTCCTCGACCGCCAGGGCGTTGACGGGCCCCACCTGCTCGATGGCGCTCTTCAGCCGCTCGTTCTCGGCGCGGAGCCACTCCAGGTCGCCCTCCACCTCGGGAGCGTCGGTCAGGAGCTGATCCAGCGGCTTCTTCCACTCGACCTCCACGCGCTCCGCGAGCCCACGCTTGCGACCTTCGACTTCGGTCCGCTCGACTTCGAGGCGGTGCGCTTCATCCCCCAGGGCATCGAGGGCGGTCCGGGACTCGTTCAGGACGCGTTCGGCGTCGGCCACGCCCGCTTCGGCTTCGGCGACGGCTCCCTCCGCCCCCTCCGTCGCTCCCTCGAGCTCCGCGAGGGCGATCCGCCGCTCCTGCAGGCTGTCCTCCCAGGTCCCGCGCTCCGCCGCCAGCGTCTGCGTATCGCGGTCGATGGCGTCGATCTCCGCGGCCAGGGCCACCGCGTGCTGCCGGAGGGCCTCGGCATCCTGAGCCGCGCGCCCCGCGCGGTCACGCCCGGCCGCGAGGCGCGCCTCGACCTGAGCCGCGTCCACCTGCCAGTGCACGCGCTGCTCCCGCGCCGCTTCCTGCTCGGCCTCGAGCCCGGCGAGGGTGGCCCGCTCGGCCGACAAACGCTCCTCGGCCCGCATCCGCTCGATTTCGAAGGCCTGCAGGTCCGCCACGAGTGTGGCGAGCCGGGCATCGACGTCCTCGAGCCGGCGGGTGAACCGCTCTGCCTGTGCCGCCGCCTCCCCGGCGTCCCGGCGGGCGTGTGCGGCGGCGCGCTCGGCCTCCCCCTTCTGCGCGCCGGACTCCAGCTCCAGGTGCCGCTCCCGCTCCGCGGTCCCACCCGCTTCCGTCACCTCCGCCTCGGCGGCGGCGACGTCGCGGGCGGCCGCATCCAGGTCGGAGCCGGCTCGCGCGCTGGCTTTAGTCGCCTCGGCAATCTCCTGCTCGAGCTGCTCCAGCTCCGCGCGGCGCTGCAGCGGACCCGCCGACCCGGCGGAATCGAGGAAGACGGCGCCATTCGCGCGCTTCAGGGCGCGCGCACCCGCCAGCACTTCGTGACCGGCGAGGAGGGCGCGAACCCAGGCGACGGCCGGGCCGTCGACGCGGAGATCGTCCTTAGCGGATGACCGTCGGCGCCCTGCCGGGGACCGGGATAGCAGGGGAGGAGCACCAGGGGACCGGGCTGGGCGCTCTCGTGCCAGCGCTGAATCTCCGCGATGGCAGACTCGTCCCGGACCAGCACGCCGTGCAGCCACTCCCCCAGCAGGCGCTCGGCAAGCTCGGCGTCGCGCCGGCTGGTGCGCACGAAGTCGGACAGGGGACCCACCACGGCGTCTCCGAACTGCGCTTTGACTTTGAGGAGCGCCTGGGCCGCGGGCGCCAGTCCCACCCGTTCCTGGTCGAGCTCACTGAGCGCGTCACGGCGCGCGGTGAGCTGCGCCAGCGACTCTTCGGCGCGCCGCCGCGCGGTGCGGGCGGCCACCTCGGCCTCCTGAAGGCTGGAGAGCTTCTGGCGGGCGAGCTGGAGCGCTTCCACCGCGCGCACCGCCGCCTGGGCCTGCGCCGCCGCACGCTGGGTCTGGGCCTGCGCAGCCGACAGTGCCCCCGCCAACGCCTGCTCGCGGGTGCCGCGCTCGGCGGACGCCCGTGCCGCCTGCTCCCGCAGCTCGCCACGCTCACGCTCGAGCAGCATCCGCTCGGCGGCGGCGCCCTGCGCGCGCTCGACCTGCTTCCGGAGCTCCTCGTCCTGCACCCGGACGGCTTCCCGCGCGCGCACCAGACGCTCGCGCACTTCGGCCTCCAGGACCGTGCGGCTTTCGAGCTCGGTGCGTACGGCGGTGAGGTCGGCCTCGGCTCCCGTGCACTCGGCCTGGGCCGCGTCCCGCTCGCGTTCAGCCTGCGCGGCGCGTTGTTCGTCCTGGGCGCGTTCTTCACCGGCCCGGGTGCGTCGCTCGGACGCGTTGGCCAGCCGTTCGGCGGCCAGCTTGAGATCGCCCTCCAGCCTGCCGACGGCGATCCGTGCGTCCGCCAGCCGCCGCTCGACTTCCGTCCGGGCGGCTTCGGCGGTGTGCCGGCCTTGCACCTGCGTCTCCCGCGCCCGCTCGGCTTCGGACAGGCGCTGACGCGCGGCCGGCAGGCTCTCGTCCAGCTCGCGGGTGCGGACGCCCAGGGCCCCGAGGGCGAGGTCCAGATCCTCCATCTCGCGGCGCACGAGCGTCATGGCCACGCCAAAGCGCTCGTCGATCATCTTGACGTACCGCTCCGCCTTGCCGCGTTGACGGGCCAGCGAGCGGACCTGCGTCTGCACTTCGGAGATCAGGTCTTCCAGGCGGGCCAGGTCCGCCGCCGTTTCTTCCAGCCGACGCTCGGTGCTCCGTTTCCGGTCCCGGTAGAGCCCGATCCCGGCCGCTTCCTCGAAGAGGCCGCGCCGCTCTTCGGCTTTTTCCGAGAGCAGGGCGTCGATCATCTTCGCTTCCATCACCACGGCCGCATCGGCGCCGAGGCCCGTGCCGCGGAGGAGGTCCTGGATGTCGCGCAGGCGGACCGGGGAGCGGTTGAGCAGATAATCGCTCTGGCCCGACCGCGAGAGACGGCGGGTGACGACCACTTCCTGATAGGCGATGGGGAGCACGCCGTCGGAGTTGTCGAACACCAGTGAGACTTCGACGACGTTGACGGGGCGCCGCCCGGTCGAGCCCTGGAAGATCACGTCTTCCATCTTGCCGCCGCGGAGCAGCCGCGGAGACTGCTCGCCCAGGACCCATCGGACCGCGTCCGAAATGTTGGACTTGCCGCAGCCGTTCGGTCCGACGATGCCCGTGACGCCGAGATCGAAGGGCAGCTCGACGGTGCCGGCGAATGACTTGAACCCGGACAACTCCAACCGCGTCAGTCTCATGGCGTGGTCCCCATACGGGTAATGAGTGTGGCCGTGACCCCGGCGCCGCCGAGCGCGGCGGCCGCGACACTGGCCTGTTCGGGTGTTTCAAAGGCGCCTACGAGCCGTGCTCCGGAGGCGCCCCAATGCACCGGGAGCACTCCGAGATAGCGGAGGGAATCGAACGACGTCGTCGGGTCCGCATCGAGCTGCAGCGAAAACGGCGCGTGCAGAAGTTCACCCTGGCCGGCGGGAGCGAGGCCGCGCCGCCAGAGATCCGCGCGGGCCTGGGCCGCGCCCTCGCGCGTGGCGTACGCGCCGGCCAGCACCCGATACCAGCGCGCTCCCGACGCGTCCAGCGTCAGCGGGGTGACGAACGTGCCCACGCCCTCTTCCGACAACTGGTCGGCGGCGGCCAGCGCTTTTTCCGGCGCCCCGTACGCCGCGAGCTGAACGGTCCAGGGCAGAGAGTCGGCGCGGGGGGCCGCGATGACCGGCACGTTGTGGACCGCCCGCTCGGCTCCACGCCCCAGCATGGTCCAGCCCACGGCGCCCAGGAGTGCCAGCCCCACGCCAGCTGCAGCGGGCCGCCAGCGGCGACGCGGAGCCGCTCGCGTGACGGGCACGCGCCGGCTGATTCGGGGGGCGGCCTCCGGACCGCTCACGACCGCGAGGGTCTCGACACGGCGGGCCGGCGGTTCGACACCGGCCGCCGTGGCGGCGACCGGCGTCAGGAGCACCACGCCGTCGGGGGTCGAGCCGAGCTGGTCGACCGTAGATCCGCTGCAGAAGACGAGGAGCAGCGCGTTCTCGGAGCGGAACCCGGCGTGGAGCGCCCGCCAGCGCGGGTGGGCGAGCACCGCGTCGGGATCCGGCGCGTCGCTGCCGGTTCCGATGAAGAACACGCGGTCGACCTCACGCGCCACGAGGTCCCATGAGCGCTCGTACTCCAGGGCGTCGACCACGCCTTCCCCTGGAGTGAGCTGGGGAACGCGGTACAGGGTCGGATCGGCGAGGCGCAGGTCGATCAGCGCCACGCGACGGCTCACGGCGCACCCGCGCGCGATGTCCCACGCGGCCCGCCCGGCCCAGTCGAGGTCCACGCCCAGCGGCACCAGCGCGATCAGCGTTCTCCCCGCGAGGAGGGGCGGAACGGTGTGGAGCGCGTCGGCGCGCGAGAGCGTGCGCGTGGTCATTGGGGTGGCTGGTAGATCCAGTACGGCCGGCCGAGCTTGCGGCCGATGTCCTCGGCCGCCTCGCGCGTGGCGTAGGGTCCCAGCACGACGCGATACCCGTCGTCCGTGGAGGTCGGGGGCAGGACCTTCGCCGAGAGGCCGGCGCGGGAGAGCTGTTGCGCCATGCCGTCCGACCACTCCTTGTTCTGCGAGATGGAGACCTGGACGTAGAGCGCGCCCGCGGTCGTGTCGCCGGCCGCGGCCGCCGGTCCGGGTGCGTCCGCGAGCGCCGCGGAGCGTGACGAGCCCGAGGGGATCCAGCCGGTGGCGATCCAGAGATCACCGCCCGCGCCGGTGATTTTCCCGGTCTTCAGGCCCGAATCTGGGCGTACCGCGACGACGTCGCTCCCCTGGCGGATCAGCACGGTCCCGTCGGGGGACACCACCGGGAGATCGTCTCCCCAGTCGCCTGCCACCGTCGCGGTCAGCGTCTTCGTCGGGAGATCGACGATCCAGATGGAATCGCCGAGACCCGCCTGCACGAGGAGCCAGCGGCCGAGGGGGTCGAGACGGATGGACCTCCCCATGCCCGGCAGCGCGACGCCGTCCAGTTCTTCGCGGGAGAAGCGGTCCACCACCGCGAGGCCCAGCCCCGTCTTCTTACTCACGTAGAGCCGGTGCCCCGCGGGCGAGAACGCCACGTCGATCGGGTGGTCGGGGAGCGGCACGAACGCCGCGGCGCGCCGCCCCAGCGGCTCCAGGAGCACCAGACCGGAGTCGGTGGCCGACGCGACCTCGTCCCCGTAACGCGCAGCCTCGATGACTGCGGAGCCGGGGAAGGGCCGCGTCACCGCGGGCTGGTCGACGGTCTGCGCCAGCAGCTTGGGTTTCTTGTCGGAGGTGACGGCGATCAGCCGCTGGTCCGCGCCGCCGAACACCGCTTCCGGCATCGCAGCGAGCGGTTGCGGCCATGCGGTGCGCGCGCGGTGCGAATAGCTCACCACGCGTTTCTTGGCGTCGACGGTGAACAGGGTGCCGTCGGGACCGACCGCCGCCAGCATCACGCCCGTCGCCACGGTGTCGGAGCGGCCGCTCTCCAGGTCGTAAGCGACGGCGTCGCCCTTCGTGGAATGGAAGTACAACAGGCCGTCGGCGTCGTCGGTCCCGATGATCCGGTCGGCGGCGGGGAGCCGTCCGCGCAGCGTGCCAGGCAGCTCCGCCAGCGTGGGGAGCCGGTAGAGACGCGGGGCCCCGCCTTTGGCGGACAGGCGAATGAGGACCGCGGCCGAGCGGCCCTCGGTGCGGGCTGACGGTCTAACTGGCTGATTTTGCTTGGTTTGCGAGGATGCGGGTGCCGGCGTCCGGGAGTGGCAACTCCCCAACACCACGGTCGCCAGAATGAGACACGCGGGGCGGGTATGCAAATGGCCTCACCGACAAAATAGGAAGTCGGTGAGGCCAGGGCAAGTGGTTCAGCCGAACGGAGTTAGAACGTCGGGCCGAGGGACAGGGTCCAGTACGCGCGGCTGTTGTTCGGGCGGTTCAGTGGCTTCGTGTAGTCGAGCCTGAGAATCACGATTCCGAACATGTTGGCCCGGATACCGAAGCCGTAACTCCGGAGCGGAATGCGGACGTTGTCCGGGCTCTCCGACGCGGTGCGGGTCCAGTGGAGCTGCGAAACGCTGTTGAACGAGACGCCGGCGTCGTAGAAGAATGCGCCCTCGAGCGGCGGGAAGCCGACCGGCAGCACGCCGAGCACCAGTGCGCGGGTGAGCGGGAACCGGATCTCGACGTTCGCGACGCCCACTTGCGATCCGATCAACTGGTCGAGCTCGGCGCATCCGGTCTGGGAATTGGCCGTGATGGCGGAGACGCACTCGTTGCTCTGGAACGACCCGGCGGTGTACCCGCGGATCAGCTCGGTGGAGCCCAGGAACGTGGGGAACCGCCCGCCATCGCGGCCGGTGCGGCCGAAATAGAGTCCGCGCACGGCCAGCGTGAACGGGCGGAAGAAAAAGTACCGCCGCCAGTCGGCCGTCAGGGCGGTGAACTGCCAGCTGCCCAGGGCCGGTGCCACTTCCACGCGCCAACGGGATCCGGAGAAGGGGCCGACGTAGGAGAACAGCGCATTGTCGTGGGCCAGGGCGAGGCTGGGCTGGGCGTAGGCGTTCGTCACGCCGCCGATGGTGTTCAGGTTCTCGGCCACGGGGATATACGCGCAGGCACCGCTGGCGTCGCACTCGTATTGGTACGCGTCCTGGATCTGCAATGTCGCATCGGAAATGGCGACGGTGTGCAGGGAGAACTCCGCCCGGGTGAACTGGCTGAACGGATACGAGGCGGTGCCGAACATGTCCCGGATCACGAAGCGCCGGATGTTCGTGTTCAGGTGAGTCAGGCCGCCCGAGGTATCACTGCTCGACGGCTCGTAGAAGTAGTAGGGCTCCTGTGTGAAGCCGACCGCCCAGTTGGTTCGGTGCACCTGATTGATGTACGCCGCCAGCACTTCGGCCTCCGCCAGGCGGCCGTTCACGGCCGCGGAGAAGACCATGGTCCGGTCTCCGAGCATGTCGGAGAGCGACACCGCCGTGCCGCCGAAGAACCCACGGCCGAAGTTGTCCCGTTCGTAGCCGATGGTGGGCCGGGCCACGTAGTCGGGCGTGAACCGCACGCGATACGGCTTGATCGAGAATTCGGCGGTATCCGGCAGGGCCAGCGTACTGGAATCGAGCAGCTGCTTCACCGAGACCGGCTGCGACACCTTGGTCGTCTCGGCGGGTTGAGCGCCCGACTGCCGGAGGCCCGATGGCGCCCGGTAGATGGAGCTCGAGGGGGCCGACTTCGAGCTCGTATCCACCGGAAGGGATGGAATGATGCGCCCGGTATCTCCGGTGGCGCTTGCCATCTCGTACCGCGGCCGGGTCTGTGCGTAGACCAGGGGCGGCATGGGCTTGTCGGCGTAGGGCCGGCCCCGCAGGGACCGCGGATTGTCGATGGCGTAGACGTCCCAGCTGCCGTCGTCGTAGTACGCGAAGGCCAACCGGTCCGTCTCCTTGGCCCAGGAGAGGGCGGGGGAGATGGGGGTGATGCCCGAAACGCCGGTGTAGACGTCAGTCAGCTGATACACCTGCTTGTCGCCCAGGTCATAGAGGAAAATGTTCGCGATGCCGGTGCGGTCCGAGACGAACGCCAGGGAGCGGCCGTCGGGAGCCCACACCGGGTTCACGTTCCGGCCGTACTCCATGTGATCCAGGACCTCGATCTGGCCCGAGTCCAGATGGTAGAGCGCGATCCGGTAGTTCCCGGTGGCCAGCGTCTCGAAGTTGGTGTTCGGGCCGCGATCGGTCGCAAAGGCGATGGTCTTCCCGTCGGGGGACCACTGGGGCAGGAGGTCGGCGTACTTGTCGTGCGTGAGGCGCCGGAGGTCCGAGCCGTCCTTGTTGACGATGAACAAGTCGGCGAGACCGCCGTCATATCCCGTGAAGGCCAGCTGCGAGCCGTCGGGAGACCACGTGGGGTTGTTCACCCCGTTCAGCGGGATCCGGAGCCGCGCCGCTTCCTTGTTCTTCTGGATGTCGAAGATCACCAGGTCGTCCCGGTCTTTGTGCTTCACCGCGATGGCGAAATACCGCCCATCGGGTGAGAACGACCCTGACGAATAGATGAAGCGCAGGCTTTCGTAGTTGCTCGATGTCGTGGATTTCACCAGCCGCCGGATGGTCTTTCCGGTTTCGGCGTCCGCGAGATAGAGATCGATGAAGAAGTCGTTCCCCTCGCCGAAATACGCGATGTCTTTCCCGTTCGGTGAGAGCGACGGGGCGAGGTGCAGGGTCCCGTCGGACCGCTTCTGGGTCAGGAGGGGCTCGGCGATCCGCCGCGCGGGATAGTGGTCTGAGATCTGGGGCAGGAACGTCGCCTGGACCGCGTCACGCCAGTCCTTCGAGAGCTCGTCCAGCGAGATTCCCAAGGCGCGCTTGAACGCGCCCTCGATGCCGGCGCCGCGGGAGGCCTGCAGGATCTCCCCGATCACTTCGTCGCCCCAGCGCTGGCCGATGTAGGCGAAGAGCGCGTGGCCGTAGAAATACGGGAAGATGTTCGGATCGTCGGTCATGTCCTCGATGGTGGGGAGGTGCCCCTGCAGGGCCGCGTCCCGCAGCGCCATTGCCGTCGCCGGATCGAGAGGACCGAGCGACAGGTACTCCGACATGCCCTCCATGAACCAGCCGGGCGGGTTCACCGCGATCATGGTCTGGATGCCGCCGCCCGGGTGTCCGCCCGAGTACACGTCGTACTGGAACTGGTGCGTCATCTCGTGCTGGATGACGTGCTCCATCGCTTCGTACGACCCCGTAAACGGAATCACCATCCGGTGCTTGAAGAACTCGGTGACGCCCTCGGTGCCTTCCCCGGGACTTTCACCGCCGAGCGCGTTGGTCTCCTGGAACTCCGAGTACGAGGCGTACAGGAGGATGGGCTTCCGCTCGATGAAGTTGTGATGGAGGATGCGTGAGAGGCGCGCATAGGAGCGTTCGGCGATGCGGGCCACGTCGAGCGCCGCTTCCCGCTCGACGGGATAGAAATAGACGTCGAAGTGCTCGGTCTGGATGATCTGCCAGTCGAAGGAGCGGTACTGGACCTTGTTCTGTCCGAAGTACTGCGCCGATGCCGTCGTACTGAGCACGGCGCACGCGAGCCCCGTCAAGAGAACCTTCGTCGCCTTCATACCACCCCCGGATCCTGGACCTTCATTCTCCCACTGCCACCACCGGCGCTTCACCCCAAAGACGCTCGAGTTGATAGAAGTCACGCAGCTCGGGGTGGAACAGATGGACCACGAAATCCACGTAGTCGAGCAACACCCACCGGCCCTGCGTCAGACCCTCGACATGGTGTGGCCGGCCGACGCCGTGGAGCGACATCAAGTGATCCGCCATGCCCCTGACGTGCGCATCGGACGTCCCCGACGCGATCACGAAAAAATCCGTCGCTTCCGACAATCCCCGCAGGTCCAGCACGACCACCTGCGCCGCCTTCCGGTCCGACAGCCCGTCCAGAATGGGCCGGAGCACTTCGAGCGCCGCGGCGGGTTTCCCCCGGGAACGCCCTCGACCGCTACTCATAGCGCTTGCCGCCCGCGTTTGTTCCGTCCTCCACTTGATAAAACACGCCCCAGGTTCCGATGCCCGTATGGGCGGCCAGAACGGGCGTGATGGGACTGACCAAAGCTTCCTTCGGCGCGTACCGGCGGACCAGTTCCTGACGAAGCGTTTCGGCGAACTGGTGGATGCCGGCGTGCACCACGCCGAGCCGGAGAGCGCGGGGTTTGGCCGCCAGCGCCCGGTCCAGGAGCGCCAGCACTTTGGTACGCGCCGCATCCCGCCCGCGGGCGCGGCCTGCCTGATCCACGACGCCCTCGGCGGTCAGCGTCAGAATGGGCTTCACGTTCAGCCGTGTCCCGAGCCAGCCCGCCAGCCGCGAGACCCGTCCCGACCGGATGAGGCGGTCCAGCTTGTCCACGACGAAGAACCCGGATGATTGAGTCCGAACCCGCGCCAGCTCGGCCGCGATTTCCTCGGCGGGCATTCCCTGCGCCGCGAGCTCGAGTCCGCGGAGTACCAGCAGACCCTCCCCCAGCGAGGCACTCCGCGAGTCCACCAGCGAGATCCGGTCGGCCGCCAGCTCCTTGGCCGCGGCCTCCGCGTTCGCGAATGTGCCCGACAGCGCCTTGGACACGGCGACCACCACGATCTTTTCAGCCACGCGCAGGGCGTCCTGGTACACCTCCACGAACGCCTGGCGGGTGGGCTGGGAGGTGGTCGCGTCCTGGCCCGTCCGCAGGCGGGTGTAGAACTCCGGCGCGGAGAGCTCCAGGCGGTCGCGGTAGACGCGGTCACCGACGATGAGCTGCATCGGCACGAGCCCGATCTGCTTCTCGAAGACGGCGGAGTCGGGGAGGTCGCATGCGGTGTCGGCGACGAAGGCGACCGCACGCTTGTTCACCAGCGCCTGATGCTGCGCCCGCATGTCCTCGGCCTTGGTGTACTCGACGGTGCCCCAGGCGGCCCCGAGCGCGAAGACCCGGTCGGGCGTGTCGGTGTGGACGTGGGCCTTGAGGAGGTCTCCGGACTCGAGGACCACGATCGAGCCGCCCAGCTCGCGCAGCGCCGCGCGCACCTGCGCCGGCGTCGGCAGGGCCGGGCCCTTCACCATCACTTCGGTGCAGAACCGGTAATCCTTGTCCGAGGCGACCTCGGTGGTCGCGGCGGCGTTGACCAGGTCGCGATCCACCGCGCCCTGTGCCTGGCCCCCTTCTTCTATAAGACGCTTTACGCCGTCCAGGAGCCGGACGAAGCCCTTGGCGCCGGCGTCCACCACCCCCGCGGACTTGAGGGCCTGGAGCAGCTCGGGGGTGCCCTGCAGGGAGCGCTCCGCCCGGGTCACCAGGCGGCGCATGAAGACTTTGAGGTCCCGTTCGTCGGCGGCGGCGTCCGCTTCGTCGGCGGCGTCGCGGGCCACCGTGAGGATGGTGCCTTCGACGGGGTCGTCGAGAGCGCCGTTGAGCCGTTCGAAGCCCATGCGGATGGCACGGGCGAGGTCTCGTGCGCTGGCGGTCAGGCGGTCCCCGAGGCCGTCCCGGAGACCGAGGAGGAACTGGGACAGCATCATGCCGGAATTTCCGCGGGCGCCGCGGATCGAGGCCTGCGCCATCGCCTCCGTCACCCGGGGCAGGGGAGCGTCCCCCAGGGCGCGCAGCGCTTGCGCGACTTCCCGCAGCGTGAGCCACATGTTGGTGCCGGTGTCGCCGTCGGGGACCGGAAAGACGTTCATCCGGTTCAGCTCGTCGCGCCCCGCCGCGACCCAGTCCGCCGCGGCCAGGAGCGACCGCGACAGCCGGGGTCCGTCGACGTACCTGATTCCGGCGGGCACGGGGCTCGTCTTACTCCTTGACCACCGTCACCTGCACTTCGGGTCGGACGTCCGCGTGAATCTTCACACCCACCTTGAACTCGCCCAGCGCCCGGATCGGCTCGGCGAGATCGATCTGCCGCTTGTCGATGTCGTGTCCCGCTTCGGCCAGGCGGCGCTGAATGTCGGCGGCGGTGACCGACCCGTAGAGTTTTTCCTCTTCGCCCACCTTCACCGCGAAGGTCAGGTGCACCTGCGCCAGTTTTTCGGCGAGGCCCTGCGCCGCGTCCTTCTCGGCCGCGCGCACCTTGGCGATGCGGGCCGATTCGAACGTGATCTTCTTCTTGTTCCCCTCGGTGGCCGGATACGCCAGCCCCTTGGGCAGAAGGAAATTGCGCGCGAAGCCGTCCTTCACCTTCACGACCTCGCCGGCCTTGCCGACGTGCTGCACGTCTTCCCGCAGAATGATTTCCATGACGTCCTCGTGATCAGTTCGGCCGGCCTGCCAGCCGGCGCCGGAACTCCAACCAGGTATCGGTCACGCCCAGGACGCAGAGACTGGGCGCGGTCGCCGGGGCGAAGAGCAGCCCCGAAAACACCGCCAGCGCCTGCACCCAGGCCGGAACCGCGATGATCGCGGCCGCGGCCCCGACGACGGCCGCTCCGCGCAGCACGTACAGCACGCCCAGCACCAGCCCGACGTTCAGCGCGACGATGCGGATGCCCGGGAGACTCCCCGAAACGATCCAGGCGGTGGTCACCGCGACGACGGCCCAGACCGCGCCGTCCGCCAGCCGGAACTGCCGGAACGGCCGGAGCCCGGGTCCCAGCGGAGCCGGCGCGGTCCGGACGTGCCACTGCCAGGCCGCCGCCAGCGCCGCATATCCCCACAGCGCCTCGAGCGCGGGACGCGCCGTACTGAAAAAGCGCACCGCCGGCTCGAATTTCCCGTACAGGTCCGCCCCGACGTCGGGGGACATCACTTCCAGAACGGTCCGGAGCGCGAAGCTCGTCTGACGCACCGTATCCCAGGCCAGGAGCCCCCAGGTGTGCGCCCCGTTCAGAATCCACGCCAGCGCCGCGGCACTCACGCCGCTCCACACGAGCGCGGCGGTGGCCCGGGACAGAAAGGGGCCCGGCGCGCTCCAGGCGAGCGCCACGAAGGCGACCGCGGCGAACAGCTGAAAGACGCCGACCACCGCGTCGATCGCCGACTCCTGCGGGATGACCAGTGCCCACAACGCGAAGCAGCCAATGAGCAGGGCACCCGCACGGGACATCCGGGACCGCGTGCCCCCGATGAGCTGGAGACCCGCGAACGTCACTCCCGCGAGCGGCAGACTGGTCGGCGCGAAGACGGCGAGGAGTACCGTGCCGCCCACGAGCCACCAGACGCTCCGCAGGGAGGTCATCTCAGCCGGTGAAGCCCTTGATGTACGGGATCAGGGCCAGCTGTCGCGCGCGCTTGATGGCGGTCGCCAGCTGCCGCTGGTGCCGGGCGCACATGCCGGACAGGCGCGACGGGAGAATCTTGCCGCGTTCGGTCAGGAAGCGGCTCACGGTCCGGTCGTCCTTGTAATCCAGAACCCGGACTCCCGATTCACACACCGGGCAGGTCTTCGAGGGGCGTCTCACGCGTCGTCCTCCTCACCGTCGTCGTCGCCGGCGATGGCGGGCGCCGGGACCGGCTTGGCCTCGGCCTCGGACACCACCACCAGGAACCGCAGGACGCCCTCGTCCAGCGTGACCGCGCGCTCGTACTCCGGGAGCAGGTCCCCGGTCGTCTCGAACTGGGCCACGACGTAGTAGCCGGTGTCTTTCTTCTTGATGGGATAGGCGAGGGTCCGCTTGCCCCAATGGCTCACGTTGGTCAGCGTGCCCTTCCCGTCCTTGGTCAGGTGCGCGTGAAAACGATCGAGCTTCTCGGTGACGGCGGGTTCCTCGAGGGCACTGTCAAAGATGTAGACCGTCTCGTAGCGACGAGTCATGCCACCTCCCTTTGGGCTAGAACGACCCGGCGCAGGTGCGGCACCGAGTAGGGGAATTGAGGCGCGAAAGATAGCCGGGGGGCACCGGAGGGTAAAGGCGGGGTAGGTTGAAGGGTATGTGGGCCGTCTCCCTCATCCTGCTGAGTATTCCGGCCGGGGATTCCCTGACCGGGACCGTGCTGGCCCTGGCGAGCGGGCACGCCCTGGCCGGGGTGGTGGTCACCGCCGGCAACCGGCAGACCACGAGCGACAGCGCCGGTCACTTCGCCCTGGCCGGCTCGGCGTCGCGTCTCCACCTCACGTGGGACGGAAAGAGCGGCGTCGGGATGGTCCCGTCGCCGGAGGTCGATGAGCCCCTGCGGGTGGTGGTCGACACGGAGGCGCCCAACCTCGAAACGACCATCGAGCACGTGGACTGGCATCTGGTCGGGCGGTGGGGGATGGCCGGGTTCTTCGACCGCGCGCGGCAGGGCTACGGGACGTTTTTCACGCGGCACGACCTGGCCCGCTCCGGCTACACCGCGCTCAAGGAGCTGCTGGCGTCCCTCGGCATCACGCACGGGTGCTTGCGGACCGGGGACGGTTGCGGCGCCATGATTTACTACCGCGGCACCCCGACGCTGGTGAGCATCTATGTCGATGGGGTCTTCCAGCGGAACGAGCAGGCCGACGACTTGCCGCTCGATGCCGTGACGGGGATCGAGTACTACCCGCTGCCGAGTGCTTTGCGACCCCGCCGCACCATCGCGAGCGAATGGATCGTGAGAACCGACTATCTCCAGCAGCTGCCGCTCCAGGAGTTCAGTGTGGTGATCTGGACCCGGGCCTTCTACCAGCGGCTGGCGGAGCGCTGAGTCAGACGTTGAAGCGGAAGAGGAGCACGTCGCCGTCCTGTACCACATACTCCCGGCCTTCGCTGCGGACCAATCCCTGCTCGCGCGCCGGCTTCCACCCGCCCGATTTCGTGAAATCCGTGAAGCTCACGGTTTCCGCGCGGATGAATCCCTTCTGAAAGTCCGAGTGAATCACGCCGGCCGCATCGTAGGCCGTGTCGTTCACATGAATGGTCCACGCGCGGACTTCCTGCTCGCCGGCGGTGAAGTAGGTCCGGAGGCCGAGGAGGGCGTACCCGGCGTGGATCAGCCGGTCGAGCCCGGGCTCGTGCACGCCCGCGCCTTCCAGGAACTCCTTCCGCTCGTCCCGTGACAGATCCGCCAGCTCCGCCTCCAGCTTGGCGGAGAAGGGGACCAGCTCGGCCTCTTCATGATGGGCCGTGACCGCCTGCTTCAGCACGTCGACGAACTTCCCGCCCCCCGCTGCGAGATCGTCTTCGCTCACGTTGGCGGCGTAGAGAATCGGCTTGGCGGTGAGGAGACCCATGGCGCGGAGGGCCGCCAGCTCCTTTGCGTCCTTCGCGGCGGCGCGCGCGCCCTTTCCGGCGTTCAGCTCGACGTTCACCCGTTCGAGCAGCGCCATTTCCGTCTGGGCGTCCTTGTCGCCCGCCTTCGCACTCTTCCGGGCCTTGTCCACCCGGCGGTCGATCACCGACACGTCCGCCAGGGCCAGCTCCGCGGAGATGATGTCGTGGTCGCGCACGGGATCCACGGGACCCATCACGTGCACCACGTCCGGATCTTCGAAACAGCGGATCACGTGGACGATCGCGTCCACCTCCCGGATGTGCGAGAGAAACTGGTTGCCCAGCCCCTCGCCCTGTGAGGCGCCCTTCACGAGACCCGCGATGTCCACGAACTCGACGACGGCCGGGACTTTCTTCTTCGGCTTGACCAGCTCCACGAGCTGCTCGAGCCGGGGATCGGGAACTTCGACGACGCCGACGTTCGGATCCACGGTGCAGAAGGGATAGTTCTCGGCGGCGGCGGCCTTGGAGGACGTCAGCGCATTGAACAACGTCGACTTGCCGACGTTGGGAAGGCCTACGATTCCGAGACGAAGCATTGCTCTCTTTCTATTGCGATACGAATGGGGCGATCACGATCCACGTCAGCATCGCAACCCGCAGCAGCGCAAAGCGCGGGCCTTTGCCCAGCGCACCGACCACTCCGACGGCGACCGCAGCCAGGAAGGTGTGGAACCATCCACTCCAATGGCCGGGCGTGACCAGGGGACTCCCGGAATGTGACGCCACGATGATGGCGATAGCGGCGATCACGGTGGCGGCCCGGCAGGGAGCTGACGGCAAGGCGACGGCGGCCAGCCCTGCGAGCGCGCCCAGGGCAGTCCCATAGGGGCCCACGAGATAGAAGGCCACGAGCGCGGCGATGACGAGGGCGATCGTCCAGGACCGCCGGTCTACGAGCCGGATCACGAGGCCGATGAGTCCGCCCAAGCTCACGGCCAACAGGGGCGCCCCGGCGGGCAGTGAGCCCTCGTGAAAGCCGAGCGCCACGGGATCGAGGCCCGTCGCCGCGAGGGCCATCAGGGCGCCGACGGCGATGGCTCCCGCGATCAGCCCGGTTCGCGGGGAGCCTTTCCAGGCCAGCGCGAAGCCGCTTCCGATCAGTCCGGCCGTCGCGACCAACATCGGCAGCGCGACGCCGTCGACCCGATTCGCGACGAACGGGGTGCCGGCGGCGATCACGAGGGCGCCCGAGGTTGCGAAGACGCCCGCGTCGGCGGCCTCGGTCACCGGGTCGCTCGCTGCCTTGCCGGCCGTCATCACGGCGGAGCCGAGGGCGAAGGAGGCGATCAGTTGGGCGAAGAGCCGCCAGCCTCCGTCGTCCATCCCCGCCGCAGACCCGAACAGCTCGAAGACGAGGCCAAGGCCCATCAGCGTCGAGCCCCAGGCGAAGAGGCCGAGCGCTTTCGGGTCGATTTCGAAGCCGGCCATCCATTGAATCGTGAGCGCGGAACAGGCGCCCAGGGCGAAGCTGGCCCCGGTGCGGGCGCTGATCAGGCCGTCCAGGACCACGAGCGCGATCAGGGCGATCAGCGCGGGCTCCGCAAAGGACCCCGGGACCGGACGCCGGTCGGTGCGCCGCAGCGCGACCAGCCCCGGGACGATGCCCAGGGCGCCGCCGAGGACGGCGATTTCCGGGAACCAGGGAACCAGGTTCACGGAGTGGGGGAGGGGGAGGGGGAGGGGGAGGGGGCCTCGCCGCGGAGCCAGCGCTCCACGGCGTCGACCATCTTCGGCATGGCCTGGTCGATGAGCTCGCGCTGCTCCGGATCCGCCGGGGCGAGCACGTAGTCGGCCCAATCGCCGACCCCTTCGGGGAGCGGGCCCACGCCGATGCGCAGGCGCGCGTACGCCTGGGATTGCAGCGCTCCTTCGATGCTCTTCAGGCCGTTGTGGCCGCCCGCCGAGCCGTCGAGCCGCAGCCGGAAAGTGCCCGAGGCGATGCGGAACTCGTCGACGAGGATGAGGAGCTCGGTGGCGGGATCGAACGTGGGATCGGCGCGGAGGGACACCAGGGCTGCTCCCGAGCGATTCATGTACGTGGTGGGCTTGAGCACGCGGACCGGCACGCCGGCGACCTCGCCCTCGCAAACGCGAGCGCGCTCACCACGCCGGAAGGGGCCGAACCCCCACCGCGCAGTGAGCGCGTCCGCCAGCCAGAACCCTGCGTTGTGGCGCGTCGCCTGATACTCTTCGCCCGGATTGCCCAGGCCGACGACGGCGCGCAGGACTTATCCCTCTTTGCCGCCCTTGGGCTTGGCTTCGCCCTTGGGCTTGGCCTCGCCGCCCTTCGCCTCCCCGGCCGGCTTGCCCTCTTCGCCTTCTTCCTCGTCGTCCTCGCGCTCCTTGCGGATGAGCTCGGGCTCGGCCACTTCGGCCGTCGCCCCTTCGGCCGCGGGCGCCACGACTTCCTCGGCGCGGGGCGGGACGACCACGGCGATGGTGAGATCGGTGTGGGTCAGGATGGTCGCGTTGGGGATCACCAGATCCCTCACGTGGAGCGAGTGGCCGATGACGAGCGCCGACACGTCCAGCTCCACGCGATCCGGGATGTGCTCGGGGAGCACTTCGATTTCGACTTCGCGCGTCACCTGATCCAGCACGCCGCCGGCGTTGCGCACGCCGTCGGGGGTGCCGACGAGGTGCACCGGCACCTTGAGCGTGACCTTCTCATCGGCGTGGATCTCGTAGAAGTCCACGTGGATGATGTCGGGGCGGACGGGGTGGCGCTGAATCTCGCGAATGAGCGCCTTGGCTTTCTTCCCGTCGATGGTGAGCTCGATCAGCGTGCTCTCCGGCTCGATGCCGCTCAGGGCCTTCTCCAGCGCGGGGCCGTCGACGGTCAGATTCTGCGAGGCCCGGCCATGTCCGTAGACCACGGCCGGTACCCTCTTGGCGAACCGGGTCTGGCGCGCCGCGCCCTTGCCGGTGTGTTCGCGGGCTTCCGCGGTGAGACTGACGATCTGTGCCATGCGACTCCTGCCTTAGTCGAAAAGAGAGCTGACCGACTGATTCGAATGTTCGTAGCTGATCGCCTTGGCCAGGATCGCCCCGACGGACAGCACCTTGAGTTTCTCGAACTGCCGCTCCGGCGTCAGCCGGATGGTGTTCGTCACGGCGACTTCCTCGATCGGCGCCGCCCGCAGCCGTTCCACCGCCGGACCCGAGAGCAGTGCGTGGGTCGCGAAGGCGAACACCCGCTTGGCCCCGAGCCGCTTCAGCGCCGCCGCGGCCTCCGTGATGGTGCCCGCGGTATCGATCATGTCGTCGGGGATCAGACAGTCCTTCCCGTCCACCTCGCCGACCACGTTCACCACTTCCGCCACGTTCGCCGACGGCCGCCGCTTGTCGATGATCGCCAGCGACGCGTTGAGCCGTTTCGCGAATCCCCGCGCCATCTTGGCCGACCCGACGTCCGGCGCCACGACCACCGGATCGCGCAGGTCCTTGGTGCGGAAGTGCGCGACGAACACCGGCGCCGAATAGAGATGGTCCACCGGGAGGTCGAAGAAGCCCTGCACCTGGTGGGAATGGAAATCCATGCCCAGTACCCGGTCCGCACCCGCATGACTGATCAGGTTCGCCATCAGCTTGGCGCTGATCGCCACCCGCGGCTGATCCTTCCGGTCCTGCCGCGCATACCCGAAGTAGGGCAGGACCGCCGTCACCCGGGCCGCACTGGCCCGCCGAGCCGCATCGATCAACAGGAGCAGCTCGATGTAATTCTCGGCCGGCGGATTGGTCGGCTGGATGATAAAGACATCCCGCCCGCGGACGTTCTCGTCGATCTTGACGAAGATCTCACCGTCCGCGAACCGCCGGATGGTGACCGCGCACAACGGCTGTCCCAAATGCTGAGCCATCTCCTCGGCGAGGGGCCGGTTGGCCGTGCCCGCGAGCAGGAGCAGCTGGCTTCGGGAAAAGGTCAAATCCGCCATTTCTAGAGCCGAGCAAGATAGCGGGCAACCATCGCATAGCCAAGGGGTTGGAACTCCTCAACCACAGGAGGCCCTGCGGCGTACAAGACCTGTGGCGCCATTCCGGCGCCTATTGGGAGGAACAACCGATGCGGAAGATGCTCGTAGCCGTCGCCCTCTTCGGGGGCGCAGTCGCTCCACTCGCCGCGCAGGGCGGGGGCGGGATGGGGGGCCGGGGGTTCGCGCCGCCCCCGAACCACTGGATGACCATGGACTCGGTGGCGCAGGCGCTGACCTTGACCGCGGCTGAGAAGACCGCGATCCAGCCGCAGTACGACTCGATCAATGCGATTCTCATGCGGGCGTCGGCGATCCGGGATTCGGTCCGCGCGGGCATGCAGTCGGGCGGTGGCGACCCCCGCGCCGCGATGGCCGCCGCCCGTCCGATGATGCAGTCCCTGCAGGAGCAGGAAGATGCGCTCATCAAGGAGATCCACGGCAAGCTCTCGGCGGCGGCTGCCGCCAAGCTCGACGCCGCCCCTCCTCCGCGGGTCATGCGTCAGCGCCCGGGTGGCATGGGGGGCAACCCAGGCTGAAGCCTCGGCCCGGCCCAGCACTGCGCTTGAAGTGCAGTGCATCGCCAAGCACACTCTTCAGGGTGTGAATGACAAGTTGGCGTCCGGGCCCTCTCGAGACTGAGAGGGCTCGTTCGTTTCTTGTCCGATTTTTCCCCAGGCTTGAAGCGCAGTGCGGCGCCGAGCCCACTCTTCAGAGTGTGAAGCGCGCTACAGCCGGAACAGGTATGTGAACTTGGTGAAGAACCCGTCCGCCGTCCGCTGCAGGCCCCGGAACGCGAAGGTGCCCTGATCGTCGAGGCTCGAGCCGTACCCGGCATAGACGACGGTGCCCGGGGACGGTGTGAACGCCAGCAGCCAATCCATCCGGAATCCGTTGCTCGTGACGGGCAGCGCCCGCTCGTAGACGCCGGTCGCGGGATTCTTGATGAGGATGGGGTCGTTGGTGCGGGAGTCATCCCGCAGCGAGTCCTGGAAGGTCGAGACGTACTGACCCACCACCCGGATGAAGAGCGGGCGCGACACCTGGTACTCGACCTTCAGTCGGGGAATCAGCTGCCGGGCTACCAGCGAGCCGTCCGACCGGCGCCAGTACTCCTGGTGGAGGTAGGTCCCGCCGACGCGGATGCGGTCGTTGGGGCGCCAGTTCAGCCCCGCCTGAACGAGCAGAATCTGGGCGGGCGACCACTCGTAGAAGTTCTCGTCCTGAATGGCCGGCAGGAACAACACGTTGGCGTCGAAGTGCCGGTACTGCGGCGTGGAGAACTGCAGCAGGATGTCGAGATTCCGGATGGAGGGCACGCCGACGAACGGCACCGTGTCGGTCACGCCGCCGACGGTCCGTTGCAGCGCATAGGACGCGTAGAGGGAAGGGTCGTACCCGAAGCGCTCGAAGAACAATCCCGTGCTGACGGTCCAGCCCCGGATGACCGTGTTCGTGTTGAAGTGGATCTCGCGGTCGTCGGGCGCGTCCGCCGCCTGGAAGTGGGGGTAGAGCCAGCGCCCGAAGAGGAGAATGTCCCCGCTCCAGCTCTCGATCGCCGCGCCGGGCGCGCCGTAGAACGTGATCTGATGATCGGCCTGGCCCACCGCGATGCCGTTCCGGGAAATGAATCCCGATTGGTCGAAGAACTGCGGGTGAATGCCGGCGAGCGAATACGAGAACTGAAATTGCCGTCCGGAGCGAACCAGGGACGCGGACCACAGCGGTCCCTGCACCGTGCTCCCGCCCGAGCGCGTGAAACTCTCGGCGCCCTGCAAGCCGAGGGTGTAGATGCCGCCGAAGGTGATGCGCGCATCGGCGCCCATGACGCGGTTCCAGCTGCTGCCATCCTGCTTGTCTGTGTACACGATCCCCGCGGTCGACTGGCCGCCCAGGTCGGCCCGGGCGCGGAGAATATTATAGAAAGGATTGTCGCTGCCGGAGGCGGAGAACGCCTGGGCATCGAGGCCCGATAATACGCCGATGCCGATGTTGCCGACCTTCCCGGTGACTTTCACCGCGCCGACCGGCTGCACCAGCGCCCGGGTGTAGACCAGGTTGTTCGGCGTCGCGAACTGCTCCAGGCCCTCGAGAAAGAAGGGGCGCTTCTCGGGGAAGTAGAGCGCCTGGCGCGGGTCGAACACCAGCTGGCTCGCATCCGCCTCGACCTGCGAGAAGTCCGGATTCACGGTCCCCGTCAGGGTGAGGTTGTTCGTGACGCCCCACCGCAGGTTCCCGCCGACGTCCGGATGGAGATGGTGGTAGCCCCACGCCGTTCCTGACGGCCCGCCGTCCACCTTGCCCGTGATCTCCGGATTGAGATCGAGCACCAGATCGCGATGGAGATCGGCGAGACCTTCGAGCGTCCCGGACTGCCCCAGGAAGGAGGTCGCGCGCCGCCGGGTGGCGGTCCAGGTCTGTACGTGCCCCGAATGCTGCACGGTGCGGACGACCTGCAATCCCCAGGTTTGCGTCGCCGTCGTCTGGTAGCGGATGCTCTTGAACGGGATCCGGACCTCGACTTCGTAGCCGTAATCCGTAACCCGGCCCTTGGACTGGTATACGAAATCGGTGGAGAGATCCACCGTGTCGCTCGTGCCGGCGTGGGTTTCGTTCAGCGTGCCGTCCGCCTGCACGCCCAGCGGATTGACCCCGAACGCGATGGCTTGCCGGTGGTCGTTGAACGTGTCGAGGAGGATCTCGACCATGTCATCGGTCGAGATGTGATCCCGCGTAGGCAGCGTTGCGTGCACCGGTCCATGGGACTCGAAGGCGCGGATCCCGAAGTACATGGCGGTCGCCGAGTACCAGACCAGGACCTGCGTCGAGTCCTCGGCTGGACGCCCGTCGACGGGATAGTAGTCGGAGAACCCGGTGAGGAGCGCGGCCTTCTGCCAGGGTGGCTCATCCAGGGAGCCGTCGATGTTGGCGGAAGCGTCGATCCGCGGCGTGGCGACGGCGACGTTGCCGGCGATGCCGGAATAGGGGCCCGCCGGAGGCTGGGCGGGTGGGGTCGGGGGATTCGAGGGATGATTGACCGCCAGGAGCCAGAGCAGGGGAAGCATCGCGGGACGACTCCGGTGTGAGGGCAGATGGGCCTGACGACCCCGACGGCTGCGCGCAAACATGTCGCCTACGGGAACCTGGCCGGTCGGGTTTCGGATTTCACCGCGTCCGGCCCGCGATTGAGCGCTAGTTTAGACGGCACCCGCTACCGGAATGCGCCATGCGACCCTGGATGCCTGCCGCCGCTACGCTGTGCCTGCTGACCCTCCCCCTGGTGCTGCCCGCTCAGGCTCCCTTCACGCTGGGCGCCGACGTCTCGTTTCTGGCCTCGCCGCCCACCCGCCAGCGGGCGCGCCGGACCTACCAGGAGAACGGCAAACCCTCTGACGAGCTTTCCATCCTCATGCGGCACGGCTGGACGTCGTTCCGTCTGCGGGTGTTCGTATCGCCCGTTCGGGAGGCGCCCGACAACAGTCTGGCCAACACCATCGCGCTTGCCCGCCGGATCAAGGCCGCCGGGGCCACGTTCCTGCTCGACATCCATTATTCCGACACGTGGGCCGACCCCCAGCACCAGGAGATCCCCGTCGCCTGGCGTGGCCTCCCGTTCGACTCCCTGGAAGCCCGCGTCGAATCCTACAGCCGGGAGGTGATCCGGACCCTGAAGGACTCCGGCGCGATGCCCGACTGGGTCCAGGTGGGGAACGAGATCACGCGCGGAACGCTCTGGCCCCTGGGGCAGGTCCATGTACCCGGAGCGACACAATACAACCCGCCCGAGGGCTCCGACAGCACGGTCCAATGGGATCACCTCATCAGGATTCTCACGGCCGGAATCCGGGGGGTGCGGGCGGGGGCGGGGAGCACGCCCCCCAGGATCGCCATCCACATCGACCGCGGCGGTGACTGGGCGACGACCGAATGGTTCTTCGACCACCTCGAGGCGGCGCACGTCGACTACGATATCATCGCCCAGAGCTTCTACCCGCCCTGGCGCCACGGCACGCTGGACGACCTCTGGAAAAACATGACCGAGTGCGCGCGGCGTTATCACAAGCAGTTTCTCGTCGCCGAGACGGGGTACGAGCCGTCGCACGCGCCGGACAATCCTGACATGCTCTGGCCGGTGACCGCCGAGGGGCGTCTCCAGTTCATGGTCGACTTGGTCAATACCGTGAAGAAGGCGGGCGGGATCGGCGTGATGTACTGGGCCCCCGAATGGGACCTCTGGAATCCCGATGGCTCCCCCGGTCCGGCCGTTTTCACGCTGGACCATCTGGTGGATCGACGGGCTCGGCCTGCCAGTCACGCCCCGAGCGAGGTGAACCCCTAGCTCGCCCGGGGAGCCGGCGATGTCCTACTGCACGTAGCGCAGGATGTCGTACATGAAGTGCGGGCCGAACTTCAGGTTCTCGAGACTGATCCGTTCGTCGTTCCCGTGAACTCCGCGCTGATCATCGTCCAACTCGACCTTGAACGGATCGAGCCCGTAGGTGACGATGTTCAGGGCACGATACGTGGGGCGGTCGGTCGCGCCGGTCAGCATGACCGTCGTGATCAGGGCCTTGGGATCCCGGTCGTGGGCGGCGCGTTCGATGGCGCGGAACAGGTCGGTCTCGATGGGGCTTTCGAGGGCCGGCTTGGGCGGCAGAATGGTCGTCCAGTGCACCGCCGTGTCGTTCACCACCTTGAGCAGCTCGGCCTTGAACCCGGCCGTGTCCTGGTCGGGGAGGAGCCGGATGTCGAGCTCCGCCGTCGCTTCCGCCGGAATCACGTTGGTCTTGTTCGAGCCGGAGAGACCGGTTTCGGAAATGGTGTTCCGCAGAATCGCGTTCCACTCGACGTGTCCCAGTATCCAGTCTCGTGCGGCGGGCACCTTCAGGGCCGAATCGACGTTGGCGAGCCAGGACGCCTGCACCCCCGTGAACTGGGTGGAGAGGTCGTGCAGGTACTTCCGGACGCCCGGCGTGACGCGAAGAGGAGTCTCATAGTGCGCGATGCGGTCCAGGGCCTGAACGAGCCGGGGGACCGGATTGTGCTTGGTCGGCCGCGAGCCGTGCGACGGGATGCCATGCACGGTCAGGCGCTGCCAGAAGGTGCGCTTCTCGCTCACGCTGACGCCGTAATAGAGGAGGCGTCCCTGGTCGAGCGGGTTCGCGCCACCCTCGGTGATCAGGAATTCCACGTCCTTGAGGAGGTCCGGGTGCCGGGTCACGAAGGTCGCGGCGCCCGTGCCGCCCAGCTCCTCATCGGCGTTCGCGATGATCACGATGTCCCGGTTCAGGGGGACCCCTGACCGTTTGATCGCGAGCGCGCCCAGGAGCGCCGCGATTCCTTCACCCTTCATGTCCAGGGCGCCGCGGCCGTAGAGGAATCCGTCTTTCACGACGCCGCCGAAGGCATCCACCGACCAGAACGCGGGCGTCACAGGTACCACGTCCATGTGGCTCACCAGGGCGATGGCCTTTTTCGAGCCGTTGCCCCGGATCCGGGCGTACAGGTTCGCGCGGCCGGGGCCGAGCTCGGTGGTATCGAGGATCTGTGATTCGATCCCGTTGTCAGCGAGGAGTTTCTGTAAGAATCGCGCCGTCTCGAGCTCGTTCCCCGGCGGATTCGTGGTGTTGATCTGCAAGTAGGCCGCGAGCACCCGCTGGGTCTCGGCGCCCAGGGAATCCCAGTTGACGGGGGTCTGGGCGGCGAGTGGGGCGGCGGCGAAGAGGGCGAGTCCGACGGCGAAGCGCTTCATGGAGACGGCCCGGGTCGAGGAGGTCATAGGGTCCCGTCTGCGGGCCGTCGTGTCAAGCCTCTGGCCGGTGAAGGGTGGGGCCGGTACAATAGCCCCTCACCTTCGCCCCTCGGGAATCATGCGTCCCCTACTCGCGCTCTTGCTCGCCGTCCCCGGTCTCGCCCTCGGCCAGGCCCGGGCCAGGAAACCCTCTCCCGCGTCGAAGCCCGGAGCCACCCCGTCAGCGGCATCCGCTCCCCGGGCCGACAGCGGTGGACTCTCAGGCATCGTCGGCGGTTTCAAGCTCAGGTCCATCGGGCCCGCCCTCACGGAAGGCCGCATCGCCGATATCGCCGTGGATCCTACGGACAAAGCCGTCTGGTACGTGGCCACCGCCGCGGGGGGCGTGTGGAAGACCATCAACGACGGCACCTCCTACACACCCGTGTTCGACGACGAGGGGTCGTGGTCGATCGGTGCCATCACGATCGACCCCAACGATCACAACGTGATCTGGGTCGGGACGGGAGAGAACAACGCCCAGCGGGTGGTGGCCTTCGGCGACGGCGTGTACAAGTCGCTCGATGGCGGCAAGAGCTGGAAGAATGTCGGGCTCAAGGAATCCCAGCACATCGGACGGATCGTCGTGGATCCCCGCAACTCGGACGTCGTGTATGTCGCCGCACAGGGCCCGCTCTGGAGCGGGGGCGGGGATCGCGGGGTCTTCAAGACCACCGACGGAGGCGCGACGTGGACCAAGATCCTGTCCGGCGACGACTGGACCGGCGCCAACGACGTTCAGCTCGACCCGCGCCACCCGGACGTCCTCGTGGCGACCACCTGGCAGCGCGAGCGACGTGTCTACGGATTCATCGCCGGCGGACCGGGGTCCGCTGTGTGGCGCTCCACCGACGGCGGCAAGAATTGGGTGAAGTCTCAGTCCGGCTTCCCCAAAGTGGATCTGGGGCGCATCGGTCTGGCCCGCTCGCCGGCCGATCCCGACGTCATCTACGCCATCGCGCAGGCCGCGGACGACAAGGGCGGGCTGTTCCGGTCCCGTGACGGAGGCGCGAGCTGGGAGAAGATGAGCGGAACGCAATTCGGCGGGAACTATTACAACCGGGTCTTTGCCGATCCGAAGAATGTGGATCGCGTCTACGCGGTGAATGTCCTGCTGCAGATCTCGAACGACGGTGGGAAGACCTTCAGCACGCTGGGCGAGATCAACAAGCACGTGGACAATCACGTGGTGTGGATCGACCCCGACAACACCGATCACCTGGTCGTCGGCTGCGACGGCGGGGTCTACGAGACCTGGGATCTGGGTCACACCTGGCGGTTCGGTGCCAATCTGCCGGTGACCCAGTACTACCGCGTCGCGACCGACAACGCCGAGCCGTTTTACAACGTGTACGGGGGGGCGCAGGACAACTTCTCGGTGGGGGGGCCCAGCCGCACCCGGACGAACAACGGCATCCGCAACGCCGACTGGTTCATCACGTCCGGCGGCGACGGGTTCGGCAGCGTGATCGACCCCACCGATCCCAACACCGTCTACGCCCAGTCGCAGTTCGGCAATCTGGTCCGCTTCGACCTGCGCACGGGTGAACAGGTCGGCATCCAGCCGTTTGATCCGACGACCGGAGAGGCGCTCCGCTGGAACTGGGACGCGCCGGTGATCATCAGCCCCCACGATCATCACCGCCTGTACTTCGCCGCCCAACGGGTGTACCGGAGCGACGACCGGGGGGACTTGTGGCGCCCGGTGAGCCCGGACCTGTCGCGACAGATCGATCGCAACGCGCTGAAGATGATGGGACGCGTCTGGGGCGTGGGCGCGGTGGAGAAGAACGTGTCCACCACGCTGTTCGGCACGATCTTCACCCTCGCCGAGTCGCCGCTCAAGGAGGGGCTGCTCTTTGCCGGCACGGATGACGG
>Ga0079221_10000042_pt1 | contig 26858 bp, 39 predicted proteins | sample GAAS200_FD_75069 | JGI IMG/M metagenome (GOLD analysis project Ga0079221, IMG submission 75069) | Agricultural soil microbial communities from Georgia to study Nitrogen management - GA AS200 | ecosystem: Environmental > Terrestrial > Soil > Agricultural land | place: USA: Georgia | collected... | reverse complement strand
GCTCCAACTCCGACTGATGCCCAAAACTTCACTATCGGAACCCAATGGCTCGCTACCGTCAGTGGCGCCCAACAGATTTGGGAGCTCGTCTCTCTTGCTGGCGGGGTGGCCACTTGGGTTCAGCTCTATCCAGCGGGCGGAGGAGGCGGAGGCGCATCAGAATTCCCTACTGACAGCGGAACCGCTAATGAAATTGGCGGCGTCCTGCAGATTAAGGGGGATGGCGAGAATATCTCCACCGAGGGTTCAAGTAATTTGGTCAATGTGGTCCTTAATGATCATATAATCATACAGAATGTTACCGTTGAATCCATGAGTGAAGGTGTCGTTGTATCAGATGGTTCAGGTAATCTCACGTCAGTAGCAGGATCAGTCGGACAAGTACTTACCTCTAATGGCCCAGGAATGGTTCCGACCTTTCAGGGAGAAGCTGCTGGAGGAGCTGTTACTGCCCTTAAGGCGGACAATAACGTCAATGTTACTCCCGCCCTTGGAATAATCGCCGTAGCGGGCGGAACGGGAATTAATACTTTTGGGGCCGGAAATACGCTCACTATTAATCTTGACACTCCGGTATCAATAGCAAATGGTGGAACCAATGCGACAGCTATGGCCACTCCTGATGGCGTCGTATTTTACGATGGCACTCGTCTCGTTACCACAGCTTCTGCAGGTACCGCGGGTCAAGTTCTTACCTCAAACGGCGCCGGAATGGCCCCTACGTTTCAGCCTGGTGGGGGGGGTGGCGGCGGGATCACCACGCTCACGGCAAATACTGGAACTCCTGCAACTGCTGCAAGTATCAAGCTCCAAGGCAATAATGTCATCACGACCAATGGCCTCGTTTCGGGCGCTGAAATAGACTTCTCTCTGGTCAATGGCACTAATGGCCAACTGCTTATTGGGGGTGGAACCCAGCCAGTATGGAACAACTTAACCTCAACGGGCGGAACGGTAGCGATCACCTATCCGTCTAACAACAACATCAACCTTGAGGCGTCGGGAACCGCTCCAGCTGCTGGCTGCGCATTTCTCTATTACCAACCATCAATTGCCAATAACGTTACAGGGGACGGAACTATTTACGGACTCGGGTCTACTGTCATCATGACGAGGCTGTACGACTTAGGGACTAATGTGACTCCTGGTGATGGAGTAGGAACTCCCGCTCAATTCATTGCGCCGGCGACAGGAATTTACTTCTTAAGTATGCAATGCTTGCCGCGTAATACGGGTACTATTAACGTCGGAACCTGCATTATTCAGGTAACGGGAACTTCTGTTCAGCAGTATGCTGCCTATCAGCAAGGAAACGCCAGCTATGCAGTTCCACGGCCAACTCCCATGCATCTGACTGTTACAATACCGATGACCAATGGGGACATCGCAACATTTCAATGGTCATCTATTTCGGGCGGAACTATTAAGAATGCAAGCCTCTGGGGACCTGGCAACTTCTTGCTTCCCCAGTCGGCGCTCTTCTATCAGAGTACCTGGTTCTGCGGCTACAGAGTTGCATAACCCCCTCCTGTGCGGAGTTAGCGGAGCATACTGAAGGAACTGTCGTATGCGCGCCGCTATTCACCGACACAACACACTTACACTCTCTCTTCCTCGTGAGAGAGTGTAAGTATATGAAGCGGGGACGGACCCCTACTTATGAGGCTTGAGAACTATATCCTCGCCGATAAGCTCCCATACGGGATCATCCTCTTGCTGGGAAATCTGGAGATAGATATCGACGGTATCCTTGGGAGCCTTCAACACGTGACATTTTGTCCCGAGTTGGGCGTGGTCGAGTTTGGATGGCTGAGAGTGTCGTATGATTACTTTAGGCATCTCCGCCACGTGGATCTCACTTCTTACCAGTGTTACGCAGCTCCTTAATCTCGCGGATTCGTGTTATAGCTGCTCGATACTTCGACTTAGGAATATCAGCAATCGATTGAATACGCAACTTATCTAATACGTCCTCTGCTATGTCGGGGTATTCGGCCAATTCGTACTCCATCTCATCGATTTGCTCGCGTGAAAGGGTCTCAATCGACTGCTCTTTGGGATTGTATTTGGTATTGAGCGCTGTACCCTTGGCAAAGGTCTCTCGCGTTTCAGCGACTGCAACTTCTCCATCGTCATCACTATCAGCCAAACCGCAAAGCGCCGCATACGAATATCTCCTTAAATAGGTCACATAGGAACCGAATGATTGTATATCATTCTTAGGAGGAAGTATTCTCATGCGCGATTCGGTGTACTGACCTGAAGAATGTCCTAATGTACATACGAGGATGTTTTGGCCGTCATCATTGATCTCAATGCGATGTGAAAGTGACAGCCCATTCTTAGTGAGCGCAGGTCGTGATGCCTGGATGAAACTGGCAAGATTGGCGTATTTAGATTTAAAGTAGGGATTCTCAGAGTCTCTATCGGCGAGCGCAATGTCAGCCTGTGCCTTAGCGAGCGCAGTATAGAGCTCCTTGACCTCAGGCGAAAGATAGGGTCTATGTAAGCGTATCTGCTTAATATGGCCGAGATCTTTCACCTCAGCTGAAATTTGGGTCAATTCCTCAAGAACTGTCTTCAACAACGAAACTGCTTCCATGGATCTCCTCGTGCATGTGAAATGTACGAGGTACCGTGGGAGCAAAACGTGGAGAATGTCTAGGACGTATAGACCACTCGCTTAACGCGAGATGGGGTATCGGTACATGGTGAGTGTCAATTCCTAAAAGTTCGAGAGTCGTCCCTTAAGGGGACCCCTAGTAGACGAGTTCAGAACTTGGCATTAGCCAAGCAAGCCAAGCGGCTGCCAAGTGGAAGTGGAATTGAGAATATTGATCTGATCGATCTCAATCCAAGTGAGCCAAGTGAGACGGGTGGTTTTCGATATTATAATAATTTTACTTACAGATATCTTATATATTTAATATTGTAACGGATTTGCAAAATGACCCGTCTCGCCCGTTTTGCTTGGCAAGAGAGCTCTAGATCGAGTTGGTCAGCATGGTGGTGCTATGGTCGCGATATTGAAGTACTTGTCTTACTGAAGCACTCTTTCCAAGAGCAGCAAGAAGCATATGGCGAGGGCTAATAATTGAGTGTAATTGGCCTCGTTGCGCTGGCGATAGAGTCTTCTCACCATGGCCCTCAATATCTCATTGTCCTCAAGGGCCTTATCCCAACTCAGAATGCTATCTGCTTCTTCAGTGCATGATCTCATGAATAAGATGTGAATGATGAGTGGTGGAGTTATTAATACGAGTGCAACGAGTGGTAGGAGGTCTTTGATCATATTTACCTTATTATATGAAATATTATTGAGAATGGAGGAAGAGGAGTGCTTTGAGGATGATATACACCCTAATGATTCGTTGATCGGTACATGCGCCCATTTGCTCCAATAGCTTAATAGATTCTTCAAGCTTCTTAATAGTATAATCGCGCTTATTATCTTCCAATTCGGTATCCTTAATCTTCAATAGGTTGATCAGATACGCCAGCTCCTTGATTGCCATCATCGTCTTCGGCGGTGATACCGAGTAGTAAGCTTCTGAGGTGTCGTCTAATTTGCGTTAGGCTACTGCAATACGCGTGAGGGTTATTAGCCTCTTTGCATATAATAGGAGCACGTGATGATATATATTCTCCTGAGGTGTGAGTTATTTCGCATACCAGAATGCCATTGCGGCCGTCATCTTCAACATGCTCTTCAATCATGAAATCATTTTGAAGAAGGATGCTTGTCGTCGCCCTGAGGATGGTGGTGATAGTCGCATAGCGATGCGGCTTCTTATCCTTATCTTTGAAGTGGATATTAACCCCATCAAGATGAACGGGTGGAATCTCCTTGAGCACTTTGATGAATGCCGGTACAAAGCTCTTGAGGCTTGCGGATCGATGAGGCCTCTGTGGCTGTCGTTGAATCGCCTTAATCTCCTTATACAGGTATTCAAGACGCTTCATGATGGCTTGTTCTACTTCACTCATGAATCTTGTCTACCGCCCCTTTTCAAGGAATCTGTAAAAGGAGTCCATAGCGTGTTCACGCATATCATTCCTATTATGTTCCCACTCTTTGAGCTCTTGATAGACTGCATCTTTGAATGCTTCGTCGAATAGGGCATCTTCAATGTGCTCTATCATAAGACACGCCTTGTAGATTTCGAAAGCTCTATTGTCTTGCTTAAGATTCTCATCTTTGAGCTTTACATACATCCTCTTAAGTTCGAACATCGACCTCATAATTCGATTGAATAGCTCTTCGCATTTGTTATCGACTTGCGTCTCGGTCATGTCTCGTATCTTAGACATTTTAACTCCCTAAAGTGCTATTGACTACTGCTACTATCAATAGTATCATTAATAAGACTAATGTCAACAGTAATTGTGTGAAAAGTGTAGGAAATGACGATATGTTTCAAGATGATGACACCCCAAAGTTAACGAAGTTCTCGATAACCATGTCGAGCGACCTTAAATGTAAAATGAAGTCCATTGCGCCGCTCTATGGGCACACGTTAACGACGATAACAATTAAGCTCTTTAAAGACTATATAGCTCTTCACGAGTCTAAGGTTGAGCTTGATCGCAAAATGAAGAAGTAGATCTAATAAGAACGATGTGGTATAACCTTTGAAGCATCAAGCATAATAATCAAGGCCCAGACTTTTTAGATCTGAGCCTTAATAACTTTTAAACCCCTCGACATTAGCCTTCTTCCCCTCAAAAGTAGGAAGCTATGTCTACAAGATAGTAGAGCCATGATAGCAACTACACTAAAACCTTCTGACAAGATATCCACCAGATACTCTGGTTATATCGGCTTCAATCTCGCCAAGAGTAAAATGCTGCATTCAGGATGCATTAATAATCTTCAGCAACCAGATTGCTTTGGACTAATAGTGTTCCACGAAGGAGCATTATTATGATTTATAATATGCAATCATTATTGGAAAGTCAAGCTCTGGGGGCACTTTCCAATGAACATGGCAGATTGTCACACAATCAGGAATTAGAAGCTCAAGAGCGCATTAATAATCGGCTTGATCGTTTAAAGCAACGATCTCACGCTGAAATTGTCGCCCGCAAGGCGGTAAGGAATCGCGGACTTAAAGAGATTATCGATGTTATCTCACTGGCTACCCCTTCGGCCCTTATGGTGCTCAGTACATATATTAACGCGAGTAGACTCTGGCAGCGCGTAACGCTATCCGCTCCCCGTATCGGCAAGATGATTAAGCGAACCGAGAAGACGGTCGACCGCGCTAACTCCTATTGGAGAGAGAATGGCCTCATCTTCACCAAGCGAAGATTTAACAATTCCAACGTCACGCATCTCAATCCGATACTTCACCACCCCAAGCTCAAGGCAAAGCTCTGGCCTCTCATTGATGCATACAAGTATGTCTTCCAGCAGGCATCACGTTATCTCTCTATCTGGCTTCTCTTTTCCACGAATGTCCCTTTAGAGAATAGAGATATATATATAACTAAGAATAACGTAGAAATTGATAGTCAATTGTATAAGGAAGTAAATACTCACTCTCGAGAAGTGACTGTCAATTGTTCTACAGAAGTAGGAGGAGAATCTACTCTTCTCCAAGTTGAGGAGGTTGAAATGGTTGAAGCGCATGCTACCCCCGAAGAGATCCAACAGGATATCCGAGAGCGACGCCGAGAAGTTGCAGCATCAATGTCACCGCTCCTCAAAGAGCGTGTGACCAAAATACTCCATCTTACCGCCAAGGGCCAGATTAGATTGATGCGCTACTGTGATGGAGCAATGCTCTATGCGCTCGAATGTCTCAACAAGCATGGACTCAATGAGACATCGATTAACTTCAGACTCTTCGAATCAGCGTGCATCGAATACTCCCGCAATAACGACATCAAAATCGAATCTGATGCCAATGATTTACTTCTCAAAGAGCTCAGCTACGTCGAATCACAGGCATGTTTCAAGCGGCTCACGTTACAAAGTCATCTCGCTCAGCGCGTCGCAACTCCTCCTGATCCTAAAAGAGCAGCGTATGAGCGCAAGTCTCGCCCTAAGGGAGAGCGATCTACCCCTTATGTAGATAATCCCCTACTCCCCTCTGCCACTAAAATTACCCGCGCACTTGAAAAGGGCCAGCAAGAGACCCAAAGAGTTTCCCCCTATAAACAGATGGCGATGGACCCTGTACTCAACGAAGCTTTTGCGGCTCTCGCCCTTAAGCTTGGATACGAGAATGTCCTCCCACTTCAAAATTCGGTTCTAAATTCAGTTAAAAACGAAGACAAGTGATTATTGATGTACTAGGCTACCCATCAAGGTATCGTTCGTTATATTCAAAATTTGAGGCCTAGCTGAATGATGTACACGCGTATACTAGAGATGCCGGTGATGAAGTACGTTGTGCCAGGAACTCCCGTTCCCCTCCAAAGGCCACGCTATGGCATGGGAACCCGTCCCTTTGATGCTCAAAAGCACCAAAAGCTCGAATTTAAGAATTGCGTAGAGGCGCAACATGGCAACCTTCCCTTTTACACGTACCCGATACAATTGATTGCCTTCTTCCACTTCATCATTCCCAAGACAAGCGTCACGCGTACTGATGAATTGATGAACACGCCCCATGTATTTAGACCCGATGTTTCTAATCTCATTAAGTTCGTTGAGGACAGCGTTGAGGGCATTCTCTATCGTGATGATTCAATTGTGTACACCGCATTTGGCATGAAATTCTGGAGCGATGTGCCCCGTACTGAGTTCATAATTATACCAGTTGACTCTTATACCAAGGTTAATCCCCATGAATTTTACAAGTGGTGAAATATACTACGACGTGAACCAGGTGCGAGAATACCTGAGGCTTTCCAACAAGGATTGGTCTCGCTTTCATACGCTCCTTCCTTGGATGATTCGCGATGGCAAGCAGTGTTGTGGCTTCTTGGTACTGCAAGAGATTAAGCGCAGACTCGACCCTGAGTGTTATCTAGGGGAGGCTCAGATGATACTTGAAACGAATCTGTACTACTACCTCTTTCGACAGCGCGTGAAGGAGCTTGGAATTCCTAGTTTTAAGCACCCATTTAATACGCGCATCTTATATAGAACGTCTGATATACCCATCATCAAGGAAGGTCGACATGAATGGAACACCAGATTGTAAAACGAGCGAGCGCATTGCGGGAAATGAGGTTGAGTATTGCTGCTTGGATTTTAGAGATGCTGATCAAATCCTCCAGTTATTTACCTATTCAGCTCCTAAGTACTATATACGCGGGATTAATGATAGATTTAGCGCTTCAATCGATTATTGTCCGTGGTGTACAAAGCAAATTCCTTGGAAGGAGAAGATGTGACCGAGAAGCGTAAGTTCAACCCCGATGGACCACGAAAGAAGCCATTCTATGACACCAAGCGAAAGAAGTTGGTTATTCCTGCGCCATGTAGTGGCAATGACGCTTCTGGCGTCCCCGCTTGTGGTCTTATGGCATCGGGTATTCCAGCAGCCGGAGAGCGTTCCCTCGAGATCGAACGAAGATGGGAAGGCCTTGCAGATATACCAACCGATATCCAAGAGCAAAACAAGTTGGGATTATACATGCTCAACGAAGTACGTGCCGGTCGATGCACTGACCCAGGGATGTTTGCTGCTCATTTGGGTCTCAACCCATACAAGTTCAAGAGCATTGCCGCTGATAATGAATACTTCAGCGACTGTCTCGATATTGCCAACTACATTATCGGAGAGTCAGGATTCCAAGATGCTCTCGACCGGAAGAAGGACGGAAACGTCTTCATGCGCAAATACGCTCTCTATAACCGAGACTATCGCCAATGGCTTGAGGAGATGAAGTTGAAAGAGTCAACCAGAGTCGCTACTCAGGCTGTTGTGGTAATGGAGCGCATACCAGATTCACCCTTGGTGCCACTCTTAAAGAAGGAGTCCGATGAATCATAACGAGATTGAGCAGTCATGCTGGAGATGCGCAAAGATGTGTGATCAGCCAATTTGGATTGATGTCATGACGATTATAGCAACAGTGTTTATGTATATGGGAATGGGTATGTATATAACAGATAGGGTGTTTGATCGGGTTGATAGAGCTATATACCACTTGCACAGAGGGTTTTAATATGGAGATGGAGCATCCCGATGTAGTAATTCGTTGTGAGAATTGTGACGAGATATCAGATATCGAATCATATAACCTTCCCAAGTGGCAGATAGAACTTGAAGGGCTCAATCATCTCGATGACCATCAGCGAAATATCGCAGCTTGCAAATTAATTTCGAATATAGCGGGATTCTTTCAGTTCGTTGAAGACCGACTGGACACCGTGGGGGTCCGCATCGATATCTCAGTTGTCATGCAGCCTAAAGGCGATATGGTCGATGAATCCGACTTCGCTTCGCTTCGCACGGACAGGGATGATTCTGATGAAGATCACAACCACGAATGTACGTGTGGAAAGGAGGGCAATGCCTAAGTCTTTACCACCACCGCCAATACCTGAGATTCCTATTGAGCAGGTGCTCGAAGGATTCGATGAGGAAAATTTGGCCCAGATTGTACGTGGACTGCAAGCTTACGAGCTAGAACTGAAGCAACGCCGACAAGGAAAGATTCTCTTCATTTCGCTTAAGGCTTGTGAAGATCTCCGGCGAGCGGTCTACGAATGGGCCAAAATACGTGAGCAAACAGATAGATTAAGACAATTACGCAATAAGCCTGACACTGAGCAGGAGCCATACAAACACTTGATAACGTTAGTAACGGAGGCCCAATATGCCCTTGCTGAAATATTTACTGATGCCACAACTCCGCTCGATGGGGAAAGCTACTTTGGCCGAAGCGCAGCCAAGCCAGCAGCCCGAAAAGATAGTGCTGAAGGGTGACAGTTCCATGGTCGACATATCAGAAGTTCGTATCATTCCCATTCGCCCTAAGGACTTTGGACTCGTAGGATTCGCAAGCCTTGTCATCAATAAGGCAATCTACTTAGGCTCTATCGCCATTATGGCAGCTCCTGATGGTGTGTATTATCTCGTCTATCCACAGCGCAAGTCGGGCAAATCGCAGTTCAGTATGTTCCATCCTGTCGACAAGCGAGTAGCATCTGCTATTGAGAAGGCGGTGCTTGAGAAGTACGAAAGCATCATGCTTCCCAATGAAGAATGGTCGTATAGGCAAGTAACAGGATTATAGGAGTGATTATGAATTCTTACCTATTTGCTGCATCAATGGCTCGCCAGCTCGACACGGCCAAGTTTAAATTGATCCCTGATGGACAGTTGAAGGAATTTAGTAAGTGCCTACAGGATATGGGGCAGGAGTTGGCCGATGCCTCACTTCTTATCTTGTTGATCTTGGATTCTCCTCCTGAAGGCATGCCTAAAAGCACCGAACAGGCGCTTCAGAAGTCCTTTGGGTTGCTCCTCGAGGCTCGCTCTAAGCTCAAATACGCTTACGAGCGCACATATGAGGGATTCTTTGACGCGCAACTATTTGAGCCAATAAGTCATTCCAAGTCATGACTATTTTCAGAATAGTATTTACTTTACTCACATTATGGGCATACGGTCCTCTCGTCCAACGAGGGGCCCCAATGTCCGTAATGACAACCGTTCACCTTAACCGCTTTAAGCCGCGTGAATATCAGATTCCGATCATGGATGCGATACTCAACAAGGGTTATAAGCGCGTCCTGTGTATATTGCCTCGTCGTGCTGGCAAAGATGTGTGCGCGTTCAACATCATGATCCGAGCCGCTCTTAAGAAGGTGGGCGTCTACTACTACATCTTCCCCACGTATAGCCAGGCTAAGAAGGTTATCTGGACGAGCATCACGAACACGGGCGAGCGATTCCTCGAATACATTCCCCAAGAGATTATTAAGTCGACAAACTCTCAAGAGATGACTATCCATCTCACCAATGGCTCGTTGATCCAGTTGGTAGGAAGTGATAACGTTGACTCACTGGTGGGTACCAACCCACAAGGAGTAGTATTCAGTGAATATGCGATCCAAGATCCACGTGCTTATCAGTTCCTTCGGCCTATTCTTGTTGCTAATGATGGCTGGAGTCTATTTGTATCGACTCCGCGGGGAAAGAATCACCTCTTTACGCTCTATGAGATTGCCCGGACAAACCCAGAATGGTATTGTCTCAAGCTCTCAGTAGATCAGACAAATCACATTCCTCTCGAATTCATTGAGAAGGAGCGGGCCGAAGGGCTCATGTCGGATGATTTAATCCAACAAGAATATTACGTTTCATTTGATATGGGCGTTGAGGGCGCATATTACACCAAATATCTCGACCGCATGCGCCTGCGTGGCCAGATTGGCGATGTTCCATGGGAGCCGGCTCATGAAGTACATACATGCTTTGATATAGGCGTATCAGATTCAACGACAATTCTATTTGTACAAATAATTGGGCAGACTGTCAGAATAATAGACAGTTATGAAAATTCTAAGGTGGGATTAGAGCATTACGTCAAGGTGGTTAAGCAAAAGCCCTACGACTACGGCAAGCATATAGCACCCCATGATATTCGCGTTAAAGAGTTTGGATCCGGCATAACGCGCTGGGAGAAGGCTCGTCAGCTGGGAATTACCTTCACGATGGCTCCTGGTTATCCTAAGGTAACGCTTGAGGATGGTATCGAGGCTGTTCGCAGCTCTTTAGCTAAGATCTGGATTGATAGTAGTTGCTCGTCATTCATCAAAGCAATAGAGAACTACCGTCAAAAATACGACCACAAGAATAAGGTTTACCATAATGAGCCACTCCATGATTGGTCCTCCCATTGGGCTGATTGCCTGAGGTATCTCTGCACATCCTTGCACTTATTGCGGAGAGGCGAAAGCCCTGAAGATTTTGAACGGCGTCGTAATGAGGCGCTCTATGGTTATAATTCCAACCTTCCATCGATATTTAGGGATGATTTGCCGAACTTTTAAAGCGTATCTGTTACACTCTTGCGGCTTCTGTCGCATATTTCCTATTAAGGAGAGCTATGAATCATACCTACGAATACAACAACCAAAAGGGAATATTCCCTGAGCTGGGGGACAAGCCCGCTTCGGTCAAATACGACTACAAGACCTGTCCTTGTTGGCTCTGCGACATGTTGCGTTCCAAGATTAAGACTAATTCCAAGGGGCATGATGGTTGGATTACCAATTTTGGCGATCTTGTTCCCCTGACGATATTGGTTCCTCAGTATCACTTTCGACATCTCGAGTCGCTCTATAACATCCACAAGACGGGGCATGTAGATGATGATATGGCGGCACTCCTTGCTACTGTTGCCCTTGATCTGTCGGCCTATCTTGTGGGGTATCGCTATCCGCATATCAAGAAGCTGCTCGATGAGAAGAATCGGAAGAAGGCATTAAAGTCTGAGCGGATTGCAAATGAAGCATACTAAGTATTGCTAATTTCCATATTTAGGGCATAGGGTGTCCTCGAAATAAGTACGCTTATCAGAGGACACCATAATGCTCTTCCCCCAGCTTTCGAATACCTACTACGATGAACCCCATCGCAATGTCCTGGCCTTGATGGAATCGTTTTACGCTGAAAGTATCACGATCAATCAGTCATTTTGGGGGGAGGCTGATACGGACACCCGATTTTGGCAATTTGACCAGACGGTTTACAATGATCTCTATGGGAATTTACCAGCCAATCGCAGACGACAATTTACTTTTAATAGAATTAGAAGATGCATCAACATGGTTTCGGGCTATCAGCGCAAGAACCGCAAGTCCACGATTGTTACCCCTATTGAGAATGGTGATGCTGAAACGGCTGACCAATTCACCAAGATTCTTATGTGGGTTAATCAGCATGAAGGCGTCCTTGAGACGGTATCGAACGCGTTTGAAGGATCTCTCGTTACCGGTATGAACCTGCTCCACGTGTGGATGGACTATCGCACCGATCCTGTTTCAGGGAATATCAAGGTTGATAACTGCAGCTATAATAGCTTCCTTATCGATCCCTACTTCCGCAAAATGGACCTGAGTGACTGTCGCGCCATATGGAAGCGCTCATTCTTGACCAAACGTGAAGCTATATCACTCATGCCTGGTCGAGCAGATGAGGTGCTTGGACTACAAGGCCTCGATTCGGGCACAGGACGCGACGGCAAGTTCCAGTTCATGGCTGAGTCATATAACTATGGTATGAAAAATTTACTTTCCTATGATGAATTTTGGTACCGCGATTATCGCATGCAGAAGATCATCTGTGATCCCCAAACGGGCGAGATTATGGAGTGGCCTGGTAGTGATAACGATGAGCAGTTGAAGTTCTATATGCAGACGTATCCAAATCTCGTACTCCTTGAGCAGGAGATCCCGACCGTTAAGCTGGCTATCGTTATCCAGGGCAAGGTATTCTACGACGGCCCGAACGTTAATGGCACCGATAGTTATCCGTTCATACCAGTGTTTAGTTACTATGCTCCAGAGCTTCCCTACTTCCCGACTCGGGTGCAGGGACTTGTTCGCGGCATGAGAGATGCTCAATACCTCTATAACCGACGAAAAGTAATCGAATTAGACATTTTAGAGTCTCAGATTAACTCAGGATTCATCTACAAGGAGAATGCGCTTGTTAATCCCAAAGATGTGTGGCAATTAACAGGGCAAGGTCGTGGTTTAGCGCTTAAAGAAGAAGCTAATATGACCGATGTGATCCAAATTCAGGCTCCGCAAGTTCCTCCATCGATGATTGAGCTCTCCAAAATTATGGGCGAGGAAATTCAAAATATCGCTGGTATTAACGAAGAGTTACTCGGTAGCGCGGTGGATGACAAGGCAGGAATTCTCTCTATGCTTCGGCAAGGGGCTGGGCTTACCACCCTTCAGGGCCTATTTGATAACCTTGATCACGCACAGAAGCTCTTGGGCAACTTGATGCTTCAATTAATTCAGGCTAATTTTACACCAGGCAAGGTGCAAAAGATCCTCGAGGGACAGCAACCTGCTCCACAATTCTATTCGAAGGCGTTTGGAAAATATGGTTGTGCCATTGAAGAAGGCTTTAATACGACGACTCAGAAGCAAATGCAGTTTGCGCAGCTGCTCCAGTTGCGAGAGTTGGGCATCCCAGTCCCTGATGAAGCTCTCCTTGATGCCGCCATCATTCAAGACAAGAAGAAGCTTATTGAGTCAATCAATGCTCAAAAGCAGCAGGCTCAACAAGTGCAACAGATGCAAATGCAGGCCGCGCTTCAAGAGCAAAGTGCGCGTACCGAACTTGCGAAATCACGTTCGATTGCAGATCAGGGACTTGGTCTCGAAAGACTCTCGCGAGTCAAAGAGAACCAGGCTTTGGCGGAAGAGCGTACAGCTGCTTCTGAGAAGGATCACGCTATGGCAATCCTTAACTTCATCAAGGCATCTAAGGAGCTTGATGGAATCGATCTTAGTCACGTCTCTGAATTAATCAAATTAGCTGATATGATGAGGGCCAAAGAACAAGGCCAACTCAGGGAGCCAGAGCAAATTATATGACTATGATTACTTTAGCAGCACTATTATGCAGCGTGTCCGCCGATAATGACCGCTGCTTCATAATATACGACCCTTGGAAAAACGCTTGCGGGAGGGATTCTTACTACATTCTTTGGTTTGAGTAACGAAGTCCTCCTCCTCTTGCTGCTCCTTAAGAGCCCTCTCCATATCCTCTTCATCGAAGAGCATGATGCACAATAATGAATCCAATTGATCTGCCAATTCGAAGGCCCTCTTGAGATTCTTAAGGGAGCGCTTTCCATAGGGAGTCCTCTTAACCTCTTGATCTGCTTGAGAGAGAAAGCATATGTTGGTTTTCAAATGTCTAATTAAAGACAATGATTCCTTGAGGCTATATTCCATGTGAATAATCCTTTACGAGTGAGTCAATTCGCAGAGTAATCTAGTCGAACAATTATGTTTGTCTACTACCCTGCTGCGACATTTACTCTGACGTACTACGACACTAAAACATGTCGTAGTAAATTGCCGATCGGCAAAGTATTGCTATTGTCCACATTTGGCTCCTACACCACGGACGGGTATTCATCTGAGTACTCGTAAGAGGTTAACCTTGCAGCCCGCTCAGGGTGTCTGCAGTTACGAGAGGAGCCATTATGGCTAAGAGGCATCATTCATCCCGACGCTCAGAAGGAGCAGGTCATCATCGCGAGATGCATAACGACGAGAGGCGTACACAACAAGACCGTGGCGTTATCGGCAACTTTAAGCATCATGACTACTATGCAGGCCAAGAATCTCGCCGCCGTATGGAAATGGAAGATGCTGGCATGATCCACGAAGATCATCGCGCAATCGCAAATATGCCGCAAGAAGTGATGATCAAGCCTTATCCGCGCACTGGTCCATATCTTCCTGAAGGAATCGACGACACAATCCGTGGCGTAGACCACCAGATGGATTATGACGATTCACAACGTGCACGCAACTTCTATCCTAAGAAGGTATAAGGCATGAAGATAGTTGATATATTCTATCAAGCTGGCCGAATTCGATCTGACGACGAACATGAAAATGTGGCTGCTATTGGCCGCAATCAGGTGACGCGTTCGTACGAAGAAGTGTTCCGCGATGAGCTTGATCGCGAGGACATGAAGCTCCGTACCACTCGTTATCCTGAGATGGTTGTCGATCCGCGTCGAAGACAGGAGCTTGCTGATGGCGGAATGGTTCGCGAGGACCGTAAGGCTATGGCTAACTTGTCAGGTCGTGCGGCACATTATGAATATCCGCGATTGGGATACTATTCCACTCCGTATATTGATGCGATTACACGAGTAAAAGCCCGCAGAGGAACGAAGTAATTCGCAATTTTGTCGGGCCGAACTTGACCCGACAGGTCATGTGGTATACTAAGGAGTTTTGCTGTGCCAACGATGATAAGGATGCCAGGTAAAGGCAAGAAGATAGCGTGGAACATACTTGGTAAGCCGGCTAATATCGCATATAAGCCCGATGCCAAGCAGCGCAAGATCAACAGCGTCCTGTTGTTCCAACAGACGACGCGAACTCGTTAGGATAGTTATGAAGAAGGCGAAGAGTTCGGCAAAGAAGTTTGCCAAGAAGGTTGTGAAGAAGGCAGCTAAGAAGGTCGTTAAAAAGGCCCGTAAAGTTGCCAAGAAGGGTGAATCTAAGGTTGAGAAGGTAATGCACGAGTATAAGTATGGGGAACTTCATAGCGGCTCTAAAGAGGGGCCAAAAGTGAAGAATCCTAAGCAGGCGATTGCAATAGCCCTCTCAGAGGCTCGCAAGACGGGCGCTAAGATTCCTAAGAAGCGAAAATAGCATTGCGGGGGGACTTATCATCCCCCTCGATTTACAATTATTCTTTCAAAAGGCGATCATATATCACATAGGCGACCATATGGTGAAGCAATGCAGCAGCTGCGAGCTCCGTCCATTGCTTGACTGAATGAAACTCAAAGTAGAGATGCGGCTCAAGATAGAACCATGCGCCCACCAGCACTGATAGCAGAGCAAGCAAGAGCACTATCCATCCCCGAGAAGTCCTTGGGGGTAATATCTTACAAAACTGATGAATAACAATCAGTAAGACGCTTCCCGCAAGGTATACGTGATAAAACAATAGCCAGTCGATCATGAACAATGTCCTCCTCTATGCTCCAGGCAGCGCCGCGAGCCCCATACAAAATAGGGTCTTTGCGGTATATCTCAATCCACCATACCAAAAGCCACTCATCGCAACCGCTGCGATGCCTGATGGCTCAAGAAGGCGATCAAGCCAATCTCCCCATATGGGCGATGATGCCGCTCCCAGTGTACCACCTACATACTTTGCTGTCGTCTCCCCTCCAGGGCCATAGATAGTGGATACAACGTTGCTGCCCACCTGAAACCCTACCGAGACTACCGCGCCCATGACTCCATGCTTGAACGCTCCGGTCGCGACATCCTGGAGCTGGCTATTGAAAATAGTGCTTCCAAGGCCCTTTTCGATGGAGTCTTTTACGGTCTTTGGAAGCTTGAGAAGCTTTTCGGCGACGTAAGACTTCGTATTAGCCTTGATCCTCTCCTTGGTGATGTCTGAAGCCATCTCAATGTAGCGACTTTTGTCTTCCATTTTAGCGAGGATGTTCAGCGCGTCTGCCGTTAGACCCTTGCTTACAAAGAAGTCGTACTGTGCCTTGTCATTGAGGTAGAGATTGTTTGCTATGTCTTTAACAGTTCCAATTCCCCTAAACCGATCTTCGTTAGTCATCTCTCCAACGATCTTGGAGACGTGCTCCTTGAGTTGCTGTGCTCCTTCGGCGACCCCATCGGCAACATCGGGAAGCTTGTTGAGCGCACGAGCGGCTATCTTCCACTGAGCATACGCCCATACCGCATCAAATGCGTGGCCGCCCCAATACGCGAGCGCAGGACCTCCTCCTTTGCCACCAATGCATGATCTCAACATAAGAGATTCGTCACTTCCCTTGCTGACGCCAATTTTACCCACTGCCAAATAGTGGCTCATGGTCTTGTCATCGAGCCTTCCTAAGACGTCGTCGATATTCTCGTGAGGGACCGTAGTGCTACATGATGAGAACTCATTATCCTTGAATGAGATAGGGCATTTACCTCCGCTGTTGAGCGGCAATATACACGACTGAGGGATCTCGCCATCCTTGCCGAGCCTGACTTGTGTTTTGTAATTCTTATAAAACTGCCGCATAATGCCAGCTGCTATAACCTGTTCCGGCGCAGTTAACTTGCGCGGTCGTAGTGCCTGATGGCTCCTTGATAGTTTGGTATCGTCTTGACTGCCGTTCATCATTCCTAATGACAATGTCAGTCCGATTATTAAAGCACTGCTTTTAATTGCTTTCATATTCTACTTTCAATTATAAATAAATAGTATTATCCCCAAAGTGGTGTCCCTGCCCCTCCAAGCAGTTATTAAGCACGCAAGACGGCCTTTCGCATGAGGTGGTGCGATAAGTAGCGCTCTCTATGAGCAGCGTGATTACGGGTTAGTAATTATAAAAGACATAGAGTCTCCCTAAGCAGTGCATCCTCCTGCGCCGAGGCTTCGGCGGACAGGTCAGGAGTGCATGTTAATTGTATGGAGCAATAGCAGCAAGCAATCTTCCATACAACAGTTGAACGCATTATTAAGGATATCACGTATATAAATTGACACAATATGCTGATTATATCGATCTAGTCGATACTCAATTTCAGATAGCGTGTCAAATACAGCACTATTTCGATTGATCACGAGTTGTGTGATAAACGCTTCCTGGCTCAGGGCTTCCCGGTTCGGGGCTGAGTGGCTCAGGGGAGAGTCTTCCTGGGTAGTATGAGTATTGTCGCTGAAGTGGCGGAGGGTTGGGTGGCATACTTATCCTTCGAGATCCGGTACACATAGCAGTGAGCTGATCACACCAACTAGTACGCCTTTGGCTATCGATATCCTGTGCTTCCATTTGGCCCCTGAGGTCAACAACTTGCATATCAACTGGCTCTTCCTCTTGTGGGGGGAGATGAATAATGAGCGGGCTAGGGGTATTAGTAATAGATGCCCTTCGCTTGAATGCTTGCGCTATCTCTCGCCCTTTAGCAAGGGCAAGCTGATTGAGATTGTCAGCGCGCTTCTTATCCTCTTCAGATATTTGAGTAGTTCCGAGATCTTGCTTCTTGCGCTGCGGAGCCACTAATACTTCACCCGTCCGCTTGCGGGTATTCTCCTGATGAGCGCATTCCATTATTCCAGTTGTCATAAGTCCCATGAAAATGGGTGCCAAGAGGATTATCACAGCTTGCTCTCCTTCACGTTATGTGCTTAGGGTGCTTCCGTCTTCGCCATACAGGCGCTGATATCACCATATACGAGGTACGTGATATGAATCAATCTTCCAGCAAGTCTAAGCGTAAAGTTAGTGAGGTTAAGCGGAGAACGGTTGGACAGGAGGCGCTGGATCTATTCCAAAAGGGGGCTCAGGAATTATCTGTAGTAGCTCTGCAGCAAGAGATGACGCGTGAATACTATCAAAATCTTATAGATTGCGCCCTTAAGGACCGCAAGCTCTACAGTGGCAGATTCTTCATCGTAGTTATCACGAAGAATGAGCGTCTTTTGCCGAATGTATTCCGCAATTACTTCTACTCTCGTCATACCTGCCCCACTCCTGATTATGACCAGAGCGTCTTCAAGTACAACAATTTCACCGAAGAGATTGAGTACCTGTGGACCATTCCTTCCCAGGATGCCTGTTTCCATCTAATCGCCAACATGAATGAAGTCCATCCCGATGAGCATGAACTGCTCTCATTTGTACTTGCTTTCAAGAGGGGAAAGCTTTTCACGCTCGCTAAGAAGCTCAATGGAGAACGAGATACACCCGACAACACTAAGGAGTACATATGAACCAACTCGATGTAGGAAAAGAGCTGCCGCGCAAGCAAATCGCGATGCCGCCCCTTCCTCCTGAAGAACCAGCTGCACCGGAGGAAATCCATGAGAGCACTCAGCAAGTTATTCAAGAAGCTGCGCAAACTGATACAGTCGCTCACGAGGAGGTTCCAGCTCCTCAGGCTCAGGTATCTGCGCAGCAACAAGCGCCCGAGAGGGAGACCGCGCAAGCTAAGAACTTCCGTGAACTCCGCCAGCAGGCCGAGAAGGCGCAGCGCGAGCGTGACGACTTCGAAAAGAGATATCGAGAGCTAGAGACCAAGGTCGCCCAAAAGGATGACTTCAATCTCAATCCTGATGATCTTGTTGAGGGCAAGCATCTCGCACAAGTACTTAAGGAGCAAAAGGAGCTTAAGAAGCAGCTTGCTGAATTCGCCCAGCAGCGGCAGTATATGGAAATGGAGACGCGACTCAAGCAGAAGTATCCTGATTTTGATAGTGTGGTGAATGCGGAAAACATCAAGACGCTTCATTCGATGGATCCTGATGCGGTCGCGGGGCTTCAAGCTGCAGCGAGTAATCCCGAGGCTGCACTTGCACTCGCCTACAAGTCGATCAAGTTCAATGGCATCGTTAAGGATATCCCCAAGGATATCCCGCAGGCTTCAGAAGAGTCCGATAAGATCCAAAAGAATACGGCTAAGCCTCGACCACTTAACACTGTCTCAGCTCAAAACACAGCTGACTCTCCTATCTCGCGAATGAATGCATTCGCTAATGGCAAAATTACCCCTGAGCAGCAGAGGCAATTATGGAAAGAGACAAATGAAGCTCGCAAAGGATATTAGATGGGTATCGAAAATAGACTAGACGATCAAATATACATCGACATCTCCAAGGGCCTCAAGGGTACCAATAAGCGCATTGTAGCGATCAAGATCTATGGAATATTTAGCGGAGTTGATTCTGAATATGAAACAGCCGAAAAGGTCGCTGAATATATTAAGTCAATCCAAAGTGATCGATTTAAAGTGCAATATATAAGCAGAGATCGTCCAGTTATAATTGGTGATTCCGTTGAGGCGTGCTCTTCGGCATTCATATACGCGGATAACGCTCGCGAGGGTTATTAAATTATAGTAGTATCGTCGCTAGGCGTGTGGTTCCCTAGCCCCCCCCTAACCCAAGATGGGCGGTTGTGAATGGCCGCCCTTCCTACTTGCAAGACTTAAGAATTTTAGTAGTATCGGTGGCAGTTAACATCTACTGATGGTAACCGTTGAGCCTCAGCAGGGTTTAGGCCGTTGGGTGGCAATCAGAACTAGTCCTTCTCAGCCACCCCTCGGCCAATCGCGCAATATCGCGCAACAATCGCGCAAAAGTTCGATCTATGGCTGATAATTACTCTTATGTAACACAAGCGTGTGACAAAATGTCACGAACTGAAAATTATTTAAAAGTTCGATTCTTAAGATTCTCTTGGCGCGTTACCCATCGGCAATTTGCAGGAGAATATGGCCCCTTAGAATCTATTCGGTCTATCTCCAATCCGTCGGGCCTCACTCCCATGTCCTCTAAGAAGTTGTCAAATGATTCAAGCCATCTATCACATACGGTAATTCCCTTGCCTCCATATCTCCCGTATGACTTATCTTTAGGATCGGTGCAGCGTCGCCTCATACCGTCCCATATTCTATAGGTGGAAGTATGGCTCATCCCATGTCTGACCTTATAGGTCTTAGAATCGAAGTCGTCCTTGCCGCATTTGCTGCACTTAGTCGAATGACCACTCTTTACCCTACTCGAGAGGATGACCACTGTCATGCCGCAATCGCAATTGCATATATAATATACCCCGCGGCTCTTCTCGCTCGATGTAATTCCTATTATCACAAGGCTTCCAGATCTCTTGCCTACAGCGTCTTCATGCTTAGCAAGCGCAACGAGCCTACACTTCTCCCCATGAGCAGCTTTAGAACAATCTTTGCATTGTCTCACCTTATCTTCTCTTGCTAGATTATGGGCTAATACAATTAATTCATTCCCACAGTCGCATCGGCACTTAAAGTAACGTTGCCTTTGGTTATTAAACCCCTCAAATGACAATACTGTCAGCCTTCCAAACTTCTGACCTATCACAAATGCCCCCAACTATTTACTTATTTCATGATTCCCATATATCATTTTAGCGCGTAAGTGGGCACTCGCACAGCCCAAAATGGCGTAAAAGTGGCTCGCCACCATACTATTTCCAAAATGGCGTATTCGACGGCCACGCCTGCCTATTGTTTGGAGATGGATTTAATACTCAATGTATTAATTTCAAGGATAAGACTATGTCGATTACGACAACTAGCACTTTACCTGCGCCTGTCCAACAGTCGTTCAGTTATAAGTTGCTCTCAGTCCCCGTGCCCAACATGATACACAAAATTCCTGCTATGCTTAAACAGATGCCGAGGAATGGGGGCACAACTCTATTTGTAATAATATAGTGGAGTTGTAAAATTCTCTCTGATTAACTTGGAACCCTAAGGCGCAAGCTATGGAAACAAGGCGGAACCCGCGAGGGACCGTGAACGACTAAGTGAGAGAACCCGCAAGGGATGCGATAGTCTGAACTCTAGAGGAAACCTAGAGAGGTGGCGCCGAAGAGCTCACCCGCCCACGAGGTCTTAAAGTAACAGATTGACGTATGAGAAGGTACAATCCACTGCCAACAGCTATCGTGCCTCTTGGAAACTCGGGGATCACTCCTCCTGCCACAAACTTGACTGCTGTTGACATAGATGCCAAAATATCATTCTATGGGCAATATATTCAACTTAATGAGCAAGTAACTTTACAAAATCAAGACCCTTTGTAATTAAAATATGGGGTCTCTAAATTTCCTCTGATTGACTTGGAACCCGAAGCGTAAGAGCCGGCGACAAGGCGGAAGGCGAAAGCCACCGTGAACGACTAAGTGAGGAAACGTAGCAATACGATGCGATAGTCTGAACTCCACGCGATAAGGTGGAGAGGGAACGCCGAAGAGCTTCCCCGCCCCCATCTCACAAAGTGAGTGGCCGGTCTTAAAGTAACAGAGTGGTACTTAACGAAGCAGCAGCTCGTCTCGGCGTATCGCTACGCCAGACAGAGGATGTTTTAACTCGAGACATGCTCGCAGGAACAGCCTCCTTCATCAACTGTACCGGCGGCGTAGATGGTGATAACCCAACGGAAATCACCCGATCAGACGTTGATACAGTTGTGCGCGCATTACTTAACAACAATGCGTACACAATTATGGACAACATTGAAGGGGAAGATAAGTTCGGCACCGCACCAGTTCGCGATGCATACTTCGCGCTCTGCAGCACACAGCTTATCGGCAACTTGGATAACGTTAACGGCTTCATCCAAAAGAACCAGTATCCTGCTCCGATGAATGCACTCCGTTCAGAATGGGGCGCAATCGGCAACCTTCGCTTCTTGGTGTCATCAATTGGTTCAGTCAGTCCTAATTCTTCATCCCTTGGTGCAGATGTGTTCAACATCTTCTGCGTAGGAATGGAGGCTTATGCCTGTATAGATCAAGATGGCTACAGCGCATCGTTCATCTATCGTCCCCCAATCTATGACGGCCCATTGGCGCTTAACGCGTCCGTTGGCTGGAAGTTCGCAGAGGTTCCACGAATCACCAACGATCAGTGGGTTATCAACCTTCGCGCAACCCTAGCTTCATAAGGAGAGACCATGGACGGAACAATACTTTCACAAGGTACTTTTATAGCAACCGGTACAAGCTCAGGTGCTACTCGAACTGATCAGGGCAATGCTCAAATCATTCAAATACCTTCTAATGCCGACTGGCTTCAAGTGTTTAACTACACAAAAGCGGGTGCTAATGGTTCGAACGTTGCCTACTTCAATGGCAATAACAACGCGTTCATCGGCGTAGAATTCTACTGGCAACGAGGAATGGCTCCTGGTACTGGTATGGTTAAATACAAAGGTAACGCTGCTGCTACGCTTGCGGAAGATACATTCGTATCGGGCGGCTTTACATTGTATGACCCATCAGGCCAATCAGGATCTGCTGCTGCGCCCCTTGTAGGGCCAGCAATCGCGACAACAGATACCTCAAATGCAACTCAGCCGGTAGTATCAACAGGAAACACTTCGGGGCTTACCGTAGGATCAGTAGTTCGCTTAAGCAACAATGGCGGCGCTAATACTTCGGTATATGGCATCGACATGGTCGTGAGCGCGATTACAGTCAATACCAACTTCACGCTGCTCTTCGCAAGCAACGCGTTGGCAACAGCCCCTGGTCAAGATGGCGGAAATGGATTCTGGCGCTCAATTAATGTTGACTCGCCATTCTATCCACGTAAACGCTTTGTGACGAACATCACTCAAGCGGTTAATCCAACAGTTGCGACCTCAGTCGCGCATGGACTAACTCCTGGCCAAGCGATTCGCTTCAACATACCAGCTGTATCGGGAATGGTTCAGCTGAACCCTACGTCAGCTAACAACTATCAGTACGCAACTGTACAGACCGTTGTTGATGACTATTCGTTCACCATCGATATCAACACGACCAACTTTACGGCATTCACCTTCCCGGTCTTCACCCAAACGCCATGCTCATACCCTGAATTACATCCTGTTGGCGAGAATACAGCGAGTGCGTTAGTCCTTCCTGGATCACAAGTTCCAAGCGTTGGCGGAATACAAATTCCGAACACCAACACAGGAATCCTTGCTGATTCAACGGTTAACACGTTGTTCCTTGGAATGATCTTAGGAGCTGGTGGAAACGGAAAGGCGCTTACCACGCCGATACTTGGACCTTCAGGAACAGTAACCACCGCAGGTGGAGTTACTACCGGAGACACCATGTATTGGGTCGCAGGCAAATCGTCGTACGGCGGATTGTAGTAATTGATTAACAATTCGGGAGCTCTTAGTCGGGCTCCCGAGTATCGAGGAGTTATCTATGGCAAAGAAGCCTGAAGTTAAGAAGCCTAATTTGAAGTATATGCGCGATAAAGACCGCGAGATGGTAAAGGGAATCTTCAGATTCCACGAAGTGCCTCAAGGAACCATGTCCTTCTCGTTTAAGGCGTATAAGGAAGATCCAGTTGAGAATTACACATTCGTTGATGGAGAAGTCTATACAATTCCACTAGGAGTAGCACGACACCTCAATAAGAACTGTTGGTATCCGATTCATCACTACGCCCAAGATGCCGATGGAAAATCGACGGTTAAAGTGGGCCAAAAGGTGCATCGCACAAGCTTTCAATCCCTGGAATTCATTGACATTGACGACATTGCGCCGGTAAAGGAGCTGGTGACGATAGAGCATGAACCTTTGAGCTTGAGCGGCCTATAAGAGGAATATGATGTCGACCTGTTACGCAAATCCGAATCCTACATTCCAACCTGCGATGCGCATTGTAGCAGCTATCACGAATGCCAATCCGGCAACCGTGACAACTACCTTCGCGCACCAGTATAAAACTGGAACTATTATCAGACTGGATATTCCCCCCGCTGATGGTATGCAACAGATTAATGGCATGACGTTTCCGATTCTCGTAACAGGTGCGACAACCTTCACGGTTCCCGTAGATACAACCAATTTCGATCCCTTTTCGATTCCGGTATCACCAAATCCTCCTTACGCGAATACCTGTGCGCTCGCGGTACCCGTTGGCGAAGTGACCGCAACGCTCGTAGCGGCAACGATCAATGTGTTAAATCCCCAACAAGTGATGGGAGGCTAGAATGCTCCAGGCTTCGTGTCTCGCTTGCGCTCGCTTACTACGCCAGACAGGCTATGAAAGGAAAAGATGCCTATAGTTCCTCCTACAAGTACATTGCAGGCTATCCAGACTAAAGTGCGCCGACTGACGCGCTCTCCTTCCACGGCGCAGCTCACCGATGAGGATTTGCAGAATTACATTAACACCTTCGTGGTCTACGATTTTCCCGAACAATTGAGGACGTTTAATCTACGAGAGCAATTCTCATTCGTCTGTAATCCCTATCAGGACACGTATCCGACCGATATGTCGATACAGCAGATTAATAACCCGCTCTACAATTTTCAGAATAAGTATTTAACGGTGCATCCACCGGCTTATATCGCGGGATTCCCCGCATTTTACACGCAATCGCGTGAACAGTTTTACAATATCTATCCCTCACTCCAAAGCACCCTAAGTATCGGCACTTTTGGAGATGGAGTTACAACTAGTTTTACTGGCGTTATCACGAATAACACTGGTCCATCTACGCCAGGAGTTCAGAATCAATCGACCGTACTTCTCAAGAATAATGTGCTCTTCTCCTCAATCGATCTCAATAATCTTGGATTAGCCCTTGTTGATGTTCCGGTACTTGATACGGCAACTGGATTTGAGACGGTTAATGGCAACCTATATGTTCCCGGATCACAGCCTACAGACCCCGTGACGGGAGTTCCTGTATTTCCAACCGTGATTACCCCAACCAATACGATCAACTACCTCACGGGCGTCTTCACGATCACATTCCCAACTGCTCCAGGCGCTGGACAGCAAATATTCAGTCAGACCGTACCGGCTGTGACCGCTTTGCCGCAATCGCTGCTCTTCTATCAAGATCAATTTGTACTACGTCCTGTGCCCGACCAGCCATATACCATCAACTTTGAAGTTTTCATTCGTCCTACGGCATTGTTGAGCCTCGGTCAATCTCCACAACTTGAAGAATGGTGGCAATACATCGCTTATGGGGCAGCCAAGAAGATATTCGAGGACAGAATGGAGATGGAGAGTGTGCAGATGATCATGCCCGAATTCAAAACCCAAGAGCGCCTGTGTTTACGTAGGACACTCGTTCATTATGCCAATGAGAGAACCGCAACAATCTACACCGAGTCATCGGGTTCAGCTAATGGCTGGGGCTGGTGGGGTCTCGGTGGAAATGGACAATTTTAAATGGAGTAACTCATGCCTTATGACCCAAATTCACCCGCTGCGAATCAGTTGCTCTCTGTATCGCAACCTATTATTCAGGGTAACTTCTCGATCATAGACACCTCATTCCAAGTTAACCATTTAGCTTTCAATGCGGGAGCCGATAATGGCAAGCATAAGTACATAGAACTTCCTATAGCGATGGGAAATCCTATTCCTCCGGTCGCTTTTCCCGCAGCCGAGATAGCAGTCTACGCAGCAACTAATGCCACAACTACTGTCAATGAGCTCTATGTTAACAAGACCAATCAAGCGACAGTCGTTCAAGTTCCAATGACGGCTTCTATATTAAGCACTAATTCAAATCCAGGGAACAATGTTGGCGGGTGGACCTATTTACCCTCAGGATTACTACTCAAATGGGGAAATGCTGTCGCCAACGGAAATACGGCATTCACCTTCACCGTTGCTGCCACTATACCGGTATTCACTAATGTAATGAGTATGCAACTGAGCACTTGGTACATTCTCGGGACTGATGGAGATGGATTTGTGCGGCTATCTTCATTCAATAACTTGGGATTCTCGGCATTTGGATCAGCGCGAACTACAACAACAACGAAGAATGTTTCCTTTCAATGGCTCGCCATAGGGTACTAATATGCCATACGATCGATTCCTTATCGCTCCTATTAATACAGGTATGCAGACAGATCTGCGCCCGTGGCTTATTCCCGATGATGCATTTGAGGAATTGAATAATGCGTATGTATTCCGGGGAAGAGTTCGCAAGCGATTTGGCGGACGCCTTATGGGAAGTGGATTTAGTAGTCCCTTAACGGCACCCCTCTTTTCAAGATTTAGAATTCAGGTCAATACCGTAACGGGGGGTAACTCAGCTGGAACGGTTCCAAGCGGTATGACCGTTGCTGGAATAGGTCAGATGTTTTCAATTCTCGATGAAATATTCACAGTTCAAACAACCGGCAACCCCATAACTATGCTCGATACGGGACCAACGCCTGCTGCTACCAAGACGTATGATACAACCTCAGGAGCTTATTCCTTCACAGGAGTAGTCGCCCCCGATACTACGCCAGTCTGGTTCTATCCTGGCCTTCCCGTTATGGGATTGACCATGTATGATACGGGTCCAATTGATGATCAGCCATCTTATGGATTCGACACTCGATTCGCTTACGTCTTCGCAGGAGGATTCTGGCAACGATCAGGAACTGCGCTCTGGCATGGAACTGACATCAACTTCTTTTGGACGGCCAACTGGCGCGGAATAACACCAGGAGATATTGTCCTATTTGTGACAAACTTCTTCGTCGTCAACTATGATGGCGCAAGCAATGCAAATGATGATCCTATTTGGACATTCGATGGGACAACATGGACCCCTCATCCAGGAACTGGGGCTAACGGATTCTTCTTCCTGCCGGGCGGGGGAGCAAGGACGGCAAGTCCGTTCATTGTCACCTCGCGCTTGATTGTC
>Ga0079221_10000041_pt1 | contig 27036 bp, 22 predicted proteins | sample GAAS200_FD_75069 | JGI IMG/M metagenome (GOLD analysis project Ga0079221, IMG submission 75069) | Agricultural soil microbial communities from Georgia to study Nitrogen management - GA AS200 | ecosystem: Environmental > Terrestrial > Soil > Agricultural land | place: USA: Georgia | collected... | reverse complement strand
CCAGTGATTACCATGAAAAAGTCTGAGATCATCCGACGCGGCCTGGAGCTGGGAGCGCCGTTGCACCTGACGTGGTCTTGCTATCAGGACGAAGAGATGGCTTGCGGCGCGTGCGACAGTTGCCTGCTGCGTTTGCGGGCGTTTGCGGAGGCGGGAAGTAGCGATCCGATCCCGTACCGGCGAGTCGTTTCCGCAGGGCGGTAAGCCAACCAGGCTTAGCAATCTGCAGGAAGCGGGCACGCCTGCCCGAGGCAGGTAGACTTGGAATCGAGCGGGGACAAGAGGGATAATGGGGCGAAAAGTCCGGGCATTCCGGACCAGCTCCCTCGACAAAAAGGAGAATGGAGCATGAAGATTCTCAGTAAGCCAGTAATGCTGACTGCAATTCTCGTAGCCGTGCTCGCGTTGGCATCCGCGCCGCGCGCCACGGCCCAAACGGGAACGATTAGCGGGCAGATTCTGGACATCAACGGAAAGCCCTGGGTGGGGTTAACCCTGCAGGCGACGAGCGATCAAGGCGCGAAATCAACAGCCAAGACCGACAACGACGGCAAATACAGTATCGTGGGCCTGCGCCCGGGCACTTATTTGGTGACCATCGCCGCTTTCCCTCCCCCGAATGACAAGCAGCAACCCTACGACCTAAGCAAGGTCAGAGTCGAGAGCGGCGGGGAAGCCAAAGCGGACGCGAATTTCAAGGACATCCTGGCGAAGCAACCAGCAGCCGCGGAGCAGGCCAAGAAGAACGAAGAAGCCAAGACCAAGTTCGAGGGCATGAAGGCGCACTTCACCGCAGGAAATGCAATCCTAGAGCAAGAGAAAGCGGCGAAGACAGAGTTACAAAACGCCAAGCCGGATCAGCGCGATGCCGCGAAGCAGAAGCTGGCGGATCTTTCCGACCAGGCAGCAAAGGAATATAAGGCGGCACAGGAGTCGGCGGGTGAGAAAGACCCTAACATTCACCTGCTCTGGGCCAAGCTCGGAGAAGCCTACGACACCGCAGGTCGCAACGAAGAAGCCGCGCAAGCGTATCAGCAAGCCATCACAGCCAAGCCGGATATACCAGGCTATTACAACAATCTAGGAAACGTGCTGGCCCGCGCCGGGAAGATCGACGAAGCAAAGGCGGCGTACACCAAGAGCGCGGAACTCGATCCCGCGAATGCGGCAACAGCGTGGAGAAACTTCGGCATCAGCCTGTATAACGCGAACCGGCTGGGCGATGCGGTAGAACCCTTGCAGAAGTCCGCGGAATTGGATCCCAAGAACCCGCAGACCTGGTACCTGCTGGGCGCCTCACTGGTCTACAAAATGACGATCAAGAAAGTGGGAGACAAGCAGGTGCCGGAGTTTGCGCCGGGAACCATCGAGGCTTATCAGAAAGCCATCGAACTGGACCCGAACGGCACGTACGGCCAGCAAGCCAAGGCGGGCCTGGAACAGTTGCAGCAGATGGCGCCGGGAATCGACCTCAAGGTCAACGTGAAAAAGAAGAAGTCGTAATGAAGAAGTTGAGCGCCACCTAGACAAGGGAGCTAAGCGGATGCTGACATTCAGCGATCGAGGCGCAGCGCCGTCACACGTGCTTGTGCGGCTTCTGGATCAGGAATCCGTCCTGCTGAACCTGGAAACGGAACAATACTTCGGCCTGGATGAAACCGGCACGCGCATGTGGCAACTGGTGACGACTTCGCCCAACATTGACACGGCGTACCAGGAACTTCTCGCGGAATACGACGTTCAGCCGGAAATGCTTCGCGAGAACCTGAACGAATTGCTGGCCCACCTCGTCGAACACGGGTTGCTGCAAGTTTTGCCTGCAGATGCTCAAAAGCCTGCGGCGGTTTAGCGCGCTGGAGCGGCCGGCGCAAACGTTGTTTCTGCGCGCGCTGATGATGCTGCCTCTGGTGGGGTTGAGTTTCAAGTTTCGCGGGTTCGAGGCGACGCGAGCAACGCTGCGGAAAACTCTTTCACACACCACACCACAAACGGATACGGATTCTTCAGAGACGCAAATCGCTCTAGTCGCGCATATGGTGAACGCCGCGGACCGGCACGGGCTGGTTCATCCTTCCTGCCTGGTTAAGTCTCTGACGCTGTGGTGGTTGCTAGGGCGTCAGGGAATCACTTCTGAACTCCGCGTGGGAGTCCGCAAAGAAGGCGGAAACCTCGAGGCTCATGCATGGGTCGAACGCAACGGAATTGCGTTGAATGAGCCGGAAGAACGCCATCGCCACTATGCCGCATTCGATGCGGCGCTGGCGTCGCTGCCTGAAGAAGAACGCTAAGCAAGCGGCAAGACTTTAGACCCCGCGCGTCTTCCAGAAAGAATCGCAGAAAAGCAAAAGCCCCGCATCGCGAGTGATACTTGCGCAAAGCGGGGCTCTTCTCTGATTACTGAGAACCAGAGACTGAAGGCTCAGATGTTTGTGCGATGCGAGATGAAGCGCTTGGTGCGAGAAGCAGGCGGAGGCAACTCGACGGTGAGCGAAACTTCGCTCTTGTTGCGCAAAACACCAAGCTTCACGGTTTGGTCTTTGTCCTTATCCTTGGTTTCGTGCTTCGCCGCAAGCTTCTCACGCAGGTCGCCGACCGTGCGAACACGTTCGCCGTTGACCGAAGTGATCACGTCGCCGGCTTTGAGCCCGCCCTTCTCGGCCGCGGAGCCAGGATTGACTTCTCGCACCAGAATGCCTTCGCCATCGGGTGCACCAAAGAAGCTGCCGAGCTGGCCGTTGAGGTCTTCGGCATCAATGCCGAGACGCGGCTGGCCCATCATCAATGTGCCATTCCATTCCATGGGCGGAGTCATTGGAATTTCGGGCATGGCGAACGCGAAGCTTCCGGGAGCGCCGGGCGCGGGAGTAAGCATCTTGAGAGAGTGGCGGCGCTCTTCGGCTTTGCCCAGAGTGACGCTGATGGTCTGAGCGCGCCCATCGCGCCACACGGTAATTTGTGCAGCGCGGCCAGCGGGAATTTCGCGAATAATTCGGCGGAATTGCGCCGCGCCTTCGATGCGTTGCCCGTTGATTTCGGTCACAACGTCGTTTTCCTTGAGGCCTGCTTTGGCGGCAGGGCTGTCGGGAACGATGGAACTGAGAACTACGCCGCGCTCGGCGGGAAGTTTCAATTCCTTGGCGGTGTCGCTGGTGACTTCATGCAGTTCGACCCCGAGCCAGCTCGAGCCCTCCGTGTCCAGAAAAACGCTGACACCATCCTGGTCATCTTCCCCAGTCAAAGCGGGGAATGCTTCGAGTTGCTCGAGGGCTCGATCATACTGGGCGAGAGCCATTTCTGAAGCCAGATTGGCGCGCACCTCACTGAGCTTGCCGATTTGTTCCTGACTCCCTGCAAGCTTCGCCTGCAACTGGGCCAATCGCTCGGCCAGATGAGCCGTAACGGATTCATCGGGACACGGCGTTTGCGAATTCGTTTGGGAATTGGCAGGAGGCGCCGGCAGTGCGATCAGCGCTAGGCTGAGTGCCGCGACCCCTCCGGTAATTAGAAGATTGCGCTTGTTCATTTTCGTCCCATCCTCCTCAGCACTTAGACGCAGCAGCGGGAAAATCGTCAGACGCTGGAACGCAGGACAATCAGACGGATGCCCCCGTTCACCGTGTGCAGGTGAATGGGGACGCCGCCGCGGCCCAGCTTGCCGCGCATTTCGCGCGGGCGGTCCGTGCTCTCCATGGTCATGGGAAGCTCGGAATAAAAGTTGCCGTTGAGGCAGCGCGCCTCGACATCTGCTTCGAGGTTGGAAGGGACGGCAAGAACCAGCGAGCCATTGGTGGTTTCTACGGTCGCGCCGGACTTGTCAGGGGGATGCGCCAGCTCGACGCGCACGTTCCCATTGGTGGTGTGGGCGTGAACGTCGCCTCCAGCCTCGAAAACTTCGATGTCTCCGTTCACGGTGTGCAAGTCTTCCACGTTGTCCAGGCCGGAGATGCGCAGAGTGCCGTTGACTGTGCCGATATGTTCCACATGCACGCGATGCGGAACGTGAATTGTGTATTCCACGGCGACTTCCACACCTTCGTTTTGGGGGTAGCGGGTGGTGACCGCGACGGCGTCCGGGCGCGCGTTGACTTCAATCGAAACGCGCTCGAGGTCGGCTTCCTGCTGTTTCGCCGTTTTTACGGCATGAATCTCCACTTCGTTGCGGTCCCATCCTTGAACATCAACAGGGCCGTTGACGTTTTGCAGTTCAAACGTGCCGCAAGGTTGCAAGGGAACCGTTTGATTGAAATCTTTGCTGATGGCGTAGCTGGGAACGACTCCAAAAGCAGCTACGAGAAGAGAGCAAAAACAAAAAACCGCCGCGCGGAAGCCGTGACGTGACATAACGTTCTACCCCCTTGAAACAGCAATTCACAGAACCGAGTTATTCCAGGGCCGAGGACCGAACAAATCAGTTGCCGGGAGAAGAGCGCTCACGGCAACTGAAAATCAAACTTGACTGTCGAAATCACCTCACACTGCTTTCCTTTTGCCCATGCCGGTTTCGCGCGCCAGCGCTTCAGAGCGTCGATCGCGGCGTCGGCCAGGACTGGCTCTCCTTGCAGAACTTTTTGCACTTCGACGTGGCCGTCTTTCGTCACTTTTACCTGAAGGAGAACGACGCCGTGGACTCCGGCGCGCTGAGCAAGCGCGGGATAGGAGGGTTGGGGACGATAGGTAAGCCGCTTCAGGAAGTCATCGGGCTTTTCATTGATACTCCCCCAGAAAGCCAGTTCCAGACTGTTGATCCATCCTTCGATGACGTCGCCATTGTCGTTCTGCTGCTCGGGCTGGGCATCCGGCTTCGGTTCGGGCTCTGGGGACACAGACTCTGTGGAGGGACCATTGAAAGAGATACGAGCGAACCCAACCTCCTCAAACCGTTTATTGAGGCGTTCTTCTTGCTCACGCATCAGCGAGTCTCGAAGCGCAACCTGCGAGTCCATGTATTGGAGCCGGATTTTGCCGGCCGTGGTTCGCAGCTTGAGCAGGACGCCGCCTCCATGCAAAACGCCCACCGCGCGGACCTGACCAAGTCCGTTGCTAGGACCCTGCATCGTCAAGTGCAGAGCGGAATCGGCCTCGATGTGCTGGGCGGTGCCGTTAGCGACAAGCGCGTCAATATTTGCAGCAAGGTTCCGGGGAAGGTACACGATGAGGTCGCCCGTCCCGGAGGAAAGTTGCGAAGGAGCTTCCAAGCGCACCATGCCCTTTTCGGCGGCCACGGTCGGATTGATCCAGGCCGTGATGCTGCCACCGGAAGTAGCCGCCTGAACCGCGCCAGAGGCTCCGGTCACGCAGATGCTGCCGCCATTGGATTCGACTTCCATAGGCCCGGAGACATAGATCACGTGGATGCCACCGCCACCGGTCTGAGCCCGCACGGAACCCCGTACTTCGCCGAAATCGATCTGGCCGCCACCGGTGCGGACGCTTACGAAACTGGCAGCTCGCCCAACGGTGATATTGCCGCCAACGGTATCCAAATCGGCGCGTCCGCCAATCTGCCGCGCGCGAATGTGACCGCCGCCACTGTGGAGGGAAGCGTCTCCTGTAATGTCGCCCACATTGATGTGGCCGCCCCCCGTAAACGCGGCAAGGTCTCCGGTGACCCCCATCACCTTGATGTGCCCGCCTTCGGTTTCCAGTTTGGCGATGGGGCGGCCGCGGGAGACTTCGCGAACTCCCGTTCCTCCGATGTGTCCGGTAATGATGTTTCCACCCTGGGTTTTCAAGAAAGCTGTACCGCCAATATCTCCGGTGGTGATGTCGCCCGCGCCCGTGTTGATTTCCACGTTGTAATTGCGCGGCACTGCGATTTCAAATTGCACCCAGAACTGCGCATCTGTGTGATGCGTGCCTTGAGAGAAGAGCAAGCCGGAGATTTCTACACCGGTCGAAGAAGTGCCGTATTTGAGAGAGTAATTGCTGAGCAATTGCGCCGCGGCGGTTCCGTGCGCGTCCGTTTCCACATGCACGGTATATCGCACCACCGGAGGAGCGCCTGGCTCGAGTTGTGTGACGTTGACCGAGCCGAGGTCCGTGGTTAAGCGCAGAGTCAACCCTTCCCTGGTTTGCAGCACGCCGCTGCGAATGATCGAAGTACGCGGCACTCCCGGCTCTCCCGGTTTTTCCGGCAAAGGAGTAGGTTCTTTCGGATCAGAGGCGAAGGCAGCGGGAGAAAATTGCGCGACAGAAAAAAGGGCGGCTAGCGTCCAGAGCAACGCGGAGTGGCGCGCCCGGAAAGGAATGTTTCGATCGAAATTCAAGTTCATCACGAAAGTAAATTCTTAGCCTGGCTGATCACTGCTTTCGATTACTGCACTTCACGCGGCCCGATTTGCCGCAGGGCGGCGGCGCTGCGCAGCCGTACATAGCGGTCTGGGTCACGGCGCTGCAATCCCTGAAGCACCTTGACGACTTGCTCGAAATCGTCGCTGCCCGGCGCGCGGGGAGCAGGCGACGCCGCTATGACGGGAGCGTCCGGCGACGCCAGAGCACTGTCGGTATCCGGAGCCTCGGTCTGCAGCGATCCCACCAGCAAGTTCACGGCTTCCACGCGCACGCCAGGATTGGTGTCGTGTTCCAGCGCATCGAGAATCGTCTCGCGAACATCGTCTTTGCCCGCAGCCTCACGCAGAGCTTCCAAGGCCTTCATACGCACGGCGGGATTCTGGTCCTTGCGCGCGGCGTTGAGCAAAGCGTTGCGCACCTGCAAGTCACTCACGGCAGCTTTCAGCGCTTCGAGGCAGTCCAGCCGCATTCCAGCATCGTAACGGTCGCTGTTTTGGACCACTTGCGTAAGAATCTGGCGCATGCGGCTGTCTTCCAGGTTGCCTGTGAGCACCATCGGTTGTTCGGCGCTGAGTTGCACTTGAACGGTGGGAGAGTCCGAACCAGAAGATGAAGAAAGGTTCACACCACTGACCACCATACTGGAAATTTGATCGGGAGTGAACGGCTGCGGGGCGCGAACGTTCACGGCTTGGCCGGTATTGTTCGAATTTCGTTGCATCCAAGGAACGAGTTGGGCGCCAGCAAGAATTCCGACGAGCACCAGCATGGCTCCGCTCCAAGCCGGGCGCAGCGCCATCCAGCGGCGCATCCAGCCGAAAGGCCGCCAATGCTCTTCGAGCGGCGGCGCGGAGAGATCGTCCAGAGCTTCTTCCAATTCGCTGCGGCATTGCGAAAGAAGGATTCCCGAGGAATCGAGCTCGTCGGCGGATTGTGGGGCGGAGACCAGAGCGGAATGAAATTCTTTTTCTTCGGAAAGCTGCTCGGAGCAGGATTTGCAATTTGCGAGATGTGTTTCAATCAGCTCACGTTCGCCGTCACTGACTTCGTTGCAAACATAAAAGACCAGAAGCGGTGCAACGTCTTTGCAAGTCATCTTTGCAGAAGAATTCTTGTCGAAGGGGCTCATCGCAAGCCTCCCAACTCGTTGCGGAGTTTGCGCGTTGCGCGGAACAACGAATTTTTCACGGTTTCCTCGGTAGTGCCGAGCGCGTCGCCGATGGCGCGAAGCTTCAGGCCCTGGTAGTGTTTCATTTCAAAAACAACCCGTTCGCGAGGCGACAGGCGCTCCATAGCGTGTGCGATGCGAGCTTTGATCTCCTGGCCCATCATCGAGCGTTCCGGGTCCAGCGTGGGCCTATGCTCGCGCTGGCGTTCAAAAAAATCGGTGATGCCTTCTTCGTGGCGGCCGGCGACGAGCTCCGGCGCTTGATCTTCCGGGCGAGCCTGCCGTCGACGCAGGTGATCCAGGCACACATTGGTCACAATGCGGTAAAGCCAGGTGTAAAAGCTGCACTCGAAGCGGAAGCGGTGGAGATTGCGGTAAACCTTGAGGAAGGCTTCCTGATAAACGTCGCGGGCGTCTTCGGGTCGTTTCATCAGGTTGAGAGCAAGGCGAAGGACGTCGCGGTCAAAACGGCGGACTAATTCCTCAAAAGCGGCCCGGTTGCCAGCTTGCGCTTCCGCCACCAGAGCTCGCTCGTCGAGGTTCGGCAAAGAGGCCACCGAGGCTAGGGCGGCGTTCGTGCTGCCCGAGCAACCGTTATCATCGGCCAAGGCAAGAGCCCATCTGGGAAGCTGCATGATTCGCTTTCTCTTCGCGCGCGGCCAACTTAGTGGTTGCAGAACAACAGGTTAGAGCAGAATCCTGCATTCCGTTTGAGGCTGGCTACCGCGGTATCATCCAAATTGGACGGACGGATACCCGAAGCGTGAGCGTAGCTCCCCTTAAGTAACAACGTCGACCCTGTGAATTTTGTTTCTAAAAAAGGCACCAAGAAAGACCCCAATGGCCGCGAGATTCACTTGAGTAATCGATGGCTTTGCGTGGAGGTAAGTTGCCTAGGAGTTTCCCGTCAGGGCAGCGCCGGGGCCAGTTACTTGCATAGAGCTAAACCGCCATGCAGCCAGGGGCCAGGCAAAGAGCAGGGCCAGCGCAAGCAGAACGGCGTAACCATTGGTGCGATAGAACGCGTCTGGCTGTGCCAGCAGCTCGGCGGCTCCGGTAACGAGGGAGGTTCCCGCAACCACCAGGAAGCATCCCAAAACGTTGAAGCGCATCACGAAGCGCACGCCGAAAACAAGAACGCCCAGAAGGATGATTTGCGCGAGGAATTGTTTCGCAAAGTCCGCCGAGTTTCCCCAGCCTCCGCCAACTACCGCCAGGACGCCAACAAGAAACAAGAGAAGGCGAAGCCATGCCTGCTTGATTCTGGCGGCGACGAAGGAAGCGATGACTGCAACGTAGGCTGTCATTTTCAGACTGCCGAGCAACGTTCCTCCAAGAATCGAGGCTGCCGGAAATACCGCATCAAAATCCTGCCCGAAGGAAACGTCGAGGTAGCGATGCACGGTTGGCCAATGCGTTGAGGCCACGGCGAGAAGCCGCTCCAATCCCAACAACCCCGAGGTTCCCCCCAGGCCAATCCACAACGCGTCGCGATAGTATTTTCCGGGCATTCCTGCCCAGCCGGTAAGCGAGTCCTCACCGAATGCCAGTTTTGCGTAGTACCAAGCAACACCGAAGAGAAGCACCAAGACACCAAAATTGAATGGACCGCCAAGCAAGGCAAAAATGCCGAGGATACCGAGCGTGGTCTTGAAAGGGACCGCGGTGTTGTATAAGTTCAGCGTGTTTGGAATGCGGTCGCTCAACGCAAAGAAAACATAGAAGGCTCCAAGGCCCCAAGCTGCCCATAGCGAAAGGCGTTTCCAAGGTATAGAGCGCGCTACCTCCGACCGTAGATTCTTAAAGAAGATGATCAGCACGGTGAGACCTAGGCCTACCAGAAGCACGATGGGCCCAAAGGTCAAGGCCTCGCGCGGGAGCGTCGCTTCTTCCCGCTTGCGCCGCCAATCATCGGGAATTTTGATGAACGTGCTGAAGCCCTCGCTTGCCGGCTCGTCTTCCTCGGCCGAACCAGAGCGAGGGAAGTAGGAGCGGCGGTAATCGGTCACTTCATCGCCAAGCACAGCTACGCGGACGCGAAGGTATGCGTGGCTGCTCGCATCTGATGGGGCTGAAGCATTCGAATCGATTGGCTTGTTCTGCTGCCAGGTGAGCAGGTGATCGACCCGATGCGGGCGCGTCTCGGAATCGGTCTCCACCAGCGTCCATTGACTCAGGTCCATCTTTTTCACTTCGCGCAGATACTTCTCCGCGCGAGCGACTGCTTCCTCCTTTTTCAGAGAGGCCCCGGGGGAGTCTTCGGCGATCTTGTGCTGCAGAGCAAAAAGCGAGCCATCCGGCTTGAGTTTGACGGTGTACTCTTCCGGCTGGCTATCACGGAAATAGCGCGCCTGCCAGAGCGCTCCCGGCACTTGCGTGTCGTAAATCTCGTTCACGCGGGCGATCCCCACGCGTTCGCGAAGAAACTCGTTCGCGACCGGGTCAAAATCAACAACGTTGGCGAATACCACAGCACATTTGTAGGAACTCGGATCCACGCCGCGTGTCCGGAGGATCTGGTCCGCTTTGGCGCGCGCAGTCTTTGCGTTTACGGAAAGTTTCAGATAATCGCCGATGGATTCAGGTTTCAGCCGCCAGACGAGGAGTCCCCCTGCTAGCAAGCACACGCCGAGAAACGCAATCATGCCGGGGGCAAGTGCGTTGTAGCGGCGCGTTGCGACAGCGGAAGGGGAGGAAGGCTGCGCCAGGGCAAGGTCCAGATTTTGGGGCGGACTCGCGCTATTTCGCAGGTCTTCGCCGGCTTCGAATCCACCGCGCGCCAAGCAAGAAATGCCGGCGAAAAGGAGCGGCGCGAAAGCCGCTGCGGCTACGACTGCGCCGGACACTTTGAAATAAAGACTGTTCGAGCGCAGCAGAAACAGGCCCACGAGAGATGCGTCCACGGTGTAATGCCAGATGAGCGTCGCCAGGATGCCCCACCGCAGCATCACGACTCCAGCGACGATACCGATCAGTCCGATCTCGATGCCGCGGGTGTACGCGGGCTCCTGTGGATAGTTGCTGTGCAAGAAGCTCCAAAGAAACGCGGGAACAATGACCGCAAGCCAGCGCGACTTTGTGAATTTCTGAAAAAAAGGAATGGCAAACAAACGAAAGGTGAATTCTTCGTTGGTGGCGGCCAGCAGACCGATGGCGGCGCCGGAGATCCACGGGAAGAGGGTGTTGACGGATTCTTCATAGTTAACTTCCTGCTGCGCCCACGCGCCAAGCCAGTTCGCCAGGACATAAAATCCGACCACGTAGCCAATATGCACCGCGGCAAGGGACAACCCCACGACGGAGGCGGAGAAAAATTCTTTCGAACGCAGCCCGCGCAGCGTGAAAGTCTTCGAAAGGCGCAAGCGTTCCGGCCACGAGGAGCGGTAGAGCGGCTCCGCCCCGGGAAGCACCAACGTGATGGTCAGCGCAGACAGAACTGCGAACAAGATGGCGCTGCCCACTTTCCCGGCGAGGAAGGTCGCGTAAGAAACCCTAGTGTCGTAGCTGGCGCCCCAGAGCGGCCACTCATTCAGGTTCTGCAAAAAGAGTAGCGCGGCCGCCAACAAGCCGAGCAAAATCGCTCCACGCCAGCGAGTTTGGCCCTGCAATGTGAGCTTGATTCCGAACCAGACCGCCACGACGAGCAGGGCGATATAAAGTACCGTAAAAACCAGCTCCAGCGTGTCGTTGGTCGAGCGCAGACGCTGAAAACTTCGCTCCCAAGCTTCGGGAACTTTCAGGAATTCTTCGCCGCCACCCACGCGGTCGCCCTGCATGTTAACTTGCAGGCGATAGGGCGCATCTTTGGCGCGAAAGCCGTGCTTTTCCCAGGTGAATGTCCAATCCGTCCGGTTGGGCTTCTTTTTGGAATTAGCTTCTTCGGGGAGGGCATCCCAGCTGCGGAGATTCATCCCCAGCTTTGAAGTGAGAAAGTCTTGCGCGGCGGATTGCGCGGAACCGCGCTCGAGCGAAGCTCCTGCGCGGGCTTCCTCGATCTTGTGACTGTAGCCGACGATCTGCCCCGACGGGCTGACCCGTACTTCGTATTCCTCTTCCTGCAGGGGCTTAAAAAACCGGACTTCCCAATACCAAATGTTCAGCTCGGAGGACATCAGGCGGTTGGCTTCGCGCAAGCCGAGCTGGCGCTCAAGGTAAACCTTGGCGTCCTCGTCCACATCAAAAATGATCGAGGATTTGTAGCCGCTGACGTTTTCGCCGAGGCCGGTGACAAATTTCTGTGCACTCGCGAGGGCCTCTTCCCGTGAAACCTGGAAATTTACAGAAGCTTCAGGAAACGCCTGGAAGAAGTACTTGTGCGCGAAGAACAGCCCGATGATTCGCGCGGCAACCCAAAGAAGCAGCGCGCGCTTTTCCGAACTGGTCAGACGGTCACCGGACACTCTGTCCTCCGTTGTTTGCGCTCAGACACACCCTAGCTTGATAAGAATGCCACACTCTATGGGTACGTAGGGCCGCGAAGCAAGTTTCGCGCTTGCCGCAGCAATATAGCCCGCGATGATATAAGAGTAAGCCATGGCGATGAGCCTCAGCACCGAAGTGCGAATGATCAAGGGCGTTGGCCCGCAGCGTGCCAAACTGCTCGCTGAGCGCGGGATTTATACGCTCGAAGATTTGCTCGGCTATTTGCCGTTTCGCTATGAAGACCGCATTCACCTTTCGAAGGTGAAGGACATTCAGCCCAACGGAACATATACCATTCGTGCGCGCGTCATGAGCGGTCAGGCCCTTCGAAACATGCGCTTCCGCCGCGACGCCATTTATCACTTGCTGGTGCAGGACGAGGCTGGCGGCTTGCTGCCCTGCAAATTCTTCCATGGCGGCTACCTCGAAGGGCGCTTGAAGCCAGGGCAGATCTTGATTCTTCATGGCAAAGCGGAAATCGACCGCATGCGGCCCGCACGTCTGGAGATGGTCAATCCGCAGATTGAGCTGCTAAACAGCGACGAAACGGACTCTACGGAGGTCGGGCGAATCGTGCCGATCTATGAGGCCATCGGCACGTTCAGCTCCAAACAGATTCGCCGGGCGTTGTATATGGCCGTGCAACTTGTCGATCCGCGCATGCCGGATGTTTTGCCGGATAGCTTGCGCGCGCGGCTGGGCTATCCCGCGCGTGGCGAGGCGATTGTGCGCACGCATTTCCCCGAGCCGACGGAATCCCTTGATGCCCTGAACACGTTTCGCTCGCCCGCACAACAGCGGCTGATTTTTGAAGAGTTTTTTCTGTACCAGCTTAGTCTGGGCCTGGACCGGCGCGCCACGCGCAAAGAAAATGCCATCGCCTTCCGCGTGCGCGAGGATCGCATCCGCGAAGCGTTGAAGCGCATCCTCCCGTTCAAACCCACAGAAGCGCAAAAACGCGTGCTCGCGGAAATTGTTGCCGACCTCGAAAAGCCTGCGCCGATGAATCGCCTGCTGCAGGGGGACGTCGGAAGCGGGAAGACTATTATCGCGCTGCAGGCAGCCGTCATCGCCATCGAAAATGCCACGCAGGCCGCTCTCATGGCGCCGACGGAGATACTTGCGGTTCAGCATTTTCTTTCTGCCCGGCAGATTCTTGGCAAGGCCGGCTATCGCGTGGAACTGCTTATCAGCGGGCTCAAGTTTGCTGAAAAACAAGCAGCGCTGGAACGCATTCGTTCAGGCGAAGCGCAACTCGTCATCGGCACGCATGCGCTCATCGAAGACAACGTCCAGTTCGCACGCCTCGGATTTGTCGCGATTGATGAGCAGCACCGCTTCGGCGTTTTGCAACGCAAACGCCTGATGGACAAGGCCGCTTCGCACGGTCATGCGCCACACGTCCTGGTGCTGACAGCTACGCCTATTCCCCGCACGCTTTCACTCACGCTCTATGGCGACCTGGACGTTTCCGTGCTGGACGAGTTGCCGCCGGGGCGGACGCCCATCGTTACGCGCGTAACCAGCGAGCCACATCTCCCCGGCGTTTGGGAATCGCTTCGGCGTGAAGCGGCTGCCGGGCGCCAGGGCTACATCGTTTATCCCGTGATCGAGGAATCGAAGCTGGAGTTGAAAGCGGCGATCGACGAGTACGAGCGCCTTTCGAAAGACGTTTTTCCCAAGCTGAGACTCGGCCTGCTGCATGGGCGGCTTTCCAGCGAAGAAAAAGACGAGGTCATGCAGCGCTTCCACAAAAACGAGGCGCAAATCCTTGTAACCACAACTGTTGTCGAAGTTGGCGTGGATGTACCCAACGCGACAGTGATGGTGATCGAACATGCCGAACGTTTCGGGCTCGCGCAACTACACCAGCTTCGCGGGCGCATCGGGCGCGGCCCGCAGAAGTCTTACTGCATTTTGGTGGCGCCGTTTCGCATGACCGCCGAAGCGCGCGCGAGGCTCGACACCATGGTGCGCACATCGAATGGCTTCGAGATTGCCGAAGCCGATCTTCTCCTTCGCGGTCCGGGCGAATTTTTTGGCACGCGGCAGTCCGGCGAACTCGGTTTTCACATCGCGAATCCCCTTCGCGATAAAGAACTGCTCGAACTGGCGCGCAAAGAAGCGTTTGCGCTTGTCGAGGACGCAACACAGCGCGACGAATTGCAGCGCATTTTGCGGATGTTGCCCGGGGAGTGGCAGCGCCGGTATCACTTGGCGAAGGTAGGCTAGGATGCGGGTGATTGCCGGTACCTACCGCAGCCGCATCCTGAAGAGCCTGAAGGGTCTGGCGCTTCGCCCCACCAGCGACCGGTTGCGCGAAACGCTTTTCAACGTGCTGGGGCCTGACGTCGCAGGTTCGCGGTTCATCGATCTTTTTGCGGGAACCGGAGCGATTGGCATTGAAGCGTTGAGCCGCGGCGCCAAAGAAGTCGTGTTCGTCGAAAATCATGCGCCTGCCGCTGCGTTGATCCGCCGCAATCTCGAATCCCTTGGCATTAAATCTGGCGCAAGAGTTCTTGCGACGGATGCTCTTCGCGGACTGGAAAAACTAGGCAGCCTCCAGAATCAGAAGGCGGGATGGACACTCTTCGACTTTATTTTTCTCGATCCGCCGTATGCAGAAGCCAAAGAGTACTTCCGCGTGTTAGACTTCCTGGGTTCCGGGGATCTCCTCGCGTCCGCCGCCATCGTGATCGCGGAACACCGGCGCAGTTTTGAATTACCTGAAGAAGTCGGGACGGTGCGACGCTATCGCGCTCTGAAGCAAGGGGATGCTGCCCTGAGCTTTTATCGCCGTGCCCCCGCGGTTGCCGGTAAAAAAGACTCTGTCAAGTAACCCCCCGCAGGCAGAGGATCATCTATTCTGTGGTATCCGATAAGCTCCGTTTCGCTGGCACGTTCGAGAGTCATGCGTTAGGTTGCATAGGAAATGTTTTCGGGACAAGGCACCAAAGCAGCTTTTGATCTTCTGGGACAGACGGCGCAGCCCGCTCCTGCTGTGCCTCCGCTGGAGCCGCGCCCGCCACAGTTGGATATCGCCTGGGGAAGCTTTCATCAAGGGATCGGCAGCAGCCTCGGTGTCCTCTTCAGCAGATGGCCCGTCCCGAAGAAATCGGCGATCGAGGGATTCTTCAAGTATTGCTGGATTGAGGGAAAACTGCCGCGCCGGGCATTGATGGCCGCGGCTTTGTGGCACATCGTCTTTTTCGTGATGCCGTTTCCACGGTTTCCTGCCAGAGCTCATCACAATCCAGCCTTCGATAACGTGGAACTTTCTTGGTCAGGACCGATTAACGATTTGCCTATTCTTGACATGAAAGCTCCAAGACCGGATCCCAAGCCGAGTACGCGGAGGGAACCGGAAAAGCCTCTGCCACCGCAAGGCGCAGACGCATTTCATCCGCGGCAGCACATCTTCAGCGACCCAGTGCACCCGAATCACCCGCGCCAGACGCTGATCAGTTCCGCAGCTCCGCCCGTGCCGCCAAAGATCCTTCCGAGCCTGCCCAACATCGTACAGATTCAGGATATGCCTGGTCCCGCGCGGCCGCGACTGGTCATCAGCAAAGAGGAATTGGCGAAGTTGCACCCGAAGCAGCGGCGCATCGCAGCTGTAACGAATGCGCCTCCGCCCGACGTACCGGTTTTCGAAGAGAAACCAGGAGACTTGGCAATGATTGCCGCCGCCAGAGGACCGGCGCGGCCAAATCTCGAATTGAATGCGGGGGCCGTGCCGCGTATCGCCCAAAAGGCTCAAGCCGGCGACGCAGGACCAGCGCCGGACGTTGGAGCGACGCAGATTGCAGGTGCGAATGGCAACTCTTCGACATTGATTGCCCTTTCGGCTGCACCGGCTCCGCCTGCTCCGGTAACACCGCCGCAGGGAAATCTCGCTGCCCGAGTTTCCATCTCACCGGAAGGCAAGAAACCCGCTGTGCCTGGCGGGACGAATAGCGCGGCTGGAAGCGCGGCAGCAGGGGCAGGGAATAATGCTGGAAACGGCCCAATCGACATTAGCATTCGTGGCGGGAATCCTCCCGCGAACAAAGGAACTTCGGGCCTTTCGGCAACGCCGAAGATCAACGCGCCCCCTCCGCACGCCCTCATCACGAAGCCAGAGCCGCACGACGAGCCGGTCAGGACCGGACCGCCGAATTTCACGGCGCTTCCACCGGGTGCAAAACCGGAACAGATTTTTGAGTCGAAAAAAATCTACAAAATGCAGATTGAGATGCCGAATCTGAACAGCTCGACCGGAAGCTGGATTCTGAATTTCACTGAGTTGCGCACGGACCCCAATGCTCCTCGCGTGCCTTCGACCGATCTAAACGGGCCATCTCCCATTCGAAAAGTAGATCCGAAGTATCCGCCCACGTTGATCAACGAGCACGTGGAGGGCGAAGTAGTCCTTTACGCCGTGATTCGGCGCGATGGCTCGGTAGACAGCATCCAGTTGGTCCGTGGGGTCGACGACGAACTCGACAAGAACGCGATGAATGCCCTAAGTCAGTGGAAGTTCCGCCCAGCGACGCGCCAGGGGGAGCCCGTCGAGCTCGAAGCTATCGTACACATTCCGTTTCACGCGCCAGACGATCGCCAGTAAGAACTCGAGTCAGGAGCGGCCTTCGGCCAGTTTTACAAGCGCATAGAGCGCATGATTCACCGGCGTGGCCACGCCAAGTTCCGCGCCCCGGCGCGAAACGTACCCGTTCAGCGAATCAATCTCCGTGGGCTTCCCGCGATTCATGTCCTGCGCCGTGGAAGAAAGCGCCTCAGCCATTTGCGTGGCGATTTTCAGCGCGCCCGCCAGGGCGGTCTTCGGATCTTCCAGGCCCGGAGGTTGAATGTTCGCCGCCTTTGCCACCGCAAGCACTTCGTAAACGGCCGTTTCGACCACTTTCCACGCATCAGCGCTCGCGGCAATTTTGCCGTACTTCGCGTGCCCCAGCGCGGAAATGGCGTTCAGCGCGCAGTTCCACACCAGCTTGGTCCACAGTTCTCCTTCGATGTTGTCTGAAATCTTGCAAGGTACGTTGGCGCGCGAAAAGAGCGCCGCAACGCGCTCGGTTTTTTCATTCCTGGGCCCTACCACCAGATCGCCCCGGCCTACGTGCTTCACCCGGCCGGGCTCGTGCACAGAAGCCGCAACATAGACCACACTGGGAAGCGCGTCGATTCCGGCTGCGGCGCGGATTTGTTCCACGTTGTCCACACCATTCTGCATGCTAAGAACCAGCGCGCCGTTCGAAAGCAGCGGGGCAATCGCCTGTGCCGTGGCGACGTTGTCGGTGGTCTTTACGCAGAAGAGGGCGACTTCTGCGCCGCGGACTGCCGTAATTTCCGCAGATGCTTCGACGGGCACGCTTTCCTGGAATGGCACCGTGTCGAGGAAGAGCCCGTTTTTCTTGACGGCCTCAACAAACGGTGGACGCCCGATCATGATGACGGGCGCTCCCGCGCGGGCGAGCAAACCTCCAAAATATCCCCCGACGGCGCCCGCGCCGACGACGGCAATCCTAGGCCAGGGCTGCAATTCGGTCATGGAGTAATCACGCTGATCAGGCGGTCGATATCGCGTTCGGTGTTGTACAGGTGCGAAGAAACGCGGATATGGCCTTCGCGCAAGCTGACGATCACGTTTTCTTTGCGCAGGCGCTGGTAAAGTTCGGTGGTCTTTTCGCGACTGCGCGCGGAGAAACAGCCATACGGCCCGCGCTGCGACGCATCCAGCGGGCTCGCGGGAATACAACGATCCTTGGGCAGTCGCTCAAACATGAAGTCAATCAGTCTTCGATTATGCGCCGCCACGTTTTCCGGTCCCATGCGTGACACCAACTCCACCGAAGTGTCCATGGCCGCGAGATTAAAATTGAAGTAGCTCGCCCATTCCGGCGCGTCCCAGCGCTTCGCGCTCGGCGCAGGCTTGGGATTGTCGAAATTCAACGCTGAGAAATTATCCGATCCCTGAACAGCCATCCAGTAAAACGGCCCCGGGCGTACTGTCGCCAAATGCTCGCTCTTGATCCAAAAGAACCCTGTACCGTACGGACTGAGCAGCCACTTGTAACCCGCGCAAACGAGAAAATCGGCGCCTAGCTTGCTCACGTCCATTGCCATTGCGCCGCAGCATTGGCTCACATCCAGAAGCAACAGAGCACCTTGCCGGTGGCACGCAGCGGCGACACGGTGCGCGTCCAGCAACGAGCCATCGTCGTAACGCACCAGGCTCACAGAAACGACGCGCGTCCTTGGTGTCATTGCGGCAATCAAATCGTCCGCCGAAATAAAACGCTCGCGCGGCGCAACGACTTTCACCTTGACGCTTTCGCGCTCCTCCATTGGCTTCCACGTGGTGTACTGCAACGGGAATTCGCCTTTGGCGACAATCACCTCATCGCCTGGTTGCCACTTCAAGGCATACGCAACTGCTGCCGCGCCGGCGCTCGCTCCGCTCGTCAGAGCAATCTCTTCCGGTTTGCCGCCGATCAGTTTCGCGATGTTCCCGCGAATGCGATTCGGCACTTCGAAATACGTGGAGTCCGTTTTGTGATGCGGAAATTTTTTCGCTTCCAGCGCAGCCTGCACCGCGCGGATGGACACTCGCGGCAAAGGCGACTGCCCCGCCAAGTTCAAATAAGTGGCATCCTCAAATTCAAACCACTCCTGTCGCCAATCAATTTGCGGGGAAGTTGTGATGGTGGCCATGACTCACTCCTTTGATGAGGATCACTGTTACGGGTGGAAGAGACTAGATTGGCAGGTATGAAGCGAACGTTACAACGTCCAAATTGGGGCGGAGTTGGTGTGCCGTGGGAAGTGCAACTGAGAGGAAAGCCTGACGAGATTAGCCCTAGGAGAGCAAAAGGGCGCGTCTCTTCATCACCCAAATGCCCATGAAGTAGCCCGCCGCCCCCGTCAGCATGCCTGCCAGCACGTCCGCCACGTAGTGGTTTCGCACGTACACCGTCGAGACGCACATGCATGCCACAAAGGGAAGAAAAATCCAAAATAGCCGGCGCCGGTGACGCCATGCACCCAAGAGCGCGGCCACCGCGCCCGCAACATGCTGCGAAGGGAATGCCGCTCCGTGCACGCGCCCGTATTTTTCGATTAAATTGATCAGCGCCGTGAACGGGCCGCCGATGAGCTCGCCGTGCCATTGGCCCGCGAATGTGAACCAGGGGCTCTGCACGGGGAAAAGCGTGGCAATCACGTAGCCGAACACATAGCCTGAGGCCGAATAAGTCATCACCGCCCAATAACTCTCGAAATCGCGCTGGTAATAGAGAATGCCGCCGAGAATCAGCAAGTAGATAAAGTATGTGAAATAAGAGAATTGCATAAACTCGGTGAGCGCCGGATGCGTGAACTGCTCGAGCCACAGGGATGGATTCACGCCAGTGAGCCAGCGATCAAAGGTGATCAGCTTGGCGTCCTCCCAGCCGGGATTCACAAGGTGCACCAGCCTGCCCATTTCTTCGAAACAAAAAAGAAAAAACAAGTGCGGATACCAGTGCCGCCAGAAATGCCAGAAACGGTAAGAAAACGATTCATATAGCCAATGTGTTCTCTCTGCGGCGCCCGCTTCCACGCGGCACAGAATCAAGATCAGCACAGCCACGCCCGCCTGCATAGCAATCAGCCTCATTGGATGGGCGAGGTTTTCCGCGAATATCGTGATCAACACACTGGACAACCCCAGGTATCCCAGCGCAATCCACTCGAACGCGCCACACGCCGCCCGCGCTTCGGCACATTCCCTAACGAGCCACTCTGCGAATCCCAGCCGCTCTGCGTGACTCGCCCACGCAATCGCGACATCGCCGCCGTGGCAATTTTGTCTCCTGTGGCTCATGCGCACGACTCCACATGTGGCAGCGGTCCCCGTATTTGCTGCACTCGTTTTGTTGTTTGCAAGACGGGCCAACCTTGCTTCCGCGCAATTTGCGCAAGCTTCAGCGTCGGATTCACCGCCGCCGGGTTCCCCACGCATGCAAGCATCCAGCGATCCTGTTCGCTGTCCCCATAGGCCCAGCTTTGTGACAAGTTCAGGCTCATTTCTTGGGCGATCGTCAGAATGCTGCGCGCTTTCGTCTTCCCGAACTGCGCTTCACCCGCAATTCCCCCGGTCCACCTGCCTTGACGTTCTTCCAGTTTCGTTGCAGATACTCGAATCCCTGCGCCAATTCCACGAGCCTCCAGTTCCATTTCCAGGGTTCGCGCAGCAGCATTCGCAAGCGGCTCCAACGTTCCGCTAACGAGCACGATGGCGTGTCCTTGCTTCGCATGCCAAACGACCCGCTCCACGCCATCTTCAAAAAATCGAGGGACAGGCCATCGCGGGTTGCGCCTCGGAGGCGTCGACGCCCATCCCTCATCTTTGTGGCCGCTCTTGCGCGCGGAGGAACCGGGGCGATTCTCCGCGCCACTTTCGTCCAAACTGGGCACGCCTTTCAGATACATTTTGTTCGAGTGCATCACGCAGTCGATTCCGCGCGGAAGCAGCTTCAGCGCTTTTTGCAGCCACAGGAAATAATTCTGCACCGAGATTTCGCGGCGAAAGCGTAGCAGCCGAAAGAAGCGCTTCTCGAGAGAAGGGAGCGGCAACAATGTTCCATCCAAATCGAAAAAGGCCGCCACTCGCGCGCTCATGCTGCCTCCTGAGCTGCGGCTTTCACGCCGCGTCTCTGCCGGACGCCGTTTGCGAAGTACTTCCAACCTTCCAGAAGCACGGGCAAGCCACGCACAAGGCAAAACACGGCGGTCGCGGTGGTGAGCGCTTGCGCTCCCATCCGTATGGTGGCGCTCACCTCTCCGAGCCCGCTCACTAGCGCCACAGGCCCGCGCGTCAGCGCCAGTTCCAGGCCCAGGTAGCAGAAACACAAGCACTTCATCGCGGCATAGAGCCCGCGGCTCCAGCGCGACCCAACCAGCGCGCGTCCCCACCAGGTTTGCACCATGGCGTTCGCTCCCCAGCCGGAATGGCCCGCCTTCATTGCCAGGCCGCGCAGAAAGTCCGTCGCTGCGCCGCGGGCGAAGAACAGAATCGGCAGCCACAGCGAAACCATACCCACCACCGCGAAATACGTGAAATACACATTTTCGATCATGCGGTCACCGAGAATGTCCAATTGCGCGCCAACCGGGGTGGCCATTTTTTTCTTCCGCGCAATGTGTCCGTCCAGCGCATCAAGCGCGATCGAGGTCACAGTCAGCGCCACCGCCAGCAAATTGGGCCAAGCGCCGCGTCCGAACAAGCTCACCGCGGCGAATCCCACCGCTACGCGCAGGGCGGTTACCTTGTTGGGCGTCCATTGAAATTGCATGGTTAAGCCGTTCCTCCAAAAACGCTCGCCGACAGAATGGCAATTCGAATGCCAACCACGACCTCCGCAATCCCTTTGAAATCAAGGCATTACAGGAATGCAGGGAAATCACGATCCAAATGCGCGCCAGCCAAACGCTGCATCTGTCGCCCATTCGCTTGAGGTTGCTCTCGTGTTTCTTTTTCGTCTCCGCCGCGTCTAACTCTGGGACCGGCTTGAGTGGGCGGCCGCCCTCGCTCAACACAAGGCCCCGCGAGAACGCACACGGCGCGGGAATATTCCAGGGGATTACGCGATTCCTTCCTTTGCAGGTATGATGCGAAGTTGAAGGTGTGATGCAAACATGAGTCCGACCGATGTTTCTCTCGCAGGAGCGTTTCTGGCGGGGCTCGTATCTTTTCTTTCGCCCTGCGTGCTGCCGCTGGTGCCGGGCTATATTTCCATGCTCTCCGGTATCGGCATGGAGCAGCTGCGCCAGGGTGAAGTTCCCCGTTCGGGGCTTTTTTCTTCGGCGCTGGCTTTTGTTGCGGGCTTCTCCGTCGTGTTCATCGCCTTTGGCGCTTCAGCAAGCGCGGTCGGCGCGTTCCTCAAGCAGAACCGCAATTTGCTCGCGCCTGTCGCCGGCGCATTGATTCTTCTCTTTGGCTTGCACCTCATCGGCGCGCTCATCAAGCTCAAGTTGCGAATCGGCGTGATCCTTGGAGTTATCCTCGCAGGTTTTGGAGTTGCAGCGCTGCTGCGGCAGGGCCCGCTTTTTGCGGGACTCAAGGCGATGCACTTCTTTTCGCTCTCGCTGATTGGATTCTTCGGTCCAGCCTTGGCGCGCTGGCTCAACCGCGATGTGCACCTTCGCAGTAGCATCACGCAGCCGGGCGTTTGGAGCGGCTTCCTGCTGGGTTTTGCGTTCGCCTTCGGGTGGACCCCCTGCATTGGGCCGATCCTCACTGCGGTTCTCGCGCTTGCCGCAGCCAGCGATACGATCGCGCGAGGAATTCTCCTGCTGACGGTGTATTCCGCGGGCCTGGCTATCCCTTTTTTGCTGACCGCTTTGGGAATCAGCCAATTCATGGCTTTTTACAAGAATTTTCGGAAGTACCTTCACGCCGTGGAGGTTTTCAGCGGTGCTTTGCTTTTGTTTGTGGGCGGCCTGGTTTTCTTCAACAAACTGACCTGGCTGGCGACCAAGCTGACTTTTCTGAATCGTTTTACACTATAGAGGAGTGCGTTTAAGCACCTTGGGAAATTCAAAATGAAAAAACTTCTCTTAATCATAAGCACCGTGATCGTGCTCATCGGACTGACTATCTATGCGGACAGAGCAACGCGTGTCAAAGCGAAACTTTCTGACGTCCATGACATTACGAAGGCCGACCCGGTTGCCAACACGCCGGCGCCTGAAGTCACATTCAAGGACCTCGACGGCAAGGATGTGCGGCTGGACTCGTACAAAGGCAAGGTGGTGCTGGTGAATTTCTGGGCCACATGGTGCGAGCCCTGTCAGGTGGAAATCCCCTGGCTTATCGAAATGCAGCAGAAGTACTCGTCGAAGGGCTTCACCATTCTGGGCGTTGATGTGGACGACGAAGGCAATAACGTGGTTTCCGCTTACACCGCCAAGGAACGCTTCAACGTGAACGGCGAGAAACTCCCGATGAACTATCCCATCCTGCGAGGCAATGACGCGGTGGCAGACAAGTTTGGGGGCTTGCTTGGATACCCTACGAGTTTCCTCATCTCGCGCGATGGCAAGATCGTGAAAAAAGTGCAAGGCCTTGTCGACTACGACGAGATTAAGAACGCGATCGAAGGCCAGTTGTAAGAGGCTGCAGCTTCATCATCCACATCGGCGGGCTGCCTGCCGAAACCGGCTTCACCGATTAGCTCAGTTCAACGTGAGTGTTTGACCACCGTGAACGTTACTTGCGACGGATACTGCTTGGAATGATGTACGGAATTATGCGCGACGACGCCTTTGTCCTCGTCGTAGTTGTTCCCGCCGGTGTTCAGGTTGCGATCAAAACGCGGAAAATTGCTGCTGGAGACCTCGATCCGTAGCTGATGACCCGCCTCAAAGTAGTTGCTTGTGTTCAGGGGCTGCAAGGTGACCTTGTAGACTTTTCCTGGCTCCATCCAAGCAAGCGGTTTGTCGTAACCGTCGCGGTATCGAAGACGCTGAATCGATTCGTCGAGGTTGTAGGCGCGCCCATCGGGATAAACATCGAGCACTTTGACGGTAAAATCCGTGTCCTTCGCGTCGGAAGAGACGTACAACGTAGGTACAATCGGCCCGCTCAGTTCCGTCCCTTCCTTGAAAGGCTCGAAAGTGTAAACCAGCACATCCTCTCGCGCTTCCATTTTTCGCTGGTCAAAAGCGCCAGCCTGAACCGCGGTCCCCGTGCAACAAACATTCCCGCCGTAAGATGGAACCGGATTCATCGGGTCGTAGGTAAACGTGTCGGGCTTATCCGCTGCCGGCGGAGCAATCACCAGCGCGCCATCCCCAACTAGCGAGTTCGCTCGCCCCGCGCTGGACAAGAACATGGTCATCGGTTCCGCTCCCGCGGGCGGCCAGGTATCCGCCGTCTGCCATTTGTTCATCCCCATGGTGAAGTAGGTGACCTTAGGCAACGAGTCCAGCCGCGCGCTCTTCGCCCCTTTCAGGAAGCGGTCGAAGAATCCATAAGTGATTTCCTGATAATCGAGCCGCGCGTCGCCCATACTGCGTTCGCCGACGATGGTGTCTTCGGTTGCGCGCGCGTACGCGCAATGCGTTACTGGAGCAATGACGGCCCACTGCTCATCGGCGATTTCCGGTTTCGCCGTCTTTTGAACATGATTGTAGAGCGCAAGGTTCGGCCCGATCGACACGTCGTACCAGGACATGAACCAAAGTCCCGGAACATTGAGCGGCATATCGTCGTGATACAGCCCGCCTTTGTACCAGGCAGGGTCGTTGGGCGTGCGCTGAATCATCCTCCCGCCGGTGTCCACGGGCATGGCGTCGGCATAGATGCCGCGCGGCGCGTCCACCGCGTTCAGGATGTCCTGCACTGGGAGATGCCAAAGGGCCTTCGACCAATCCACCGGAGGAAGTTGTTGTGCAAGATCGAAAGCTTTCGACGCGCGAATCAGATCTTCGCGCGGAGTGTTGTGCGGAAACATGGGGCGCACCTGGTTCTGCTCCCCGTAGAGCCAGGCAATGAATAGCATTTGGACCGCTCCGCCGCGATACCAGTTGCCCTGCTCGTAGTAAGGAGCGACGCGCCCTACGCCCGCGCCAAATCCCTGAACGTTCATCGCCGCGTAGGCGGGATGACCCATCGCGGCAATGCCCATTTGATATTCCGCCGTCGAAGAGCAGCCCATCGTTCCCACTTTTCCGTTCGCCCAAGGTTGCGACGAGAGCCACGCCAGAGCGTCCACTCCATCGGTGCGGGGCGCGCCGAGAATGTCGTAATTTCCCTCGGAGAAGAAATGGCCGCGCTCGTTCTGGACAACGTAGGCATAGCCGCGCTGAACGGCAGTCAGTACGGTTTTCATATCAGCAGGGACGCCATTGCGCACATCCCAAAAATTGAAATTGTAGGGCGTACGCACCCAAATAATTGGCACCTTGCCGCTGGCGTTTTTCGGCCTGTAAATATCTGTGGCCAATCGAACGCCATCTCGCATTGGCATCATCACCTTGCGCTCGATAACGGCAATGGATTCCAGTTCCTTTTCCATCTGCCAGCGCTGATCGCGCTGCTCCTGAGTAAGGGCCGTGCCTTGTTGCGCCTGCATCCCGGCGAACGGAATGGCGCAAGCAACAGCCCCCACTAAGAGCGTTCGAGTAAGCAGGTTTTTCATGAAAAGCCCTCCCGGGCGGCTGATCATCACCGATCCGATCTTTGGCGCGAAGATTCTACAGGATTTCAAGGGGGTTAGAGAGGAAGTACGAGTAGGGTGGTAGCATCACTTCGCATTAAGGAATTGGAGGATCTCGCGCATAACACGCCCGGCCTGGCCGGTTTGAAAGAGATACTGCGCGTGCGCTGAGCCATCCAGAATAATCAGCTTCTTCGGTTCGGGAGCTTTCTCGTACTGCGCGCGAATCCCCGGTAGGCGCGGCCCATCCGCGTTTGCATCATCGCGGGCCACAATGAAAAGCGAGGGGCATTTGAGCTTCTCTGCCGGAAGGTTCGGCGCCGCGCCAAGAAATACCACACGGTCGATCTCGCCCGGATGGGAAGCGATCGCTGCATCGCCTGCCGCGCTTCCACCCATGCTGCCGCCAACAATCGAGACTGTCTTCGCGCCGTTGGTCCGTAGATAGCGGACAGCGGCCAACACATCCAAATGAAGCGGCGCATCCTCCGGTGTCGTGTCGCCCGGGCCTTTGGACTTGCCGTAGCCGCGGAAGTCCAGCGCGAGGACACGAAAACCCTCCGCCACAAGAATCCGGGCCTGCTTCTCCCAACTCTCTTTGTTGAAGGGGCCGCCGTGGGCCAGCACGACCGCGCGACCGCCCTCTCCGTAAACGTGAGCAAAGACGATGCCACCATCCTCTGTAGAAAAGGAGACCGTCTTTTGCGCAGCGGCAACGGTCGCGAGCAATAAACTAACGATGAGAGTGAGAAGTGGACGCACGCTGCAAATGTATCATTTCTCTTGCGGGCGCATTTCACAATCTGTGGATTCTAGGGGGAAACAATCGAGACCATGCCGAGCACGGGAAGAGCGAGGGCGGCGTCACCGGTGATCTTCACTTGGGATTGAGCCGAAGCACGGTCGATGCCTTTGGTGAAAATGCGCCAGGCGATTTCTTGCGGGATGATAGTTTCGGCTTTGGGCCGATCCAGTTCGCGCTCCGTGAGCACCCAGCCTGCATCCCCGCGAAGAAGACCCCAAACGCCCCCGCATTCTCCCGAAACGACGATGCGGATTCCGGTTCCTGCTGCATCGAGAACATTACGGTAAGTGAACGGCAAGGCCCGCATAAAACAATCGAGCACGGGATAGTAAAGTTCGCGCGTCAGGATGCCCGCCTGCTGAAGTTCTGGACCTTCGACGGCCAGTCGAATCTGCTGCTGATGGTGCCATCGTTCGGTGTATTCGCGAGCCGTGTCGAACCAGTTGACGGATTTTTCTTCGCCAGCCCAACTCACGCCGTAAAGCGCCTGGGCGTACGGATCCCGCCCCGCGTGATAATCCGCTAGCTGTTTGCACGCGGCCTCCATGAGCGAAATCAGAACCTCAGGGCTCAAGCGGCGATACACCTTGACCCCTTCTTCATTCAGGCGATCAATGTAAGCACCCAGGGCAGCGTGCGAGTCGATATTCGCAGCCGGCGGCGCATAGCCATCGCGCGCGATAGAAATCCCTCGTAGGGCCGTGTCCAGAAGATGCGCGGCTACATCTTTAACTTTCCACTTCGACGAAACGGTTTGCCGTTCCCATTCTTCCGGGCTCAACGAGCGAAGCAATTCGACAAGCATCCCATCCACCTTGGGAAAAAGATGGGCGGTCAGGATGGGCTTGAGCGGCCTCAAGTCGTGAGTGGTAACGGGTGCGCTCATGGAATGAATCTACGCGCCCGAACTGAAGAATTCCAATCCAGGATTCAATTGAGTCGTGGTTCTACAGTGGAGGAGTGAACTGGCAGCCCTGGAAGCCCCTTGCCATCGGCCGCAACCTTTTGCGAGTGAACGGGTTAGAGTAAGTGGCAGTCCGCTCCAGCGAACAAGGAACAAATACGCACTAACAGGAGCGCGACTCAAAGAAGAGGACGAGAGATGCGATACCTGAGATTTGCAGCGCTACTTGGCATTTGCCTCTTTTGCGCGT
>Ga0079221_10000040_pt1 | contig 27339 bp, 17 predicted proteins | sample GAAS200_FD_75069 | JGI IMG/M metagenome (GOLD analysis project Ga0079221, IMG submission 75069) | Agricultural soil microbial communities from Georgia to study Nitrogen management - GA AS200 | ecosystem: Environmental > Terrestrial > Soil > Agricultural land | place: USA: Georgia | collected... | reverse complement strand
GATGCAGCGCTGGCTCGCCGATCACCACCTGCCGCTCCCCGATACCTCGCTGGCGCACGCGCGGGCGATGCCCGGGATGAGCGCGCCGATGCTGATGCCCGGGATGCTGACCGCCGCGGAGCTGGCGCAGCTCGACAGCACCCGGGGACCCGTCTTCGACCGGCGGTTCCTCGAGGGGATGATCCGGCACCACCAGGGCGCGATCACCATGGTGCAGGATCTCCTGAACACCCCCGGCGCCGCGCAGGACCCGCTGATTTACCAGTACGCCACCGATATCAGCTCCGATCAGACCGTCGAGATCGGCCTGATGACGCGGATGCTGGCCGCGCTTCACTAACCTTCACCCGGAGTTGCCCGTGTCGCACGCTCGGTTCTTCCTCCCCGCCCTTCGCCGGGCCGGGGCCATCGCCGTCACCACGCTCGCTTTCGCCGTCGCCGCGGCCGCGCAGGCGCGGCTCGACACCTCCACCGCCGCGCCCAGCCCCGATCCGCGGGTGGGCCTCCGCGCCGGCTGGAAGGACGCCGCCCAGGCGCTCTGGAACCTCCGTCTGGTGTCGGCGACGCCGCGGCCCGCGGGGTTCGTGGACGACACCGATCCCGGCGACTTCGCGTTCATCAATTCCGACCTCGCCTTCGACGGCCATTACGCCATCCAGGGCAACTTCAACGGCATTCAGATCTGGGACATCGCCAACCCCGAGCACCCCACCCTCGTCACCGGACTGGTCTGCCCCGGCGCCCAGAACGACGTCTCGGTCTACCGGAACCTGCTCTTCATCTCGGTCGAGGCGACCTCGGGCCGGGTGGACTGCGGCGCCCAGGGCGTGCAGGACACGGTGAGCAAGGACCGGATGCGCGGCATCCGCATTTACGACATCTCCGACATCGCGCACCCCAAGCCGATCGTGAACGTCCAGACCTGCCGCGGGTCGCACACCCACACCCTGGTCACCTCCCCCGCGGACACCGCGAACGTCTACATCTACGTGTCCGGCACGGCGCCGGTGCGCTCGCCCAACGAGCTGGCGGGCTGCTCCGCGCTCCGGCCCGATCAGGATTCGACGGCCGAGATGTTCCGGATCGAGGTGATCCAGGTCCCGCTGGCCCATCCGGAGCAGGCCAAGGTGATCAGCAAGCCCGCGATTCTCGCGGGACTCGCCTTCGCGGGGAGCCACCCCGAGGCGGCCGAGGACATCGCGCACGCCACCCACGTGGCCGACTCGGCGCGGGCGGCCGGCGCCTACACGGCGACCATCTTCGGGATGCCGCGCGTCCTGCCCCCGGCATTCGTCAGGAATCAGCTGGACAGCATCGTGAAGGCGCGGAACGGCACCGGCGCGCCGACCGCGGCGGACAGCGCCGCCCTGCGGGGCGCGGTGCAGAGCATCGTGGACAAGCTGGTGGCGCCCCAGGTCGGGCCCAACGGGGTGCGGCCGGGCCCGGTGCAGTGCCACGACATCACGGTCTATCCGGCGATCGGGCGGGCCGGCGGCGCCTGCGCGGGTTACGGCGTCCTGCTGGACATCACCGATCCGGCGCACCCGCGCCGGCTCGCGGCCGCGTCCGATTCCAACTTCGCGTTCTGGCACTCGGCCACGTTCAATAACGAGGGGACCCAGGTCCTCTTCACCGACGAATGGGGTGGCGGGCTGCAGCCGCGCTGCCGCGTCACCGACGATCCCAAGTGGGGCGCCGACGCGCTGTTCACCATCAAGGACAGCACCCTCACCTTCCAGAGCTACTACAAGCTGCCGGCGCCGCAGACCTCGCAGGAGAACTGCGTGGCGCACAACGGCTCGCTCATTCCGGTGCCGGGCCGCGCCATCATGGCGCAGGCGTGGTACCAGGGCGGGATCTCGGTGTTCGACTGGACCGACCCGGCGCACCCCAAGGAGATCGCGTTCTTCGACCGCGGCCCCATGGACTCGACCAAGCTGGTGGGCGCGGGCTCCTGGTCCGCGTACTGGTACAACGGGTACCTGGTGAGCTCGGAGATCGGCCGCGGGCTCGACATTCTCGAGCTGCTCCCCAACGGCCTGCTGTCGAAGAACGAGATCGACGCCGCGAAGCTGGTGCACGTGGACCGGCTGAACGTGCAGGATCAGCAGCAGTTCACCTGGCCCGCGAGCTTCGTGGTGGCGCGCGCCTACGTGGATCAGCTGGCGCGCGGCGCGGGCCTCACCCGGGCCCAGATCGCCTCCACCCGCAGTGCGCTCACGGCCGCCGAGAAGAAAACCGGCGCCGCGCGGCGCACCGCGCTGAACAGTCTCGCGGTTCAGCTCGACAAGGACGTCGCCGGATCGAAGGATCAGGCGAAGGTGAAGACCCTGGCGAGCGAAGTGCGGGAGATCGCGAGCGCGAAGCGCTGAGCGATTGAGGGGAGAAGCAACCCGGTGCCCCGCATCGAAATCCGGTGCGGGGCGCCGTCGTTTCGGCGCCGGGCGCCTACTTGCCCGCGTAGGCCTTTTCGAGCGCGGCGATGTCGAGCTTCCGCATCTTGAGCATCGCCTGCATCACCCGCCCCGCCCTGGCGGGGTCCTTGTCTCCGAGGAGCTTTCCCAGGGTGGTGGGAATGATCTGCCAGGAGATCCCAAACCGGTCGCGGAGCCAGCCGCACTGATCGGGGGCGCCGCCGCCGGCGGTGAGCTTGGCCCAGAGATCGTCCACTTCCTTCTGAGTCTCGCAGTTCACGAACAGGGAAATCGCCGGCGTGAACTGGAACTGGGGGCCGCCGTTCAGCGCGTAGAACTCCTGCCCTTCGAGCTGGAAGCTGCACCCCATGACCGCGCCCTTGGGCCCGGGCCCGGCGTCGCCATAGCGGGACAGACTCACGATCCTCGAATTCTTGAAGATCGAGATGTAAAAATTCACCGCCTCTTCGGCGCTGCCGTTGAACCAGAGGAAGGGGACGATTTTCTGCATGGGGCGCTCCTCGCGATAAGAGTCGGTCTCGCAGGTCATCCCAAGGTAGCTTGCCCGCGCCTTGACCGCGGCGCCCGCGCCGGTAGGCTTCACGCGTGACGTCGGTCCCCCGCACCCCCGCGAGTCTCGCGCACCCGGTCCCGTCGAATGGCGGGTGAGGAGGGGCACGTGTCCGACGCCTTGAACCGCCTGCGCGTCGCCCTCGCGGACCGTTACCGGATCGAGCGGGAGCTGGGACGGGGCGGAATGGCCACCGTGTTCCTGGCCCAGGACCTGAAGCACGATCGCCCCGTCGCCCTCAAGGTGCTCGACCCGCACCTGGCGCAGGCGCTCGGCCCCGACCGGTTTCTGCGCGAAATCCGGCTGGGCGCGCGCCTCCAGCACCCCCACATCCTTTCGGTCCACGATTCCGGCGACGCCGACGGACAGCTCTGGTTCACCATGCCCTACGTCGAGGGCGAGACCCTGGGCGGCCGGTTGCGGCGCCAGAAACAGCTCCCGGTGGAGGAGGCGCTCCGCGTCACCCGGGAAGTGGCCGACGCGCTCCACTACGCCCATCAGCACGGCGTGATCCACCGGGACATCAAGCCGGACAACATCCTGCTGGACGACTCTCACGCCCTGGTGGCGGACTTCGGGATCGCGCGCGCCCTCACGCCGGACGCCGAGGAGCGCCTGACCACGAGCGGGTTCACGGTCGGCACGCCGGACTACATGAGCCCGGAACAGGCGGCGGGTGACCGCGACCTGGACCCACGCACCGACGTGTACTCGCTCGCGTGCGTGCTCTTCGAGATGCTCACGGGCGAGCCGCCGTATACCGGACCCAATCCGCAGGCGGTGCTGGCGAAGCGACTGAGCGAGCCGGTCCCGCACCTGCGCACCGGACGCGACGTGCCGCCCGCGCTCGAACGCGCGGTCACGCGCGCGCTGGCCCGCTCGCCCGCCGACCGCTTCCCGACCGCCGCGGCGTTCGCCGACGCGCTCGGGGCCGAGCGCCTGACGGGCGGCGGCGCGGAGCCCGTGAGGCGGAAGAGCGCCCGATGGGGAGTGGTCGGGCTCGCCGTGGCGCTGCTGGCGCTCGCCGTATACGGCGCGATCCGGTGGCTCTGGCCGCGGGGCGCGGCGCCCCTCGCGTCGGCCGCGGTCCTGCCTTTCGTGGACCTGAGCCCCCGCCACGACCAGGAGTATTTCAGCGACGGGCTGACCGAAGAGCTGATCACGACCCTGAGCCAGGTGCCCGGCCTCCGGGTGGCCGCCCGGACGTCGTCATTTCAGTTCAAGGGGGAGGACATCGACGTGCACGACGTGGGGCGGAAGCTCGACGTCGGCGCCGTGCTGGAAGGCAGCGTACGGCAGAGCGGAAAGCGGCTGCGGGTGAGTGCCCGCCTGGTCAACGTGAAGGATGGGTACCAGTTGTGGTCCGAGTCCTACGATCGGGACCTCGCCGACGTCTTCGCGGTGCAGGAAGACGTGGCCCGGTCCATCGTGGCGGCGCTCCGGGTGCGACTGGCGGCGCCCGGCGCGAGCCTCACCACCCGCCCCACCAGCGACCTGCAGGCCTACGATCTGTACCTGAGGGGCCGCTTCGCGTGGAACCAGCGCAACGCCACCTCGCTTCCGGAAGCGGTGCGCTACCTGGAACAGGCCACCGCGCGGGACCCGAAATTCGCCCGGGCCTGGTCGGCGCTCGCCCAGGCGTATCTCCTCCTGGTGCCCTATTCCGGCGGGGTGCCCGCGGAGTCCTGGCGGAAGGCGCAGGCCGCGGCCAACCAGGCCCTGGCGCTGGACAGCACGTCGGCCGAGGCGTACACCGCTCTCGCCTGGGGCAACATGATCTACGGGTGGAACTGGCGGGCGGCGGAGGAGAACTTCCGGCGCGCCATCGCCGCGGACTCCAACGACGCCACCGCGCATCACTGGTACGCCGACTTTCTGGCCGGGCGCGGCCGGCTGGCCGAGTGCCAGGCCGAGATGACCCGGGCGCACCAGCTGGATCCGCTCTCGCTGCAGATCGCCGTGGAGTGGGGATGGGCGTCCTACATCATGCACCGGAACGAAGAAGCGGAAACGCGGATGCGCCAGGCGCTCGCGCTCGACCCGAATTACGCCCAGGCCAATTACCGGCTCGGCCTGATTCTGATTCAGGAGGGTCGCTACCCCGAGGCCATCGCGTCCATCAAGCGGTCGATCGAGCTCGGCAGTTTCTATCCCTGGGCGGCCGCCGGGCTCGCGTACGCCTATGCCGCCTCGGGCGATCGGGCGGCGGCGCTGGGGATCATCGACGACCTCAAGAGGCGCTCCGCCCGGGAGCTGGTCCCGCCGGTGCACATCGCGATCGCGTACGGGGGGTTGGGCGACGTGACGCAGGGACTCGAATGGTTGAACCGGGGCATCGACCAGCACGACATCTACATTCCGGAAAATTTCTACGACCCGCTCCTCGACCCGCTGCGTCGCGATCCGCGCTTCGCGCGGGTGCTCACGCGAATGGGTATCCAGCCGGCGAGCGGACCTCGCTAGCCCGCGTCATCTCGACTGGGAGCAGGCCGGCCGCGCGTCGTGCCAGCCGTCGCGGATGAACCCGTAGGCGTCGTCGGTGAGGTCGCGGACCAGCTGCTCGGTGGAGGCGTAAGTGTTGTCGTAGCGGTTGAACTGATGGATGAAGCCCTGCCCCCACCCGGCAAAGCGCAGGCCTCCGGTGTAGTGGTCCTGCCCGTCGTTGCTGATCGAGTAGGTGAAGGTGAAGTTGTTGTCCTGCCCGTTGGGCTCGGCGAAAGTGTTGCCGTCGTTGCGGCCCAGGCTGTTCAGCTCGTCCAGCACCTCTTCCTTGTGTGACTCCCGGGCGCCGCTTTCATCCTCGGGCGTGTAGGTGTAGGTGATGTTGATGACGAGGATGATCGCCGTGTTCTTGATCGGCTCGATCGTCGGCGTGCACGGCGACGGCGCGTAGCGCCGGGACGGCACGCACGCCGCGAGCAGGAGAAGGGCCGGGAGAATCGCGGGTCGCCACATGGTTCGCGCGGCCTAACGTTGCAAACTGCGTCACCAGTGTCAAGCCTGCGCCCGCGCCTCCTCCCGGGTGACGCGGCGCGGGCGTCAGCGGGGCGGCGGCGCGACCACTTCGAGGGCCGTCACCGGGTGCAGCTCCCACGCCGTCTGCCGCCAGTTTCCGGGGTTGCCCGACGCCGTGTTCTCCGCCTGACGCGCGTGCTCGGCGTCGAACATCAGCCAGCCCGTGACCCGGACCCAGCGGCCGGCGAGCGCCGCGCGCAGGGAGTCCGTGGACCAGTCGCTTCCGCGCCGCGCCATGAACGCGCGCCAGCCGGGCGTCACCTCCGCGATCACCGGCAACGCGCCGCGATCCTCCGGGTCGGCGACCAGCTCGAGGTGGGTGTCCCGACGATCCACCTCGCGCGCGTAGCAGTTGACGGTCTCCACGCCCCCGACCCGGACGTCGCGCACGTATCCCACGACCGTCGCGGCGCTCCGCTCGCTCCACCGGTCGCGGTCGTCGCCCGGGGCGAGGAGCCCGGCGATGGTCGCCTCCCGGTCGAGGTCCGCGGGGGCCGGCGTCAGGGCGCGGTTCTTCAGGCGGTTGAGCGCGCGGACGGCCGGCGAAACGGCCTCGCCCTCGAGGGGACACCCCGGAAACGCTCCACCCTCCCGCGCGACGCAGGCGCAGAGGAGCGCGAGGAGCACGAGCGGAGCGCGGGCCGGTCCCATGCCGACAACCTGCCGCGCGGCCCGGCCGAGCGCGGCATCGAAATCACGCCGCTCGCATCAAAGCCCCGCCGTCAGCGGGGAGGGAGCGTTACTCCCGGCTCGCCCGCGGCGCGGCGCCGGGCGTTGAACGCGGCGAGGCCCGCGGTCTTCAACCGGGTCCAGCGCGAAAGGACCGGCGCCGCGTCGGTGCGGGCCCGGCCGCAGGCCGCGACCTCCGCCGCGGTCGGGGCCAGCTCCGCGCCCTGCATCGCCATCGCCGCGCCCAGGAATTCGCTGGTCAGGCTGGCGAGGGTCGGCGGCGCGGGAGGTCCCTGCCGGAAGAACCCGCGGGCCCGGGGCCGCGGCGCCGGCGCGAGGGATTCGACCTGCGCGCGGAACGCGTCCCGATCGCTCCCCGAAGCGGAATCGAGCGCCGCGACCAGCGCCCGGGCCTGGGCGTAGGCCGCGTGGGCCGTCACCGCTCCGTCGTACATCTGCCGGGAGAGCGCGGCGAGCTGGGCCAGCGCCGGCGCGGGCGTCTTGACGCGGGGATCGAGGCGCACCACCAGGGGCTGGGTGGTGGAGTGACCGTCGGCCGTCAGCCGTACCGCGTAGCGGCCGGCCGGCGCCCAGGGCGCGTTGGCGCCGTGCACGCTCCGGTGCGGCACCGCGCCGGTCGCGTCCACGTCCCCCTCCTCGTTCACGTTCACGTCCCCCACCGGCTGATCGCGCAGGTCCCAGGTGAAGCGATGCATTCCGGCGCGGGTCGAAATCCGCTGCTCCGGCGCCGGCCAGTAGAGCGGGAGCCCGCAGTCGGTGGCGTTGGGAGTATGGCGGCAGATCACGTCGTAGGCCGCGGGGTTCGTCCCCGGGTCGGGGTCGAGCGCGGGGTCGTCGCTCGAATAGGTGCGGACCACCTTCCCCCCCGCGTCCAGAATGTCGAGGGTCACGGCGCCTCGGGCGTCGGCCGGCAGGAAGTAATCGAGAATGGCGCCGGCGGGCGGGTTCTCGCCCGCGGGAAGCTCGGGCGGCCAGGGCGTGGGATCGTTGGTCCCGAAGCGGACCCGCACCGCGGTCTCGGGCTTCACGAGGTACGGCGTGCCCGACTTCTGCGCGGCGGCGAGGGCCGCCGTTTGGCGAAGCGGCGTCACGTCGTCGAGAATCCAGAATCCCCGGCCGTGGGTGCCCGCGATCAGGTCGGCGCAGAGACAGGTGCTGTCGTCCTTCACCGCGAGATCGCGCACCGAAATCGCCGGCATGTTGAGCCGCAGCGACTGCCAGTGGTTGCCGTCGTCGTAGGAGACCCAGACCTGCTGGTCGGTGGCGGCGTAAAGGAGTCCCCGCTGGCGCGGGTCCTCGCGGATCGCGTTGGCCACGGCTCCGGGCGCGATGCCGGCGTCGATCTCGGTCCAGGTCTTCCCGCCGTCGTGGGTGCGGAAGAAGTGCGGATTGGCGTCGTCGATCCGCATGGTGTTGGCGGCGGCGTAGGCGGTGCGAGTGTCGAAGTGGCCGGCGTCGAGGTTGAAGATCCGGGTCCAGGGCTTGATCGCCGCCGGGGTGACGTTCTTCCAGGTCACGCCGCCGTCCGCCGTGGTCTGGATGTTGCCGTCGTCGGTGCCGGCCCAGAGGACGCCGAGGGCGATGGGCGACGCGGAGAGCGCGGTGATGGCGCCGCGGGGCCCGGGCGTGACCGTGCTCGCGTACTTGCCGGCGCTCGCCGGCACGTCCCAGGTGGCGCGGGCCAGGTCGGGACTGATCCGGGTCCAGGTGCGCGCGTGGTCCGTCGAGCGCCACACCACGTTGGACGCGTAGTAGAGCACGTCGGGACGCACCGGAGACCAGAGAATCGGCATGGTGCGCACGTTGCGCCCGAACTGGTCGCCGCGCGCGGCCTGGTCGGGGCCGACGAAGGTAGTCTGCCCGGTGCGGCGGTCGTAGCGGGAGACGCTGGTGCGTCCGCTCCCGAAGACCACGTCGGGATCGCGGGGATCGGGCGCCGCGATGCCGTACTCCTGGATGTTGGCCGGGTGCCAGTCGTGGAAGGTGATCTCGCCGTCGTCGGAGCGGCTGTCCACGCAGATCGAGCCCGAATCCTGCTGGCCGCTGCAGACCCGATAGGGGAACGCGTCGTCGGCGGTCACGTGGTACACGGCGGCGGTGGGCTGGGTGTACCAGTTGCTCCACGACTCGCCGCGATTGCCGGAGACCACGGCGCCCTGATCCGAGACCGCGAGGATCAGGTTCGCGTCGTCGGGATCCACCCACACCCGCTGATAGTCGTCCCCGCCGGGCGCGCCGCGCACCGCGGACCAGGACGCCCCGCCGTCTTCGGTCCGCCACATCACCACCGACGCCGAGTAGACCACGTTCTCGTCCTTCGGGTCCACCACGATCGTCGGCAAGTCCCCGCCCCCGATGCGGGCGAGGGGCCGGGGGTCCACGGTGCCGGCGCTGTCCGGGTCCCCGCGCCCGCCGCGGGTGCGCAGCGTCCAGTGCGCGCCGGCGTCGGACGACTTGTAGAAGCCGACCGGCCCGGAGCCCCCCGCGGGATTGACCGACGCCACCATGGCGTAGATCACCTGGGGATTGCTGGGCGCGATGGCGAGATTCGCTTCCAGCACCGCCGGAAGCCCGTCGGTGAGCTGGGTCCAGGTGGAGCCGCCGTCGGACGACTTGAACACGCCACCCGAGCCGCCGCCGAAATCCCCGCCCTCCCAGAAGGCCTGCTGCTGCTGCCAGAGCGCGGCGTAGACCACGCTCGGGTTGGCGGGATCGATGCGGACGTCGTTGCCGCTGGTGTACTCGTCCTTGTAGAGCACCCGCTCGAAGGTGCGGCCGCCGTCGGTGGAGCGGAAAATTCCGCGCTCCGGGTTGGGACCGTAGGGATGACCCAGCGCCGCGACGAAGAGCCGGTCGGGGTTGGTGCGGTCCACGTCCACCATCGCGATCATCTCGGTCGAGTCGAGACCCAGGTGGGTCCAGGTCCGTCCCGCGTCGGTGGACTTGTACATCCCGTTTCCGGTCGCCAGGTCGGGCCGGATGATCCCCGCGCCCGATCCCACGTAAATCACGCTCGGGTTGGACGGCGCGACGGCGATGGCGCCGATCGATCCCGTGGGCTCCTGATCGAAGATCGGCTCCCAGTTCGACCCGTAGTCCGTGGTGCGCCAGACGCCGCCGTTGTCGAACCCGGCGTAGAGCACCGCCGGATGTCCGGGCGCGCCGGAGAGCGCGCGGGCCCGGCCCGCGCGGGTGGGACCGATGGCGCGCCAGCGCAGGGCCGACGTGGCGTCGGGAGTCTGGGCGAAGGAGCGGGACGACAGGGTGACGGCGAGGGCGAGGAGGGAGATCGAGACGCGCACGGCGGAACCTCTGGCTCTTGAGGAAGAAGGAGCGAGGAGTATGCAGCGTTCCGGAAGACCGGGCTACCCCGGCGGAGTCACGCGCTGCAACGTGACGCGACGCCCGATACGCGACGCGGGACCGTCACGGCGCCCGCGTTTTCACCATCCTGAGGTACACCCCCCGCCCGTCGCCCAGCGCGGGGTCGTTCGAGGGCGCCGCCGCCAGGCGCTCCAGCAAGCCCGCTTCGAGGCGGGGGCCCTCGGCGCCGGCGAGGTCGATCGCCCGGGCGGCCGACCGCAGCACGATCACCGATTCCAGCCCGCCGATGTCGTCGAAGAACCAGCCGCAGGACGTGAACATCCGGAGCGCGAAGCGCTCCATCTCGAGCAGCCGGTGCCCCGGCGGACCGGCGAGCGCATCGCCGTAGGCGTCCCGCGCGGCCCAAGGATCGCCGAACGCGGCCTGCCCTTCCCGCTCGAAGATCCGGTGAATCTCCCCCGCCAGCCACTCCAGCGCGGAGCGCAGCGGCCCCCGCCAGCGCTGCTGACTCGGCCGCTCCGGCGCCGACTTGCATCCGCAGTCCGAGCGCCAGCGCTCCACGCCGTGCACGCAGCTCCACGACGTGGGCGCGACGAGCCGCACGTCCTCCTCGGGCGGATGACGGGCCAGGAACGACGCGTAGTTCTCCACCCGCACGTCGGGGCGGGCTCCCAGGATCTCGAGCACCTGGCCCAGCGTCACGACCCCTTCCTTATGATGGTGGCCGAAGGTCTCGCCATCGGTGGCGCAGGAGACCAGCGCGTTCGGCGACGACGTGAGCCGGTCCGCGAACCGGTCCGGCTCCCGGGTGAAGGGCCCGAAGGCCACCTCCTGCGCGATGCCGCCGTCGTAGACGAACACCGCGATCCGGCGGCCTCCCGGGGTGCGGTACCACCCGGGCCGGCCCCCGGCCGGCGCCCGTTCCACCTGCCGGGGCGCGAGAACGGTGAACCGGATCCCCGCGTCCGCGAGCACGCCCAGTGATTCCTCGTCCACCGCGGTCTCGGGAAGCCACATCCCTTCCGGCTCGCGCCCGAAACGCCGGCGGAAGTCCGCGATTCCCCACCGCACCTCGGTGACTTTGTCGCGCCGGGGAGCGAGCGGCAGGATCACGTGGTGGTACGGCATCGCGATCGCCGCGCCGTGGCCGCCGTGACTGGCGACGCTGGCCCGGTCGGCGGCGAGGATCTGGGCGAGAATCCGGGGGGCGGCGCGATCCATCCAGGTGAAGAGCGTGGCGCCGAAGTCGAAGGAAAGAGCGCCGAGGAGCGGCGCGATGGGGCCGTAGCACTCCCGGGCGATTCGCGCGTTCCAGTCGTGGTCCGGTGCGGCGCCGATCTCGCGCGGGACCTCTCCCGTCCACGGGTCGTCGCGCGGCGGCTGGTAGAAGTGCCCGTGAATGACGACCGACCGCATCAGCCGGCGAGGGCCTCCGCCACCTGGGCCAGCACGTCGGGGAAGAGATCGTCGCGGCGGCCAAGCGCCAGGGCGGTCACGCGCGCGGAGGCGAGGCGCGCGGCGTCGCCGCCCAGCGCCTGCAGCAGTCCCTCGCCGTCGTCGCAGTGCTGGGTGAAGCGGCGTTCGGCGTAATCCACCACCGCGCCGGTCGAGATGATGAACTGCCAGTCGGACGCCTGCGCGAGCAGCAGCTCGCGGGCGGCCTGCGCCAGAATCGGCCGCGCGGCTTCTGACCGGAGCGCCTCGGGCGCCGCGTCCCAGAACGATTGCTCGAAGCGGTGGAGCCGGGTCCAGGTCCACTTGGTGCCGGGATTGAGCCACATGCTGTGGTCGCCGTTCGCGCCCCAGGAACCCTCGGCCAGCTGCAGCGCGGTCCGCGGCGGGTGCGCCGCGAGATGGCCGCTGCCGGTCACCGCGTGGACGCCGGCGCGCCCCTTCAGCCCGCGGTAGGTGTCGGCGAGAAAATCCGGCCCCTCGAACCACCAGTGGCCGTAAAGTTCGGTGTCGAAGGGCGCGACGATCACCCCGCCCTTTTCCTTCGCGTGCTCGGATCCGATCTGGTCCAGGAGCCCCACGAAGTGGCCGGCGTGATCGCGGACCCGGCCCAGCGCGGCGGCGGGATCGTACGGTCGCTTGGCGCCGAGATCCACGTCGGCTCCGGTCACGCGCCAGAGCTTCAAGCCGCCGGGCCAGCGGATCTTGTGAAACTCGAGGTATGACGCGTCGCCGGGGTAGCCCTGGTGCCGGCTCCAGACCTGCATCGAGGAGCGGGGATCGCGCACCAGCGCGGCGACCACGCCCGCGCCCTTCGCGCGCTTCGACACCCGATAGGCCTGATAGGGGGAGTGCAGCGGCCGGCGGCGGCCCGGGGCCCGCGGATCGTCGTGCCGCTCGGCGTCGAAACGCTCGGCGCCGAGCGGGATGTCCTCGTAGGCGCCGAGGGGCGTGCCCGCGCGCGCCAGATGCGCGTCGGTGAAGAAGTAGCGGAACCCGGCGCGGGCGAGGTGCTGCTCGATGCCGGGACGCCGCTTGACGCTCCCGCGATAAGCGCACTCCGGGAGCCAGCAGCCGGCCGCCGGGGCCCCGAAGAGCCGGCGGTGCTCGTCACGGCCCACCGCGAGCTGCAGCCGGATGCTTTCGTCGCGCGCGAGCAGCGGCAGGTACCCGTGGGTGGCCGCGGAGCCGATGATCTCGAGGCGTCCCTGCTCCTGCAGCCGCCGGAAGGCCGCGACCAGATTGCCGTCAATCGCCCGGAACTTTTTCTGGAGGCGCTCCAGCCGCTCCCGCCAGAAGCGCACCAGCGGCAGCAGCGGCTGGTCGCCCGTCGTGGCGAGGGACGCGGGCGCCTCGTCGCAGGCGCCGATCCGCTGGGCGAAGAAGGCTTCCAGCTCCCGCTGGAAGGTGGGAGAGACGAGCTGGTTGGCCAGGACCGGGGTGAAGCCGATCGTCACCGGCGCGGGGGTCCCTTCGGCCGCGAGAGCGTCGAGCTGTTCCAGGAGCGGCAGATAGGTGTCGAGGGCCGCTTCGCAGAGCCAGTCGCTCCCGTGGGGCCAGCGGCCGTGATTCAGGACATACGGGAGGTGACTGTGCAGCGCGAGAACGAAATCCATCACACCACGCCGTTCAGCGCGCGGACGTAGACCGCCCGATAGCGTTCGGCCGAGCGGTCCCACCCGAACTGGCGGCCCATCGCGGCCCGGACCATGCGTTTCCACGCCGCGCGGTCGTCGTAGGCCGCGGTGGTGCGGTGGATGGCCGCCGCGAGCGCGGCGGGCTCGTAGGCGTCGAACAGAAACCCCGTGACCCCGTCCTCGATGCTGTCCGAGAGACCGCCCACCCGGCGCGCGACCGGGATCGCTCCGTAATGCTGGGCGCGCATCTGGGTGAGTCCGCAGGGCTCGTACAGCGACGGCATCAGCAGCGCGTCGGCGCCGGCGAGGAGCCGGTGCTCCACCCGGTCGGTGAACATGAACTCGACCGCCACCCGGTCCGGCGCGCCGGCGGCGAGCTCGGTCAGCGCCTGGTGATAGCGATGCTCCCCCGCGCCCAGGAACACGAACTGCGCGCCCGTGCTCCCCGCGAGGTCGGCGCCCAGCACCAGATCCAGTCCCTTCTGCGACACCATCCGCGCGCTCATCGCGAAGAGCGGCGCGTCGGGCCGGACGGCGAGCCCGTACGCCTTCTGCAGCTCCGCCTTGCAGTGGCGCTTGCCCGACGGATCCTCGCGCGAGTAGCGCGACGGAATCTCGGGGTCCGCGGCGGGGTCCCAGAGCAGCGGGTCGATCCCGTTCAGGATCCCCACCAGCCGGTCGCCCAGCGCGGTGAACGTGCCCTGCAGCCCGAATCCGCCCTCGGGGGTGCGGAGCTCGGCCGCGTGGGTGGGGCTCACCGTCACCGCGAGATCGGCGAACGCGAGCCCGCCCTGGAGGAAGTTCATCCGTCCGTACCACTCGAGCACGCCCTGCCGGTAGAGTTCGGACGGGAGGCCGAGCTCGTCCACCATCTCCGGCGGGAAATGGCCCTGAAAGGCGGCGTTGTGAACGGCGAGCACCACTCCCAGCCGGTCGTAGAACGCGGTTCCCGCGAGCGCGGTGCGCAGGTAGAGGGGCGCGAGCGCGGTGTGCCAGTCGTGCGCGTGCAGGACCCTCGCCTCGGGCGCGATCTCCGGGAGCGCGGCGAGGGCGGCGCGGCAGAAGAACGCGAAGCGCCGGGCGTTGTCGTCGTAGTCTCCGGCGTTGTCCCCGTAGATGCCCGGCCGGTCGAAGAAATCGGGGTGCTCGACGAAGAAGACGTCGGGCGAGCCCGGCCGGCGAGGGAGCCGGTAGAGCCAGGCGTGCTCGGCGTGGAGGCCCAGCGGGACGGCGAGCGAGACGGCGGTGCGCTCGAGGGCGGGCGTGGTTTCGCGCACCCGCTGGTAGAGGGGCATCACGATGGTGGTGGGGTTGCCGAGCGCGGCCTGCGCCGCCGCGAGTCCGCTCACCGCTTCACCGAGGCCGCCGGTCCTCGCGAAGGGCCAGCACTCGGCGGCGAGGTGCACCACGCCGATCGGCGGCTCGCGCGAGGTCCGGCGGGGCGCGGCGACGCGCGCCCGACTGGTCTTTCCCGCCGCCCTGGTTCCGGTCCCTTGCTTCACCGCCACCCCGGCGCTCCTTAAGCCGTCGGCGGGTCGTCCGCCGGCGCGTCGCCCCGCATCGCGGGGAGGTAATAATCGGTCAGGTAGTTCCGCACCATGCGCTGGGCGGTGAAACGGGCACCGGCGGCGCGGAGGGCGCCTTTCATCTTGTCCACCCAGCCCGCCGGGACGCCGCCCGCGTCGGCGTCGTAGTACAGCGGCACCACCTCGTCTTCGAGCAGGCGGTACAGCTCGGCGGCGTCGGCCGCGTCGGCGTCTCCGCCCGAGGGCGGCGCGGGGATCGCCCACCCGTTTCGCCCATCGTAACCCTCGGCCCACCACCCGTCCAGCGTGGAGAGCTGCGGCACGCCGTTCAGCGCCGCCTTCATTCCGCTGGTGCCGCACGCCTCCATCGGCACCCGCGGCACGTTGAGCCAGAGGTCCACGCCCTGCACCAGGACGTGCGCGAGATGCAGGTCGTAATCCTCGAGGAACGCGATGCGCCCTTCGAAGCGCGCCTCGCGGGTATGGTTGTACACGCGCTGCAGCGCCTGTTTCCCCGGTTCGTCGGCCGGATGGGACTTCCCCGCGAACACGATCTGCACCGGCCGGTGCGGCTCCACCAGCAACCGTTGCAGGCGGTCCACATCCCGGAACAGCAGATCGGCGCGCTTGTAGGTCGCGAAGCGCCGCGCGAAGCCGATGGTCAGCGCCTCGGGGTCGAGCAGGGTCCCCGCCCCCACCAGATGCAGGGCCTCCTTCCATTGGTCCGCCCAGCGGCGCCGGGCCTGCTCCCGGATGGCCCGCATCAGGTTCGCCTTGAGGTCCACGTGCGCCGCCCACAGCGAGCCGGCGTCGAGTTCCGAGACCTGGTCCCAGAACGCGGGATCATCGACGCGCCCCAGCCAATCGGCGCCGAAGTTCGCGTCGAAGAGTTTCAGGAACCGGTTCGCCATCCAGGTGGCGACGTGGGCGCCGTTGGTCACGGCGCCGATGGGAACCCGGGACGGATCGCGATCGGGCCAGAGCGGCGCCCAGATGCGCCGCGATTCCTCGCCGTGCCGGAGCGAGACGCCGTTCACGCGCGCCGACAGCCGGATCGCGGCCACCGGCATGTGAAAGGCGCCGTGGTCCTGGGCGGGGTGATGGCCGAGCTTCAGGACCGCGTCGCGGGTGACGCCCATGTCGTCCCAGATCGGGCCGGTGCAGGCCTCGAGCTGGTCCGGCGTGAAGGCGTCGTGCCCGGCGGGGACCGGGGTGTGGGTGGTGAACACGCTCGACGCGCGCACCCGCCGCACCGCGTCGTCCCAGGACGTCTTCGCAGCCACCAGCTCCCGCACCCGCTCCACCATCATGAACGCGGCGTGGCCTTCGTTGGCGTGCCAGGCGGCGGGGTCGTAACCGAGGGCGCGGAGCACCCGCACGCCGCCCACGCCGAGGATCCACTCCTGGCGGAGCCGGAGCTCCTGCCCGCCGGCGTAGAGCCGGCTCGAGAGGCCGCGATCGGCGGGATCGTTCTGCTCGAGATCGGTGTCCAGGAGGACCAGCGGCACCCGGCCGACGTGAATCCGCCAGGCGCCGACCCCCACCTCGCGGCCCGAGGTGCGCACGCTCGCCAGCGCGAAGCCGCCGTTCGCGGCGCGGATCCGCTCGAGCGGCGTCGCCGAGACCTCGAACTGCTCTTCCGCGTCCTCCTGCCAGCCGTCGAGCCGGAGGCGCTGGTCGGAATACCCTTTGGTATAGAACAGCCCGACGCCGATCAGCGGGACGCCGAGATCGGAGGCCGCCTTGCAGTGGTCCCCCGCGAGTACGCCCAGTCCGCCCGAATAGATCGGCACCGAGGCGTGGAGGCCGAACTCGGCGCAGAAGTACGCGACGGGACGAGCGTCGAGCCCGGGGTGATGCCGCGCGAACCAGGTGCCGGCGGCGCTCGCGTCTCCGGCCGCGGCGGCGGCCGCCGCGTCGTACTGGGCGAGGAACGCGGGGTCCTGGGCGAGGGCGGCGAGCCGCGCCGGGGCCACCCGGCGCAGCAGCTCGATCGGGTTGTGCCGGGTCAGCCGCCAGAGCGCGGGGTCCACGGCGCGGAACATCGCGCGCGCGGTACGGCTCCAGCTCCAGGAGAGGTTGCGGGCGATCCCCGCCAGCGCCGAGAGCCGATCGGGGAGATAGGGGGGTGGCGCACTACCGTCCTGAGTCGTGGTCATGGCAGGGGAAAGTAACTACTCGTCTTGGACGCGGAGCATCAGCGCCGCGGCGGCGAGGAGCGAGCCCCCGCCGATCAGCAGGGCGTCGATCGCCTGTCCGCCGAAGAACCGTCCCACCAGGAAGCCCAGCAGGGCGGCGGCGACGATTTGCGGAATCACGATGAAGAAATTGAAGACCCCCATGTAATAGCCGAGCTTGGAGGGCGGCAGCGACCCGGTGAGAATGGCGTAGGGCATCGCGAGAATGCTGGCCCAGGCGATCCCCACGCCCACCATCGAGACCAGGAGGTACCGGGGGTCGGTGAGGAAATAGATCGAAATCAGCCCCGCCGCACCGCAGACCAGGCAGATGATGTGCGCGAACTTGGGGGAGGACCACCGCGCGAGGGGCGGGATGGCGAAGGCCGCCACCGCGGCGACGCCGTTGTAGGCGCTGAACCCCACGCCCACCCAGTTGGCGCCTTCGTTGTAGCGCGCGGTGGTGGGATCGCTGGTGCCGTAAAGGTGGCTGGTCACCGCGGCGGTGGTGTAAATCCACATGGCGAAGAGCGCGAACCAGGAGAAGAACTGCGCCCACGCCAGCTGGCGCATCGTCTTCGGCATGTCCTGGAAATCGTTCAGAATGGTGACGAAGCCGTTGTCGTACCGGCCCCGGCGCTGGAGGAGCCCGCCGGCGATCCACAGCGCCCCCGCCGCCGCCAGGCCCGCCGAGAGGATCATCACCTGGTAGATCGCCGCGCTCGCGAGCAACGCCGAGGCGATGACGCCGACGACGAGCAGGATCACGCCGAGCTCGATCTGCCGCGTCCCGTTGGCCGCGAACTCCTCCGGGGTGCGCCGCGCGCGGGCGATCCCCTCCCGCGCCTGGTTCTCCTCGAACGACGCCATCTCGGCCGGGGAGTATTCCCGGGAGCGGAACACGGTCCACAGCACCGCGAGGAAGAACACCGCGGCGCCGATGTAGAAGGAAAGCCGCACCGAAGCGGGGATCAGGTGCTCGCCCGCCTCGTTGCTCACCCCGAACGCCTTGGTGAGCACCCAGGGAAGCATCGAGGCCACCACCGCGCCGGTGCCGATGAAAAAGCTCTGCAGCGCGAACCCGGTGACCCGCTGGTCGGCGGAGAGGTTGTCGCCGACGAAGGCGCGGAACGGCTCCATCGAAATGTTGATCGAGGCATCCATCACCCAGAGCATCCCCGCCGCCACCCAGAGGGTGGGCGAGTTCGGCATCGCGACCAGGGCGAGAGAGGCGAGCAGGGCGCCCGCGAAGAAATAGGGGCGGCGCCGCCCCAGCCGGTTCCAGGTGCGGTCGCTCACGTAGCCGACGATGGGCTGGACCACGAGCCCGGTCACCGGCGCGGCGATCCAGAGCAGCGGAATGTTCTCGACCTTCGCGCCCAGGGTCTCGAAGATCCGGCTCACGTTCGCGTTCTGGAGCGCGAAGCCGAACTGAATCCCGAGGAACCCGAAGCTCATGTTCCAGATCTCCCAGAACCCGAGTCTGGGCTTGGGCCGGGTCAGTCCGGGCGCGGGGCTCGCGGGTGTCGCCATGATCGGCTGCTGCCTCTAACGGTCAGGGTTCCGGGCGCGATGCAGGCGGTCGAGCAGCCGTGCCAGCTCGGGGTCCGCGACGATCGCGTCCAAGAGACGTCCCATCGGGCGCCGCCAGTTGGGCCGCGTGGAGGAGGGCGTGCCGGGAAGATTCACCGCCACCGGCTCCAGCCACAGATCCTCGAGCCACGGCACCACCAGCGGGCTCTCCGAGCGGCCGAGCCACTCGAGCAACGCGGCGAAGAAAGCCCGCGGCTCCTCCAAGGTGCACCCCATCCGCTCCGCGAGCCAGCGCGTGGCGCGGTCCCGTTCCTCCCGCACCGCGGCCGCATCCTCTTCCTTTAGCAGACCGTAGCGCACGCGATCCACGATGTCGTTCCCCGCGATCCAGCCCGCGAAAGTCGGGGTGTCGTGGGTCCCGACCAGGGCCATGTCCCGCGAAGATGGCGGCGCGAGCTCCGGAGTCAGGGGAGACTGAAACTGCGCCAGGTACATCCCCCAGATCCGGTGGCGATCGAGGGCCTGATTGATCTCCGCCGGCACGTTGCCGAGGTTCTCGCCCACGACCTCGCAGGCGTGGCGATGGGACTCGAGGGCCAGCACCGCGAAAAGCTCTTTCGCGGGATAGGTGACGTAGGTCCCCTGATGCAGGCCCATCCCCCGGGGAATCCAGTAGAGCCGCCGGAGCGCCATGATGTGATCCACGCGCAGCACGCCGGCGAGGCTCGCCTGATGCGCGATCGACGCCGCGATGTAGCGATGGCCTTCCCGCCGCGACGCCTCGGGGAGGACGGGACTGAAGCCCCAGTCCTGTCCGCTCGGGAACCCCGCGTCGGGCGGCGCGCCCACCGAAATCCCGTCGCCGAAAAGCGGCTGGCGGGACCAGGGATCGTAGCCGTCGGGATGGACCCCCACCGCGAGGTCGAGACCGAGCCGCATCCCCTGGGGATCGAGCCGCCCGCGCAATTCGCGGAGCTGGCGCCGCACCTCGGTTTGCGCCACCAGATGGAACCGCTCCTCCGCGGCGTCCACGTCGCCCGCGCCGAGCTCGCCTCCCCGCGCGGGCGCCGGCCAATCGCGCCAGTTCCGGCCCAGCTTCGCCTGCGCGCCGCGAAACCGCGCGTAGCGCGCCAACTCGTCATCCACGAGCGACGGGTCCGGCGTCCGGCCGCCCAGGGCGGCGCGCACTTCGACGTCTCCGCGCGTCACGTCCAGCGTCGCGGGCGGCGGCGTGGCGCGCGTCCCGTCCCCGAGGTCCATCATGAGCTCGGACCAGAAGAGCCGGCTCACCGGCGAATAGGGACTCGGCTCGGCGGGTGGCGAGTTGAAGGTGGGGAGCAACGGGAGAGCGGTCACCACGTCCCCGCCGCGCTCGCGCACCCAGCGGCAGAGGGACTCGAGGTCGCGCAGGTCGCCCAGCGCGCGGCTGCGCGCCGAGCGCAGCGCGGCCAGCTGGGCACCGACGCCCCAGCTGCGATGGGTCCCCGGCCGGCGCCACGCCTCGAGAGGCGCGGAGATGACGGTCGCGGTCGCCGTCTCGCCGGACGCACCCACCGCGAGACGGTGGTAGCCCGAGGGAAGCGCGCCGGTGGCGTGAATCGCGCCGTCCCGGATCTCGAGCGGGAACCGCCCGCCGTCTTCGAGCGCGAGATCCGCGTCGATGGCGCCGCCCGCGGAGATCTTCACCGGTTCGAGCGCGCCGTTCCACGCCACCAGAACGGGCGGCACCAGATCGCGGCGCGCGTCCTCCACCGCGCGCAGGGCGGCGCCGGCCTCGGCGGGACGCGAGATCGGCGCGCCCAGCGCGGCGGCGATCCGCACCAGGGTCTCGGGAGACACGCTGACGGGACGGGCGAGGCCGTCCACGTACTCGGTGTGCACCCCCAGCGCTTGGGCGAGGGCGTGCAGCGCCGCGAGCTCGGTCATGGGCGCAGAATGTAGCGGCGCGCCGGGGTCCCGCGGGAGTCTCGCGCCGCGGGAACGGCGTCCGTAGTTTCCGTCCCATGCGAACCTACCTCGTTCTCGCCACCGCCGGTCTCGCCCTCGGCGCCGTCCTCCCCGCGCCGGCCCAGGCCCGGCCCGACACCTCCTGGGTGGCCCGGAGCGCGATCTACGAAGTGAACGTCCGCGACTTCGCGCCCGCGGGAAACCTCGCCGGGGTGACCGCGGGGCTCGACCGGATTCAGGCGGTGGGGGCGAACGTGATCTGGCTGATGCCGATCTACCCGGTCGGGATCAAGAACGCGAAGGGTCCGCTGGGCTCGCCGTACGCGGTGCGCAACTACGCCGCCATCGACTCCGCCTTCGGCACCGAGGCCGACCTCCGCGCCCTGGTGAAGGCGGTGCACGCCCGCGGGATGAAGATCATCCTCGACTGGGTGCCCGATCACACCGCGTGGGACAATCCCTGGATCGCCGCCCACCCCGATTACTACGTCCACAACGACAAGGGCGAGATCAGCGTCCCCGTCGATCCCGGCGGTCACCTCACCGACTGGACCGACGTGGCCCAGCTCGACTACAAGAACCCGGCGCTCCGCCGTGCGATGATCGCCGCGATGCGCTGGTGGCTCACCCGGTTCGACATCGACGGCTACCGCGTGGACGCCGCCGGCTTCGTCCCGGACCAGTTCTGGCGGGAAGCGGTGCCGGCGCTCCGCTCGAGCGTGAAGCGCCGGATCCTGCTCCTCGCCGAGTGGGGCGATTTGAAGATGGTGAGCTTCGGATTCGATCTCACCTATCCCTGGGAGAGCTACGGCCGGTTGAAGGCGGTGTGGAAGGGCGCGCCCGCCGATTCGTTCGTGCGGGCCGAGATCGCGGATGTGCGCGCCATTCCGCCGGGCGGGGCCCGGCTCCGGTTCACCACCAACCACGACGAGACCGCGTGGGACCAGCCGCCCATCGCGCTCTTCGGGCACGGCTCGGGCGCGGGCGCGCGCGCGGCCTACGCCGCGATGGCCCTGATGCCGGGCCGTCCCCTCATCTACGACGGCCAGGAAGTGGAGAGCCCCCAGCGGCTGGGCCTCTTCGAGCGGGATTCGGTGGTGTGGGGCCAGCCCCGCGCCGAGGAAGCGCGCGGCTTCTACCGCAAGGTGGTGGACCTCGCCCGCACCGACACCAACTTCCTCCGCGGTGACTTCGAGGCGGTCGCCACCGGCGACCCGGCGGACGTGATCGCCTACCGCCGCGGCGGGGCGCTGGTGCTCGTCAACGCCCGGGATCACGAGGCCGCGTTCACGGTCAGCGGCGTCGCGGTGAACGGACTCCGCGACCGGCTCGCGGACGCGGTCCAGCAGGGTGACACGGTGCACCTCCCCGCGTACGGCGCGCTGGTGCTGGAACGGTAGGCGGGCGGCCGGCGCGGTCCTTCCTTCCTGAAACGCGTCGTTTTCCCCGGTGTCACGTCAGCGGACCGGGATACGTCTTCCGGGTGTAGACGTCTACGTCCCAGGCAAAATACACCGGAGGAGTCATGGACACGTATCTGCCGCCCATCGAAAAGCCCAAGAACCTCATCCTGAAGCTGGTTTACGCCGCTACCCGCCGCCGGTTCGGCAAGGTGCTCACGCCGCTCAAGGTCCACTCCGCCAGGCTGCCCCTCGCGTTCGGCTTCTGGTACGCCAAGATCTCGAAGCTCGACGCCAAGGTGACCCTGCCCCGGGAGCTGGCCTATCTGCTGCGCCAGCAGGTGGCGCGGATCAACGTCTGCGAGTTCTGCATCGACATCGGGCGTTACATCGCCCTGCAGGAGACGGCGAGCCGGGAGAAACTGGACGCGCTCGCCGAGTACCAGACCAGCCCGCTCTTTTCGCCCGCCGAGCGCGCGGCGCTCGACTACGTGACCGCGCTCACCCGGGACCGGAAGGTGGATCCCCAGACCTTCCACCGCCTGGCGGAGCACTTCTCGGACCGGCAGATCTGCGAGATCGCGTGGCTGGTGGCGAGCGAGCACGTCTACAACATGACCAACATCGGCTTGAACATTCACTCCGACCTGCTCTGCGACCTGAACCTGAAGAGACGTTCACTGGTGACGGCCTAGCACCCTTGCTCGGCCCCGGGGGCCCCCTACCTTAGTCCGGGAGGAGGACTCCGACATGAAGAAGATTCTCGTGATTGGGCTCTGCTGCGCGGCGACTCTGCCGGTCGATGCGGTCGCGCAGGCGCGGCGGGCCGCGCCGGTCAAGGTGACGGTGCGGATCACCTCGCCGCGGAACGGAGACACCGTGACCGCGCCGGTGACCATCAAGCTCGCCGCGACGGGCGTGCGGATCGTCCCCGCGACGATCGAAGAAGCGGGCACGGGACATCACCATCTGTTCGTGGACCACGACTTCGTCTGGCTGAACGACACCATCCCGAGCGGGAGCCCGGGGATCTATCACCTGGCGAAGGGCGAGACGCAATGGACGCTGGACTCGCTCCGGCCCGGGACGCACCGCGTCATCGCGGTGATCGCGGACTACCGCCACATCCCGCTCAACCCCCTGGTGGCGGACACGGTGACCTTCGTGGTGAAGTAGGGCGGCGCCAGGCGGCGTTTCCGGCAACACAAGATGGGGCGGCGCAACTCGCCGCCCCATCCGTCATTCAGGCCAACCGCTGGTTCAGTTGCCGACCTGGTTGAAATCCACGCGCTCGGCCGGGAAGATATCGGCCGTGGCGCCCTGGCCCGACGCCTGGTAGAGGCCGTTCTGCACCACGTGCCCGCGGCCCGGCGTTCCATCCGGCACACCGAACGCGGCGCGCAACGGACCCGTGGCGCTGCCCCGGAAGAAGAGGGTCTTGAACGCCGACGCCGGGATCGCGCCGAGGTTCGGGAGCGGCGCGCCGGGCGCGGTGTTGATGAAGGTGAGATCCAGGTCGCAGCTGCCCAACCCCGGCTGCGCGCCGCCGAACACCTGCCCCGCGGTGTGGCCGAAGTAGAGGACGCCCGTGATGAGATCGCCGCCGTCGGCGAACGCGTTCTCGGTGTGGAGCCGCACGTGCACCTCGGCGGTGCCGTCCGGCAGGCCGCGCTCGGTGATGCTCCCCGAGAACGTGGTGCCGAGGCTCGTGCCGCCCGCCGCGACGATCTGAGCGTTGGTGCGGCCGGCGTAGTCGATGAACATGAAGAGGTTGTTCGCGCGGGCGCCGGTGCTCTGCGCCGGAGCGGTCCAGAAGAACTCGCCGGTCTGCGCGTTGACCCAGTCCATGATGTCGCGCTGAGTGGTGGTCGCCGTGGCGACACCAGCGGGACCCTGCGTGCCGGTCACTTGCGCGGCCACCGGGGCTGACGGCGCCGCGGGGCTTGTGGCGTCGCCGCTACACGCCAAGGCGGCGACCGCGAGCGACATAGCGGGGATGGAGATGAAGCGGGTGATGTTCACAGGCTCTCCTAGGGAGGGGAATGAGGGAGGAGCCTGGGATGTAACCCGAAATGGAACGGCCGTCAAACGCGCTGGCGTACCTCCGAGCGGTTCACTCCACGCGGATCGGGACGCGGATCAGCAGCCTCGCCGGCCGGCCGGCACGCACCTCGAGGCGCAGGGTCCCGCGAGCCGCCGGTGTGTACTCGAAGTCGTAGGTCTCCCCGATGCTCACGAGCTGCCGCGCCGGCCGGGCGGCTTCGGCGAGGGGGAAATCGAACCCGTCCTTCGCCAGCGGCCGCCAGCGCACGATCATCGTGTCGTCGGCGATCGGGGGAGCGGTGTCCGCCCGGGCGGTGAGCGAGAAGACGGGATCGAAACTGGTCGTCGCGAGATTGAGCAGCCGCAGCCGGGCGGGGCGCCCCGCGTGCAGCACCACTGTGTCGGGATTCCCCTCCCCGTTGATCTCGGCCGGGTGCGCGCGGGAGAGACTGTACCCCTTATAGAAGAAGACGTGATCGTCGGCAGACGGTGGCGCACCGGGATCGCGAACGATGAGCGGACCTTCGAGCCCGCCGATCTCCTCCCGCGGCTCGTCTATGTGCGCGTGATACATAAAGGTCCCGGACCGCGGGGGCGTGAACCGCGCTTCGAACGAATCGCCCGGCGCGATCGCGGGCGTCAGCCGCGTTCCCGCGCCGCTCACGTCCGGCACGCCGTCCATGTAACTCTCCTCGACCTCGATCCCGTGCCAGTGCACGCTGGTCGGCTCGCGCAACTGATTGACGATCGTGATCGAGACCGGTTCGCCGCGGGTCAGGTCGATCTCGGCGCTGGCATCGCGGCCGGTATCGGCCCGGCGCCCGTGCTCCTCGAGCACGAAGCGCATGGCCGACACGCCGTCGGGTCCGGTGCCGGCGACTTCGGGGTCGGTCACCGCGACGAGCCGGAGCCTCCGCCGGGGCGCCGGCGCCGCCGGCGCGGGGACGCCCGGCCGCCCCGCCACGTCGACGGCGACGATGAGACCCGTCATGGCCCGCAGATTCGGATCGTCGGGCGAGGCGGAGAGGGGGCCGGGCATGTTGTGAATCGCGAGATGACAATGGAACAGCCAGGTCCCGGGCCGTGCCGGCGACCACATAATTGACATCGCGGCGAAGGCCGGCAGGTACTGGGTGACGACCATCCGGCCGGGCGCGGGGGGCTCGAGCCCCTCGGCGGAGGGCGCCGAGAACGCGTCGACCCGGTAGTAGAAGCCGTGCAGGTGCATCGGGTGCGGCAACGTCGACGCGTTGATGACGCGCCAGTGCAGGGAGTCGCCCACCGTGGCAGTGACGCGCTCGGTGCCGGGCCAGGAGCGGCCGTTGATGGTGTAGACGTTTTCCGGCGCGATGGCGAACGGGTTCGGCGCACGGCCGGCCGTGTCGGCGTGCGCCGCGCGAGCCGAGTCGCGCGTGGCCATGATCACGAAGATCCGGTCGCTCGCCCCCGCGGCGCCGACGGTGTCGACGACCAGGGCGCCCGCGAGGAGCCCGGTGAGCGGTCCCTTGCCCCCGGTGTCGCCCCGTACCACGGCACGATACACGTAGTTCCCGGGCACGGTCGCTTGGGTCGTGAGCTGTCCCACCGCGCCGGGTGCGACGAGGACGGAGTCCGTCGCGGCCATCCGGTCGGGCCCGCCGTGGATCGCCTTGGGCACGAAGAAGACGAGCGGCGCGGCCAGCGAGTTGCGCACCGAGAGACGGAGCTCGGTGCCGGCCGGCGCGCGCAACAGCGGCCCCGGGGCGAGGGGCGCCTGGCCCGGTTCGGCGAAGGCCGCGACCGTCATGGGTGGAGAGTTGGGGCCGTCGACCGGCCAGCTGCTCGGCTCGGCCTCGAGGGAGACGGTCAGCACGCCGTCGTGCAACGCACCGGCGCGGGCGACGTTGGGATTCGCTTGGACGATCGGCGGCGTGCTCCGGCGGTGGGTCGTCGTTCCGGCCACGGCGCCGCCGGCGAGCAGGAGCGCGGCAACGGAGGCTCCGCGGCCCGCCCGCGCCGCCGCGCCCCTCATTGCTCCACGCGGATCGGCACCCGGATCTTGAGGAGGTCGTCCTGCGCACCCCGCACTTCGAGACGCAACGCGCCCGCGTGGAGCGGCGTGTACTCGAAGTCGTAGGTCTCCCCCATCGCCACCAGCTGACGCGCGAGGCGAGCCGTCTGCCGCGTCGCCGGCACGTCGAACCCGTCTTTCGCGAGCGGCACCCATCGCACGAGCATCGTGTCGTCGTCCAGATGCACGGCGCTGTCCGGCCGCGCCGTCAGAAAGAAGATCGGCGCCACGGTGGTTTTCGCGAGGCTGAGGAGCCGGAAGCGGGCCGGCCGGCCCACGTGGAGGACGAGCGTGTCCGGGTTCAGGTCCCCGTTCATCTGCACCGGATTGGCCCCGGTGTAGAGGTAATTCCCCTTGAGAAAGAACGTATGGTCGTCGGGCGACGGAGAGGTACCCGAGTCCCGCACGATGAGCGCCCCCGCGAGTCCCGCCTGCTCCTCGCGCACCTCGTCCACGTGGGCGTGGTACATGAAGGTGCCCGATCGCGGCGGCGTGAACCGCGCCTCGAACGAGTCGCCCGGCGCGATCTCCGGTGTGAGCCGCGCGCCGGCGCCGCTCACGTCCGGCACGCCATCCATGTAGCTGTCCGCGAGCTCGATGCCGTGCCAGTGCACCGAGGTGGGCAGGCGCAGATGATTGACGATCATGATCGACACCGGCTCGCCGCGGGTGAGGTCGAGGGGGGCGCTGTACGCCCGCTTCGTGTCCGCCTCGCGGCCCTGCTCCTCGAGCACGAAGCGCATCGGCGACACGGTCTGCGGCGCGCCGTTCATCGGGGCCGTGCTGTCGACGACGGCGACCAGGCGGAGGTGGCGCGCCGGCGCCGCCACGGTCGCCACCGGGGTGCCGGGGCGAGCACCCACGGTGATCCCCAGCACCAGGCCCACCATTCCGCGCCGGTACGGATCATTGGCCTCCGCCGAGAGGCTATCCGGCCGCAGGTGAAGCGCGAAGTGGCAGTGGAAGATCCAGTTCCCCGGCCGGTCCGGGGACCACGACATCGACATTCCCGAAAAGGCCGTCATGAACTGCGTGACGACCATCTGCCCGGGTGCGGGCCGCCCCTGCACCTCGGCCCGGGGACCGTCGAACGCGTCCACGCGATAGTAGAAGCCGTGGAGGTGCATCGGGTGCACTTCGGTCGAGGCGTTGACCACCCTCCAGCGCAACGAATCGCCGACGGTGGCTGAGATCGGCTCCGTGTTCGGCCAGGCGCGGCCATTGATCGTGAATACCTGACGGACCCCGGGAGCCCCGAACTGCAACGGGCCATTCGCATTCAGATAGGCGCGCGTGGCGGAGTCGAGGGTCCCCATCAACACGAAGACGCGGTCGCGCGGCCGGTCCGGCGCGTCCGCGCTGTCCACCACCAGCGCGCCGCCCAGTGCGCCCTCGAGCCGTGTCAATTGGTTCGCCCGGGCGGGAGTGGCGGCGCGATAGACGTAGTTCCCCGGCGCGGTGGCGCGGGTGACGAGTTGGCCCACCGCGCCCGGCGCGATCACGATCGTGTCCATCGCCGTCATCCCCTGCGGCCCGCCGTGGACCGCGGCAGGGACGAAG
>Ga0079221_10000039_pt1 | contig 27634 bp, 19 predicted proteins | sample GAAS200_FD_75069 | JGI IMG/M metagenome (GOLD analysis project Ga0079221, IMG submission 75069) | Agricultural soil microbial communities from Georgia to study Nitrogen management - GA AS200 | ecosystem: Environmental > Terrestrial > Soil > Agricultural land | place: USA: Georgia | collected... | reverse complement strand
CGAAGGCCAGGTCGTCAACAACGCGTTTCCCCTCCAGCGGTATCTTGGCGGTTCCAGTAAATCCGCCGTCTTCCTCACGCAACTCGCCGGCCCGCAATCTTCCAAAGCCGCGATCAAGCTCGTTCCCGAAGTCGTATCCGCCGATCTGCAACTCTCGCTCTGGCGCCGCGCTTCCAAGCTCACCCACCCGAATCTGCTCCAGTTGTATCAGGGCGGCCGCTGCCGTCTCGCGGACATGGACCTTCTCTACGTGGTCATGGAATACGCCGAAGAAGATCTTTCGCAAATCCTCCCGCAGCGCGCCCTCAATTCCGCCGAAGCGCGCGACATGCTCGGGCCCGTGCTCGACGCCCTCCGCGATTTGCACGGCCAAGGACTCGTTCACTCACGCCTCAAGCCTTCCAACATTTTGGCCACCAGCGATCAAGTCAAGCTTTCCACTGACCGCCTCTTTCCCGCCGGCGAAGTTCGCAAGTCTGCTGCGAAGCGCACCTCCTACGACTCCCCGGAATCCGTAAATCAAGCGCTCACCCCCGCCAGCGACGTCTGGTCGCTCGGTGTATTGCTGATCGAGGTGCTGACGCAAGTACGGCCGGAAGCGCAACCGGGAGACCTCCCCGTTGTCCCGCATTCGCTTCCCCAGCCGTTTCATGACATCGCCCGAAATGCGCTTCAGCGCGAACCGCGGCATCGCTGGACCATCGCCAACATCGAAGCGAGTCTGAATCCTCGCGCCGCCGCCGCAGTTCAAAGCGCTTCACCTGTTTCCGTGCCGTTGTCCACGGTTCCCGCTGTGCCTGCTGCTAAGCTGCAAGCTCCCCGGCCTGCGCCAATCGCGCCGCCCGTGCAAGCGGCCGCTCAACCAATCGTGACCCCTTCCGCACCATCCATGATCCCGCCCATCGGAAGAGGCCCCTTGCCGTCAGCCGCGCAGGCTGCCAAGCCAGCGCCCTTGGTGCCGCCAATTCCCCCGCCGCCACCCGCAAAAGCTCCCGGCAAAGTCCCGCCGTCATTCCCCTTGCCGCCGATCGCAGCGGTGAGCGCGCAAAAGAACGCTCCTAAGCGCGCCCCGAGGCAACCCATCGTCCTGCCAAGCTACGTCATTCCGCTGGCGGTTGCTTTCGTAGTCGTTGCTTCCATCATCGCGTTGCCCAAAATCCTCGGCAGGCGCGTTGAATCTTCCGCAGCTCCATCTACCAGCACCGCCGCGCGCGTTGCGCCGCAATCAGAGGGGCGGCCCGCGAACGCGGAAGTCTCTCGCGCCGCAAAACCGAACGCCTCTTCTCCAAACCGCGATTCCTCACCAAATTCATCAAAGACCGCAGCAGCAAAGTCTTCCGCGAAGGAAGTTTCCCGCGCGCCAATCACCTCGCCCTCTCCCGCCGCGCTCCGCACCGAGACCAAAGCTTCTCCCGAAACGGCAAAAAGCTCCGCGTCTGGCTCCAGCGCTTCAGCAAGCGGCGCTTCAGGAAAAGGCGAAGTGCTGGATCAGGTTCTGCCTGACGCCCCCGAAAAAGCCCTGGCCACCATCTCCGGCAAAGTGCGCGTCACCGTGCTGGCCCACGTCGACGCTTCCGGCAACGTCTCCGCCGCCGATTTCGAGAATCCCGGCCCCAGCAAATACTTCGCGGATCTCGCGCTGAAAGCCATGCGCCGCTGGGAATTCAACTCCCCCGAAGCGAACGGCCGCAGCGTTCCCAGCCAATGGCTCGTCCGCTTCGAGTTCACCCCCTCCGGCGTAAAAGCCTTCCCCCAACAAGTCACCCCATAGCGGCCGCCTTCTGGCCGTGCCCCAGGAAACGCCCTCAAATCCTTCGCCGCATAAGCACTGCCGCCTCTACGGCGGTGTTATGCTCCCACCGATGGTCGCCTCCGAGCCCCGTTCGATAATAGCCAGCCAAAGGCGAAAGACTGCAAACATCTGCCCAATTACTTGACGGGTGGCCCGGACGTCATGAGGAACCACGGTGTGGGTGCCCCATCACGCCGGGTTTGCGTGTGGGGCTTCTGGAGTTTTCACGCCTTTGGATTCATGCTTCTGACTTCTTTTGGATTCACACCGGATCGACCTTCAGAATCCCTTCACCCTTCGGACGGGTGGCGGACGCCATGAGCAATCGTGGTGTGGGTGCCCCATCACGCCGGGTTTGCGTGTGGGGCTTTTGACTTTCCTGCTGTCCTGCCTTTGCATTTTGCGCATCACAGCGGATCGATCTTCAGAATCCCTTCACTCTTCGCATAGAACGACCAACTGCTCCACGGCCAATCCTTCGGGTGAGTCACCAGTTTCTTGGTCACCGGGTTCGCATGCATATATTCCAGTTTTTCGCGGAGCTTCTTCTTGCTCCATACGTTGAAGTCATAGAATCTCGGCTGCCAAAAACGGGGAAGACTTCCCTCGTCCCTCGAAAAAGCGAGGGGCAGTTGCCCCGCGGATGCGCGGCGGGTCGTTCTCCTCAAGTCTCGCGAGACGCGCTGCTTCAGGACTTTCAAAACCAGCGAGGGCGTGCCCTTCGGAGGTTCGCTGATCAGTAGATGCACGTGATTCGGCATCACCACATATCCCACGAGGAGGAATTTGTAGCGTTCCCGAATCTGGCCCAAAGCCTGCACAAACACATGGCGCGCCCGCACCGTGCCCAGCAGCGGCAGTCGGCGGTAACAACTGAAGGTAAGAAAATGCAGGTCGCCGCGCCCGTAGTAACGTTTCAAGCCCTTGGGCATGAGAAAACCCCCACGCGTAAAACCGACGCGTGGGGCACCCTCGTTTGCTACTCTCTCTGGAATTGTAGAAGTGGTATGCTCTCACGTTGTGGCACGAGGAAGAAAGAACCAAATCCGATGACCGGGCCACCCGTCCACCCTCGTTTGCTACTCTCTCTGGAATTGTAGAAGTGGTATGCTCTCACGTTGTGGCACGAGGAAGAAAGAACCAAATCCGATGACCGGGCCACCCGTCCGTCCACGTCTCTGCTAGACTCTACGATTATGACGGAAGGGGAGGTTACGGCTGGCTCTGGAACTTATCTCCAATACAGTCTTCCCGGTTTCATAAACGGTGTGGCCGGTACCTTTCAAGTCGGAGGGTATTGGCTTTCACCTGGAATCTTTTACGTCGTGCATCATTTCTTCCAACCCTGAGTGATCATGGAAATTATTAATCATTTCCCGGCGAACTATTCCGTCACGACAGAGGTTGAGCTACCGCCGTCCGGTCAACAGGTCACGCACTTCAATTACAGGGCAACACAGGCCCCGAGTCACGGGCTAGACGGCCCCCTCGTTCGTATCGAACCAATTAGTGCCCCTCCATGGCTCGCCGTGTTTGGGGGCGGCTACGCTGGATCTGGCATACTTGATGCGATTTATACTACTCCACGCCCGACAATCGTCTGTATAGTTTGCCGAGGCGCCGGATATTTGGTAGATGCGGTAAACAAGATCAAGGAAGATGTGCCCACATTTCCTATTCGGCAAGCCGTTATCCTCAATGAGCTGTTGGTCTTTGCAGACTTCACGAGGCTAGCTGCGTACGGAGCAGCTGGAATCGCATGGGTTTCCGAGCCTTTGGTTTCAGATAGGCTAGTCGTTAGCGCGCCTTCTCCTGAGGCTAGCTTTTTGACATGCCGCGGCCTTGACGCTGCAACCCAGAAAGAATTGGAGGTTGAGGTCGACGTCTACACAGGTAGAGTTATAGGGAACCCGGAGGGAATCCGAGGAATCCGGGACTGACGTAAAATGACCTGCCCCCTGACTCCGTTCCATTGGCGGGTTCTTCAGACGGCCTCGGTGCGAGGCCCTTTCTATTGTTGGACCGTTTGCGGAGAGGATTTTGTTTCTGGATTGTGTCGCGCAGCGGCCACGACTTGGCGAATAGCTTCAGTAACCAACGCAGGCCGGTCCAGATGAATCCAGTGTCCGCAGTCACCCGCCAAGAGTTGTACTCCGCGCGACGAGAGCTGCGCCAGGTCGCGTTGCCAATCAGCATACGGCGCCGGATGATGATCTCCCGAGAGCACTACCAGCGGCAAATCTCCGAATGACTTCATCGCAGCCGCCTGCGCCGCACTGACTGACAAGGCCGCAACGTGTTGTCCCAGGCTTATGAAATTCTTCGGCTCCGACCAGAACCCCCGAACAATTGGCACAATCGGTGCGGGCAACTTGCGGATCTCCCCCGCGATGCGTTCGACAGTCGAGGACACGCGAGCTCCAAACGCACTCGCCGCCGCTCGGCCCAAGCGAGGAGACCCCTTCGCCACGCGAGCGAGGCACAATCGCACCACGCCGAATCGCGCGAGCCAGGCAGCAATCCCGGCGTATCGCAATCCCACTTGGACCATTGTCATCTGCTCAGGCGTCGGATTTTCCCATTCAGCAGGGTGAATCGAGTCCACCAGCACCATGCCAACAACTTCGTGTCGATACAGGTGTGCGAAGGCTCTGCTGACGTAACCGCCGAAAGAATGGGCAACGAGAATGTACGGCCCCGGCACGGCTGCAACATCCAATAAGGCGCGTAGCTCCTCGGCAATCTGCCGTGCAGTGCGGGGTTCGCGCGCCGCATCGCTCCATCCGTGTCCAGCTCGGTCGTAGCTCACGGCGCGAGCGAACTCAGCTACCGCGGGTTGCAGGCCCTTACCGACGTAACCTACCATCGATCCCCGAAGAATCCTGGGTGGTCCACCTTTTCGCAGTTGGTTGATGAAAAGGTGGGGATGGTTTTCGCGTGCCTCTCTCCTCCTTCAATGCCACAGCAAACCCAAGGTTTACTTCCCCCTGGACAAATTCGGGAAGGTTGACTGCTCCTCACTCAGCCCCCGCCACGCTTACCGCGAGTTTTCGACGGTTCATCCCATAGATTCCGACTCGACTTAAATTTCTTTATCTTTTTGCGATTTTCGCTAGACAAAGACGTTACTTTGTAGTATTATGGTTTGTGCCAAATTTAGACAAGCCGCCCCTATGCCCCGCCGCTCGCTGCTCCTCAATCAAACCTACGTTCCTGGTCTATCCCTTTTCTTTTCATACGTTTCCGCACTCTTTTGTGCCATGGAGCCATCGCAACCCCTTTCCCTTCAATCACTTCCACACTCTTTCCCATGCAATGGGGGGTGGGGGGTGCCGCCCTTTGCTAATCCCCAATCTCTTACCACGAGTCGCTGTCTTTTCTTTTCAACGAGTTACACGCTGCCCAATTTGCAACCTCCTTGTTCAATAACCTTGCAACAGTACCCGGGGGTAATGGGGGGTCTTACAAAAATCTCCTGGCTCATTGCTTTAACTTACTGCTCGCCCATCGTTGTGAAGTTTCCGCAGGCCCTTCAACTATCCGACGTTCCGACGTGCAACGTTCAGACGTTCTTCCGCCCCTTGCAAACCCGCCCCGCTGCCTCTACGCTACTCGCGGGGGACACTACACCACACTTGATGCCCGATCTTTCACCCGAAGTGATTGCCGGCGGCTTTATCCTGTTCGTGGTTTTTCTTTTTTCCACCACCTGCCACGAAGCCGCTCACGCCCTTGTAGCGAAGATTGGCGGCGACGAAACGGCCTCCCAGGGTGGCCAGGTGACGCTCAATCCTGTGCCCCACATCCAGCGCGAACCTTGGGGCATGGTGGTCATTCCCATCGTGATGCTCGTCATGACCAAGGGAACCTCCATTATTGGCTGGGCCAGCGCGCCCTACGATCCCCACTGGGAGCGGCGGCATCCGCACCGTGCGGCTTGGATGGCCCTGGCCGGCCCGGCAACGAACTTCACGCTGATGCTCATCGCGGCGATTGTCTTGCGGCTCGGATGGTCGCAAGGCTGGTTGCACCGGGGTTCCTTTGCCGAAAGTCTCACCTGGGGGATGTTTTCGCTGAATCTGCTCCTGGGGACTTTCAATCTGCTCCCGGTGACGCCTCTCGACGGCAGCACCGCCGTCATGCTGTTCATGCCCGAGTACCGCGCGCAGCGCTACCTGGACTGGTTGCGCGGCAGTCAATACGGCATTCTCGGCTTGGTGCTGGCGCTCCTCGCGTTCAACTACCTTTACGATCCGATCCGAACCTTTGCCACAGAGCTTCTCCTGCGCAGCCACTTCTGAAGGTTGAAATTCTTGATAGGAAGTGGGTGGTGGCGGGTAGTGGGCAGTGGCTGCGGCCGGCATTTTAGAGATTCTTGGCCGTAGTGCCAGAGAAAAGCTTGCGCGCACACACCTGCACGGCGAAGCAGGACCGAGTCCTGACCTGAATTGTTGTCGGCGGCTTACAGCTACGCGCTTTCCACCGGGACGCTGCGGGGAACAACGCGGGTGATCCGGAACTGTTGTGATCTTTCGGAAGCAGAGGACAACGCTTCGGCTTCGTACGCCACCGGGAAGGCGCGTTCGCCGTCGGCGGGCTGCAGCAAGCGCACGAAAATCATCGCCCCAGGAGGAAGCCTGCGCGAGAGCGTGAGTAGCTTGCCGGTTTCCTCGCTCCAGGTGAGTTCCGAGCGCTCGACGAAAAAAACATGAGAATGATCCCAGCCCGAGACCTCCACGCTGTAGGTGCTGGCAAGGGGCTGCTGTTCGATCGCGGCCATGCACGACCTCCTACATGGAGAATTGCAGAAGCCGGGCCATGCCCGCGTGCGCTAGGCGGATGAAAACACAGTAGTTAATAAAAGGGCGCATGTTGAAACTGTGCGCAGCCGGGACGTTCCTCTCGAGAATGTTCACGATTGGTGCAGCGAAGGACGCGCCGGCGGAAGCGCCCGGGAAAAAAGGAAGCGCGAGAAAAGGGAATCTCCGTGCACGCAATTCTCGTGAGCGAGGCGCTCCGCAAGAAAACTGGAGGCTTGTGCCAAATTGGGAAGCAAGGAATCATTTCTGCACCGAAATGGGGCAGGCCCTGCGAAAACATTCGCGCCGTGGGAGAGAAGACACCACTGCAACTTTCCGTTTTCCGCGCCAACGGAACGTAAACATTGAATTTTCTATCGGTTGGCCGTCCACAAGAGGCACAAAATTCGCTTGCAGCGAGCGCGGCGCGGCTGAAAACAAGGCAGAAGGAATGGAACATAGAGTGCCCTAATTGTTGGCATTGTGGCTTTGGGATTGACTAAAACGGCGGAGCTGATTGCTCCCAAGACTTCGCTGACGCCCTGCATTCTGGATGACGATCCGGGACAACTGGAGATGCTGACTTCGGTGGTCGCGAGCATGGGGTACGAGGCCATCCCCACGGCGGATCCGGAGGAAGCGCTCAAACTGATCAAGCGAGGACGATGCCGGCTCGCGCTGGTCGATGTGCACATGCCGGCGATGGATGGCTACGAATTTCTGAGCCAGGCGCTGCAAAGCGATCCGGGCGTGCACATCCTGCTGATGACCGGGGATTACACGCTGGATTCGGCGCTGGAAGCGATCCGGCGCGGGGCCGCGGATTTCTTGCCGAAGCCGATTGACCGCGCGCATTTGAAGAAAACGCTGGATGATGCCGCAAAGCTTTACGATCAGCGGCGGCGCGTGCGCGTGCTCGAAGAGCAGTTGCTGAAGGACCTGGAATTTCACGGCATTGTCGGAAAAAGCCCGGCGATGCTGGAGGTTTTCGATTTCGCGCGCAAAGTGGCGCGGCATTACACGAACGTGCTGCTGGCGGGACCGACAGTATCAGGAAAAGAGCTGGTGGCGCGGGCGATTCATCAGTTGAGCCCGGTGAGCCAGCAAAAACTGGCGGTGTGCAATTGTTCGGCGTTGGTCGATACGCTGCTGGAAAGCCAGCTTTTTGGCCACATGCGCGGCGCGTTTACCGGCGCGACGGACACCCGGCCGGGACTTTTTGAATACGCGAATGGAGGAACCGTTTTCCTGGACGAGGTCGGCGAAATGTCGCTGGCCATGCAGGCCAAACTTTTGCGCGTGATTCAGAACCGCGAGATTCAGCGCGTCGGCTCGCCGGAGGTGCGGCAAGTGAATGTTCGGCTGATCGCGGCGACAAACCGCGATTTGCGCGCGGAAGTGCTCTCGGGACGCTTCCGCGAAGATCTCTTTTACCGTTTGAGCTCCATTCAGATTCGGATTCCGTCGCTGGCAGAGCGGCTTGAAGATATTCAGCTGCTGGTGCAGTTTTTTCTGCACAAATACAACGCGGCTTACGGAAAACGCATTGCGGGACTGACGCGGCGCGCGCAGACGGTGCTGCTGCAGCATCCCTGGCCTGGGAACGTTCGCGAACTGGAGAATGTGATTTCGAGCGCGTGCATCACCACGGCCGGGGACTTCGTGGATTTGGGAGATTTGCCGGAGCACTTGCAGCATCGCGGGGCGCGCGGGACGGACGGAGACGAGTGGAGGCCACTGTCGCTCGAGGAAGTGCGCAAGATGCACATCCAGCGCGTGCTCGAAATGTGCCAGGGAAACCGGCTGAGAGCCGCGCAGATTCTGGGAATCGGACGCACGAGCCTGTACCGCTACTTGAAGCGCGACGGTTATGACGCAAACAAGGTGAAACCGGGCGGGGCCGAGCATTGATTTTGCGTGTGCGGACGAACTGGATATTCGCCGCGAAGATCGCGCTCACGAAAACAATCACCGCTTCGCGCGAGGCAAGTCGAGCAGACTTTTGTGGATGAAATCGAGCGGGTCAAAGCCGACTCGTGTATTTTTGGTTTTGTGGGTTCGGGCCTAACGCCGGGGTGTTTCAATCCCGCACAGTTTCCCGGCATGAAGCAAGACCGGTGTTCCTGCCTGCTGCCAACTTGCTGAAAACACGTGGATTGCGCTCCGCGCGCTTTGGCCATTCCCCTGCACTTCTATTCGATGCTTGAAGATTGGCGCCGCCCGAAGAGCACACAGAATGGTCAGCGGCGCCGAATCAGGCAGAAGAGAATTGAAAGAGTTTCGCAGGAACGCGAGCGGGTGGTTTGCCCGCCGACGTTCGCGAAAAGGGTCCTACCGACCGTAGTTCCGCAAGCTGTCCACTGCAGCCTGCCAGAACCCCCTAGGAGCGCCGCGCTTCGGCACCACACCCGGAGCGCGGCGCCCATTCCTTTCTCGACCTAGCTTTAACCTTCAAGTTTTCAAGCTGTAGCTAGAACTGAGCGTCGGGCTTTTTCAACCGGGTTCTTCCAAAATGAGGTTTAATGCCGAAAACTCAGCCTTTATTGCTGCGGAAGGCCGATGCGACGAAGCAAGTCAGCGAAGCGCGGGTCGCCTCTCAGGGGATCGAGCCGGGGATCCACCCCGACAGAGGGCAGTCAATCCGAACGGTCGAGATAGGCTCTGTCGAGCCAGGCAAAGGCTTTTTCTTTATCTCCAAGGACAGCATACGCGCAAGCCACGTTGAACCCGCAGACGTAACGTTCGCGAGCCTGATCCTCAATGCCGGGGAGCATCGCGCGAGCCTTGTCTTGCCTGCCAGCCAGAGCGTAGGCAGCCGCATCCTGGGCCAAGATAACGGGTTTTTTTGTGGATTCCACGCTGCGATCGGCCGAAGCCAGCGCTTGTTCACGCTGGCCAAGTTCCGCATAGGAGAGGGCCAGGACGTTGTCGTCATGCCCGACCCTAAGGGCGGCTTCAATGGACTCCTTGTAGCGTCCTACCACGAACAACAGCCATGCCTGGTCGCCGTGGGATAAAGGCAAGAGCGGGTCCAAAGCATAGGCGCGGTGAAGTTCCTGAATCCCCTCATCCGTTTGCTTGGCTACAAAAAGGAGATACTCGGCGAGACCGGCGTGCGCCCGTGGCAAGCTGGGATTCAGCTCGAGGGCCCTGCGGAACTCGTGCTCGGAGCGGCTCCAGTCCCAATCGAAAATAAACTCGACGTAACCCAGCGAAGCGTGAGCCTCGGCGAGGTTGTCATCCAGTTCAATGGCTTTCATGGCCGCAGCCTTGGCTTTGGGCATGACTTCGAGCGGAGCTCTCTCGTGCGTACTCAAGCTGCTGTAGGCATCGGCCAACCCGGAGTAAGCCATCGCGTCGTTTGGGTCTTGTTTGACGGCTTCTTGGAAATATCCAAGGGCTTTTTCGAGCGATTGATATTTCAGGTCCTCCGTGGCCTCGGCCGCGAGCCCATGCAGTTCGTGAAGCCCGCGGAGGTAGGCCTCGTGGACTTGAGGACTTATCGGCCTTGCGTTGGCAAGTCGGGCTTGTTCCTGAGGAGTCAGCTTGACCTTAACTTGCTCCGCGATCGCTTGCGCGACATCGTCCTGCAAACTTAAGACGTCTCGCAAATCCCTTTCGTAGCTCTTGGCCCACAGATGCCGGTCGTTTGGCGCGTCAATCAATTGCGCGGTGATGCGGACTTGATTCCCCGCACGCTCAACGGACCCTTCTACGATCGCGTCCACACCCAGCTCCCGCGCTATTTGCGGTAACTTCTCCTTCGTGCCTTTGTAATGCATCGCGGAAGTCCGAGAAATCACCCGCAACGCACTGATCTGCCCAAGGTCCGTAGTGAGCTGCTCGGTCATTCCGTCGGCAAAATATTCTTGTTCGGGATCGTGAGAAAGATTGGCCAAGGGGAGAACAGCAACGGAGCGAATCTGACCGTTGTGCAAGCCTGGCGGGAACCATCCTAATCTCCAGCCAAGACCTGCAGAGAGGGCGAGCAGCGCGACAGCCGCCAAAGCAGCACGACGCTGCCAGCCAGGCCCGGTTTCCCTGCGCACGCGAATCAAGTCCGCGCGCATCTCCGCCGCACTTTGGTAGCGCTCGGGCGGTTTTTTCTTGAGCGCTTTGACAATTACTCGCTCCAAGCCGCCCGGCACCAGGGGATTCAGTTTGCGAGGAGGAGCGGGGTCTTGAGTCAGGATCGCTTGCCGGATCTGCGCAAGAGTCTCTGCAAAAAACGGCTGTTGTCCCGTCGACATCTCGTAGAGCACGGCCCCAAAACTAAAGAGGTCCGAGCGCGCGTCGACAATTTCGCCGCGGACCTGTTCTGGAGACATGTAGGGAACGGTGCCCATGCGCGCTCCGGGGAGAGTGAGGTCGCGTGCGCGAGGAGAGTCCGTTGCGGCCGTTGGGAGTTCGTGACTGGCGACAGTTTCGGCGGTCGCTCCGGCAAGTTTGGCCAATCCAAAGTCCAACAACTTAGCCTCATCGCGCATCGTAACGAAGATGTTCGCCGGCTTGATATCCCGATGGAAGATGCCCTTGGTGTGCGCGGCGTCCAGCGCGTCAGCGATGTGTATGCCAAGTTCAACCGCCAATTTCGTTGGGAGCGGCTTGCCCGAGATGCGATGTTTGAGCGTGCTCCCCTCAAGCAGCTCCATCACGATGAAGGGTCCTCCCTCGTATTCCCCGATATCGTGGATGGTGCAGATATGCGGATGGTTTAGAGCGGAGGCCGCCTGTGCCTCGCGCTTGAACCTTTCCAGCGCCTGGTCGTCTTGCACCACTTCTTCGGGCAAGAACTTCATGGCTACAAACCGATGGAGACGCGTATCTTCTGCTCTGTAAACGACGCCCATCCCGCCTCCGCCCAGCTTCTCAAGGACGCGGTAGTGAGAGATCATCTTCCCGAGAAGATGTGACTCGGTTTCCAAGCCGGTAGGCAGCGCATTCTGGGCAATGCGATTACGGAGATCCTCGAACGCGGGTGTCTCCAAGAAATGAGCGCTTTGCTCTTGATCAGCGAGCAGTGACTGAATCTCGAGCCGTAGGCTTTCGTCCCCCCCGCACGCGCCATCCACGAAGCGTGATCGGGAAGCTGGGTCGAGCTCAAGCGCGGACTCCAGGATTGAGCGGACGCGTTGCCATTCTTCCGGCGTCATGCGCGCGCTTCCCCGCGTTTAATTTCGCGTTGTAGCCAGGCACGGGCGGAAGCCCAACGGCGGCTGACGGTGGCAGGGGAAATGCCCAGAAATTCCGAAGTGTCTTCCAGAGAGAGGCCGGCAAAATAGCGCAGCTCGATGATGCGACTCTGCTGTCGGTCCATCTTGGCGAGCCGGTCAAGGGCTTGGTCCAGCGCTAACAGATCAACGCTTTCCCCTTGTGACCGCGCAGCGACGCTGGGGTTGAGAGTCAACTTGGTGGCGCCACCTCCGCGTTTTGCGGCCCGCCGGTTGCGTTCATAGTCCACCAAGATCCAGCGCATAAGCTGGGCGGAAATGCCCAGAAAATGTGCGCGATCTTTGACGTGGAGAGATTTCTCTGCGGCAAGCCTCAAGTAAGCCTCGTGCACCAAGCCAGTTGTTTGCAGGGTATGATTCGGGCGCTGCCGCCGAAGGTAATGGCGGGCCACGCGGCGCAACTCCTCATAGACAAGAGGCAAGACCGCTTTAAGCGCCTCTGTATCCCCATTGCCCCAGTTGAGAAGCAGTTCGCTGACGGGACTAGCTGGCTCTGGGGTCATTCGCTGGGCCTCTTGCTAGTTATCGCGGGGATGATGCCCGAGAATACTCAAAACCAAGCCCCTATTTCAACCGCTTTTGCTGTTCGGCATCTTGCTGAAAGCCCGAGGCTTAACAACTTCAACGGCGGTCCCAGAGTCCTCCCGGTCGCAGAATCTTTCGTCCCAGTGAGGCGATCTGGTCTCGCTTTTCGATATATAGGGTAGCAGTTTGTTTCAGATGCGAAGGAGGCTTTATGAAAAAGATCAGAGTCGTACTGAGTCTCGTGGTCCTGACGTCACTGGGGGCTTTGTTTGCGGCCGGCATCGGGAACCCTCGCATGCCGTGTTGCAAGAATCCAGCGATGGAGTGTTGCAAGAACCCAGCAATGCCCTGCTGTCATTTCAGCCACCACAAATAACAAATAAGAGCATTGCCCTCGACAGCCAGTTGCTTCCGAAAGCCGCGACGCTCGTTTCCCCGCTGCTTCGGGGAAGTGTTGGTTGAAGCGCGCCAGTTTGGCCTTTTTCGCGAATTAGCGGGTAGGAAATGTTTCAGGAGGATGACCATGACCCAATCTAGAAGAATTCTTTGGTTCGCAACGTTTGCCGCGGTGGTTCTACTGCTGCCAGATATGGCCGCCGCCCAATCGTTTAATTTTACTTCGATTGACGTCCCATGCAGTAATTGTCCCAACGGCATCGCCCGGCGAACCGCAGTCAGCGGCATCAATCCCGGCGGGGACATCGTCGGTGTTTACACGGACGCTGTCGGCAAACAGCACGGATTCCTCTTGAGTGGCGGAAACTTCACCGCGATTGACGTTCCGGGCGCTTTGGTCGGGGGCAGCGGGACTCTGACGACCGTCGCCAGAGGCATCAGCCCCTCCGGCGAGATTGTTGGGAATTTCATCGCTCCGCCGAACAGCTCGGCTCCTCCGGGTTCACCTGCTTACTGCCCCGCGATCGGGTCAACAGCATGCATCAAGGGCTTCTTGTACAGCGGCGGCAAGTTTTCCACGGTTCTGGTCCCGGACCATCCAGGCGCCATCCCACAGCGCATCACACCGGACGGAGACATCTACGGCTGCCTTCATGACTTTGATGTGATGGCTTCCATGTTTGGGTTTGGGCGTAATCGCTTCGGCTATATCAGCCTCTTGGCCAACGGCAGCGAACTAGCTGACCGATCACAGTCGGTGCCGGCTTCTATGAACAATGGTGCGACTCCCGACGGCCACACCATTGTTGGCCTTTGGACCGACATGCTGACGGGACACAGCCACGGATATGTCGTGCAGGATGGTAATTTCCAGTCGTATGACGTGCCGGGCAGCCTCGGGACCAACATTTGGGACATCAACCCTGCTGGAGCATTCGTCGGAGTTTACACAGACAGCAGCAAGAAAGGTCACGGCTTCCTGCAGCTGCCGGATGGATCAGCACCGATAACTCTTGATGTGCCCAACACCCCGCCATTCAACGCTGTCAGCACCATCGCGATGGGTATAAATCCCGGCGGAGCCATGGTTGGCCAGTACACGGACACCAGCGGCCATACTCATGGTTTCCTGGCCGTGCCGACTCATAGCAACTGAAAAAGCGTGAGTCCGAAATACGGAGAAATCCCGCGTGTTGGCTGCCGATCTTTGTGCGGACGCCTGAATTGTTCTCTGCAAGAATTCAATGAGTGAATAACGTTGTGGTGTGGGAGGGCACGTCTCCCAAACGCCGCTTTGCCTCATTGCGCGTCATGAGGAGAATTTTCACTCTGCGCGCAGGGCTTCAACGGGGTCGACCGTGGCCGCGCGGCGGGAGGGCAGATAGCTCGCGAGCCAGGCGGTCGCCAGGAGTCCGAGGGAGGCTCCAGCGTAGGTTATCGGGTCGAGCGGACGGACATTGAAGAGCAATGAGGAAAGCAGCCGCATCGAAACGGCAGCTCCGATCAAGCCGAGGCCTACGCCGGTGCCCGTGAGCGCCAGGCCGTGACGCACGAACATGCCGGTGAGTGTTTGCTGCTGTGCCCCCAGGGCCATGCGAATGCCAATTTCTCTGGTGCGCTGGGACACGGAATAGGCGATAACGCCGTAGATGCCTACGACACCCAGCAGGAGCGCCATGCCTCCTGCAACACCGAGCATGATGAGAGTGAAAGAGGTCCGGGCGAGCGATTTCGCATAGAAGTACTGCAAGGTGTGGACGTCGGCCAGCGGGAGATTGGCATTCACGGACCAGACGGCTTCGCGGACACTCTTCAGAAAGCTTTCTGAGCCCGCGCGGGAGCTTCGAATGAAATAAGAGACTCCGCGGCGCACGGAGACGTCATCGCTTTCGAAGTTCTTCAGAATGAGAGGCCAGTACGCAGCGGTTGGCACTTTTTGGTTCACGCCGTCATCGTAAATGTTTGTCACGACGCCAACAATCTCGCGCCAATCGTCTTTCTCACTGATGCGAACACGTTTGCCGAGCGCAAGGGCTGGATCGCCCCAATATTCCCGAGCGAGGCTCTCAGAAACCAGGACGACGGGAACCCGGTTATAAGTGTCCGACCAGGTAAGGTCGCGTCCGGCAATCAGTGGCGTGCCCGTGTTGGCGAGAAAGCCCGGCGAGACGAACTTTTGATAGCTTATGGGCGGAAGCTGGCCCTCGGCATACGTATGGCCTTCCACGAAGATGGGGTCGTGCCATCCGCCGCCGCTCATGGGAATCACCGTACCAATGCTCGCTGAAGAGACTCCGGGAATCGCCTGGAGCTTGCGCAGGATTTCCTGTTCCATGCGGACCACGCCTTCCGGCTCTTTGACCTGGGTTTCGGGGATGAAGATTCGGAAGGTTTGCAACTCAGTTGCGGCGGCAAATCCGGGATTCACATGGGTCAGGGCTCGAAAAGTGCGGACCATCAAGCCGGAGCAAATCAGAAGCACCAATGCCAAAGCCACTTGCACGACAACGAGCACGCTTCGCGCGCGATGCTGCTCTCTGCTTTGGCTGACGCCGCGGCCTCCTTCGCGGATACCGGTGGTGAGATGCACTCCAGCGTATTTGAAAATTGGGACGCAACAGACAAGCAGTCCCGCGAGAAGCGCGGCCAGCAAAGTGAATAGCAAAACGGGCCCGTCAATGCCGATTTCGCGGATGCGAGGCAGTCCCGAAGGAGCGATGGCGCGCAGGATGCGCAGAGTGCCATAAGCCAGACCAAGCCCGAGCGCGCCGCCCAGCGCAGCGAGCGTCAAACTCTCAAGCATCAATTCGCCGGCGATGCGGCCCCAACTCGCTCCGAGCGCGGCGCGCAAGGCGAGTTCCTGCCGCCGGCCCTCGACTCTGACGAGCAAGAGGTTCGCGACGTTGGCGCAGGCGATCAGAAGAACCATGGCGATGGAACCCATCAAGACCCAGAGGGTGTTGCCTACATCCCCTACGACGCTCAGCTTTAGAGGCTTGGCGTTAGGGCCTATGCGTGCGTCTTCAAACAGTTTGATGCTGAAGCCGGGAGGCGCGGGAAAACTGCTCAAGACGATGGGGAGCATTCGCGCGATATCCGCGTTCAGTTGTGCGATTGTGACTCCGGGCTTGAGCCGAGCAATGCCATCATAGCTGAAGTTGCCGAGGTGCATTTTATTGCGGTCAAAGGCGAAAGGAAGGATTAAGGCAGGGTCTTCCCAGTCGAGGAAATGAAAGTTCTGAGGCAAGACGCCGATGATCTGGCGCCCCTTGCCATCAGTGACGAGGGTTCGCCCGATGACAGATTTGTCGCTGCCAAATTTCCGGCGCCAGTATCCATACGTCAGGATCACAGTTTCGGGGGCGCCAGGAGAATCGTCCTGTTTGGTGAAAAGACGCCCCAAAGCCGGCTGGACGCCAAGTAGCGGGAGCGTGCCGTCAGTAACCAAAAGACCGGAGACCTGCTCAGGCTCCGCCATTCCAGTGACACTTTCGGAATCGCCGGTATACAGACCGATATCCTGAAAGGTGCGCCCTTGCTCGCGAAAGATGAAGTAATCCGAGGGCGAGAGTTGAAAATCGTTCAACTGGATTCCCGGCGCGGTTAGGCGGACTCCTGCTAACTGCTCTCCGCCTGGATACGGCAAAGGCTTGAGGAGCACTCCTTCCAGGACGCTGAAGACGACGGTGTTAGCTCCGACGGCTGTCGCCAATGTGACGAGGGTGATGACCGCAAACATGGGCGCGCGGGTCAATCTTCGAGAAACCTGCCGAAGCTGGTTTGTCAGGAAGCTCATGAATTCGGCCTCACTTCACTGGAGTCGCGGGCTGTCCACGTCAAATGTTTATACGCTGGAAGGGACGCGAAGTTCCCAAGAAAAACGGACCGGAATGGAACCAGAGATATAGGATTTTCACCTAGTATGGCATGACGCGCCTCAGATGCGGGTGTGCTATGATTTTTTCCCCCGTTTCGCCGACCGAAGCCGAGCAAAAGGAGAAAGCAAATCATGAGGAAGAAATCCCTGGGAGCGGCGATGGCCGCAATGCTTCTGATGACCGGAGCCGCAGCTGCGTACGCGCAAGAGGTGACCCCGGCGGAAAAGGAGAAGGCGCTGCAATACCTGGAAACGACGAAGAGAAATGTGTTAGAGGCTACGAAAGGCCTTTCCGAAGCGCAATGGAACTTCAAGCCGGCGCCGGACCGGTGGTCGGTGGCGCAAGTGATGGAACATATCGCGGCGGCGGAGGATTATATCCGGGAGACAGCGAAGGAAAAAGTGATGACCTCACCGGCAGGCGAACCTGGCCGGGACATAAAGAAAACCGATGAAGCGGTGCTTATGTTGGTGCCCGACCGTTCGCACAAGGCGCAAGCGCCGGAGCCGCTGGTGCCCAGCAACCGCTTTGGCTCGCCGGATGGCTCGGTCAGGCATTTCGTGGAGAGCCGAGCGGCGACGGAGGATTTTTTGAAGGGCACGGCGGGGCTGCGGGATCACGTAATGGACAGCCCGCTGGGAAAGCTCGATGGGTACGAGTTCGTATTGTTCATCGCGGCGCACAGCGAGCGGCACACAAAGCAGATTAATGAAGTGAAGGCGGATCCGAATTTTCCGAAGAAGTAAGGGAGCGCCGAAAACACTTTGCGAGGAGCAAGGCGAGACCATCGTGCAGGTTCATGCGATGGGGGCGTTCAAAATGAACTGGGTGAATCCGTCAGAGATGCAGCCACCGAATGCGCAAGCAACGGCGGCAAAACCGAAGTCGTAAGCAAGCTACAAAACAATTTCACAGAGACGCGACTTGCAGCGCTGGAGCGTTCTGGCCGCACTCGCATCGCTATGCTAGACTTTTCGACGCGGACGCGCGAGAGCGCGCGTGCGCCGGAGCGTGGAACTTCGGGCTCTGTGCAACGAGGTCCCGCGAACCCCGCCAGGCCCGGAAGGGAGCAACGGTACCGGGTATGCCTCGGGTGCCGCAGATCACCCGAAGTTCCTCTCGCTGTGAGAAGTTTTCAGTCGTAAGTTCTAGGTTGTAAGTCAAAGAATGGAAGAGGGAGTTGTTGAAATATCTTCTTCCCTGCTTCTCCGGCGAGGCAGCGCAGATTGGGAATCAGTTTGGTTCTTCCCGATTGAGGATGCAGAAAAGGAACACCTAATTTCATCGAAGTGATTTCACTCTGGTTTTACTTAGGACTTAAGACTTGGAACTAAGAACCTTCTTATGAGCTATCAGGTCATTGCACGCAAGTGGCGGCCGCAAACTTTCCAGGATCTTGTGGGCCAGCAGCACGTCACGGAAACGCTGAAGAACGCGATTCTGAACAACCGCGTGGCACATGCGTACATTTTTTCGGGCGCGCGGGGCGTCGGAAAAACCACTGCCGCGCGAATTCTGGCGAAAGCGCTGAACTGTGTGAAGGGGCCGACCCCCGAGCCCTGCGGGGTGTGTGATTCGTGCAAGGAGATTGCGGCGGGGACTTCACTCGACGTCATTGAGATTGACGCGGCCTCGAACCGCGGCATCGATCAAATCCGCGAGTTGCGCGAAATGGTGCGCTATGCGCCGGCGGCTTCGCGGACGAAGGTGGTGATTCTCGACGAAGCGCACATGCTGACGGGCGAGGCTTCGAACGCGCTGCTGAAGACGCTCGAAGAGCCTCCGGACCGCGTGGTCTTCGTGATGGCCACGACGGAACCGGAGAATCTGGAAGATACGATCCGTTCCCGGTCGCAGCATTTTCATTTTCGGGCGCTGACGTTTGCGGAAATTACGAAACGACTGGAAGAGATCGCGCAGAAAGAAGAATTGAAGATCGAGCCGGGCGCGATGGCAGTGATTGCGCGCATGGCGGAAGGCAGCTTGCGCGATGCCCTATCGCTGCTGGAGCAGGCTCGCGCGTATTGCGGGGACACGATTCCGGACGAACAAGTGCGCGCGCTGCTGGGCGTGGTGCCGGACGACGCGCTGGAAGAATTGGTCGGCGCGATTGCGGCAGGCTCGGCCGACCGGGCGCTTGGATTGGTGCATACGTTTCAAAAAGAGGGGCGCAACCTGCAGCACTTCTGCCGCGAGGCCATCCGGCACATGCGCAATTTGCTGATTGCGCGCGTGTGCGGCGCGGATTCCGAGTTGATTGCAGCGACTCCGGACCAGCGGCCCGCGATTGCCAAGGCTGCGGCGCTCTTCAGCGAAGAAGACTTGACGCGATTTTTCCAGATTTTGCTGCAAACGGATGATGATTTGCGGAGGAAACCAGATCCCCGGGTGCACTTGGAAATGGGCCTGCTCCGATTGATCAACGCGGCTCGGCTAGCTCCGCTGGAGGAATTGCTGGCGGAATTGAAGAGCGGCCCTTCGACGAGCGCGAGTGCAGGAACCGCGCGCGCAAGCTCGATGGCATTGCCGCAGGCGCGCGCGGCGACGCTATCAACGGCTCCTTCATTTACGCCTCCGCCGACTAGCGCGCCTCCGACCGCATCCACAAGCACAGCGGCTCCGCGAACGGAAGCGAATCTGCAAGCTCCTTCCGCGCCTCTCCCTCCGGCGGCTCCTCCCGTTGTGGCAACCGCGGCGTCGGCAGAAATCAAACCACCGAATGGCAACGCGAAAGAGATTCGCGTCAACGGAATTTCGCAAGAGCAAGTGGCGGAAATCAAGAGCGCGATCCAGGCACAGCAAAAATTCCTGGGCGAACTCGTGGAGCACAGCAGCGGCTGGGAACTGGAAGGCGCGGAGTTGCGGATTTATTTTTCTGCGGACAAGCGGCCGTTCGCGGAGATGATCGAGGGACGCGACACGCTGGAAAAGGTCCGTGCCGTTTCGAGCAACGTGCTCGGTCGCGCGGTTCGAGTCTGTGCTAGACTTGATTCTATCGCTGCTGCGGCAGCCGCGGCATCCGGCACGCAAGAATTGCGCGCGCAGTTCGAACGCGATCCACTAGTAAGGTCGATGCTGCAGCGATTCGGTGGTAAAATCACCGAAGTGAGATCGCGGCAGGAAGAAAAGTGAAGTGCAACAAGGGGACTCGGAATGGAAGTCGGCGCCCTGCAACAAATGCTCTCGAGATTCCGGCAACTGCAGGAAGACCTGCAGCGGCAGGTGAATTCCGTCACGGTGGAAGCATCGGCCGGAGGCGGGATGGTCACGGTGAGAATGAACGGCCAGAAACAGGTCGTGGACGTGCGCATCGAGCCGGATGTTTTTGCAGGTAAAGACCAGGAGATGCTCCAGGATTTGATTCGCGCCGCGGTGAATGAAGCGGGACGGCGCGTGGATGAAGAACTCGCCAATCAGATGAAGAATCTTGCCGGGGGAATTCCGGGAATGGCTGGGCTGAAGATTCCGGGCCTCTTCTAGCCTCAGTTATAAGTCCTTAGTTTTAAGTTCTAAGTAAAAAACAATCCGAAATTCGGATTTGTAGTTTCGGTTTTGCTAGAGTCCTGGCCAACCTATTTTTCGCCTTCCTTTCCAGACTCGGACGGGCGAAGCCCCTGCGACTCATTTCACGAATTCGCCGTTGTGGACTTCGTATTCCACGCGGAAAGGCTTTCGTACGGTGCGAGACTCCCAATGTTCCTGAGCGATGATGCGGTTCGCCTGCGCGAGGCGCTCGGAGGGCAAAGGGTGGGAGCGGAAATATCCGGTCAAGCTGAGTATCGCGAGTTGAGAAAGCTCCTCGTCCGGGTTCTTCGCATGGATGACGTACTCATCGCAGAGTTTCGCGAAGCGCTCAAAAAGATCCACTGCGCCATAGGGCGAATAACCTGACTGCACGACGAGATACATTCCTTCGCGGTCGGCTTCGAATTCCTCGTCTTTGTGATAGCCCGCCTCCCAGAAATCCAGCGGAATCTGGACCGAAGCCCCGACGATGTCGAGATTGAGTTTCTTGAGCTGCGCTTCGACTTGCACGCGCTCGACGCAATGATAATGGTCAATGTGCTCGACTTCGTGAGCCAAAACGCTGCCGAGTTCGTCTTCGTTGGTCATCAAGTCGAGCATGCCTTCGCCAATGTAGACCGGTCCACCGGGAAGAGAAAAAGCATTGAGCATGTTGTGGTCGGGAAGAACGGTGAAGGAGTACGGCAAGTGGCGATGGGCATGGAGGGCGACGCTCGCGCCGACGCGGCGGACGTATTTTTGTAGACCTTGCACTTCGGCGGTCAATGGACGCGTTTGCGTGGCGTAGCGCGAGGCGAGTTCGCGACCGATGGCAATTTCTTGTTCGTCGGAGAGGCGCGTGAGATGCATGGGCAAGCGCGAGAGGTCGCGTTCGGCGTCGGCGGCCATGTTCAAGATAGCGTTTGGGGATACGGCGGTGGATTTCTGGCGGCGCTGGCCCCAGTAGAGCCCGACGAGGGCAAAGCCAAGAATCAGAAAGAAAGCGATGAAGACGACGGAGCGTTTCATAGGTATTGGCGAATGGTATCGCGATACCGGGTGTAGAGAAACGACACGAACGTCAGCGCAATGCCGACGACGATGAGCGTGACGTAGCGATCGCGAACCTGCAGGCCCCAAAAATCCAGGACGGCGATTTTGCCGACGCAGAGCAAGAGCAAGCCCAGGCCGGTGAGGCGGAAGCTACGTTCCTTCAATGCGAGCGCGAATAAGAAAACGAGTACAGCTTCGATGCCCCAGGACACGGTGATCATGCCGGTTTTCATTTTCAAAGCGAGCATAAAGGTCACGAGAATGACTGGAACAAAGAACACCAGTTGTTCGGGACGGCGGAAGGCTGCTCGCGCAATGCGGGCAAGGCGGCTGCTGTTCGGATTCGTTTCGGAGCGGCCGCGCAATCTGAACGCAAAAACGAGACTGGCCAACAAAATGCCCGCCGCGGAACCCAAAACCAGATAGTCGCCTTTCCAATCGCTCTCGCCGAAGTAACTTGCGCCAAATAAATTGTGGGCCATGCCGCGGCCAAAAACGGCAAGTGTGAGCAGCAAACCCTGATGAAGAAAGATGGGCTTCTCCAAAGCGAGCGACGCGCCGAGCAGAACAAAAACCACAGCGGCCCAGGAGGTGACGACCCATTCGATGGGAAATTGGAAGTAGAACAGCGCCACAACGGCGGCAGTGCCGAGATACGCCACAAGTACGTCGAAGTGCAGGCGGCGATCGCGAGTGAGGCTTTCTTCTTTTTGCGGCAACTGGGCGTAGACGAAATAGAGAATAAGGACCAGAGGGAGAATGGTGTAGACGCGCGGGCCCCAAAACTCGCCAGGTTCGCCAGCAGTGAGATTGGCGAAGAAGATGCGCGCGAACGCGGCAATTAGCGCTACGTACGCCTGATAGCGGAACTGCGTGATTTTGCGGAGAATGCCGTATTCAAAGAGGACCAAGCCGAAGACCGCCCAGCCGACGGCGATGCTGAGCGGCTGCAACTCGTACCAGAGCAGTAGCGACACGATAACAGAAGCAGCCCAGGAATAAGTGTGGTGCAAGTCGCGGCGGCGCCACTCTTCCGGCATGCGGATCACGCGCGAAAGGGCATAGAAGATCACGCCAACGATAGCGAGTGAAAGAAGGCGCACACTGAGCCCGCGCCACGTAGCTGTGACGTAGAGATTCACGCTGAGCGCGCGCATGAACGTCATCAGAGCGAGGGCGTGGGATTGCCAAGGCAGTTCTTCAAATTCCAGGCGCTGATCCACAATCGCCAGGACCAGAGCGAAGGCGGCCCAAATCGGAGCGAGCCAGCCGTTGGGGTATTCGTACCACGCCAAAAGCGAGAGAAGCCCGGTGGCGGCAAACGAATGGAAGAAGGCCGTGGCGCGCTTGAGGTTTTCTGAGGGCGCGGCCTGGCGTGAAAGAAAATACAAACCGGCCGCGACTAGAGTAATCGTGAACACGCGGAGGGAGATGGGGCCACAGAAATTCTGACTGATGTCGTAGTTGTAGAAAAACGCTCGGAGCAGAGCGCAGAAGCCGACGACGTTCGCTTGCCAAGCGAGCTGCGAATAGCGAATCCAACGGTTGGAGAGGGTGAGAGCAACAGCGAAAATGATCCAGCCGACGGCAATCCAGGGAGCGTGAAGGGCTTCCTCGAGAATCCAAGTCATTACACCCGTGCCAGCCCAGGAATAAGCGACCTGCGCGGCGCTGAGGTGACGAGGATTGACGACGCCGACGCGCTTCGCGAGCCAATAGAGTCCGGCCACAACGGGCAGCGCTGCGAGCGCGTGCCACGGAATCGTATGCCACTTGTGCGCACTGTAGGGGTCCGCCACGAAAGCCGTGTAGATCGCGAGGCCGCCCAGGATGTGCGAATGCCAGCCAATGGCATGATGCGTCAGGGCACGCGCAGCCTCGGACAGAATCACCGCGAAGGCGATGAAGGCGAGCGGCTGCCAAAGCTCGGGAACTTCATACCAAATAAGAAGAGCAAAGAGAGCGGTGCCTGTGGCAGCGAAGAAGCCGCGCAGAGTTCGTTGCTCGACCTCATCGCGATGCGCGGCGAACTTGGCGGTGGCATAGAACATTGCGCCGAGAATTGGCAACGTAAGCAGGCGCAGGTACACGTGCGTGTGTTCTGGAGCTTCGAAGTGCAAATTGACGGCGATGGCCCGGAAGAATGCGAGGAGGGCCAGAAGCGTGTACTGCACTTGCAGATGGCGCGATTCGAGCGCTCGCCCGATCGCGGCAAGGACGAGCATAAGCGCGGCGAATGCAATCGCGGTCCAGTCTCGAGTGAATAGAGCCCACGCGGCTGTGCCTGCTGAGAATGCACCGAGATAGGAATGGACATTCAGAAAGGGCCGGTCCAGCGAGCTGTCAAGAAATTCCTTCCAACGCGTGCCGATGGCCAAATCGTTGAGGTAGAACACCACCGCGCAAAAAGCGAAAAGGATACCTGCGCTGAGCTCGAGTTTCTCGCCGTGCAAACGCAAGCTGACTAAATCGCGGAAATCGAAGCCGATGAGCCGGATGCCAACGAGAAGGCCCGCGAGCAACCCAAGCCGGCGGAAGACGACTTCTTTCACCATGGAACCGGCAATCAGGAAGACTTCCGTGCCGACGAGCCAGAGAATGGCAATGTGATTGTCGGTGTAGTGCGAAGGTACGGCGGCAAGCATGAGCGCCGCGCCGGCAACCGTCAGCACGATGAAGGCTTCGCGGCGGCGTTTCGTGGCGGGAAGCTGGGCACAGATAAATTCGACGGCTCCCACAGCGAACAACGCAATGTAAGCGAGCGTCGGATCGACGGACTGAAACTTCAGGCAGCCGAGGAGCAGCATCATATTGAGAACTGCCGCTGCGGTGGAAACATGTTCCTCGAAGTCGCTCTTGATGGAGCGTTTGACATAGGAAAAACGGAAGGTGAGCCAGTAGAAAAACAGGATGGTTAGGCTCGCGTGGTATTCAGGGAATGCGCGGCCCTGTGCGCCGTTGACGCCGAGGAGGCGATAGAGCGAGTAGAGATGCGTCAGATAGGTGGAGAGAATGCCGAAGACTTCTAATTCAAACCAACCCATTTTCAAGACGATGGACACGAGGCCAATGGCGAGAAACACGCCGGCCGATAGGCTGTAGACACTGTTCTGGCTGAGGGCCACGGTGAAATAGCCAAGGAGGAAAGCAAGCCCCGTGACGAATTGCGAGCGGTAACGCAAGGTGTGAAGCGCCATAACCACCGCAACGAGCAACATGAGCACACAATCCACCGTCAGCCATTGCAGATCATTCGGGAAAACACGCATAGCCTCGACGTAATAAATCGCATAGGTCGTAAAGAAGAGCAGCGCCCAGCCGCCGCCGATTCCGCCCCTCCCGATCAATTTGTAGCGCTCGTTCTTTTCGAGGGCGATTCCACCTAGAAGCAGAAACAGAGCCGTGAAATAAGAGATTGCTGCTTTGCCAAGCGGGCCAAGCGTTCCCAATTCATGAATGCCGAAAAGAGCCACACCAACAACCAGAATGATAATTCCCAGTTTGTAGAGCCAGTTGGTTCCGAGGGTTTCCTCAATCGAGGAAACGGTATTCAAGCGCTGCTGCAGCGTGGGCCTCGGAGCGGAATCTTTGGGGGCAGAGACTTTGAACGCAGAGACTGGGAGGGGCGTGGAAATTCTTGCCGCGAGCGTGGATGGCATGTCCCCCGCCGGATGCGACGAGGCTGGCGGGACACGCGGAGCTGGCGCTTGTGGCGACGGGGGTTGAGTCGGCGGTGCAGGCGGTTTGGCTGCGATGGGTGGCGCGACTGGAGCAACTGGGGGAGGAGCCTTTTGTGGCGCTGCAGGGACAGGCGCTTTCACATCGGCGGGAGGCTTTGCCGCGGCGGGGAGCCCTGAGGGTTCAGTTGGCGCAGGAGGCGCTGGCGGTGTAGGCGCTTTTTGTAGAGGCTGGGTCGCAACGGGAGGCACTTGCACTGTCGGAGGAAAATCAACGCGAGAAGGCGGCGCAGTTACTTCCTTTACAGGTACCGGCGCCGGGCGCACCGCCTGTTCCCCCTGTTTCGCCCCTGTTGCAGATGGGGTGGGCACGGTGGTGATGACGGACGCAAGCTGTTTCTTAAGTTCCGCGATTTCACGCCGAAGATTGGCCGCCTCGCTCGATTGCGCCGTCCGAGCGTTGTCGAAGTCTTCGCGCAACTTTCGGTATTTCCCCAGAAGGTAAAACGTCACGAAAGGGGTAATGGCCACAAGAATCAGGAAGATGACGGCAAGTTGAACCATAGGCTCTGGGTGTCCTTGGTAGTGCCTGACCTTTTGGGAGCTGACCTTTGTTCAAATGTTAGAACGGCAAGAAGTCAAAATCTTGCAGTTTGTTCCGGGGCAAGTCCTTGGAGTAAACGGGGCGGGATAACCTCTTAAGAACGAAGAAGTTAGAGGAATTGCGAGGTGTTTCGTGGCAAGATACCGGGATGCGGATTCGCAAAGCGGTTGCTGAACGAGACGGGGATGCGATCTGGGGGATTCTGGAGCCCATTATTCGAGCCGGTGAAACTTACCCGCAACCCCACGACATGGACCAGGAAAGCGCATTAGCTTACTGGCTCTCGCCGGAGCATGAGGTTTTTGTCGCGGAAGACAGCGGAAGAGTTGTCGGCACGTATTTCCTGCAAGCCAATCAGAAAGGCGGCGGAGCACACGTTGCGAACTGTGGCTACATGACGGCCCCTCACGCGGCGGGCCAAGGCGTGGGACGAGCTATGTGCGAGCACTCACTGGAGCGTGCGCGGGAACGCGGTTTTCGCGCCATGCAATTCAACTTCGTGGTCAGCGCCAATGAGCGCGCCGTGCAGCTGTGGCAGAAGGCTGGCTTCGAAATCGTGGGCCGCCTTCCCAAGGTTTTTGACCATCCGAAACTCGGCTTCGTGGATGCGTACGTCATGTACCGCGAACTCTGAGCGGTTTGCGCTTGCGCTTGAGGCTGTGCTACACATGCTTCATGCCAGATTTTGCCGCTCCTGTAGAACGACTCATCGATGAGTTGAAACATCTTCCTGGAATCGGCCAGAAAACGGCGCAGCGCCTGGCGTTTTTTCTTTTGCGGGCCGCGCCGGAAGATGCCCTGGGGCTTGCCGATGCCATTCGCGACGCCAAGGAAAAAATTCGCGAATGCTCGACCTGCCACAACATCACGGACACGGACCCTTGCCTTTATTGCGTTGGCCCCACGCGCAGCAGAAAAACAATTTGCGTGGTGGAAGAAGCGCACAACATCCTGGCGATCGAAAAGACCCGCACTTACAGCGGCATGTATCACGTACTGGGCGGTTCCCTTTCGCCGCTGTCCGGGCGCGGGCCGGATCAGCTGCATATCAAGTCGCTGATTGAGCGGCTAAAAGGAAACACGGTCGAAGAAATCATCATGGCTACGAATCCTACCCCCGAAGGCGAAGCGACGGCTGGTTACCTGTCGAAACTCCTCAAGCCGTTGGGAGCGCGCGTTACCCGTATTGGCGTGGGCATCCCTGTAGGCGCGGACCTGGAATACGCCGACGAAGTCACCATGCTAAAAGCCATGGAAGGACGTCGAGACCTGTAAGAAAAAGGGCCGGGCACAGTAGGGCGGGTTTGCGACGCAATAGACGACCCGGTTCACAACTCTTAGTAGTTCCAGGACGCTCTAGGAAACTTAGCCGTTTAGGTATAAAGTCCACGTTGAACGTGGATGTCCCCACACCGGCGACTGGCCAGCCTGGAAACGGCTGACAGGAGGTGCGCTACATGCCGAGCCTGGCGCACTACATGGCACAGTACGATCACGAGCACGAATCCACTTCGAACAAGGTGTTGCACGCGATAGGCATCCCCATGATTTTTGCGGGGATCATTCTTCTTTTGTTCATGAAGTGGATTTGGGGCGCGGGATTTTTCTTTGGGGGGTGGGTGCTTTTGTTTCTCGGACACCGAATGGAGGGCAACCATCCGGCGTTTTTCCAGGGACCGATTTATTTGCTCGTTGGGCCAATCTGGGTCGCTCGAGAAGTTTGGATGTTTCTCTTGGGAACAAACCGCAGGCCGACCTCAGACGGTACCACGCGAAGTACCGCCGCAAAGTAGTTCGGCGGGCTTTTGCAATTGCTTGAAAACACTGAGGGAAGACGGCGGTTTGTATGAACGACGCTGGCGGCAATTTTGCCGATGAGACGATCGAAATGGCTTCGGAGTCGGGAGCCAATCCGAATGCGGAATTGAGAAAGCGCCGCAGCACGCGGATCGTGCAAGCGGTTCCCCTGGTGGTGACTGGTGTGGACGCGCTCGGGCGGCCCTTCGTGGAGCGCACTTCTTCCCTGATCCTCAACTGCCACGGCTGCCGTTATCAATCGAAGCACTACGTCCTGAAAAACATGTGGGTGACGCTGGAGATTCCTCACCCGGAAACCGGACAACCACCGCGAGGAGTGCGCGGACGAGTGGCTTGGATTCAAAGGCCGAGGACGGT
>Ga0079221_10000038_pt1 | contig 28072 bp, 25 predicted proteins | sample GAAS200_FD_75069 | JGI IMG/M metagenome (GOLD analysis project Ga0079221, IMG submission 75069) | Agricultural soil microbial communities from Georgia to study Nitrogen management - GA AS200 | ecosystem: Environmental > Terrestrial > Soil > Agricultural land | place: USA: Georgia | collected... | reverse complement strand
TGTCCGGGGATGGAAGGCGTCCGGTTACGCCCGGCGCGATCAACCCAGGTCGAGGGCCACGTCAGCTCGTCCCCGGTAAATCCCGAAGCATGTACCTGCACAACCACGTCGTTGATCGCCGCCTGCGGCTCGGGCCGCTCCACCAGCTTCACTCCAGCCGTTCCCGCCGCTTGATCCGTTGCCACCATCGCCTTCATTGCTTACTCTCCCCTGTCGAGGGAATGCGAAAGGCTAACGGTTGCTTCGTGCCCTCAGAGTTCCTGTCGAAGGACTCCCTGCCCCAGCTGGTGCTTTGGCTGCCCATGGATGTTTTTTCCTTTCGCGATGAGTGGTTAACTGCAACCTGTTTGCCTGGGCCTTCAATCTTTCGCGTCACGCCTCTCGGGAAGAAAGTCGTCTCGTTGCCAGTCAACGCGCATTCCGAAGAGCCTGATTGATCGCAAGTTAGGTGCCATCAGCCCACCTGTCGGGCTCGAGAGTAGGTCGTTGGTTGGACAGCCCTCCTTAGAATGACGATTGTTGACGCGCGCTGAAATCAGGGCTTCGCTAGATCACTTCCGTGACGAAAGACATCGGCGCCCTTCGCGATGTTGCGGCGAATATGGCTGGAAGCTTAGTCGATCTTTGATCTCAGGAGAGGGTAATACTGAACCCAAACCATATCGGTTTTAGCTACGTTCGCAATATGGCAGTAAGCGCACTGCGGACTTTCTTTGGCGGAGGACTCGTAAGGCTCCGCGTGGTGGCCAAAAGTGAAGAATCCCCAATCGTTCGTTTTAGAGTAACGCTTACTATCCTTAACCATCACGTCCAGACCGCTCAGAGTACTTGGGAAGTAGCCCCGTCCCGAGGCTGAATCAAGAGATCCGTCTGAATGCTTACCGACTTGAGCAAGGGTGAGCTCTTTAACCAAGACGGTTCCCTCCGGAAACTTGCCATTCTCTTGGTAGTAACGAAGGTTTTCCCTTCTGATGTAGACGCTGTGAAATTCGGGAAAGGGAGCCTCTCCGTCGTTAAGCCCGTTGGGCGTAATCGGTCCTCCGATGAAAACCCATGATCGGAAGCCCGACGGCAAAACTAGACTCCCGTCCTTGGTGAATGCGGGCCCAGAGTCACCCGACCGTGGGCTCACCGCCGTCACCGCCATCAACAAAACACCGATCGCAAATCTTGCCAGGTAAGCCATCGCCGACTCGCTTTCTAACTCGGAATTCCCGCGTCGAGTTACTTGGTCTTGTCGCCGTCTCGGAGAATCGGATAGAACTGGACCCAAGTCATGTCTGTCTTGGCGACATAGGCTATATGACAGCCGGCGCACTCGCCAACGGAGGCTTCCTTCGCCCACGAAGAATAAGGAAGTGGGTGATGTCCGAAGTTGAAGAAACCCCATCCGTTCGTCGCAGCAAATCTCTTGCTGTCTTTTACGGTTACATCCATCCCGTTGAATTCGCCGTTGAAATATCCTCTGCCAGAGGGTTCGGTGCGCGAACCGTCGGGGAAAGAGGGATTCAAGACTCGCGTCAATTCCTTGACGAGCACGGTTCCCTCGGGAAAGACCCCGGTCTTGAGGTACACGTCTAGATTCTTCTCTTCGACGTACACGTGGTGGTATTCGGGGAAATTGGCTTTGCCGTTGTTCAGGGCATTGGGTGTTAAGGGCGCGCCGACAAAGACCCAGTGACGATAGCCTTCCGGCAGCTTCAACCTCCCTTCGGCGTCAAATACAGCCGTCGTCTGCGGAGCAGCTGCAACCCGGCGCGAATAATGTGGCAACAAGCTCGCGGCAACTACACCCAATCCTAAAGTCAGTACAGCAATAATTCTTCGCATTGCACAACCTCCTTGGAATCGTTTCGAAGATGGCTTTGAGCGCACAATCTTCCTCACTTTGAAGCGAGAACCGGATAGCCTTTGACGTAGATCCAATCCGTCGACTGCGCGGGAATATGGCATCCTTGGCAATCCTTCTTGTAGTCGGTTGCCACTTGCTTGGTGGGAGCGTCGGCCTTGAATAGCGCCCACCCCCATCCGTCTCCCCAGAGTGGATTGTTCTTGTAGCGCCCCTTTTCGTCCTTGATCATCACGAACCAGACTTTTGTCCCGGAAGCCCAATGCGCGTCACCTGTAGTCATTTGCGCGTGATCCGTGCCGAAGACCTCCTTGACCAAGACTGTTCCGTCCGGGAACTTCCCGGTTTTTCGGTAGGCCTCCGCGGTACCGGGCGACGCGTACGTCATGTGCATCTGGTTTCCCTTGGGGTCGAGAACCGTGTAGGCGCCCAAGGACTGGTAGGTATCGCGAACGTCCGCTGGCTTGCTAATGTTTCCGTTTTTGTCGACGAGAGAAAATCCATGCGGGCCGCTCTTGCTTCGTGACCCGACTTCCGCATAGCCGGCCAACATGCTGAGCGAAAGAGCGATCAGAGATATGCCAAAACGCATAACAATGCCTCCGGGCGGCCCGTTTGAATTTCCAAGGCCAAAATTAGCGACTGCGACCATCAGCATTCCCATGTCGACTGCACTTTTGGCCGTATCGCTCTTCGACTTCGAAGTCATTCATGCAAATGCCGGGCCAAAGACAGATCCCGGGTTTCTATGGTTAATCTTGAATTTTGCGAAACAGTTGGAGTTCCCTACTGTCAACGCTGCGTCAGGCAGCGATCAGCAAGGTCAACATCTTGACAGCTTTACGCCAGTGCAGGACCGGGAGATGCGGCAAGCAAGATAGAAAACGGACCGGATCTTATGGAAACTGACTTGCTAATGAAACAGACGCTCGAATATGGTGGCCTCGGGAAGGGCAAGCATCGTGAAGAGTTCCGCTGAGCCATTAAGCAGACGACCAGTAGAGTTGCTGTTCGCCATCTACCTACACGTGACGGGGCTTCTAATCCTGGGGGTGTTTTCCAAAAGCATCGTTTCCAAAGCGCTTCGTGGCTTGATGGATCCGGGCGTCGAGAAGAAAACAAAGGAGGCTGTCCGGTTGGCCCGCTGATTTCGTCACCACACTGACGCCGTAAGCAGCTGGAGCGCAGCGTCTCCGACCTGAACGACACCGCCGCCGGATTGGCGCCAGCCTGAAATGCATGTGCGGCGGCCGCCCACCGCTCAGCAGCCAAGTGTCATCAAGTTATCGGTTCGTATTACGTATCGTGCGGCACAGCCAAACACGAAAATTACGGCCTAAGGTGCTAAGGAGCTCATCACTGACGATTGGGCCCGATCCGCAGGCGAGTCTCGCTTAGTCGATCGACGCTGAATGGATATTCTCTGCAACTGGCTAGTACAAAAGCTCCGCCACTCGCGGAGAATACCGAGAAGTCCAGAGGGGCCTTAATCCCCAGTGCTCCTGCCATCGTAATCGCAAACAATAAGAGCAACACACCAGTTAACAAAGCCGCGGTCCGCGTCTGCCATCCCAACAGCATCAGCACGCCTAGAATAGTTTCGGCGCAGGTCGCGACAATAGCTAGCGCCGTAATCGTCCCTTTCGGTAAGAACCAATTGAGCTGTCCGGTATAGGCCACGAATCTAGCGAAAGTTCCCCATGCCACATGATGCTCGCCAAACGGTCCCAGACTCCAAAGCGATCCGCAACGGCAGACAAGAAAGACAAACCAAGTGCAAAACGCAGGAATACGGAACTGAAGGCCAGCAGTATCGTGGGGCCACCGTCTTCTTTGGTCGATCGAAACTCATGCATAACAGTTACGGCCCCCGGCTGCCGCAGCGTCTTTACGTTGTGACTCCGGAACAGGCGACACGACAGAAACCAGAATTCCGCCGGGCTTCAGAGTTCGCGAAGGGATCGGTGCTGCGTACACCCGGCGACGCGCGCCTCTTCCAAATTTCGTAGGCACCGGACAGCCTTCGCCACGGAACAAGCCTCCGGCTCTCTCACTTCACCTCAGCGATGGACGGGTTGCTGGGCACGTCCCACCCGCCGCCAAGGGCGCGGAAGGTGCGCACCGCAGCGCGAGCAGCACCCGCTCGGGTGCTCTCCACGTCATCTTGCGCAACAAGGAGCTGACGATCCGCGTCCAGAACGTCGGTCAGCGGGATTGCGCCCGCCTTGTAAGCGCGTTCCGAAAGATCGCGAGCCCGGGTAAGAGAGGCAACTTCGCCTTGCAAGTCCCGCAGGCGCACTTGCGTTTGCGCAAGTTCCATCAATGCGTTCTCGATATCCTCCGTAGCCCTCAAGGCCGCCTGTCGATACTCTGCAAGCGCTTCGGCATAGGCGCCGCGCGACTGGGCGACCTCGGCGGCGACCTTTCCGAAATCGAAAAGCCGCCACCGCAATGCTCCCGCCCCGTTGGGCTGGAACGCCTTGCCGTTGAAAAGCGTGCCACCGTTGATGCTGTCGAAACCAAGAGCGCCAGAGAGCGAAATCTTCGGGTAATAATCCGAAATCGCAACGCCAATTCGCTCGTTCGACGCGGCCAGCCGGCGCTCGGCCGCGATGATGTCGGGCCGGCGGCGCAGGACGTCGAGAGGCCGATCGGCACCGCCAATCGCCGGAATTCCTGGAATCGTGCCCGGCTTGGAGATCTCTTCTGCGTACGTTCCGGGCTGAGCACCCATGAGGACATCGAGACGGTTCAGCTGCGCTTCGAGGGCTACATGTAAGGAGGGCACCGTTGACTTGGCCTGTTTGAGAAGGGCCTCCGCTTGGGCAACCTCTCGATCGTCTGCCACGCCCACGCGTCGACGGACCTCGACCAACTCCAGGAGATGTGTATCCGTGTCGATGAGTTCTTGCGCCACCGCAATCCGTGCCTGAAACTCCCTTACCTGGAGATATGCGTCCGCTGCTTCGGCGGCTACGGTGATTCGAGTCCCGACGTGTTCGGCTTGCGCGGCTTGCAGTTCGTCAGCAGCCGCGGCTGCACCGCGCCGCAGCCCTCCGGAAAGATCGATTTCCCAGCTCGCCGCAGCTCCAACCGTATACTCTCGCTGATCGCGTCTGAAGCCTGGAAAACCTTTCGCCGCAGAACCAAATCGATTCTCAACGCTCTGGTGCTCGGCTGTGACCGTCGCCGCCAAATCGGCTGTCGGCAGAAGTTGCGCGCCCGCCGCTTTTGCGGCCGCCCGGGCTTGGCCGACACGCGCAAACGCAGCGGCGAGATCGAGATTTTGCTCTAAGGCGCGCTGCACTACCGTCACGAGCATCGGATCGTCGAAACCCGTCCACCAAGTGTCGAGAGGCGGTGCCGAAGATCGCGGCTTCGTCGCGCTGGCCGCGGCAAGGTTATGAAATGGAGCGAGATTGGTGGCGGGCTTCGCATAGTGTGGACCCACCGCACAGCCGCCTGCAAATAGGCTGAGCACGAGAATGATCCCTGTTACTTTCAGCGCGGCCTGACTCAATCCCTTACGGTTACGGCCGAAAGTACGGATGAAGATGTAGAATGCAGGGGTAAAAATAAGGCCGAACCCGGTCACCCCCAGCATCCCGAACAGGACGGCGGTACCCAGTGACCGCCGCATTTCACCACCCGCACCGGTAGCGACCGCGAGCGGCGCGACTCCCAGGATGAACGCGAAGGAGGTCATCAAGATAGGGCGGAGGCGTGTGCGTGCCGCATGCACAGCGGCCTCCCCGGCAGTTGCACCTTCTTCTTCCTTCTGTCGCGCGAATTCGACAATCAGGATCGCGTTTTTCGCGGCCAGGCCTACAAGTACGACGAACCCGATTTGCGCCAGGATGTCGATCGGCAAACCTCGCGCGAGCAGGCCGCTTACCGATGCGAGCAGGCACATCGGCACGATGAGAACGATTGCTATCGGCAGCTTCCAGCTTTCGTAGTGCGCCACGAGCACGAGGAAGACGAAGAGAGCGGCTGCGCCAAACACAGCGAGCGTGGGCGTTCCACGTTGCTGCTCCTGGAAGGAGAGATCCGTCCACTCGAACCCGATTCCTTGCGGGAGAACCTGGTGGGCGAGCTCTTCCATGCGGAGCAGTGCGGTACCCGAGGCGACACCCGGAGCCGCTACCCCTTGCACCTCCGCGGCTGGAAAAAGATCGTAGCGCGGTACCCGATACGGGATCGTATTGCCCTTCAGCTGTGCCACCGTTCCGATCGGTACCATTTCACCGGAAGCGTTGCGCACTTTCAATCGCATGATGTCCGGTTGGCTGCGTCTGTATTGACCATCGGCTTGGACGATCACTTCGTAAGTCCTCCCCAGTAAGTTGAAATCGTTCACGTATTGGGAGCCAAGATAGACTTGCAACGTGGAAAATACGTCGGTCGGCGTGACTCCAACCTTCTGGACTTTCACGCGATCGATGTCCGCGTAAACTGAGGGCGATCCGGTGTTAAATAACGTGAACGCCCCAGCGAAATGCGGATCCTTGTTCGCGGCAGTGACGAGGTCATTCGCCGCCCGCACAAGAGCCGCCGAACCAAGCCCGCCGCGGTCCTCCAGCATCATCTTGAAACCACCGGCACTCCCGAGGCCTTGTACAGGTGGAGGGGGGATGGTCAGCACGCGCGCATCCTTGATCACGGACAGGCGCGCGCGGAGGTCCGCCAATACCGTGTTCGCCGTGACCCCACGAATTTCGTGGTTGTAAAGAGAGGGCAGACCGCAAAAAATCGTTCCGGAATTAGACGCTACTGTCGATGTTGTCGCATCGAGGCCCGCGAAGGGAGCAACGTGTTCAACACCCCGCGTATTCAGGATGATATCGGCCGCCTGCTTCACAACCTCCTCAGTCCTCGCAAGCGTCGCTCCAGGAGGGAGCTGAACGATATTGATCAGGTATCCCTGATCCTGTTCCGGAATGAAACCCGTTTGTGCTCTTGAGAACTCCAGCCCGGCGACGCCGATCAGCGCGACATAAACGGCGAGGACAACGGCGACTCCTGACACGAGACGGCGTGTGAGATTTCCATATCCGTCTGACAACTTTTCGAAGCCGCGGTTAAACCAGCCAAAACCCAGGTCAAAAAAATGACTGACCCAGCCACGCGACGAACCGCTTCGCGGATGGTGGTTTTTGAAGAGCACCGCGCAAAGAGCCGGGCTCAACGTCAGAGAGACAAAGCATGAGATGACGGTCGATGCTGCGATCGTGACAGCAAACTGCCGAAAGAAAAGTCCGGATATTCCCGAGATAAAGGCGGAAGGGATGAAAACGGCGCATAACGTGAGTGCGATCGAGATCAACGCTCCGCCGACTTCGTCCATTGTCTTGTGAGCGGCATCCGACGCCGACATACCCTCGCGCATGTTGCGCTCGACGTTTTCAACAACAACGATCGCGTCGTCAACGACGATGCCAACTGCGAGAACCAGGCCGAAAAGCGACAAGTTGTTCAAGGATATCCCGACCGGATACAAAATCGCGAACGTCCCGACGAGGGAGACGGGAATTGCAACGACCGGGATAATCGAGGCTCTCCAATCTTGAAGAAACAGGAACACCACGCCCAGCACGAGAAGAATGGCAAGAAAGATGGTGATGACCACTTCGCGGACCGATTTGGCGATGAAGGTCGTCGGATCGTAAATGATTTTGTAATCGACGCCTTGCGGGAACTCTTTCTTAAGATCCTTCATTGCCGCGAGGACCTCATGGTCAACTGCAAGGGAGTTTGCGCCCGGTTGCGCGTAGATCAGGAGGGACGTAGAGTCACTGCGATCCATGTACGCAGTCGAACCATAATCCGCGGCACCAACCTCGACTCGACCGATGTCGCGCACCCGGGTCACCCTTCCTTGCTTGTCCGATTTGACGACGATGTCACCGAATTGCTCGGGTGTAGAAAGCCTGCCGAGGGTCTCAACGTTGATCTGGTAGGCCTCGTGCCCTGGAACGGGCGGCTGATTCAGGATCCCAGCCGAGACCTGGAGGTTCTGGGCGCGAAGCGCCGCGAGCACCTCGCTACCGTTGAGATTGTTCGCCGCAACCTTGTCGGGTTCGAGCCATATGCGCATGGCATACTCGCGGCCGCCCAAGAACTGTACGTCTCCAACACCTTGGAGGCGCGCGAGAATGTCCTTTATGTGCAAGGTTGTGTAGTTTGAGAGATACAGGTCGTCGCGTGATTTATCCGGTGAGTACAGGTGAGTGGCCAGAAGTATGTTGGGCGTCGCCTTCCTGACTTGCACACCGAGCCGCTGCACGTCCTCCGGCAACCTCGGCAAGGCGTCCTCGACGCGGTTCTGCGTCAGCATCTGGGCCACATTCAAGTCCGTGCCGATGCGGAAGGTGACAGTGATGGTAAGCTTGCCGTCGCCGGTCGACTGGCTGCCCATGTAGAGCATATTCTCGACGCCATTAATTTGCTGTTCGAGCGGCGTGGCCACGGTGCGCGCCACGGTGTCCGCAGAGGCACCTGGATACACCGTGGTGATCTCCACTGTGGGTGGAACTATTTCCGGATACTGCGCGACCGGCAGGATCGCGAGGGCACCGAGCCCAAGCAGCGTCACGAAAGCGCTCAGTACGGTCGCGAAACGAGGGTGTTCGATAAAGAAATGTGCCAGACGCATGCTCTTGGCTCGCCTCTAGTCCCGACTACGGGCATAACGTATCGTGCCGTCCCGTGTCGCGACTTTGCTTCCGGACGGGGCGCGCAGTAGCCCATCCAGGATCACCCGGTCGTTCGGTGAGAGCCCCGACCGGATCACCCTCAAACCGCCGCGTATGTCCCCTACTTCGACTTGCTTTGGCGCTACCGTGCCGTCCGTCGAGACCGTCATAACCATGTGTTGCGATTGGTCCGGCAGCACTGCGCTGTCCGGGACAAGGAGCGTTGGCGAGGGAAGCGCGACGACCACTCGAACACGAGCGAACTGGCCTGGCGTCAAGACAAGATCTGCATTCGGAATGGTGGCTCTGGCGCGAATCGTGCCGCTCGACCGGTCAAGCACATTATCCAAGAAATCTAATACGCCGTTCCGCGCGTACTGTTTGTCATCGCCGAGCGCCACTTCAACTTTTTGGACATGCGCCCCTTTGAGGTGTTTGCCATACTTGGAGTAAGTCAGGAAATCGGACTCACTCATATCAAACTCGAGGTAAATCGGATCAAGCGACACAAGCGTCGCAAGCAGCGTCGTTGGACTCGTCGCTGTGCGACTGCCTGCGATCAGATTGCCCACGGAAACGAGATGCGTGCCCATGCGCCCAGTGAACGGCGCCGTAATCCGGCAATGGTCGAGGTCGAACTGCGCATCCCGGATCCGGGCCTTCGCGTCTTCGACCGCAGCACGCGCGGATCGCTGATCGGATGTGCGCTGGTCGACGTTTTCCACGCTTCCAGCGTTGCTCTGCTCTAGGTCCTTGGCTCGGTCGAGTTGTCGGTCAGCCAGTTCCAGATGAGCCGACGCGACGTCAAGTCGGGCGGTCGCCTCCGCGAGTGTGATCTCATAGGGCCGAGGATCGACAGTGAAAAGCAGATCACCTTTCCGCACGATGTCGCCGTCCTTGAAAAACATCCCGGTGAGCGTGCCGCCTACTTGCGCGCGCAGCTCCACTTGCGAGACAGCCGAGAATTGCCCCAGGAAGCCCAACTGTGTATCAAGGTTCTCTACCAACGGTTTGCTCACCACCACTTCCGGGAGTGCCGCGGGACGGCTATTGGCAGGACCTCGACTCGTGCCACGGGAATATCCGCGCCATCCACCGACAAGCGCGATCAACACTAGCCCACCGACTACCCACAGCCTCGTTGCTGCTCTCCCTCTGGTCTTCCGTCCAGCGCGCCCGCCCTGGTCGGACCTCAGTTCTGTTTCCGTTGCCATCTCCTTGGTTCTCCCGATTTATCGTTCCTGCTATCTGCACAATTCAAATCAGAGAAACCCGATGCGTCTTTGCCCGGATCTGAGCAACCAGATTGGCCAGCGGGCTGCACTCGCGCATCCGTGCCTCATGAAAGGAAGACCACATCTCCGCGTGTCCGACTCCGCAAAGCCTGACCCTATTTCGCCTTGGCGGCCTCTCCGCTGTTGTCCTTTCAACCGCCGCGTCGATCTATCGACCGCTCTTGTTTCGCACAGAGGATCAACGCGCGAGCCACAGCGCGTACCGAATCGCCTGAAACATCGTCAAGTGGTAGTGGACTCGGAGGACGCGGTACCAGCCCAACATCGATGGTCGATTCACGGTTGCCTTCCTTTGGCAATGGATTGCCCTCTTGAATCATGGCTTCAATCAAAACAAGAATGGATTTCGGCAAAGCGAAATTCTCTACCCCGGCCCATTTACACCGCTAAGGAAACCTCCAAGATGCCCAGTAAACCCAAGCAGCACCACTCCAAGAACCTCCAGTGCTATGCGGTAACCTGGGAGGGCCGCCCCTGGCTTCCCCTGCACCCTTTGGTGAATCAGCCACACCACCGCTATCAGCAGACTGGAGATGCAGCCGAAAACCAGATGCAGTAGCAGGATGCCCTTCAGCCGTTGCCCCTCAAGTTGCCATTGCCAAGCTAGGAGACCGGTGATCATGACGGGCACAGTCGTGACGGTGGCAAAGAGGAAATTCCAATAGGCGGCCGCAGCCAGCTTGCTCTGGTCAGTAGAATGGGCGAGAAAATCAAACGCCACTCCGGCAATGAATAGCGCAATGGGAAAATGGATTAGCACCACATGCTGCGCGTGTCTGGCCAACAATGCCGCTTTGAAGTCAAACGGATTTGTCATGACGTGGCGCTCACTGCACGATGATTTTCCCGATCATGTTCGGATGAATCGAGCAAAAGTACGGATAAGTGCCCGCTTTCGTGAACGTGAAGGAGAACTTTTCGTTGGTATCCAGCACATTGGACTTAAACACCTTTGGCTCATCCGTGCTGACGACTGTGTGGGGAATGTCGTCGCGGTTGGTCCAGGTTACGGTACTTCCCACGGAAACGGTCAACACTGCCGGGCCGAAGCTGAAATTATCGATTTTGATCCCGGGGGCTTCCGCTTTCGGCGGTGTGGCCGCGAAGCCGCTCCGCACTGAGCCCGGAGCTGCCGCTCCAAACGTCGTTGCGGCAACTAGAACTGCTGCAAATACACTTCTCCTCATGCTTTTCTTCCTTTCTATTCATTCGACCGGAAGCGATTCCATCTCTCCGGCCTTGCATTCGGACCGATGGCAGCGTCCGCCGCCCGAAAGGGCGGACGAACCGAACGCCCTCGAAGAATCGCCGTCTTCAGGGCCCGGCGGGAGCGGAACAGTCGTGCTTTCATTGTCGATACCGGCACACCTAATCTTTGCGCTGCGTCCTTGGTCGGAAGGCCTTCAAGGTCGCAGAGCTCTATGGCTGTGCGAAGAAGGCCCGGCAGCCTCAACAGCGCCTCTGAAAGAATCCTTCGCTGTTCAACCCGGGCGCATTGTTCTTCGGGATCGGGACCATCGCACAGAGGGTCGATTCCTTGTGCAACCAGTTCGCTGTCTGTAAACACCGGCTCGAGCGGAAACTCGTGTCGGCACTTTCGCTTGCGTAGTCGCATCAGAGACGAGTTGATGGCGATCCGGTGGAGCCAGGTTGAGAACCTTGCGTGTCCGCGAAATTGATTCAAGTTCCGAAAGGCGCACAGCAGGCTGTCTTGTACTGTATCTTCGGCATCATGAGGATTCGAGAGAATGCGAAAGGCTACCTGATAGAGGTGTGAGCTGCTCGAAGCAAACAGATCATCGAGAGCCTGTCGGTTTCGATCGCACGGACGTCGCGAAAGATGATTCGGGTCCCCCGTGCCCGTAGAGGTTTCGTCGAAAAAGCTTCCGTCCCGGCTGGTACTTTGGCTGTTCATGGGCATTTTCCCCTTTCGCGATGAGTGATTAACGGCAACCTTTTTGCCGGACCAGCCCTCATAGCGTTCGCGTCACACCTCTTTGAGAGAAGCACTCTCACTGCCAATCGACCTGTATCCGCAAGAACCTGATTGAGCACAACTTGGTGCCATGACCCGAGATGCTAGACTCGGGAGCATGTCGCCGGTTGGACAGCCGTCGTTGGCGTGACAACTGCTGACACACGCTAAAGTCAGAGGCTTCAACAGAGGATCGGTATCGGTCCCCGAAACTACTTCTTTGCCGAAAGACTGCGGCGCCAGATTGGCGCCGCACGCAACTTCGAATCGAGGCTCAAACCTGCAATTCGGAGAGAACAAAGGCTTCAACCGGTCTCATGAATTTGCAAACCGCATTTCAGGCGTCTTGCAGGCATCGAGACGAGCCCCAACCCTCGTGCCTTGCGCAACCTTGAATAACATCGGCACGTGTGGAACGAATTCCTGAGGGAAACAGCGAGCCTCTGGAACGACATCAACAAGGCGCTCGGTGAAATTCCTGGTGGCATTGCATGTCAACGAAGTGGGGCTCGTGATTCTCGTGATTTTCTCGCGAAAGGCTCTCACCCGCAGTGAGCACCTTGCTCGCGCCGCTATTTCATGGACGCGTCCCGCCAAGCGTTATGCATTAAGGATGGCTTGCTACTTCCACGGAACTGCTTTGGCCGCGACGTGCTCAAAACAAGACAACATCGGCCTCAGCGAAAAACGCACAAACTAACGTAGTTTCCGGAGACCGCAATAACGGTCAAGACCCAGTTGAAAAAGCACTCTCGTCCGGCCGAAGGTGTCGCTTTCGACTTGCTGGCTGGGCTGCGGTCAAAACTCTTGAAGAGAGACAGAAAATCCAAGCCGGTCAAAGGAAAATGCCGAAGGCTTAAGTCTGCTTTGCTCCACTGGTAGGGCGCGTCTGGCATCTGGAACCTTGCGGGAAAAATGGTAGGCTATCGGAGACGGAGGATTGTTGCCGCCAAGCTGGGCGGGATCAAGGCTATTCGACGTTCCCCAAACGAATTTGTGTGCAAGCCTTTCGCGGCGTTAGTGGCCGCTGATCCCAGAAGCGTTACTCGGTATCTGGTCCGGTGTTCGCGGAAGTCTGAGGTGATCCCTGGCACGCTGAGTATTCAGCGCTCGAATGGGAGGCGATCCCATGCAGAACGACAAGAGGATTAGTGCATCATCGTCAAGAGTAAACGCACCGGCTTTGGTTGCGGCTTCTTCTGGCGAACCTGCGCATATGCGCTTTGCAGAATTTAATGAAGGACTTCAGGCGATGGCCAAATGCGACCGAGAGCACCAGCAAGTCGAACAACGATGGCGAGGCGCATTCGAAAGCTCGGCGATCGGCATAATGATGGCTGATTTTACAGGCCGCATCTTTGCGGCGAACAAAGCCTATCGAATGATGCTGGGTTACACCGAGTCAGAACTTTATAAACTGACGTTTCTGGACATTACGCGCCAGGATGACCGTGCTGCCAACCTAAGATTTCTCATCGAACTCCGGGACGGAAAGCGGCAACACTACGAAATGGAAAAGCGCTACCGTCGCAAAGACGGTAGTCTAATCTGGGTGCGTACTAACGTCACACTGGTCCGAGGAATGGGCAATATAGCGCCTTTTTGGTTTAACGTCGTCGAAGACATCACAGGTCGCAAACGTTTGGAGCGCCAACTTAGGTCGCAGGTCACTCAATTGCGCGAGACCGAAACGCGCCTACACGCGTTTTTCGAGAACAGCCCTAACATCATTTTCTTGAAAGATCGGCAGGGCCGATATCTGTACGTAAATAATCAGTTCAAGAGAGCACTCTGCGTTACCGAGGAACAGATCAAAGGCAAGAGGGACGATGAAGTATTTTCAGCGGGACAGGCCGTCGCTTTTCAAGCGAATGATCGCCTGGTCCTTGAGGCAGGCGTTGCGATGGAATTCGAGGAGACCGCTCTTCAGGAAAACGGGCAACACACCAGCATCGTCCACAAGTTTCCCTTGTTCGACGCCTGCGGACAGATCTACGCGATTGGCGGTATCGTTACTGATATCACAGAGCGCAAGAGGGAAGAATCTGAACGCCGGTTGAGCGACGAGAGGTATCGTGTTCTGGTGGAGACGGCTAACGACGCCATACTCAGCATAGACGAAACCGGCTCCATCCAGTTTGCCAATCCGGCTACCACGCGGATCTTTGGTTACGACTCAATCGAGCTAATCGGGAAGCCTGTGACTGCGCTGATGCCGCAATTCATGCTCAAGATACACGAGAGCGCATCCGGACGCCGCTTAGCGAGCGGTGAGCCCCTCAGGAGTTGGCGAGGTATTGAGGCGATCGGCTTGAATAAGAATGGGCAGGAGTTTCCAGTGGAAATCTCATTGGGCGAAATGAATCAATGCGGGCACCGGTCATTTACGGGGTTTATCCGAGATATCGGCGAGAGAAAACGGGCCGAGGAGATGCGATCGAGTGCAGCTGAGTTCCTGACTAAGCCGCTGCGCGACCAGGATATGCTGGAGGCAATCCGCATCGTACTACAATTAGATTACAGCAGGCGCGAAAGCGAGAAGCGGGCAGCGCAGCTACGACGGCGTTTCGGCACACTGACTTCCCGAGAACGCGAAGTGATCTCCATGGTTGTTTCCGGCATGCTAAATAAACAGATTTCTGGCCAACTCGGCATGTCAGAAAACACGGTAAAAGTCCATCGAAGTCGGGCGATGGAAAAGATGCAAGCGAAGTCCCTTCCGGACATCGTCAGAATGATGGAGCACCTCAAGGCTTCCCTGTAAACGAAAGCATTACTCCGCGTCAAACCTTCGGTGAATAGATTTTCTTTCCCGGGGGAAATACCCTGAATGGCCTGTAGGGTTAATACCAGCTGCTACCCGTGTAACGTTGCAAGCCTGAGATGCCGACATTGATCCCCGCCTTGATGGAGGCAAAAGATGACCCAATCCCCCAGTTCAGAAAGTAGCGCTCCACTCGATTGTGCGATTCCAGAAGCGTCTTTGGAATCTATCCTCTGCACGGAGGAGTTGCAGCGACGGCCGTCACGTCCGCCCGACTATGAAAAGGAGAACCGCGCGCTTGTGAAGCTGGCGAGCGCGTTAGCCGACTCGCCGAGTACGATCTTTCATACACTCGCTCAGACGATCCAGGATATTACGGAGTGTGACTCCGCTGGCCTGAGCCTGCTGACAAAAGATGGCAGGACTCCGCATATTGACGGCCAAAGATTCTATTGGCCAGCCATTTGCGGAAAGTGGAATCCCCACGTAGGAGGCGGGACCCCACGCAATTTCGGCCCGTGCGGAGACGTACTCGATCAAAATCGAACCTTGTTATTTACCCATTTCGAGCGGCGTTATCCCTACTTGATGCCCGTCAGTCCAGCTGCCGAAGAGTGCCTGCTGGTCCCGTTTTACGTCAACGGAAAGGCGGTAGGAACGATATGGGGAATCATGCACAGCGATAGCCGCAGGTTCGACGCAGAAGATGACCGGGTTATGGCATCTCTCGGAAAATTTGCATCTTCCGCGTACCAGGCATGGATGCACATAGAGAAGCTCAAAGTTGAGGTGACCGAGCGCGAAAAGGCAGAGGCAGAAGTCCGTGAACTGGCAAAGGGGTTGGGTGCCAAGGTCCGGCGCCTAGTCGACGCCAATATTATGGGGATCTTGATCTGGAATCTTGAAGGTAAAATTGTCGAGGCCAATGAAGCGTTTCTCAATATGGTGCAATACGACCGTGAAGATCTTGTCTCCAGTCGCATGCGGTGGACGGACCTCACGCCCGCGGAATGGCGCGACCGCGACGCACGCGCACTAGCGGAGCTCACGAAGGTCGGCACTGTCCAACCCTATGAAAAGGAGTTTTTCCGGAAAAATGGCAGCCGCGTTCCCGTGCTGGCCGGCGGCGCATTGTTCGAGGAGAGTGGACACGAGGGCGTCGCTTTCGTGCTCGATTTGAGCGAACGAAAAAGGGCCGCGGAAGCCTCGCGGCGCAACGAAGCCTATTTGGCTGAAGCGCAAAGACTCAGCCACACTGGGAGTTGGTACTGGAACGTCAGCACCGGAGAAGTTGTCTGGTCCCAAGAGTTCTTTGCCATTTTTGATTTGGATCCAGAAAAAACCAAAGCTTCGTACCCGTTGTATCTCGAGTGCATCCATCCGGAGGATCGCTCCAGGGTTGAGGAGACTCGGCGGGCAGCTTTTAGAGACAAGAGGGATTTTGAAGCTGAGTACCGGCTCCTTCTCGATGGAGGCTTGACCAAGTACTTGCACGGCATAGGTCACTTCGAGGAAAGTCGCTCCGGCGATGTTGAATACATCGGGGCAGTAATCGACATTACTGAACGGAAGAAAGAAGAATCGGCACGGCGTTACAGCGAAGAGAGATACCGCGTTATAGTCGAAACGGCCAGTGATGCCGTAGTCTGCGTGGACGACAGTGGCGCAATCCTCCTTGCAAATCCAGCCACCACCAGAGTTTTTGGGTACAAACCTGCAGAGTTAATTGGAATGCCCTTGACCGCACTGATGCCAGAATTCCTGCGCAAGCTGCACGAGGCTGGATTCAGGCGCTACTTGGAAACAGGCCAGCGGCATGCCAATTGGCAAGGCCACGAGTTCACTGGCCTGCGCAAAAATGGACAGGAATTTCCGGTAGAAATTTCATTCGGAGAGGTAACATCTGACGGTCATCGGATATTTACGGGTCTTGTCCGCGATATCAGCGAAAGAAAGCAAGCCGAGAAACTGCGAGCCTCATTGCAAGCAACGCAAGTGGAGCTTGCACGGGTCTCCGGGGTGACAACAATGGGCGAATTGGCGGCATCCATCGCCCACGAGATCAATCAGCCCTTAACCGCCATTTCGAATAATGCCAGTGCCTGCCTGAGATTGCTCTCCAACGGTAGTCTCGATCCTGAGGTTCTTCGGCAGGCCCTCAAAGAGATTCTTTCGGACGGCAGTCGCGCAAGCGCCGTGCTCGCTCGCATACGCGCCTTCATAAAGAAGGCGCCTGCAGTTAAGCAGGTAGTAGATATAAATAATATAATTCAGGAGGTACTGGCTCTGGTCGGCCCAGAGCTTCGGAAGAATCGAGTTTCGATCGATTGCCAATTGGCCAAGACTTTGCCGCTCGTGACGGCCCATCGCATTGAGTTGCAGCAGGTCTTGCTGAACTTAGTCGTGAATGGCATCGAAGCCATGGCTGGGATTACAGACCGACCCTGCCTAGTGGGGGTAAAGTCCCGAATCGACGAACCCGGCAACGTGCTGGTCTCCGTTAGCGACTCGGGCGTTGGCCTGTGTTCGGAAAGTGATCGCATTTTCACACCGTTCTTTACAACAAAAGCGAACGGTATGGGCATGGGTCTCTCCATCAGCCGCTCTCTTATTGAGAGCCAGGGTGGGCGGTTATGGGCACAATCCAACTCTCCCCATGGAGCCGTGTTCTCCTTCACGCTGCCGATTGTTGCCGAGAGTCTCCCATGAGTAAGGGCCCCGTCGTTTTTGTGGTGGATGATGATCCATCCATACGTTCCTCTCTCAAATTCCTCATGAGCAGTGTTGGCCTGCAGGTTGAGGGCTTCGACTCGGCTGATGCCCTTTTGAAACAAGAACTGCCAGACGCGCCCAGTTGCCTGGTACTGGATGTCAGACTACGCGGATTAAGTGGCCTCGATATTCAGCGCCGGCTTGTTGCGAGAAACTGCCATATACCGATAATCTTCATCACCGGTCACGGCGATATTCCCATGAGTGTTCGAGCGATGAAGGCTGGCGCTGTTGAATTTCTCACCAAACCATTCCGCGACCAAGATCTACTGGACGCTGTTCGCATCGCCTTGGAGAAAGACCGCGAAAGGCGTGAACGGCAGAAAGAAGTAAGTGACCTCAAAGAGCGCTACAACTCGCTGACGCCTCGCGAGCAAGAGGTGATCTCCATGGTCGTTTCCGGCATGCTCAACAAGCAGATTGCTGATCAACTCGCAACTGCGGAAAACACCGTAAAGGTTCATCGGGGCCGGGCAATGGACAAAATGCGCGCGCAATCCGTGGCTGAACTCGTAAAGATGATCAACAAGCTTGAGTCTTCTGTGGAGCCGTGAAGGCTATAAACTGATATTGCATCGAACCGGCGACGAACGCTTAGAGAAGAACGACAGCCCCTTCCGCAGACCTCGTAAACGAAAGCGTTACCCACGTCGTCCTTTCTGGGACGCAAAATCCACCAACGCTCAATAGATTTCTTGCGCATTTGTAGATAGCTTGGCCACTAGAGGACTCACAGTGGCAAAGTTCTTAATCTCGGTCATCGACGACGATGAGTCGATTCGCAGGACCACTCCACGGCTTATCGAGTCATTTGGTTTTCGAGCGGCAGTTTTCGACTCTGCCGAGAGTTTTCTTGGCTCAGGCCATCTGAGCGACACTTCGTGTCTCATCGTTGACGTGCACATGCCAGGCATGAATGGACTGCAGCTGCAAGGCCAGCTGGCCGCGGCGGGCTTCAGCATTCCCATCATCTTCATCACCGCCCGCGACGACAAAGAATGCCGTCGGCGAGCCATGCAAGCCGGCGCCATTGCATTCCTTGGAAAGCCTTTCGGCGATGAACAGTTGCTGCAAGGTATCCGCTTAGCTTTACGTGAGTTTAGTGACGAGCCCGGAGCAGCAGGGAACTTCATCTCGATCATTGACGACGACGAGTCCATACGCAGGACCACTTCACGGCTCGTCGAGTCGTGTGGTTTTCGAGCGGCAGCTTTTGAATCTGCCGAAAGGTTTCTTAGCTCTAACCATTTGAACGATACATCGTGTCTTATCATCGATGTACGAATGCCCGGCATGAATGGATTACAGCTTCAAAGCCAACTGGCTGCCGCGGACTGCCGCATTCCTATCATTTTTATCACCGCCTACGAGGACGGAGAATCTCATCGGCGAGCCATGCAAGCCGGCGCTGTGGCATTTCTGGCAAAACCTTTTACGGACGAGCAGTTGCTCGAATTGATTCGTTCAGCTCTACGTCGAAAGAAAGGCAACAGGGGGAACTTGTCATCGACTGATAGCAGTGAATGCATCGATGACCCTGTCTGAACGACGCTCAGTCCGCATTTTTGGGGAACTTCGCAAGGAGGGCACCGTGGAGAACGTCGACACAGCCTCGCCAGTCGGTCAGGATTGCGCAGAGAACAAATTTGAAGAAATCATAGGCAAGAGCTCCGCGCTCACACTGGCACTCGCAGAGGTAGAGCGAGTCGCGCCCACTGATTCCACCGTCCTAATTCTTGGAGAGACGGGTACAGGAAAAGAATTGATTGCCCGAGCGGTCCACAACCTCAGCCCGCGCTGCGGACGCCCGTTCGTAAAGCTGAGTTGCGCAGCCATCCCCTTCGACCTGCTGGAGAGCGAACTCTTTGGACACGAGAAGGGTGCGTTTACTGGAGCCATTTCGCAGAAAATCGGCCGTTTCGAAATGGCCGACACCGGCACACTGTTTCTGGATGAAATCGGGGATCTTCCGCTCGCGTTACAGCCGAAGTTGCTGCGCGTTTTGCAGGAGCAGGAGTTCGAGCGTCTGGGAAGTGGACGAACACATCGCATCAACGTCCGTTTGGTCGCGGCCACCCACCGAGATCTACTGAAGATGGTGACAAGGAATGAGTTCCGCGGTGATCTCTATTATCGTCTCAACGTATTCCCGGTCGTGCTACCCCCGCTCCGAGAGCGCCAGGGAGATATCCCACAGCTAGTCGCGCATTTTGTCTATGTTTACGCACGCGGTATGGGCAAACGGATTCTCCATATTCCGACGGACACTCTGGAAGCGTTCACGTCATATTCTTGGCCGGGGAATGTGCGTGAACTTCAGAACTTAGTCGAGCGAGCCGTAATCCGATCCGAAAACGGCGTATTACCAAATCCTTTCCCGACGGCATTTTCAAATCCCATGCCCGCATCAAACAAAGATCGCGCGACTTTTATGCTGGGCCCGTTTGTAGAGTCTCAACGAGCGCTGATCTTGGAGACATTGAAGATTGCAAACTGGGTGATTGGCGGACCATTCGGCGCCGCCGCTCGTCTGGGGTTGAAACGGACTACCTTGATTGCCAAAATGAAGAGATTCGGGATTTTGCGGCCGGCACCCTCAGACGACTGCGACGAGCTAACCGACAGCTCGCAAGGAGAGCCTTCAGCGAGCTGCGGTTGAGTGGCATTCAGCGAAGTTGCCGTCTGTCGCATCGCGGAAATACATAATCCGTCAGTATCATGGGCTTCCGCGCAGAATCCATTCGGCAGTCAAGAATTAGGAGGTGGGGTTATGACAACTGAGACGCGGCCTTCGGCGTCACACTTTACGAAATGTAGCCTGCCCTTCGCCGCTTCGGATCCGTTGGAGTTGATGCATTGCCATACGCTTAGGTTGAATACATCGGTAGAGTAATGGATATTACAGAACGCAAGCGGACCGAAAGAGCGCGCGAGCTTAATCTACGAGTAATCGTCGATAGTATTTCGGCTCCCGTCGCACTTATGAGACCATCTGCGATTTCTAAAGCGTAACCAATTCGTTTTTAAATATTTCGGCAAGACGTTTGAGGAACTGAAGGGTTAGAAAACCAGTGACGCAGTTCATCCGGACGACCTTTCACGCGCCATCGCGGTGCGGAAAGAAGCGATTGAAACGGGGCAGCCGTACGACGTCAAAGAGCGCTTGCGGCGCGGTGAGGGCTGAAGAAGCTCTCCGTGTCGTTGTCGAGACGCCAATGATGCGGCGGCAGCATCGACGAAAGCGGTGTAATTGAGTTTGTCCTGGCCAAATCTCTTGGCAATAGCCTTTCAATACGATTTCGCGTAGTAAAGGACTCAGCCAAAAAAGCTTTTAAAGTTAAGGCTCGACAACTCTCGCTCGCCATGCCTATGTAACGTTTGGCTCTTTCGCGTTCACTGTGACAACCCGGTAATTTCAACTACGCTTTGCCGACTCGGCGAGAAAGAAGTCGCTCGGATCGGCCTCGCCCGTGTTCGCCGTGTACAGAGCTAGAAGTGAGCAGCCCTTTTTTGTCGTGTGAGGACCATGGACAGTGCCTGGTTTGCAATGCAAAAAATCGCCTGGACCATACATCTTGTCTTCGTTAATAAAGTCGCCGTCCAAAATGCAGAGCACCTCGGCGGCTTTCTTGTGCAAGTGTGCCGGTATGAATGCGCCCGGTTCCATTCGGATACGTATCATCGACGGACCAAGCGCGTAGTCCCCATTCAAGGGCTTTATCTTGATGTCTCCGGTGTAACCTGGAAACGGCAAGTTCACTGGTCCGACGTCCGCGGATTTCACAACTTTATCAATCATTGTTGTTCTCCCTGTGCAAAAGCGGTTGGTCTTTCATGGCGATCACGAATAGAGCATCTGGCCTGCCAAACGAACAGCGCCTATACGATCGCTTCTTAGAACAATATGGGTGGCATCGAGACTTCGCGTGACATCGCCCGTCAGCGTTTTGACAAGCACTCGCTAAGGAGACGCCGCGAATGGCTGCACGTTGTGCTTTGACTGAAGCTGTCCATGGAACGACCACCGCTCCGTGGCGAGAATTCTGCTCGACGCGCTCAGACAATCGGCTGCCATAAGCCAGTCAAGACGGGAGCTTCGTTTCTACGTTGAGCGGAGAAAGCGGAATAGACTACTCCCACCTGCTAGTCCTTTGTCGAAATCGCGGCACTCGTGTCAAGTTTTCTTCTGTCGTAGCAGGAATCGTCCGCCTGACCCTGAATGGCATACTGGCTGTCTCGGAAGTCTTTTCACACCTCTTCTCGCTCGGAGCCCAAAATTCCATTTGCGCAACGGTCTGCGCCGCAACCTTTCCCTTAAGGGTCATGATCTGATACGTGCGCGCCACCGCGTAGCCTCGCAGCCCTTCGCTGCGCCGCTCGTTCGCCATGAGTACCTGGACATGATCTCTTTTGCCATCCCACCGACGAGGGGCGAGGCGCCCATAGGTGCGGGAGATGCGGCAGACTCGGTCGCCACAAGAGGACTCCCTTGGGCACGGGCCGAGTTCGAGGGGTGCGTGGATATTACAAAGAGCAGGAACGCATACCGCATGCCTTGCGTCGATAAATTGCTCATCAGTGTTCCTCCTTTCTATTTCAACCTGGGTGCCCACAGCGTTCTGAGCTTCAATTCACGATGCTCAACAGAAATGCCGTCTTCCGTCGTTCCAATCCCGCGAATTCACCAAATTGCGGAGAGGTGGTGTTGTTGAACACGTCGCTGAAGTTGCCGTGGTTGGTGACGTTGATCACATAGAGTCCAAGCCGGATCATGTGCGAGCCCTTGTAATTCACAAAGGGCAGGCGGAAGTCCCGGTACACCTGAAAGTCGACAGAAAAAAAAGTCGGAAACCGATGGCTGTTTGCGACGCCAACATACTGTTGCCGCTCATCCACCCCTGAATAAGGAAACCCTGTGTGCAGATCCGCTATTGGCCCGAGAGCGATGGCCCACGGCAGACGAAACAATCCCCAGACCACGACGCGATTCGGAACATCCGATGGCCGCACGCCAGACATGTTTGGCCGGATGATCGGCTGTTCGAACGGAACAAAAATGTCTCCGAGCGTGTTCAGATCGCCGCGGGAGCGACTCCAGGTATAGGACACATTTAGCTCGCTACCAGCAACAGGGTGGAATCGCAGCGTCGCATTCGCTTCGTTATAGTCATTTCTTCCCGAACTCAACAGCCCCAAAACGCTTGGGAAACTCCCGGAGCCTGGAACTGAATTAACTACAAATATGTCGCGCATGCTGCTGTGTGCATACCCGATCCGCAGCATCGCGCCTTTCCAAAGCGCCCGCTCCAGTTCCGCGCTTTCGACCACGCTGCGAGCGCTGGTATTGGGTGCATGCCTGATCCGCGACGCGATGGGACCGCTTCCGTTCTCAACGTAGGCGTTTCGAAACGTGACTTCAGGGCCGACGATTTGGCCGTCGATCCCAAACTCGCTCACGATGCGTACCGGATTTCCGGCGAAATCCGCCGCGAGCAGCGGAACGCGGTTGTAGAACACTCCGATGCCCGCTCGAACCACCGTCTTTTGGTCTTTCCCTGGCGAATAGGCAACTCCAAGCCGGGGCGCGAACGCTGCCGCCCGGCCTATGGACTGGCTGGTTAGTCTCGCGCCAAGGTCGACGGCCAAGTGCCCGCCCAGCGACCAGTGGTCTTCGACAAACTCCTCAATGTCCGTGATTGATTCGTCCGTCGGCATTTGATTCGTAAATCGGATCTCTTCCGCGATTCTTCCGTCCTCCCGCACAATATGGATTGGCCGAGACATGCTGATGCCGCGGAAAGACCTGTATGTTATGTCGTCGCCAACTCGGATTTCGTGTCTGCCAAGTAAGTGCCGCTGCGCGAACTGAAAAGTTGGTGAGGCTTCGAACTGGCCCGCAGACCGCGCCCACGTGTTAAAGAAATTTCCGTCCCAGCCTTCCGGCGTGAGCAGCATTGGCTCACTACCCTGCCCGTGCCCATCGCTGTCAAACCGTGTGTATGTCCATCCCATTCGAAACAGCGCGCCGGAAGGAAAGCTGTACACGTCCGAGAGGCTTACCGAGGCACCCTTGCGGTCGTAGTCCGAAGACGCCGTTTGCGGGATGAGCGCACTGATATTCGCGAATTGCGTCCGCTGCGGAAAGATGTTCAACGTCACCGTCATGACGTGCCGGGGAGAGAGGATGGCCTGCAGCGTAGTGTAGGAAGTGAACCCCTGCTTTTTGATTTCGTTCCGGGGCCAAGCTAGTCCACGCACAGGATCGCGGGTGACATCATATTCGTACACCTCCGAAAGACTAAGTTTCCCTTTCAGCAGCGGACCGCCAAAAACCACTCGAGGAGTGGCTCGCCCGACGCCGACGAAATGACCGTTCTTCCCGCGTAGGCTCACATTCAAATCACGAACAGCGAATCTCCAACTCTCCGGCGGCGGAACAGTTTCCACCTCCGTGAGGCCACCGGAAAATCCTCCCTTTTCGGCGCTGTACGGAGTCTTCACAACGCGGACTGACTGTACGGCGTCGAGAGGAACGGGAATGGAAAACGAACCCGTCACGGGATCGGTCATTTTGAAATCATTGACCTGGAGCATGGATTGATCTTCGCTAGCCCCCCGGAAAGTGAGTTTTCCGTCCGGCGTGCGAATTACGCCGGGCGTCAGTGGCAATGACTCCCTAAAATTCTCCTCCGCGAGGGGCAATCCGGAGAGTTGCTTGTCACTGAACTTCGAAGCACTCGACGCACTCGTTGAAAGCGGCTCGGCCTGTTCTTTCACCTCCACTCGTTGCGTCAGGCCTGCCAATTTCGCCAGTACGTTTTGAGCCACCGTTGCACCATCCGCAATGCGAACCGTCGCTGTGAACGGTTCGAAGCCATCTCCTGGGAGGCGCAGGACGTATTCACCGTCCGCCAGGCCCGTAAATTCGAAGTTGCCTCCGGCGTCCGTAACGGTTGTCATCGGTGCCGACCCATTTGTTAGCGGCTTCAATTCAAGAGCAATGCCCTCCGCCGTGGCATGCTCCCGCGTGCCGCTTTCCAGCGAGACGATCCCTTTGACCGCACCGCGCTTCGCGCTTGCTTCCTGCGCGGAAACCTGCGCGACGAATAATAGTGTCGCGATCACGAAGAACATCTCTGCGTTGCGTGCCGTCTTCAAGTTTGCCCCGTTCGCATCGATCACTACCATGGACGCCACACGCGAGTTCCCTAGCTGGGTTGCTCCCAAGCACGGGTTTGCGCCCCTCATTTCGCAATAGCTGCATTCCAACCTCCATTCTTCTCGACCCATCGAGGCCCGAAGCAAACACGTTCCAGAAGGCCGCGCGACGGACTACGAAACCTCGGAACCGAGCCTTATCGACGCGAGGCTCTGACAATCTGTTGACAGGCTGTCCAAAAACTTGACGGCCTAAGCAAGCGCGTTCAGGTAAGCCTTTCGCCTCCAAAATCGGGAAGTCGTTCCTAAGTGCCCATGCGTGCGAGGCATGCACTGGCTGGCCGACAAATTCGAGTCCTGAGCCATGCCGAAGAGAGTGGAAAGGAAGATGCATGAACTCTGTCGAGGAGCTTATATGTCCACTTCGACGCGAACTCCGGTTCACACCTTACCAACTCTGGCTGCGCAGCCGTTTCGTCTGGATGTTCCTCTGCATAGCCTTTTGCAGAATCGGTCAGAATCCCCTACAGCAGCGCGGGATGAACACAAACCTAGTACGTCGCTCGTTCTGCCTTCGCCGGTCTTCCCGCAACAGCCAGCACTCTTGCATGAGATTGACGCCGCTGACATCGCCGCGCACGAAGCCGTTCTCCGTACCGGCAAACGTCACTGGCCGGTTGCGAAGATCATGAAAACCATGCGGGGTTGGATGACTCCGTATTTCAAGTCTCGCATCCGGCCGGGCGAGTTTCAGCCGATCATTGCCTACCTTTTTACCGAGTGGAAATGCAATCTGGACTGCCACTATTGCTGGTCTTATGACAACCGCGTCAAGGGCATGAGCGAGGACACAGCGCGTCGCGCCATCGACTGGCTCCATTCCACACCGTGCCGCGTGCTTGCGCCCACGGGCGGAGAGCCCCTACTGCGTCCGGACTTCGTTCACAGGGTGATCTATTACGCCGCCAAGAAAGATTTCTGGGTGTATCTGGCAACCAACGCACGTCTCTTGCGGCCTGAGGTCACCGACCGTCTCGCTGATGCCGGCATCGCCACCATCAATTTCGCCGTGGACGCCATCAAGGAAAGACCCGGACTTCCGAAGGCATTCGAGCACGTCCGCAACAACTTCGATTACCTCGTCCGCCGCCAATATCGCTACGGCTACACCATGTTTTTTAACACCAATATCTGCCGGACGAATATTGAGGATGTGAAACAGCTCGCCACGATTGCCCACGAAAACGGCATCTCTATTACATTCCATATCAATGAAGCGCCGATGATGGAGCAGGGGCACTTCAAGCACCTCCACGAAAACGACACCTACATCCGGCCGGAAGACTTCCCCGCTGTAGACCAACTTCTCGACTGGCTCATCGACAAGCAGCGTCAGGGCTGGAAGATGGTCGACTCGATTCCCCGCCTGCAGAACATGAAGGGTTTCATGCGCGGCGTCGGCGAGCATTGGGGCTGCCGTGCCGGGCAGAACTGGCTGATCATTCGAACGAACGGAACTCTGGCTCCGTGCTTTCCGCTGTACAACGCTTCATACGACTGGGGCACTGTTGGAAATCAGAAATTCGACAGACGTCAGCTTTCTGAGATGAAAAGGGGCTGCGAGCCCCATTGCTTTTCTACGCTGGGATACAACGTCGCGTACTGCTACAACACCGCTCGCGTGATGAAGTGGCTATGGAAACAGGCAATGAATGGCTTCCAGGGCGCCACGGGAAGCTTTGAGTAGTTTTCGGAAGAATATCCGAGAGGACTTTACAAAACCGATGTCAGTACGAGAGCTCAATTCACTACCAGTACGGACTACCACCGAGGTCCCTTTCGCGATGTACAAGCGGGGTCAGGCCACTCTTGCTCGCCGCCGCCTCTACCCCCTGACCGCCTTCTACACGTTGTACGCAGCACTCGTATTGGTTATCGCATTTTCGACAAAACACGCTTGGGGTGCCGGCGCCTTCTTCGCAGCGGGCTGTGTCACTTGGACTCTCGTCGAGTATCTCTTTCACCGCTACGTTCTTCACGGCCGCTTCCCCGCCGCCGATGGCATCATCCGCAGGTTTCTCCATGAGAGGCTCGATCCTCTCCACTGGGATCATCACAAGCGGCCACTCGACGGCAGGCACATTAGCGGTGAATTGAAAGACATTTTGCCTCTGTTTTTCGTCGCCGCCCCGGTCAGCTTCCTCTTTCCTGTTTACACGCTGCCTGTCCTGCTCGCCGGGGTTGTACTGGGCTACGTCAGTGAAGAATGGCTCCACTACGCGCTGCACTTCTGCAATTCGAGATTCTCACTCTTTCGGCGCATGAAGAAATATCACCTGTATCATCACAGCCCCCGCGGCATAGACAAGGGTTATGGCATCACCACCCGTTTTTGGGACGGCGTGTTCGATACGCGATTCCCCAGCTCCGTGCGCCGTTCACTGAGCAAGAACTGAAATGAAGCAGGACGCCTTTGCACTCATCACCGGCGCTTCCCGCGGACTAGGAATGGCCTTTGCGCGCGAACTCGCGGCACGCCATCAGAACCTGGTGCTTGTCGCACGGTCGCTCGAACCTCTCAATGCGCTCGCCTGTGAATTGCGTCACTCGAAGTCCATCAGTGTGGTCACCTTGCAAATGGATTTGGCTTCTCCCGGAGCGGGTCAAAGGCTCGCCCAGGCTCTCTCCGATTGTAGCCTGCCAATCAATCTGCTCATCAATAATGCCGGCTTCGGCCTTCGCGGTGCATTTCGAACTCTCGGACTCTCTCGGCAAGTTGAGATGCTTCAACTCAACAACCAAGCCATCGTCGAACTCACTTACGGTTTGCTGCCCACGATCCTGGAGCAGCGATATCGCGGCATTATTAATGTATCCTCGACCGCAGGATTTCAACCGATCCCCTATGCCTCTCTGTATGCTGCTACAAAAGCCTTCTTGACCACTTTTTCGTTAGCTTTGGAACAAGAACTTCGCGCCGAAAAGGTTACGGTTGTCACCATTTGTCCGGGGAGACTGCGCGCAGTCAATAAAAGCTCTGTCTCGGCACGGCCTTCCGCCGGGAGATGGGCAAGCGTTTTCCACACTCACTTGGAAGTTGTACAGGATGCGCTGCGAACCCTGGAGAAGGGGGGCGGGCTGACCGTTCCCGGTGCACTCAATAAATTTACTGTCTTCTCGCAACGCTTGATTCCCCGCAGGCTCATACCCAGACTTGTCGCCAAGATGTCTCGCGTGTGATGGCGGGCTGCTTCACAGCCAACGAAGATCTGTACCGTATTTTTTAAGGAGTTGTGATGGGCCCTGACAAACAAAGTGGAGCGGTAGCCCAAAGTCCGATCGTTCCGGCCAACTTATGGAGCGTTCCCCACAAGCTGCACGTCCGCAGGTCGACTGATCCGGCGCCCAATCGCGCACTCGCAGCCGTGCCGCGGGCGCTCAACCTTTCAGCGTCTGGTCTGTTGCTGGGATTCCTGTCGGCGGCCGGATCGATGGCTCTATTTGTCTGGGCGTTTGTCAGACTTTGGCTATTCTCGCCGTAACCCGATAGGGAGGCCTTACATC
>Ga0079221_10000037_pt1 | contig 28830 bp, 23 predicted proteins | sample GAAS200_FD_75069 | JGI IMG/M metagenome (GOLD analysis project Ga0079221, IMG submission 75069) | Agricultural soil microbial communities from Georgia to study Nitrogen management - GA AS200 | ecosystem: Environmental > Terrestrial > Soil > Agricultural land | place: USA: Georgia | collected... | reverse complement strand
GGCGTCCGGATGCCGGGCCGCGACGGCGCGGGCCTTCTCCCGCGCCAGGCGGGTGACGTAGGGCCCGGGCGCTTCTCCGGGCGCGAGGCTCTCGTCCACGTCCGGCACGATCACGCGAAAGCTGAGGCCGAGCATCTCGAGCAGCTGCTTTCGCCGGGGCGAACCGGACGCAAGAATCAGCCGGGGTGCACGACTTTTCGCTCGACGCTTCATTTTTCGAGTATCAGCGTGACCGGCCCGTCGTTGACCAGTTCGACGTCCATCATCGCCCCGAACTCGCCGGTCTCGACCCGCACTCCGCCGCCCCGCTCCTTCAGCAGGGCCACGAAGTCCCGGTAGAGGGGAATCGCCATCTCCGGGCGCGCCGCGTCCACGAAGCTCGGCCGCCGCCCCTTCTTCGCGTCGCCGTAAAGAGTGAACTGGGACACCACCAGCAGGGCGCCCTGCACCTCGTCCAGATCCAGGTTCATCTTCCCCTCGGCATCCGCGAAGAGCCGCAGGCCCAGGACCTTCTCGGCCATCCAGTCGAGCGTTTCCGGCGTATCGGTGGGCGCGAAGCCGGCGAGGACCAGGTACCCCCGGCCGATTTCCCCCACGGTCTTCCCCTCGATCCGCACTGCGGCGCGGGAGACGCGCTGGAGGACTACCCTCACTCGACCGTCACGCTCTTCGCGAGATTCCGCGGCTGATCCACGTTGCAGCCCCGCCGCACCGCGATGTAGTAGGCGAGGAGCTGGAGCGGCAGGACGCTGAGCGCCGGTGTGAGCAAGTCCAGGGTCTCCGGAATCTCGATCCGGTGGTCGGCGAGCTTCGCCAGCGCGGTGTCGCCCTCGGTCACGATCGCGATCACGTGCCCGCCCCGCGCTTTCACCTCTTCGATGTTGCTCACCACCTTCTGATAGACCGCGTCCTTGGGCGCGACGAAGATCACCGGCATCAGGTCGTCGATCAGCGCGATGGGCCCGTGCTTCATCTCCGCCGCCGGATAGCCCTCGGCGTGGATGTAGGAGATCTCCTTCAGCTTGAGCGCGCCCTCGAGCGCCACCGGGAAGTTGTAGCCGCGGCCCAGGTAGAGGACGTTGGTGGCCCGCACCAGCCGCTCCGCGATCCGCTCCACTTCGGGCGCCTTTTCGAGCACCTGCCGCACCAGCTTGGGCAGGCGCCCCAGCGCCCGCACCACCTCGCGGCCCTGGAGAATCGACAGCGCGCGCAGACGGCCGAGCTTCAGGGTGAGGAGCGCCAGCGCCGCGATCTGGCTGGTGAACGCCTTGGTGGACGCCACGCCGATCTCGGGGCCGGCGTGGAGGTAGATGCCGCCGTCCACTTCACGGGCGATGGTGCTCCCCACCACGTTCACCAGTCCCAGGGTGCGGGCGCCGCGCCGCTTGGCCTCGCGCAGCGCCGCGAGCGTGTCCGCGGTTTCGCCGGACTGGGAGATCCCCACCACCAGGGTGTGCTCGTCCACGATGGGATTGCGGTAGCGGAACTCGGAGGCGTACTCGACCTCGGTGGGGATCCGCGCCAGCTCCTCGATCATGTATTCGCCGATCAGCGCCGAGTGCCAGGAGGTGCCGCAGGCGGTGAGCACGATGCGGTCGATCTTGAGGAGATCCTCGTCCGAGATGTTGAGGCCGCCCAGCTTCACCGTGCCTTCTTCCTCGAGCAGCCGGCCGCGGAGCGCGTTCTCAATGCTCTCCGGCTGTTCCATGATCTCCTTCAGCATGAAGTGCGCGTAACCGCCCCGTTCGCTGGCGGCGAGGTCCCAGTCCACCTGGGTCACCGCTTTCTCCTTCACCACGGCGTCCAGGTCCTGAATGCGATACTCGTCGGGCCGCACCACGGCGATGTCCCCGTCGTCGAGGTAGACCACGGACCGGGTGTGGGCGAGCACCGCCGAGGCGTCGGACGCCACGAAGTGTTCCCCGCTGCCGATGGCGACGAGGAGCGGCGAGCCGCGCCGCGCCGCCACGATGGTGTCGGGCTCCCGGGCCGAGATCACCGCGATCCCGAAAGTGCCTTCCACCTGACGCAGCGCCGCCGCGACCGCCTCGATCAGGGTCGCGGTCTTGGCGTAGCACTCTTCGATCAGGTGGACCAGCACTTCGGTGTCGGTCTCGGAGCGGAACACGTGCCCGTGCTTCGAGAGCGCGGCGCGCAGGGGTCCGGCGTTCTCGATGATGCCGTTGTGGACGAGGGCCAGGGTGTCGCCGCAATCGGTGTGGGGATGCGCGTTCTCGGTGGTCGGCGCGCCGTGGGTGGCCCAGCGGGTGTGCGCGAGCGCGGTGTGCCCCGGGGGCAGGCGCTTGCCGATCGCCTTCTCCAGCGCCCCGATCTTCCCGGCCGCCTTGAAGACTTCGATGCGTCCGTCTTCCACGACCGCGAGCCCCGCCGAGTCGTACCCGCGGTACTCGAGCCGCTTCAGGCCGTCGAGCACCAGCGGCGCCGCGGGGCGCGGTCCGGTGTAGCCTACGATCCCGCACATAGCCTGCGCCCTTCCTGTATGAGGTCCTGGGCGGCGGCCGCCGTCGGCCCCTCCGCGATGAAGCGCACGATCGGCTCGGTGTTCGAGGGCCGCACGTGGAGCCAGCGGTCGGGCCACGCCAGCCGCAGGCCGTCCTGCGCATCCGCCGCGGCGTCCGGGAATCTCGCGCGCAACGCGGCGTAGGCCCGCTCGAGATCCGCCCCGCGCTCCACCTTGGCCTTGACGATCACGTAACGCGGCGACGCGCGGACCAGTTCCGACACCTTCTTCCCTTCGCGCGCCAGCAGCTCGAGCACCAGCGCCGCGCCGGCCGGGGCGTCGCGCCCGGCGTGGAGCGGCGCGTACATCACGCCGCCGTTTCCTTCGCCGCCGATTTCCGCGCCCCGGCGGACCAGCTCCCGCGCCACGTGGACTTCACCCACCGGCGTGCGGATCACCTTCGCGCCGCAATCGCGCGCGGCGTCCTCGACGACGAGGGAGGTGGAGAGGTTACAGACCACGGGCCGAGACCGGAGGCGACGCATCGTCCGCCGAACCACGTTGCCCGATCCGCACACCGCCCGCACCGCGAACGCCAGCGTGTAATCCTCCCCGATCGGCGTCCCCGTCTCATCCACCAGGGCCAGCCGGTCCACGTCGGGATCGACCGCCATGCCGAGGTCCGCGCCGCTCGAGCGCACCAGGTCGGAAAGCGCGTCCAGGTTCTCCGGGATCGGCTCCGGCGCCCGCGGGAAACGCCCGTCGGTCTCGAGATTGATCCCCGTCACCTCGCAACCCAGACCTTGGAGCAGCTCCGGCATGATCACGCCACCGGCGCCGCGCACGCAGTCCAGCGCCACCTGGAACTTCCGCTTCCGAATCCGTGCCGAGTCGATTACCGGGAGGGCGAGGACCCGCTCCAGATGGCGCGCCACCGCGCCCTGGTCGGCCTTCGCCGATCCCGAACCCCGCGTCCCGCCTGCCCGCTTCTTCTCGAGCTCCGCCACCCGCGCGCCGGCCTCGGTATCAAGAAAGATGCCGTCGGCGCCGACGAACTTGAGGGCGTTCCACTCGATGGGGTTGTGGCTCGCGGTGATGATGATGCCGCCCGCCGCGCGATGATGCAGCACCGCGAGCTGGACCGTCGGCGTGGGGACGAGCCCGACGTCGATCACGTCGCAGCCGGCGCGGGTCAAGCCTTGCGCCGCGGCCCGGGCGAATTCCGGCCCGGATTGACGGGCGTCCCGGCCGAGGACCACGACGCCCGCGTCGTCCTTCCCTCCCCCCGCTTCGCGCCGGGTGCGCCCGAACGCCTCCGCCCACCGGAGGACCACCTCGGCCGTCAGGTCCTTGCCCACGATTCCGCGGACGCCGGAGACGCCCACCATCAGGGTGTCGCTCACGGCGGCAACGTAGAAGGGCGCCCGAAGCGCGTCAATCGGACGCGGCGTCGGCGTGTCGCGTCGTACCGGAGGGCGCGGCGAGGTGCACCGGCTGGAAGACCGGCGTGGCGATGGGGAGCGCGGCGCGGTCGGGGAACGCGTGCTGGAAGGCGTCCACCACCGCGGGATCGAATTGCTTGCCGCGCCCCGACGTCAGCTCTTCCATCGCGCGGTCCACCGAGAGCGAGGGACGGTAGGGCCGGAGGCTGGTCATGGCGTCGAAGGCGTCCACCACCGTCACCACCCGGACCTCGATCGCGATCGCGTCGCCGGCCAGTCCGTCGGGAAGTCCCCGGCCGTCGAGCCGCTCGTGGTGGGACCGGATGACGGCGAGGGCGGAGGGCGCGCCGGAGAGGAGCGGCGCCAGAATCCGCGCCCCGATCAGCGGGTGCAGCATGATGTGCTGATACTCTTCCTCGGTGAGCTTCCCCGCCTTGTGCAGCACCTCCTCGCGCACGCCGATCTTGCCGATGTCGTGCAGGTGGCTGCCCAGTGCGATCTCGCCGATGGCGTCGGCTCCGAGGCCGAGGGCGCGCGCCACCGCCGTGGCGTAGTCGGCGACGCGGAGCGAGTGGCCGCGCAGGTACTGATCCCGCTCCTCCAGCTGCTCGGCCAGCGCCTGGATCTTGCCCAGCGAGAGGTCCTCGATCCGCCGCGCCTGCACCCGCACCAGATCTTCCAGGCGCCGCTGATAGTCGCGGTTCTCGAGCAGGAGGCGGCGCTTGTCCAGCGCCTGCTGCACCCGCGCGCGCACTTCGTCCAGCTGGAACGGCTTGGCGATGTAATCCAGCGCGCCTTCCTGCAGGCAGGCGACGGCGCTCTCCACTTCCGCCACCGCGGTCACCATGATCACCGCGGTCCCCGGCCAGCGGGCGGTGATTTCCTTGAGCAACGCGGCGCCGTCCATCTCCGGCATCCGGAGGTCGGAGAGCACGAGCGGCACCGCCGCGCGCTCCATCTGGGCCAGCGCGTCGATCCCGGAGCTCGCCTCGAAACACTCGAACCCCTCGCTCTCGAGGAGGCGGACCAGCACCCGGCGAAGGCGGGGCTCGTCGTCCACCACCAGGCATTGATTCACGTCGTGCGGCATCATTGGCGCTAACGTACCCGTCGCTTGCTCGGCGGGTAAGGCTCCCTTACGTTCCCCGCCATGACCAAGATCGTGGAGCAAGATCTGCTGTTGCGGCCCGGCACCCGCGCCGTGCACGGAGGCCAGACCCCCGACCCCCTCGCCGGCGCCGTCATGACGCCGATCTACCAGACGTCGACCTACGTGCAGGAAGCGTTGGGCCGCAACAAGGGATACGAGTACGCCCGCACCCGGAACCCCACCCGGGAGGCGCTGGAGCGCAACGTCGCCGCCCTCGAGGGCGGCCGCCACGGGTTCGCCTTCGGGTCGGGCCTCGCCGCCGTGGACGCGGTGCTCAAGCTGCTCTCCGCCGGCGACCACGTGGTCTCCGGCGAGAACGTGTACGGCGGCACCCACCGCCAGATGACGCACATCTGGGCGCGCCTCGGCCTCGAATTCACCTTCGTGGACGGCGGGGTGACCGAGGAGGTCGCCCGCGCGGTCACGCCCCGCACCAAGATGATTTACGCCGAGACCCCCACCAACCCGATGATGCGCCTCGCGGACCTGGCGGCGATCGGGGAAGTCGCCAAGCGGGCCGGCGCGCTGTTCGTGGTGGACAACACTTTCGCCACGCCGCTCTTCCAGCAGCCCCTCGCGCTCGGCGCCGACATCGTCCTCCACTCCACCACCAAATACCTGAACGGCCACAGCGACATGGTGGGCGGGATGCTGGTGACCGCGCGCGACGATCTCGCGGAGCGCATCGGTTTCCTCCAGAACTCCTCGGGCGCCGTGCCCGGACCCTTCGACTGCTGGCTCGCGCTCCGCGGCACCAAGACCCTGGTGCTGCGAATGCGCCAGCACGACGCGAGCGGCCGCCGCATCGCCGAGTGGCTCTCCCACCACCCCAAGGTCAAGAAGGTGTATTACCCGGGTCTCCCCTCCCACCCGCAGCACGACCTCGCCTGCCGCCAGATGAAGGGCTTCGGCGGCATGATCTCGATCGAGCTGGGAGATGTGGAGCGCGCCAAGCGTTTCGTGCAGCGCACCAGAATCTTCGCGCTCGCCGAGTCGCTGGGCGGCGTGGAAAGCCTCATCGGACACCCGGCCTCGATGACCCACGCCAGCGTGCCCAGGGACCTGCGCGAGAAGATGGGCCTCTCCGACTCGCTGGTGCGGCTTTCGGTGGGGATCGAGGATCCGGAAGACCTGGTCGCGGACCTGGACCAGGCGCTGAAGGACGCGTAGACGAAACAGAGACCGGGTGACCGCGTAGGGCGAGTACCTATCCAGAGGAGCACCGCATGACGAACCCCACCGGGCTGCCCGCCGCCCGTCCCCGCAAGATCCTGACCCAGATCGCGCCCGTTTCCTGGGAGCATCCCGCCGACCGCGCCGCCCTGCAGTCGCTGCGCTCGGTGCCCGGCTTCGACGAAGTCCTGAAGAAGATTTACGGGTTCATCGGCGAGCGCGGGGTCCGGCTCATCTTCCAGGCCGACGCGGTGCGCGTGGGCCCGACCCAGTTCCCCCGGCTCCACGCCCTGTACACCGACGTGCTGACCTCGCTGGACTGGCCGCAGCACCCCGAGCTCTTCGTCTCCCAGACGCCCTTCGCCAACGCTGGCGCCTTCGGCATGGACCGGCCGTTCATCGTCATCAACTCCGGCACCCTGAAACTCCTCGACGACGACGAGCTGCGCAACGTGCTCGGCCACGAGCTGGGCCACGTGATGAGCGGCCACGCGCTGTACCACACGCTGCTGGTCCTGCTCCTGAACGTCAGTCTCTCCGCGCTCCCCTTCCTCGCCGGGATCGCGATCCTGCCGATCCAGCTCGCCCTCCTCGAGTGGTTCCGGAAGAGCGAGCTCTCGTCCGACCGGGCGGGACTCCTCGCCTGCCAGGATCCCACCGCCTCGCTGCGCGTGAATCTCAAGTTCGCGGGCGGGGGAGACATGACGCAGATGGATCTGAACACCTTCCTGGTGCAGGCCAAGGAGTACGAGGAGGCGGGGGGCGCGCTCGACCGGATCTTCAAGATTCTGGGCGTGCTGGGCCGCACCCATCCGTTCAACACCATCCGCGCCGCCGAACTGCAGCGCTGGATCGCGGAGGGGCACTTCGACCGCATCGTGGGCGGCGAATACACCCGCCGCGGCCCCGACGCCGAGAAACGGCCGCTCGAGAACGACCTGGACGAGGCGCGGGAGCACTATATGAAGGAAGCGAAAGCGGTCGTGAACGACGTGGTGGACAGCGCCAAGCGGGCGGCGCAGGCGTTCACGGACGCGCTCAAGAAGAAGTGAAGGTTCTCGTCGTCGGGGGAGGCGGCCGGGAGCACGCGCTCCTCTGGGCGCTCCGGCGCGACCTCCCCGACGCCCGCCTCCTCGCCGCTCCCGGAAACCCCGGCACCGCTCTCCTCGGAGAAAATCTCCCCATCGCCGCCACCGCCTCGGACGACCTGGTCCGGGCGGCGCGGGAGCGCGGGGTGGACGCGGTGATCATCGGCCCCGAGGCGCCACTCGCCGCGGGGCTGGCCGACCGCCTCCGCGCGGCCAGGATCGCCGCGTTCGGACCTTCGGCCGAGGCGGCGCGGCTCGAGGCCTCGAAGGCGTTCGCCAAGGACGTGATGGCGCAGGCGCGGGTCCCCACCGCCGCCAGCCGCACCGTGCACGACTTTCCCGCGGCCGCGCATTACATCCGCTCGCACGCCGAGCCGCTGGTGGTCAAGGCGTCGGGCCTCGCCGCCGGAAAAGGCGCGGTGGTGTGCGCCACCCGCGCCGAGGCGGAGGCCACGGCCCGCGCGTTCCTCAACGAAGGGACGCTGGGAGACGCGGGGCGGGAAATCGTGATCGAGGAGTTCCTGGACGGCGAGGAGCTCTCGGTGCTCGCCCTCACCGACGGCGAGCGGATCGCGATTCTTCCGCCGGCGCAGGATCACAAGCGTCTGGGCGAGGGCGACACAGGACCCAACACCGGCGGAATGGGGGCGTATTGCCCGGTCGGCCTGGCGACGCCGGCGCTTCTCGACCGGGTGCGGCGCGAGGTGCTGGAGCCGACGCTCGCCGAGGTGTCGCGCCGCGGCGCGCGCTACCAGGGCGTGCTCTACGCCGGCCTGATGATCCGGCCCGACGGAACGCCTGCGGTCCTCGAGTTCAACTGTCGTTTCGGAGATCCGGAGACCCAGGTCCTGCTACCCACCTTGGCTGACCCCGGGGTCAGCCAGGCCCTGATCGATATCGCGCAGGGGAGCTGGCATCCGACGAGCGACGTGCTGATGCCGAAAGGGGCCGCCGTGACGACGGTGCTCGCAGCGCGGGGCTATCCCGACGCACCTGAGAAGGGCGCGGCGATCACGATCCCGGACGACCTGGGTCCGGACGTCGTGGTCTTCCACGCCGGAACGGCCCGGGACGAACAGGGGGTGTTGCGGGTCAACGGCGGCCGGGTGCTCAGCGTCACCGCGCTCGCCCCGACGGTGGCGCTCGCGGCCCGCGCGTCGGCGGCCGCGTGCGAACGGATCGGTTTCGCCGGGAAGACGTTCCGTCACGACATCGCCTGGCGCGAGATCCAGCGTGCCGGAGCTGCCTGAGGTCGAGACCATCGTCCGGGAGCTGGCGCCGCGGCTCCGCGGGCGCCGCATCCGGACGGTGACGCTTCGCAAGACCGACATCCTGCGCGGGGTCTCGAAACCCCGGCTGCTCCGCGTCCTCACGGGCAACCGGTTCCAGTCCGTCGCGCGCCGCGCCAAGCACGCGGTGTTCCTGCTGGCCTCGGGCGAGCGGATGATCGTTCAGCCCGGAATGACGGGCTCGATGATCGTGCATTCGCGGGCGCTGTCCCGCGACGAGTCCCGTTACGCCGTCCTCACCTGCGTCCTCGACAACCGGAAGCTCTTCGTCTACCGGGACGTGCGCCGCCTCGGCACCATCCTCCTGCTGGACGACACGGGCTGGGCGCGGTACTCCGAGGCGATCGGTCCCGAGCCCTTGGACGCCGGGTTCACGCCGGATGTCCTGGCGGAGCGGATTGGCGGGCTCAAGGCGGCCATCAAGAAGGTGATCATGGACCAGAAGCGCCTCGCCGGCGTGGGAAACATCTACGCCAACGAGGCGCTCTTCAACGCGCGCATCGATCCATCGAGACCCGCGGGGGGACTCGACCCGCGCGAAACGAAGGCCCTGCACGCGGCGATCGTGGACATCCTGCGCCGCGCCATCGCGTCGTCAGGGACGACGTTCCGGGACTATCGCACCGGCACCGGGGAGCGGGGCAACTTCCAACTCGAGCTGAACGTCTACGGCCGGGGCGGCGAGCCCTGCCGCAACTGCGGCCACCGGCTCGCCACCACTCACGCGATCGACGCCCGCGCGACTACGGTCTGCGCCTGGTGCCAGCGCTAGGCCGCGCGACTCGGCGCATCCGGGGCGCCAAGTTTTCGATCGGTTGCGGAGACGGAACGTCGACCGACGTGCCGTTGCCCATCTGAAACAACCCGTTGCTCCCCCAACACTTCACCACCCCGCTTTGCACGACGCACGCGTCCTGCCCGTTGAGGGAGAGCGTATCGCCCGTGACCCCGAGGTCCGCCGGCACGACCCCGTACGGACTGGGCCCGTTGAAACCCCAGCACCAGAGTTCTTTGTCGATCGCGAGCCCACAGCTCCAGTCCCCCCCGTTCGTGGCCACGGTCTTGAACTTGATGCCGCCGTGGACCGCCACCGGCTGGCTGTCATTGGCGGTGGTGCTGTCGCCCAGCGCGCCGAACGTATTCACCCCCCAACAGTAAGCCAGGCTGTCGACGGTCACGCCGCACCCGGTGTAGGATCCCAGTGAGATCTGGGAGAACTTCAGGCCTCCCTGTACCAGCGTCGGCACGCTGTCGTCCCCGGTCGAGCCGGTGCCCAGCTGGCCGTAGAACCCGTATCCCCAGCAGTAGGCATCTCCGCTAGTCGCGATGGCGCAGGTCGAGAGGAAGCTCGCTGAGAGATCGGTGAAGGTGAGGCCGCCCGCGGCGAGCACCGGGGTCGTGGACGAGGGGCCGCTCGCCCGGGCATCGCCCAATTGTCCGTAATAGTTGCTGCCCCAGCAGTAGACCGCGCCGGCGGTCGTGAGCCCGCAGGTGTGGGCGTCTCCTCCACTCAGCTTGGTGAAGGTCAGTCCCCCCGTGACCGGCGCCGGGAACGAATCCTGGGCGCCGGTGAGGATGTCATATCCCCAACAGTAAGCGGCGCCACCCGCGTCCAGCCCGCAGGTGTAGTTGTCGCCGACGGCGAGCGACTTGAGCGGGAACGGAGACTCGACCAGGACGGGGACCGAGTCGGCGAGCGTCGAACCGTCCCCGAGGTCACCGGCGTCATTGCTTCCCCAACAGAAGGCCGTCTTCGAGCCGGCGGCGCAGGTGTGAGAGCGCCCGACCGCCACCTGAGAGAGCGCGGGGAGACTATCCTGGAACTCTGCACCGCCAGGGGAACTGGTGTCGCCATTCACCACCGCCGCGAGGAACACCCGCTGGCCCGGCCGGTCGAACCAGAACCCCGAGAACGTGGCCACGCCGTTGCTGGGGACCGTGGCGGTCGGCCCGCGAAGGTGGCTCCCCCATTCGCTCGCGGTGACGATCAGCCGTACCGAGTCGGTGGACGTCGTGGCCACGTTGCCGAACCGGTCGAGGACGGTGTAGGCCCACGGGCCCGGGGGTTGCGGCTCGGTATCACCGACGAGCTCGTTGGTTCCGTCGCCGGCGGCCCAGAACACCTGGGTGGCCGTCCCCGGCGTCACCGCGAATGAAGGGCTCAGAGCGTCGGTAACTCCCGCCGCGAAGGCTATGAGCGTGTGCGGTCCGTCGAGCCCGTCGTACCCGACGCCGATGAACGTCGCGACGCCACCGCTCGGCGCGACGGTCACGGTTCCGGTGAGGTTTCCGAGGCCGCCGCTGTTCATCCCGATGGTCACCGGCGTGTGGGACCCCGTCACCACCGCGCCGGCCGAGTCCTCGATCTCCACCAGGATCGCCGCGGGGAACGCGCCTCCCGCCACGACGTCCGGCACGCCGCCGATGAACGCGAGGTGCACGGCGTTCTGGGTCACCGTCAGCACCGCGTTCCCGGGAATGCCCCGGCCCGCGGCGGTGATGATCGCCTGACCCGGGCCCTTGGACTTCGCCACGCCCAGCGTGTCCACCACCGCTACGGTGTTATCGGAAGAAAGCCAGAGGAACCTGACGCCGGTGACCGTCGCGCCGCCCGAGTCCTTGGCGACGGCCGTGAACGCCTTGGTCAGCCCCACGGCGGTGAGCGCGGCGCTCCCGGGCGTGACGGTCACGCTGGCGACCACCTGCGCCACGGCGAAGCTCGCCTGGCCCGCGACCGCCCCCGCCTGCGCGCTGATCACCGAGAGCCCGTTCCCGACGGCGGTGACGAGTCCGGTCGTCGAATCCACCGTGGCCACGTTGGGGTTCGACGAATGCCAAATCAGCGCGACGCCCGCGACCGGATTCCCGTTCTTGTCCTCGGCGACTCCGGAGAAGAGCCGGGTGCGCCCGAAGGTGACGAGCGTGTCGGCCCCGGGCGTGACGATCACGGCCGAGACGACGGGAGGCCCCGCGACTTTTTCGCTGGAGCACGCCGACCCGAGGAGCGCGAGAAGGGGCAGGACGACCCTGGACGGGAATCGTGAGGTACCCATCATGAGTCCTCCGCTCGAGTGACCGCCAACGCCGGGGCCGGGCCGTTCAATCGGCCCGGGGCACCGAAACTACGCGCCGCCGGTCCACTCGAACAGAGCGCCCCGGGAACTACTGCTCCCACACTGGCGCCGGGCGCGAGCGGTCGACCGTGGTGGCGTCCCCCACCTGGCCGTGGTTGTTCTTGCCCCAGCAATAGAGCTTGAACTCGATGCCACAGGTGTGACTCCCCGCCGTGATCACCTTCCCCACGCCGAAACTGAAGAACACGGAGGCGGGCTGATCGATCGCGGTCGGCGGCGTGCCCGAGCCCAGCTGGCCGTTGGTGTTGCTCCCCCAGCAGAAGACGTTGTTCGCCCAGAGCCCGCAGGTGTGCAGTTCGCCGGCCGACACCGAGGTGAAGGTCGTGATCGTCACCAGGACCGCCGTATCGCTGTTCACACCGAGCTTGTGGTCGCCGAGCTGGCCGAAGTCGTTCGCGCCCCAGCAGTAGGCGAAGGTGGTCACCGCCACGGCGCAGGAATGTTTGTCCCCCGCCGTGATGGACTTGAATTTGTGTCCCCGCTTCACCAGCACCGCCGTGTCGCTCGCGGTGGTGGCGCCGCTGTCGCCGAGCTGGCCGAAGCTGTTGTCTCCCCAGCAGTAGGCGCTCGAGTCCGCCGCGACGCCGCAGCTGTGGTTCGCCCCGGCCGCGATCGCGATGAACTTGCGCCCGCCGTGCACGGTCACCGGCGTCTCGCTCGCCACCAGACTGCTGTCCCCGAGCTGGCCCGATGAGTTGTCGCCCCAGCAGTAGGCGGTGCTGTCGCTCGCGATTCCGCAGGTGTGCTGGAGGCCCGAGGAAATCGTCGAGAAGGTGTGCCCCCCGGCGACGAGCGCGGGTGCGTCGTGCTCGGCCACACCGTCGAAGCCCCAGCAGTACGCCGCCCCGCCGCCGTCGAGCGCGCAGGTCTGAAAGCCGCCCGCGGCGAGCGCCACGAAGGTGAGTCCCCCCGGCACCACGTTCGCGACCGAATCACCGGCGCCACTCGGCCGCCCCAGCTGGCCGGCGCTGTTATCGCCCCAGCACGAAGTGATGCCCAGTGAAATGGCGCAGGTGTGGCTGTAGCCGGCCGCCACATCGGCGATGGCGGAGAACACCACGCTGAACATGTTCGAGGTGTCGGGAACGAAGCCGGGCCCGCTCGCCACCAGCCGGTAGTCTCCCGGCTTGTCCGCCCCGAGGTCCACGAAAACCACTGCCCCCGAGTCGGAATGCTGCGCGACGGTGCCCAGCAAGACCGCTCCCCAGACGTTGTCCGCGAGACTCATGCTGATGGTGTCGCGGGTGATGTTGTGGTTTCCGAACCCGTCCTCGAAGGCGACCGTCACGAACAAGCCCTCGAGGCCGAGGATGCCCGTCGCGGGCTGGTGAGTGAACGATAATTGCGTCGCAGTCGCCGGGTGGACGTTGAACGCAACCGAGAACGCGGAATCCAGGCCCGTGGCGCCACCCGAGCCGGTGGCGACGAGCGTGTACCCGATGCCCGCCTTCTGGATCGACAACTGCGAGAGAGTCCCCACGCCGTTCGTGATCACGGACGCGAACTGCGCGCCGACGAGGATCCCCCCGGCCGGATTCGCCGCCAGCCGGAAGAATGCCGCCCCCGTCACGGGAGCGAGGTTCCCGAACCGGTCCACGGCGTGGATCAGGAACGGCAGCGCCTGGCCCGCGGTATCGGCCGTGTCCAGCTGGACGAACCGCAGCGCCAGCGCGGCTCCGGGCGCCACGTTGAAGGCGCCGCTCGTCCCCTGGTTCACGGCGCTCCCGGTCGCCGTCAGGGTGTATCCCGAGTCCGCGGTCTCGATCGTGATCCCGCTGAAGGTGGCGATTCCGCCCACCGCGTTCACCGTGGTCGAGCCGTGCAGCGTCGCTCCGCCCGGGTTGGCCCCGAACCCAAGCGTCACCGCCGCGCGCGAGCCGGCGATCAGGTTGCCCGAAGAGTCCCGCACTTCGACCTGGATGGCGGGATTGATCGCCTCCCCCGCGACCGCCGAGGTGGGCCCCACGCTGAACGCGAGGCTCGCCGCCGCCTGGGTCACCGTCAGCACCGCGTTCCCCGGCACCCCGCGGCCCGACGCGGTGATCACGGCCTGGCCCGGTCCCTTCGACCTGGCGAGGCCGGTGGTGTCCACGATCGCCACCGACGGGTCGGAAGACTGCCACACGAACCTCACGCCGCCCACGGTCGCGTTCCCCGAGTCCTTGGCGACGGCGGTGAAGGGCTGCGTGGCTCCGACGGTCGCGAGGCCTGCGCTTCCCGGCGTGACCGTGACGGACGCGACCAGCTGGCTCACCGCGAGGTTGGCCTGCCCCGACACCACGCCGGCGCTGGCGCTGATCACCGAGAGCCCGTTCCCCACCGCGGTGACGAGGCCGCTCGCCGAGTCCACCGTCGCCACGCCGGGATTGGAGGAGTGCCTCTCCAGCGCCACGCCCGCGACCGGATTCCCGTTCTTGTCTTCGGCGACGCCGCTGAAGAGCCGCGTGCGCCCGAGGGTGACCAGGGTATCCGCGCCGGGCGTAACCACGACCGCGGTGACGGGCGGCGGGCCCGCCACCTTGTCGCTGCTGCACCCGACCAGCGAGCCGGCGGCGAGCGCCACTCCGGCCACCAGGGAAGACCTCGAGAGACTCGGCATGGGAGCACTCCGATAGAGATTGAGGAACGAGTTGCCGCGGATGCGGGCCGGACTACCTTATTGACCACGGTGCGCCCCGGCCGTTTCCCGGGCGTTCCCCAAGCGTTCCCATGATCGAACTCCGCCTGCTCGGCCCCCCGGAAGTGATCGGCGGCGATGGAATCGACGTCGCCGCCGTGCTGGTCCAGCCCAAGCGTCTCGCGCTCCTCGCCTACCTCGCCGTCGCCGCCCCGCGCGGTTTTCACCGCCGGGACCGCCTGGTCGCCACGTTCTGGCCCGACCTCGATCAGGAGCACGCCCGCACCGCGCTCCGAAAGAGCGTGCACGCGCTCCGCGCCGAGCTGGGTGAGGAGACGATCGTGGGCCGGACCACGGAAGAGCTGGCGGTGAACGAAGCCCTGTTGACGAGCGACGTCCGGCTCTTCGAGCGCGCCGCGGACGAAGGCCGCTACGAGGAGGCGCTGGACCGCTACCGGGGGGACTTCCTGGACGGAGTCTTCGTTTCGGACGCGCTCGAGTTCGAGCGGTGGGTCGAGCGCGAGCGGGCGCGGCTGCGGGACCGCGCGGCGCTCGCGGCGTGGGGGCTCGCGGAGGCCAGGGAGCGGTCGGGAGACGCCGCCGGCGCCATCGCGCTCGCGCGGCGCGCCGTCGAGTTGTCGCCCGACGACGAGCCGGCCATCCGCCGCCTGATCGCGTTATACGACCGGACCGGCGACCGCGCCGGCGCGGCCCGGACCTACGATGCCTTCGCCCGCCGGCTGGCCGAAGACCACGATGTCGCCCCGACGGCCGAGACCGCCGCGCTGATGGACGCGGTGCGGCGCCGCACGGAAGGATCGGGCGCGGCCGCGCCGCCGCTTCCGGCGCCCGCCGCCCCCCGCGCCACCCGCTCCCGTCAGCGCGGCGTCGCCGTGGCGGTGGTGGCGGTCACGCTGCTCGCGGGGATCCTGGGCACCCGCCAGTTCCTGATCTCGGCGCCACCCGGCGTCTCCACCGCCTCGCCGGTGGCGCTGCGGGCGTACCAGGAAGGGCTGGCCCGGTACGGACACGGCGACTACGCCGAGGCGTTCCGGAGCTTCCAGGACGCTCTCCTGGCGGATTCGGGGTTCGCGCTCGCCGCCTATTACGCGGCGCTCTCCTGCGAGGAGCAATTCGACGATTCGGGCTACACCAGGTACCACGACCTGGCCCGGCGGCTCGCGCCCCGCGCCACCACCCGCGAGCGGCTGCTCATCCTCGCCACCTGGGCCGATCGCGCGGGCGACAAGGACGCGCTCACGCTCGCCGAGTCGCTCGCCGCCCTCCAGCCCGCCGAGGCTGAGGGGCACTACTTCCTGGGGCGCGCCCTCCTGGCGACCGGAGACTTCCTCGGGGCCATCACCCAGCTCCGGTGGGCAGTGGGACGGGACTCGGCGTCCTTCGATGCCGGAGCGAAAGCCCCGTGCCTCGCCTGCTCGGCGCAACGCGACATCGTCTTCGCCTACCAGCTCGCGGATTCCTTCCCCGCCGCGGAGCGCGCGGCGCGGGAATGGGTGCGGGTGCAACCGGGGTCAGGTGAAGCGTGGCACCAGCTCGCCGTGGTCCTGCTCCTCGAGGATCGGGGAGACGAAGCCCTCGCCGCCCAGCGCCGCGCCGACGGCCTCAGGGCGAACAACGAGGAAGACGCGATGCTTCCCGTGTCCGTGGCGATGCGGGCCGCGCGCTTCGATCAGGTGGACCGCCTGCTGCGCGCGCTGATCGACAGCGGTGACGCGGGGCTCAAGGGACGCGGCGAGTGGGAGTACGTCATCTCGCTCCGCTATCAGGGACGGTTCCGGGAGGCGCTGGCGGTCGCGCGGCGCTACCGCCGCGAGAACACCGTCCCCGCCTTCCCGGCCGCGGCGGCCGCTCCGGAGGCGCAGGTGCTGTTCGAGATGGGCCGGGTGCGGGAGGCCGCGGGGTTGTTCGAGTCGGTCGCGGTAGGCTGGCCCGCGTCGTCACCGGCGGTCGCGGCCCGAAACCGCGCCTGGTATCTCACCCACGCCGCCACCGCGTGGGCGGCGGCGGGAGACCGGGCCGCGCTCGCGCGCCTCGCCGACCGGGTCGAGGCCGCGGGACGCGAGAGCAATTACGGGCGCGATCCCCTCCTTCATCATTACGTGCGCGGCCTCGAGGCCGAGCTCGCCGGCCGCCCGGCGGAAGCCGCGGCCGCCTTCCAGCGCGCCGTGTATTCGGGCACGCAGGGCTTCTCGCGAAATGGACTGGAGCTGGGCCGCGCGCTGGAGGCGTCGGGACGGCCCGCCGATGCGGTCCGGGTCCTCCAGGCGGCGCTGAAAGGGCCGCAGAGCGCGTCCGGAATGTACGCCACGCAAACCGAGCTGCACGAGGCGCTGGCCCAGGCCTTCGACGCCATCGCGGCGCGGGACTCGGCCGCGGCGCATTACCGCTGGGTCCTCGCGGCCTGGACTCACCCCGATCCGATTCTCCGCCGGCGGCGCGACGCGGCTCGCGCGCGGCTCGCGGCCCTCGGCGGTTAGAGCGTCACGATCCGCGCCCGGGGCGGAATCCCGGGCTCGAGCTCCATAATCCCCACCGACGGCGCGAGGCCGAACCGTTTGGGCCCCGCCCCGCCCGGATTCATCACCGTCACCGTCTTGTCCACCAGTTCGAGCAACGGGCGATGGGTATGCCCGAACACGATGATCTCCGCCTTGGGGAAGGCCCGGTGAACGAGCGCCGGGGTGGGACTCCCGAACTGATCGCCGTGCGTCACCGCGACCTCGAAGCCGTCGAGCTGGAATTCCGCCACGGCGGGAAGCCGGGCCCGGAGATCGAAGCCGTCGGTGTTGCCGTAGACCGCGGTGACCGGCGCCAGCGCCTCGAGATCGGTGAGGAGATCGAGGGATCCGACGTCGCCGCCGTGCAGGATGTGGTCCACCTGGCGGAACACGTCCAGGACCTCCGGCCGCAGCAGCCCGTGCGTGTCCGAAATGACGCCCAGTCTCAGCCCTGCCACCTCGGCGCGACCTGGATCTCGAGATCCAGATGGTCCACCACGCGCTGCACGATGAAGTCCACCAGCTCGGCGATCCGGGTCGGGCGGTGATAGAAACCGGGAGCCGCGGGCAGCACGACCGCGCCCGCTTCCGTGGCGAGGGTGAGATTCCTGAGATGCACCAGCGAGAGCGGCGTCTCCCGCGGCACCAGGATCAGCTTGCGCCGCTCCTTGAGGACGACGTCCGCCGCGCGCTCGATCAGGGAGCGGCTGGTGCCGTGCGCCACGGCCGCGACGGTGCCCATGGAGCAGGGACAGATCACCATACCCGCGGTCTTCGCGGAGCCCGACGCGGGCAGCGCGCCGCGGTTCTTGTCGTCGTACATCGTGACCGAGGCCCAGTCTCCGCCGGTCGCCGTGCGGAGCGCCGTCTCGTCCGCGATCCCGCACTCCTCGGAGAGCAGGCGCCACCCGTGCGCCGAGACCAGCAGCCAGACCGGCACCGCGTTCCGGGCCAGGACCTCGAGCAGACGCACCCCGTAGGGCGCGCCGGACGCGCCGGTGATGGCGAGTACGACGGGGAGGCGGGTCAACGGCCGCGCCGGTTGGGTGTGGGGGAACGCCTGGGGTGCGCGGGCGGGCGGGGAGGCGCACCCGATCGGCTCTTGCCGATTGCGGATTGCGGATTCGCGGAGACGGGAGGCTTGCCGGCCCGCCGCGCGTGCGGTTTCCTACGCATTCCGCAATCCGAAATCCACAATCCGCAAACTCATAGGATCCGGTCCCCCAGCGCGCCCAGGAACACCACCACCGCGACCACGCCGTTGGCGGTGAAGAACGCGGCGTCGAGCCGCGACAGATCGTTCGGCTTCACCAGCTGATGCTCGTAGGCGATCACGAGAGCCCCGACCCCGACGCCGGCGTAGTACCAGGCGCCGAGTCCCGCGCCCCAGCCCAGGAGCAGCAGCGAGAGCAGGGCGAGGCCATGGAGGAGCTTGCCGAAAAAAATCCCCCGCTCGCGCCCGAAGCGCACGATGGCCGAGTGCAGGCCCTCGGCGCGGTCGAACGCCTCATCCTGGAGGGCGTAGAACACGTCGAATCCGCCCACCCAGAAGGTCACGGCGGCCGCGAGGGCCCAGAGCAGCCACCCCGGCCGGCTCCAGGCGCCGGCCACGGCGAGAAACCCGGCGGGCCCCGCGATCGCGTCCCCGAAACCGAGCCAGAGGTGGGACCACCACGCGAAGCGCTTCGAGAAGCTGTAGGAGACGATGACGAGGAGCGCCACGGGCGAGAGCAGGAAGCAGAGCGGGTTCAGCGCCCACGCCGCCCACTCGAACAGAGCGGCCGCGAGGATGACCGCGGCCCACGCCTCTGCCACGGAAAGCCGCCCGGCCGGAATCTCGCGCCCGCGGGTACGCGGATTGCGCGCGTCCAAGGCGCGATCGGCGATCCGATTGAAGCCCATGGCGACGAAGCGCGCGGCCGTGAACGCCAGCACCAAGAGGGCGAGCGCGCGCAGGGTCACCGCATACGCCCGGGACGCGAGAACCACACCCAGAAGCGCGAACGGGAGCGCGAAGACCGTGTGGGGGAGCCGTACGAAGTTGGCGTACCGGACGAATAGAGACTGCCCGGCGAAGGTTTGACCCTCTCGCGGCGCGAGGCGAGGCGCGTGGTCCGTGGCCCGTGGCCCGCTCATGGCCGCGAGGGGTTGGGCAGGAAGAACAGCCCGGCGAGGAGCGCGTGAATGCCGAGACTCACCCCGACATTGAGCAACGCGACCACGGTGGCGACGGCATACAGGACGGGCCCCAGGAGGTACTCGCGCGTCACGTAGGCCACGAGGCGGGGATCCGCGTCGGCCTTGAGCAGCCGGCCGCCGCCGCCCGCGGCGTACCGCCACACCGCGTTGAAGGCGAGCGCGGTGCAGGTCAGGTTGGCGCCGTAGAGCACCGTGGCCGCGGTGCGCGCCCCGGCGACCGGCAGATACGCGGCGAGGACGGCGGTGGGAAACGGCAGGACCGCCACCCCCAGCAGGAGTCCCAGGTTCAGCAGGACGAAGACGTGATTCGAGCGGCGGATGTAGCGAAAGATGTTGTGATGGTTCGCCCACATGATCCCGATGATGACGAAGCTCAACGCGAACGCGGCGTACGATCCCCACCGCTCGCCGAGCGCGCCCCAGAGCCCCCGCGCCGTCACCGCCTCCGCCGTGGGAACGCGCACGTCGAGCACGAGCAGGGTGATGGCGATCGCGAAGACCCCGTCGCAGAAGGCGCCCAGCCGCTCGAGATTCCCGGTGTCCGGCCCGCCGCTCACCGGCGCCCCCCGGCCAGGTCGATTCCGAGCTCCCGCCAGATCTGGTCCACTTTCCGCCTGGTCCCCTCGTCCATCACGATCCGGTCGGGCCAGTCGCGGGTGAAGCCCTCCTCCTTCCACTTCCGGGTCGCGTCGATCCCCATCTTCGAGCCGTAGGAAAATCCGCGGCTCGAGTGATCGAGCACGTCCATCGGCCCCATCGAGAACCGCACGTCCCGCTCGGGGTCGATGTGGTTCAGCGCCACCCACCAGGCTTCCTTCTCGTCCCGCACGTTCACGTCCTGGTCCAATACCACGATCACCTTGGCGAGGGACATCAGTCCCTGCCCCCACAGGCCGTTCATCACCTTCCACGCCTGGCCCGGGTACCGCTTGTCGATGCTCACGAACACCAGATTGTGAAAAATGCCCTCGGCCGGCATGTGCAGGTCCACGATCTCCGGGAGCGTGAGCTTCAAGAGCGGGAGGAAAATGCGCTCCGTGGCGTGGCCGAGGTAATAGTCCTCCATCGGCGGCGGTCCCACGATGGTGTGCGGCCACACCGGCTCGCCCCGCGTCGTGACCGCGGTGATGTGCACCTTGGGGTAGTAGTCCGCGAGGGAGTAGAACCCGGTGTGATCGCCGAAGGGGCCCTCCAGCACCAGCTCCTCGCGCGGGTCGATGTGCCCTTCCAGCACGATCTCCGCCTCGGCCGGCACCTGGAGATCGGAGGTGACCGCCCGGGCGAGCTTCACCGGCGCGCCCCGCAGGAACCCCGCGAAAAGAAACTCGTCGATCGTGGGCGGGAGCGGCGCCGTGGCCGCGTAGATGCTCGCGGGGTCGCCGCCCAGCGCGATGGCCACCGGCATGGTCTCCCCGCGCTCCGCCATCTCCCGCCAGTGCGCCGCGCCCACCTTGTGGCGCTGCCAGTGCATCGCGACCTCGTTCCGGCCCAGCACCTGCACCCGGTACATCCCCACGTTGCGCACCCCGGTCCTGGGGTCGCGGGTGATGACGCCGCCCAGGGTGACGTAGGGCCCGCCGTCCTGCGGCCAGCAGATGGGCACCGGCAGTTTCCCGAGATCCACCTCGGCGCCGCGCAGCACGATCTCCTGGCACGGCGGCCGCCCGCCCGTCATCTGCGGCGGGAACTTGGCCACCTCGGCCAGCCGGGGGAGCATCGCGAGTTTCCCGAGGAGGCCGTCGGGGACCTTGAGCTCGAGCAGGTCGGTGAGCCGCGCCCCGATGTCGTCGAGCGACTCGACGCCCAGGGCCAGCGCCATCCGCGCCTCGGAACCGAAGAGGTTTACCGCCACCGGCACCGAGGACGCGCCACCGGAGGGGAGCACGGGATGCTCGAAGAGGAGCGCGGGACCGCCGCCGGGAGACTTCATGCAGCGGTCCGCGATCTCGGTCATTTCCTTGTCGATGGAAACTGGACGGCGCACCCGCGCCAGGTCGCCCCGCGCATCCAGGGCGGCGATGAACTCCCGCAAGTTAGCGAAGGCCATGATGGATGGCGCAGATCCCGCCGGTGAGAAGGTCGTAGCCCACGCGCGAGAATCCGGCCGCGGTGAGGCGACGCGCCAGGGCGTCGGGCTCGGGAAACGCGAGCACCGACTCTGGCAGGTAGGTATAGGCGTCCATATGTTTCGACACCATCCGCCCTACCGCGGGCAGGATGCGCCGGAAGTAGAAGAGGTACAGGGCGCGCAGCGGCGGGAAGCGCGGGGTGGTGAGCTCGAGAACCACCAGCCGCGCGCCGGGCTTGAGAACGCGGCGCGCCTCCCGCAGTCCGGCGTCGAGGTCCGCCAGGTTGCGCACGCCGAAGCCCACCAGCGCGCCGTCGAAGTGCGCGTCGGGAAACGGCAGGGAGAGGGCATCGGCCGCGACCGGAACCGCGCGGACCGCCTTCCCGCGGCCGCGGAGCAGCATCGGGAGCGCGAAGTCCGCTCCCACCACGGTGCCCTGGAAGCCCCGGGCGCGCGCCAGCTGGGCGGCCAGGTCCAGGGTGCCGGAGCAGAGGTCGAGATAGGTGCCCGCCGGCCGGGCTTCCCAGCCGAGCCGGAGGACGGCGCGGCGGCGCCAGCGCCGGTCCAGATTGAGGCTCAGGAAGTGGTTCAGGAAGTCGTAACGCGGCGCGATCGCCGAGAACATGTCGCGCACATAGGCGCGCCTGGCGCCCGAATCCCCCGCCCCGGCGGGACGCGCAGGACCGACGACCCCGGAGAGAGGAGCGAGCGCCATAGGCGCGAAAGATAGGCCGTCGAACCTTGCCTCCGCCAGCGATCAGCAGGTGGTGCACTGGGCGAAACAAGGTCACGACGCCGCGTTCCGGGAGCTGGTGCGCCGCTACGAGCGCCCGGTGTTCTCGCTGCTCTATCGGATGGTGCGCGATCGCGCGCTGGCCGAGGACCTGGCGCAGGAAACGTTCATCAAGGTGCTGAACGGGATCCGGTCCTACAATCCGGAATTCAAGTTCTCGTCGTGGATCTTCAAGATCGCGAACAACGCGGCCATCGATCACCTGCGCAAGCGCTCGATCGAAACGTTGTCACTCGACGGCTCGCCCCACGCCCGCACGCCGGACGAAATCGAGGCCACCACCATCCAGCTCGGCGACCACGCCGAAAGCCCGCTCGATGAAGTGGAAGCACGGGAGCTGGGCGGCGCGATCGAGCGTGCCATCGCGAGACTGCGCCCGGAGTACCGGGCCTGCATCATGCTGCGGCACGTGGAGGGGTACGCGTACGAGGAAATCGCGGAAATGCTGGAGCTGCCGCTCGGAACCGTGAAGACCTACATCCACCGGGCCCGCAACGAATTGCGGGGCTATCTCGAGGACCGCCGCAACTGAAACCGGGGCCCGCCGGGCCCCGTACGGAGCACCCATGACCGAACCACTCACCGCCCACCTCACCACCGACGAGATCGAGCTCTGGGCGCAGGGCCTGCTCCCCGCGGCGCGGGCCATCCATCTGTCCGACTGTTCGCTCTGCTTCGCCGAGGCGGAGCGGGAGCGGAAGATCATCCTGGAGCTGGTCCAGCTGCAGCGCTTCGCGCCGCGCGCCGGGTTCAGCGACCGGGTGATGGCGCAGGTCAAGATCACGAGCCCCTCAGGCTCGCACCTGGCCTCCGACACCGACGCCTAAGAGGCGCGCCGCGCTGCCGTCGCGCACGGCGACCTCCACGGTGCCGGCGCTCCCCACGTACGCCAGCAGCTGACCCCGCTCCACGTCGCCGAAGGTCCGGCGCAGGGGTCCCACGTCCGTCCCCTCGACCTTGATCCGCACGCCCGGCTCCACCGCCTCCCCCGCGATGTTCGACACCAGGGTCCCGAAGCGATCCACGTAGATCACCTCGCCGACGGTGACGGGGCCGTCGGCGTGGGGAGTGGGGAGCGGGACCTTGAGCGGATCGCTCACGATCTGCCCCAGCTGCTCGAGCGACGCGCCGCGGGCGAGGCGCGCGGCCGCGGGCGCGAAGACGTCGCGCCCGTGAAAGGTCGGCGAGGCGTCGGCCGGAATGGGCAGCGACGCGAAGCGCGCGCCCGGTGGGAGCGCGGTGAGCAGGCCGTTGTCGGGGGCGACGAACGCGTGGCCCTCCGCGGTCGCGGCCAGCGCCCGGCGGTCGGTGCCGACACCGGGATCCACCACCACCACGTGCACGGTCCCGTTCGGGAAGCGATGCCAGGTGCGCGCCAGGATGAACTGCGCCGCCCGCACGTCGCCCGGCGGAATCTGGTGCGTGATGTCCACCACCGTCGCGCCGGGGACCGCCGCGAGCAGCACGCCTTTCATCTCGCCGACGTAGCTGTCGCCGGTGCCGAAGTCGGTCAGCAGGGTGATGAGGGACGTGGTCATACCGTGCTCCTCCGCCACGCCCCGCTCCGCCAGAATCCCGTCATCGCGACGCCGCGCAGGACGGCCGTGGACGACAGCGCGATCCAGATCCCCAGGAGCCCGATGGTCCGGGACCACCAGGCCGAGAGCGGCACCCGGAGGCCCGAGAGCGAGACGCTCGTGATCTGGGGCCAGAAGGTGTAGCCGGCGCCGGCGAGCGCGCCCTCGAGAATGATCTCGAAGGTCTGCCCCACCTGCGCGAACGCGATCACCCGCAGATACCAGCTCCCGTCCCTGATGACGGCCGGGTCGGTGGTGAACAGGCCGGCGAGGGTGCGCGGCACCAGCAGGAAGATCACCGCGGTGGTGACCGTCACCAGCAGGCAGTAGCGCACGGTGAGGCGGACCGCGTCCCGGGCCCGATCCTCCAGTCCCGCGCCCAGGTTCTGCCCCACCAGGGCCCCGGCCGAGAGCGCGAATCCCGAGATGGCGATGAACCCCAGGCCCTCGACCTTGTGTCCGATCCCGAGCGCGGCGAGCGCGCTGGTGCCGAAGCGGGACGTGAACCGGGTGAGCCACATGTAGATCAGCGAGAACAGCACGCCGTTCAGGGAGATCGGCGCCCCGATCCGCATGATGGTGGGGATGGCGCGCCAGTCGGGCGCGGAGAGACGGATCAGCCCGCGGCGCAGCGCGATCGCCACGCCGATCAGGCATCCTCCCCCCCGCACCATCACCGAGGCCACCGCCGCGCCCTCCACTCCCAGTCGCGGGAAGGGCCCGAGCCCCGCGATCAAGAGCGGGTCCAGCAGGATCGAGAGGGCCACCGACGTCAACAGGAGCAGGAACGGGGTGCGGGTGTCCCCGGAGGCGCGGAAGGTCGCCTCGATCGCGAAGAAGCCGAAGACCAGCGGACCCCCGAGGAGCCAGGTGGAGAGGTACGCTTTCCCGAGTACGGCCACTTCCGGAGGCACCGTCATCAACCGGAAGAGCGAAGGGCCGAAGAGCATTCCCACCGCGCTCACCACGCTTCCCGCGAGGAGCGCGTACGCGAGCGCCGCCGCCGCCGCGCGGGCGGCGGGTTCCGGGGAGCCTTCCCCGTGCCGCCGGGCCGCCAGCGCGATGAGCCCCACCTCGACCATTTCGCCCAGCGAGAGGAGCACCCAGGTGTAGAAGCCGGCGGTGGACACCGCGGCCAGCGCCGCGGGCCCGATGAGCCGGCCCACCCAGATGCTGTCGATCAGGTTAAACGAGAAATGACAGGCCATCATCGCGACCGCGGGAGCCGCAAGCCGCAGGATCACCGGCCGCAGGGGGCCGACGGTGAGCGCCCCGGGACTTCGCGGGGTGGTGACGGTCATGGCCCGGGGTCCGGCACGCGCGCGAGAAAGCGCTGGAAGACCGGGTTGCCGGGGTAACGCGAGGCGAGGCCCTCCACGTACCCGCGGGCCTCGCGCCGGAGGGCGGGGTTCGGCGGATCGCGCTTCGCCTCCCGCTCGAGCGCCGCCGCGAGCACCCAGGTGGCCTCGACCCGCGCCAGATCGCCTCCGGTCGCCGCGCGCCGCAGCTCGACCAGCGCGGTGTCCGCGTTGCCGCTCCCCAGCCCGACGAGCCTCGCGAAAAAGCGCGCCAGTCCGCCGGCGCGGGCCAGACCGTATTCGTACACGCCGAGCCCGAGGTAGCAATCCACGCAGGAGGAATCGGCGGCGAGCACCAGCCGGTAGGCGTCGCGCATCGCCTTGCCGTCCTTGGCGGCGGAGAACGCGTGGCCGTGGAGGTCGCGCTGGCGCGCGCGGTAGCCCAGCGCGGTGCCCAGCCAGAACTCGGTGACCGGGCCGGGGGCGAGGGCGCGGGCGCGGCGGACACCGGCGTCGAGAAGCGCATCGATGCGGTTCCGCTCGAAGTCGTCCGAATCCTTGGCGGCGGCCCACCAGATGTAGGCGCCGGCCTCGAAGATCAACGGGGCGGGATCGGCCGTGTCGCGGGCGGCGAGGGTCTCGAAGTAGCGGCCCGCTTCGCCGAACGCGCCGGCGTACAGGGTGTCGAGTCCGGCCCGCAGATCGGGACGCGCCGGACCCTGCAGAAGAAGGAAGGCGGCGAGGAGCCGCACGTCAGCGGCCGGGGCCCCGGGCCGGCGCGGGACCCAGCGCCAGCGCCACCGCGCGGGCCAGCTCCGCGAGCGCCGCTCCGGCCGGCGAATCGGGCTCGGCGGACACGATGGGCCGCCCGCCGTCGGCGAGCTGCGGGAGCTGGGCCTGGAGCGGCACCTGCGCGAGGAGCGGCACGCCCAGCTCCTCCGCCAGCCGCTTCCCGCCGCCGGAGAGGAAAAGCTCGGTGCGCTCGCCGCAGTGGGGGCAGACGTAGTAGCTCATGTTCTCGACCACTCCCAGCACCCGCACCCCCACCCGCTCGAACATCTTGGCGCCGCGGAGCGAGTCCCCCACCGCGACCTCCTGCGGGGTGGTCACGATCAGCGCGCCGTGGAGATGGATGGTCTGGGCGAGCGAGAGCTGGGCGTCGCCGGTGCCGGGCGGGAGGTCCACGATCAGGTAATCGAGCTCGCCCCACGCCACGTCGCGCAGGAATTGCTGGATCACCTTCATGATGATCGGTCCGCGCCAGATCGCCGGGGCCTCGCGCTCCACGATGAACCCCAGGGACATGAGCTTCACGCCGTGGCTCTCGAGGGGCTGGATCTTGCCGCCCGAAACCTCCGGCTTGCCGTCCACGCCCATCATCCGCGGGATGTTGGGCCCGTAGATGTCGGCGTCCATGAGGCCGACCCGGTGGCCCTGGCGCCGCAGCGCCACCGCGAGGTTGACGGAGACGGTGGACTTCCCCACCCCGCCCTTGCCCGACGAAACCGCGAGCACCGAGCCCAGCGCCGGCATCTCCTCCGGGGTGGGCGGAGGAGGCACGGCGCCGCGAGGTGCATGGGGCGCGGCGCGTGGGGCGCCGGCACCGGCGCCCGCGCCCTCGGTCACGCTCACGCGGACGCCGGACACACCGGCGACGCCCAGGGCCGCCTTGCGGGCGTCGCGCGCCAGCGAGGGCGGGTCGTCGCGGGAGAGCAGGAAGGTGAAGGTGACGCCGCCATCCGCGGCCACGGCGAGGTCCGCGACCATGCCGGCGCTGACGACGTTCTGTCCGACGCGGGGATTGGTGACGGTGGCGAGCGCGGCGCGAACGCGCTCGAGCAGATCGGCGGCGGCGGGCACGGGGGGAATGTAATCACCCCGCCCGACGGGTCACCAGTCGAACCAGTACGTCGCTTTCACGAGGAAAGTGTTCAGCGGGTAGGCGCGGAAGAGGCGATCGAGGTCGCCGCCGAGAGACCGGTTGCCCTCGGCCGGTTCCCCGTCCTCGCGCCCCTGGGTCCACACCAGGAAGAGCGCCGAGCCGGGCTTGTACTCCCAGCGCAACACCACGTTGGAGTTGAACTGCTTGAAGTTGAAGCCGCCCGGATTGTTGGTGACCGCGGTGTCTCCGTAGGGCGCGAAGCGCGCCGCGTAGTCGGCGGCCCGCGGGTCCACCACCTCCCGCACCTGGGAGTAGGTGCCCTTGCTCACGAAGGGATTGGCGTAGATCTGGAGCGTGAGCGTGGGCGACGCGGTGTAGTCCACGCGGAAGGTGAGTCCCACGGTGGTCTGATCGAGATGGGCGAAGGTGTAGTGCGTCGCCTGGGTCGAGTCGACGAAGTTCCCGTAGAACTGCGTGTTGTCGCGGTTGCGACTGTAGCTCACGCCGATGGTCGGCGTGGTGCGGGCCGAGAGGCGAAACTGCAGCGTGGGATCGAAAGAGGTGCGCACGGTGCGTCCGCCGTCGGTGCGCACGAATTGCGCGAAGATGTCCGGATAGAAGACGCTGCGCTGGTCGCCCTGCGCCTCGATCCACGGCGCGAGGTAGGAATCCTGGCGCAGGGCGGGTCCGCCGCGGGTGCAGCGGTCGCAGTAGGTGGCGCCGAGCTGGCCCACGGTGCCGCCGGCGTGCAGCCACCAGTTGTTGCGGAACTGAATGTGGGTGTTGGTATTGAGCGCCTGCTCGAGCAACAGTCCGCCGGCGCTGGTCCAGTCGTGCCACTCGTTGAAGTTCCAGCGGAGCGCCTGGAACCAGGAGCTGGGGTGCTGAAAGAAGAGACCCACCCAGGTGCTTTGGTCCTGCCAGTCGGCGCGGTTCAGGAAGCCCAGGTCGTTGGGCTCGAATCCCGGGGAGATGCGCTGATAGCTGGTCTCGAAGTACACCAGGCCGCCGCCCATCTTCGACAAGTGAATGGTCTCCGCGTGGCCGGCCAGGCTGGTGCGGGTGGAGTCGAAGCGCAGCGATCCGTCGGGGCGCTGATAGTAATGGGCGGGGTCGGTCTGGGTCGCGGCGATCGCGGCGGTGCTGCCGCTGACGTCGCTCGCGGTGACCGAGCCCGTGAGCTCGTAGTTGTTCCCCGGACCGAACCGGTGCCGGAAGTCCACGCCGCCGACGTAGGCGGAGCTCCGCAGGAACCCGCGGGTGAGCGAATCGAGGGAGCGGTCGACGGCGGTGAAAATCGCTCCCACGCCGCTCTGGTGGTTGTCCAGGTCCTGCTCCAGACGCAGCACGCCGTAGTTGGTCGCCGGCTCGATGGTGCGATCCGCCGGGCCCGTTTCCCGCCCCGTCACCGCCTCGAGGAGGCCGAGGGTGAGGCCGCCGGTGGAGCGGCCGGTGAGTTTGCCCGCGCCTAGTATCGTGGTGGCCGTGGGCGAGCTCGCGTCCCCGTACGCGTCCAGGAGCTGGGGCCGGCGGCCGATGCGGCGGGAATAGAACAGGCCCTCGCCGGCGCAGCTCACCTGGTTGCAGTTCACGGGGAAGCGGTACACGCCGGTCCCCTCGAGGAAGAAGGGGCGCTTCTCCTGATAGAAGGTCTCGAACGCCGTGAGGTTCAGCACCGCGGGGTCGGCTTCGACCTGCCCGAAGTCCGGGTTCACGGTGCCGTCCAGCGTGTAGTTCGAGGTGACGCCGTACTTGAAATCGGCGCCGGCGCCGAAGGTCTGGTGCCGGTCGAAGCCGGAGGCGGTGGCGAGCGGCTCGTTCTTGGCGACCGCGTATGGCGTCACGTCGAGGCGGCGCGGCGCCGGCACGTCGTCGATCCCGGTGACGTCGCCCAGCTGGGACATGAACCCGATCTGGGTGGGGTGATAGGCCGGCCACGCCACCCGCTCCTTGTACCGCTCGATGTCGCGCCAGATGGCGAAGCCGAAGGTATGGGTCGGGGAGGGTGCGAACCGGAGCTGCGACAGCGGCACCCGGAACTCGGCCGTCCAGCCCAGCGAGTCCACCCGGGTGGCGACGTCCCACACCCCGTCCCAGGACTCGTCTTCGTTCACGTCGTCGTACACCGCGTAGTCGCGCT
>Ga0079221_10000036_pt1 | contig 28864 bp, 19 predicted proteins | sample GAAS200_FD_75069 | JGI IMG/M metagenome (GOLD analysis project Ga0079221, IMG submission 75069) | Agricultural soil microbial communities from Georgia to study Nitrogen management - GA AS200 | ecosystem: Environmental > Terrestrial > Soil > Agricultural land | place: USA: Georgia | collected... | reverse complement strand
GCACGAAGGCCGGTCTTGAGCGGGGCGAGCTACCTTCACTCGCCATGGCAACTCTTCGCGACGCGTCCAGGCCGCTTCGCACTCCGGAGGGAATCCATGAGATGGTCGTTCGCCTGCGCGCTGCTGGTCATCGCCCTGCCCGCCCGCGTCGCGCGCGCACCCCTGCCCGGGCCCCGGGGCTACTACACCACGCCCGCGATTCACGGTGAGACGATCGTGTTCGCCGCCGAGGGCGACCTCTGGACGGTGAGTACCTCGGGCGGCGTGGCGCAGCGGCTCACCACGCACCCCGCCATCGAAGCCAATCCCGCGATCTCCGCCGACGGACGGACCCTCGCGTTCACCGCGTCCTACGAGGGCACGAACGGCACGGCCGAGATCTACACCATGCCGGTCGCGGGCGGATTGCCCACGCGCCGCACCTGGGACGGCGGGCGCCCCAGCTTCGTGACCTGGACCCCGGACGGCCAGGTGCTGTACGCGACCGCCGCGTACTCGACTCTGCCGGATGCCCAGCTGGTGCAGATCGACACCGCGACGGGTGCGCGGACGGTGGTGCCGCTGGAGCAGGCCTCGGACGGGAATTACGGCCCCGACGGCACGCTGTACTTCACCCGCTGGCCCTTCCAGGGGAGCCACACCAAGCGCTACAAGGGCGGGACGGTCCAGCAGATCTGGAAGTACGCGAGAGGCGCGGGCGAAGCGGTTCCCCTCACCGCCGATTTCGACGGGACCAGCAAGACGCCGATGTGGTGGCAGGGGCGGATCTATTTCGTCTCCGACCGCGACGGCACCATGAACCTCTGGTCCATGGCGCCCGACGGTAAGGACCTGAAGCAGCTCACCCATCACGACGGGTGGGACATCCAGACCCCGTCGCTCGACCAGGGGAAGATCGTCTACCAGCTCGGCGCCGACCTCTGGTTGTTCGACGCGGCCAGCGGAAAGGACCAGCAGCTCGACGTCACGCTCACCTCGGACCTGGACCAGGAGCGCGAGAAGTGGATCGCGACGCCGATGGACTATCTCACGGCGGCGCACCTCTCGCCCTCGGGCGACCGGGTGGTGCTCACGGCGCGGGGTCAGGTGTTCGTCGCGCCGGTGGCGCAGGGACGTTTCGTGGAGGCGACCCGCAAGCCCGGCGTCCGCTACCGCTCGGCGCGGTTCTTTCCCGACGGCAAGGCGCTCTACGCGCTCTCCGACGAGACCGGGGAAACGGAGTGGTGGCGCCTGCCCGCGAACGGCGTGGGGGCGCCGGAGCAGCTGACCAGCGACGCCAAAGTCCTGCGGTTCGACGGCGTCGCGTCCCCGGACGGCCAGCTCCTGGCCTACGTGGACAAGAACCAGGAGCTGTGGCTCTACGCGGTGGCGTCGAAGAAGAACACCCGCATCGCGGCGTCGCCCGACGGCGGCTTCGGCGACCTTTCCTGGTCGCCGGACTCGAAGTGGCTCGCCTACGTCGCGCCCACTCAAACGTTCTCCCAGCTGATGCTGTACTCGGTGGCGGACGGGAAGGCCACCGCCGTGACCGACGACCGGGTGGACAGCTACAGCCCGGCGTGGAGCGCCGACGGCAAGTGGCTCTACTTCCTCTCGGACCGGAACTTCCAGACGCTGGTGGGAGCGCCGTGGGGACCGCGCGAGCCGGAGCCGTTCTTCGATCATCAGACCCGGATCTACGGCCTCGCGCTGCAGGCGGGACTGCGGTGGCCCTTCCAGGCGCCGGATGAATTGTCCGACGCCGCGGCCAGCCCGGCGCACGACACCCGCAAGAGCGACGCCGCGGATTCCACCCGCAAGGCCGAAGTGCAGCTCGCGGGACTGGCGACGCGCCTCTATCAGGTGCCGGTGCCGGCGGGCAACTACGGATCGCTCTCCACCAACGGCAGCCGGCTCTTCTGGCTGAGCTCGGCGACCACGGTCGAGGGCGAGAACTCGCTCCAGGCGCTCGACGTGAGCAACAAGGCCGGCAACGACCCCGCCAGCATCGCGCAAAGCGTGCGCAGTTACGAGCTGTCGGGAGACGGCAAGAAGCTCCTGGTCCGCAAGGGGCAGGAGCTGGACGTGATCGACGCGTCCACCGGCCCCGACGCCAACCTGGGCAAGGGCCGGGTGGATCTCGCGGGGTGGACCTTCCCCATCGATCCCCGCGAAGAGTGGCGGGAGATGTTCGACGAAGCGTGGCGGCTCGAGCGCGACTACTTCTACGACCGCCACATGAACGGCGTGGACTGGCCCGCGATGAAAAAGAAGTACGCGCCGCTGGTGGACCGCGTCGCCTCCCGCGGCGATCTCTCGGACATTTTCGGCCAGATGATCGGCGAGCTGTCCGCGCTGCATATGTTCGTGTACGGCGGCGACTTCCGGAAAGGCGACGCGGCGATCGCCCCCGCCTCCCTGGGCGCGGTGCTGGCGCGCGACGCGGCGGCGGGCGGGTACCGGGTGGTGCACGTGTTCCGCACCGACCCCGACTACCCGGACGCCATGTCGCCGCTCGCCCTGCCGGGCGTCAACGTCGCGGATGGCGACCTGATTCAAGCGATCAACGGGGTCTCGACCGTGAGCGTGCCCGATCCCGCCGAGCTGCTGCGGAATCAGGCGGGCAAGCAGGTGCTCCTGCGGGTGAAACCTGCTGGCGGCGCGCCCGCGCGGGACGTGGTGGTGGTGCCGATCTCGCAGGGACGCGCGTTCGGTCTTCGCTACGACGAGTGGGAGTACACCCGGCGTCTGGCGGTGGACAGCGCGAGCCACGGCGCCATCGGGTACGTGCACCTGCGCGCGATGGGCGGCGGCGACATGGCGCAGTTCGAGCGCGACTTCTATCCGTCGTTCAACCGCCAGGGGATGATCATCGACGTCCGGCACAACAACGGCGGCAACATCGACAGCTGGGTGCTGGAGAAGCTGATGCGGCGGGCCTGGTTCTACTGGCAGCCCAACATCGGCAATCCGTCGTGGAACATGCAGTGGGCGTTCCGCGGCCACCTGGTGGTGCTCTGCGACCAGCGGACCGCCTCGGACGGCGAGGCCTTCACCGAGGGGTTCCGGCGCCTGGGCCTGGGCCGGGTAATCGGCGCCCGGACCTGGGGCGGCGAGATCTGGCTGTCGTCGGACAACATCCTGGTGGACCGGGGGATCGCCACCGCCGCGGAGACCGGCGTCTACGGACCCGAGGGCCAGTGGCTGATCGAGGGCCACGGCGTGGATCCCGACACCACGGTGGACAACCTGCCCCACGCGACCTTCACCGGGCGGGACGCCCAGCTCGACGCGGCGATCCAGTATCTCCAGCAGGAAATCAAGGCGCACCCGGTGCCGGTGCCGGCGGCCCCCAGGTACCCGGACAAGAGCGTGAAGAAGCCGTGACAGGCGGGGGAGCGGCGGGGTCTCAATGGCGTGCCCCACCTCTCCCTGGTCGTCCCGGTCCACAACGGCGCCGAGCGACTCCCGGCGAGTCTGGAAGCCATCGCCCAGTACTTCGCGGCGCAGTCGTACGCGTGGGAAGTCGTGCTGGTGGACGACGGCAGCGACGCGGTGACCCGGGGCATCCTCGAGGCGTGGGTGAGCTGCCACCCGGGCTTCACGCTCCTTCGCAACCAGGTCAACCGGGGCAAGGGGCACGCCGTGGCGCGGGGGATGCTCGCCGCCACCGGCGCGTTCCGCGTCTTCACCGACGCCGATCTCGCCTACCCGATGGAGGAGGTCGGGAACACCCTGCGGGCCCTCGAGGCGGGCAGCGACGCCGTCGTCGCCTGCCGCGTCCTCCCCGAAAGCCGCTACCTGATCTCGCCCTCGTTCTTCAACTACCTCTACACCCGGCACCTCGCGAGCCGGGCGTTCAACCTCATGATCCGCGCCATCCTCCTCCCCGGCATTCTCGACACCCAGGCGGGCCTCAAAGGGTTCACCGCCGGCGCGGCCGGGCTCCTGTTCTCGCGGCTCACGGTCGCCGGCTTCGGGTTCGACGTCGAGCTGCTGTTCGTCGCCCGCCGCCACGGCCTGAAGGTGACCCAGCGGCCGGTGACGTTCCGGTACGACAGCGAACCGACCACCGTCCGGTTCATCGCGGACGCGTTCGACATGGCCGCGGACCTGGCGCTGATTCGCTGGCGCGATTGGTGGGGGCGGTATCGGTAAGAACCTGATCATCAACGCCGACGACTTCGGGCTCGCGCCGGGCGTGACGCGCGGGATCGTCGAGGCCCACTCCGCCGGCACCGTGACGTCCGCCTCGATGGTCGTGAACACGCCCGCTTTCCCCGAGGCGGCGCGGGCCGCGCGCGGCCTGCCGCACCTTTCGATCGGCCTGCACCTGAACCTCACCGCCGGGCGTCCCCTCGCGCCGCTCGAGCGGGTGCGGTCGCTGATCGACGCCGCGACCGGCAGGTTCGTCTCCCTGACCCGGCTGTGCTGGCGGGCGGCGACGGGGCGGCTCGATCCATCCGCGGTCGCCGCCGAGTACGCGGCGCAGATGGGCCGGCTCGCGGAGGCCGGCCTCCGCGCCACGCACCTGGACAGCCACCGGCACGTCCACCTGCTGCCCGGAATCCGCCCGACGATCGCGCGGGAGGCCGCCCGCGCCGGCCTCCCGCTCCGGACCCCGGTCGAGCCGTGGCCCGGCCTCGGCGCCGCCGCCGTCGCCAAGCAGGTGGCGATTCGCTGCGCGCTGGCGGCGGGCGGCGCGCCAGCTCCGCGCGCCCCGCACTTCCGCGGGATGGGGCTCTACCACCGCCCCGATTTCCGCGCGCGCCTGCTGAGCCTGCTGGACCGTCTTCCCGACGGAACCACCGAAGTGGTCGTCCACCCCGGCTACGTGGACGCCGAGCTCGGGTCGTGGGACGGCTACCTCGCGCCGCGCGAATGGGAGCTGGCGGGCCTCCTGTCCCGGGAAGTGCGGCAGCGGCTCCGCGGGCAGGACCCGCGGCTCGTCAGCTTTCCGGATCGGTGAGGACGGCCGGCCCGCGCGCCAGCAGCTCCCACTGCATCGCCAACCACGCGAGCAGACACGGGAACGCCTTGAGCGAGTATTCGCGCGTCCACTCCCAGCGGAGGCGGGCCGGCACGAACTGGAGCGAGAAAACCGATACCACGAGGAGGGTGAGGATCAGCAACGCGTCCCGCCAGGGCCGCCGCGGCGCGGTCGCGTACCAGATCCCGATCCCGGTGGTGGCGATGACGAAGGACGGAGACTCCGCCTGGTGGTTGAAGATCACCATGTAGACGAGCAGTGAGCACAGGAAGAGCCGCCGGAACTCGTACTCCCGCCACCGCTCGCGCCGCCACGCCACGGGGACGAGCAACAGGACGGTGCCCGCGGCCTGGACGGCGACATTGGGCACGTCGAGTCCGGCCCAGGAGTGCAGGATCCCCATCACCGACATTCCCCGGAGCACCGCGCCGGCGGCGGTCTGGCCGAGCCACCACCAGTACTCCTGGATCAGAAGCGGCGCCGGGATCACGAGCAGCGGGAGCAGGGCCAGAACCGCGAACGCGCCGGCGAGGGCCAGGCCGAACCGGAGCGGGCGCCGCTGGAAAAAGCCGAGAGAGACCGCGGCCAGAGGAAAGAGCTTGATGGCGGTGTCCACCGCGAGGGCCGCGGCGGCGCCGGCCGGCCGCCCGCGTTCGAGCGCGACGAACGCCAGCACCACCAGAGCGGCCACCAGACCGTTCGACTGCGAGTTCTGGAGCGATCGCAGCAGGTCGAGAAACGCGATCGCCAGCGCGAGGCGAGCGGGCGCGCCGGGAATGAGACGCTGGACCGCGACGTAGAGCGCGCCGGCGTTGACGGCGTTCCAGAGCAGGAGGCCGAGCAGCGGCCAGGGTATGGCGAAGGGCGCGAACAGCAGGGCGAAGGTCGGGCTGTAGAGGTAACCGTAGTAGCCCGGCGTGGTGGCGTAGAGATTCTGCCCGTGGATGAGGCGGAAGAACGCGTCCCGGTAGAGGAAGAAAACCCCGGGGTGTCCAAGCAACACCCCCAGCTGAATCGTCACCAGGACGACCGCCGCGACGTACGCGCCCACGAGAACCCGCCCGGCCCGGGCGGAGGAGAGGATGCTTGGGGGCGCTGGGGGGGCTGGGGGGTCCGCCACGGGCAGTAATATGGCGCTAGTTTCCTTTCCGATGCACCTGCTCCTCGCTCTGGTCCTCCAACAGCCGGCGGCGCCGCTCTTCACGCCCGCCGCCGGAAGGTTCCTGCAGGTGTCGTCCACGGACACCACGGGCGGCAACCGCGATTACTGGGTGATTCCGGCGGGGGACAGCGCGGTCCTCCTCGACGTGAACGGGCCGGGCGTGGTGCGGCGGCTCTGGATCACCGTGGCGTCCCCCGACCCGCACTACCTCCGGCGGATCGCGCTGCTCATGTACTGGGACGGCGAGACCAACCCGTCGGTCGAAGCGCCCCTGGGCGACTTCTTCGGCAACGGGTTTTCGAAGAAGCACTACACCGCGCTCCCCATGGGCGAGTCCTCGGGCGGGTTCTATTGCGACCTCCCGATGCCCTTCCGGCGCCACGCCCGCATCGTGGCGGTGAACGGGACCGGGCGGCCGATCGACGCGTTCTATTACAACATCGACCTGGTCACCGACACCCCGCTTCCCGACACCCTCCTCACCTTTCACGCCTGGTGGCACCGGGACCGCCGCACCACCGCGCGGACGCCGCATCTCATCGTCGACGCGCACGGCCGCGGCCAGCTGGTCGGCGTCTCCCTCAACGCCGAGAGCTACGGGTCGAACTTCTGGTTCCTCGAGGGCGACGAGATCTGGACCGTGGACGGGGAGAAGCGCGGCCAGGGCACGGGAACGGAGGACTATTTCAACAGCGGCTGGTACTTCGACGAAGGCACCTACGCGGGACCCTATCACGGCCTCATCGTGAAGGACGACTCGCTGGGCCGGATCGCGGCGTACCGCTGGCACATTCCGGATCCGGTGCCGTTCCGCGATTCCCTGCGGTTGGCGATCGAGCACGGGACGGAAAACCAGGAGGTCGCGGACTACGCGACCATGGCCTACTGGTACCAGACCGAGCCCCACGCGCCGCTCCCGCCTCTCCCCGCGCCCGACGATCGCCGGGTCCTGGGCGTCAAGATTCCTGCGGACGCCACGCCGTTGGACTCGCTCAGTCCGGTGATCCACGGCGACACCGTGTTCCTCCGCGCGCGGGTGCCCCGCCCCGACCGCTACGACGTGGTCGTGTACCCCACCGGGTCGCGCGACCCGGCGAGCGCGGCGTTCGCGGTGCCCGGCCTCGCGGCGAAGCGGGTGGATCTCTCGTCGAGCGACGCGGGGGACGTGCTGGCGCCCGTCACCCTCGGCACCATCCGCGGGGACAGCGTGGTGCGCCTGGTGGAGGTGGGCGCACCGGGTCATCCGCCGGCCGCCCTGCTGCTCCGGCCGCACCGGGTGTGGGCCGCCGCGTGGAACATCGTCGGCCCCTTCGCCAACCCGCGGATCGGGAACACCGAGTCCAGCCCGGCGCTCGATTCGGTGTACGGTCCCGAGCGGGACGCGCGGCTCACCGCGGGTTATCCGGGGATGAACGGCGCGACGGTTCGCTGGAAGCGGGTCACGGCCGGCGCGGACGGCGCGGTGCGTCTCAATCCCCAGTTCACGCCCAACGACTGGGTGGCGGCGTACGCGGAAGCGTTCCTTTACTCCCCCAGGGCAGGGCCCGTCACCCTGCTCCTCGGCGCCGACGACGCGCACCAACTCTGGGTGAACGGCGCCCTGGTTTCCTCACGACAGGGACGGCACATCTCCGAACCGGACGACGTGAGCGTGCTGGTCCCGCTCCGCGCGGGCTGGAACCGGATTCTCATGAAGGTGGCGGACCTGGACGGCGGCTGGGAGTTTCGACTGCGGGCGGCGGATCCCGGGGGAACGCTCCGCTGGAGCGCTACTTCTTCCCTCCCAGATCGAACATCGCCTCGAGGTCGTGGCGGGAGTACGCCCGGAACGCGATGAGGGTCTCGGTGTTGAGGATCCCCTTGAGCTTCCGGATTCGCGCGGTGACCAGGTCGGCCAGGTCGTCGTTGGTCTTCACCCGCAGCACGGCCACCAGGTCGTAGCGGCCGGCGACGGAGTAGACCTCCGAGACGCCGGGCATTCCCGCCAGCTGTTCCGCGACCGAGTTGATCTGGTCGCGTTCCACGGAAAAGAGAACGACCGCGCTCACCATGGCGCGGAAGATACCGGGCCCGGAGCGGCCGGGCCAGCCGCGCTCAGGGGAGGTAGCTCATCGCCACCCGTGGCGCCCGCCGGGCCCGCCAGGTCGGGAACTCCCCGCCCGGCGTCGAGCCGTAGACCAGCCCCGACAGGCTCCCGAACTCCGTCCCCAGCATCGCGTCGAAGAAGTTCCAGCGCGCGAGCCCGAATCCTTCGGGCTCGAGCAACGAGAACACCAGCCGGCCCAGGGGCTGCGCGGTGGGGACGAAGTAGGTGCCCGCGGGCAGGGTGCGCGCGGCGTCCGACCAGGTGCCGGTGAGCGCGAGGAGCCGGTGCCCCTGGAATCCGCTGGCCGCCCATTTCGCGTCCTGGGGCGCGAAGGCCTGCACCGTGTCGGTCCAGTCCGCCGCGAGGCGCGCCACCGCGATCCCGTGGAGGCGGAGGAGCCGCGCCACGTCGGGGAGGCCGGCGGGAATGAAGTAGCCGGCGGGGAGCGCGCGGGTCGCGGTCGCCCGGAAGCGATCGAAAACGGGAAGCCGGACGCTCCGGATCTGGCCCGTGCCCAGGAGGCGGGGCCGAGCGGCGGTGTCCGGGTTCGGCTTCATCACCTCGAGGGGCACCGGCTCGGTGTCGCGCAGGGCCGGGTCGTAGGCGATGGCGAGGTCGGGACGGGGCGCGTTCCCCGCCCCCTCGAGGGTGGTCTCGCGATCGGCGTCGCGCTCGATTTTCCGGATCTCGTCGGCGTGCTGGGCCGCATAGTTCAGGATCTCGAGCACGAAGTCGTGGGTCACGCGGATGCGGGTCTCGAAGTCCGCGTGGGAGTAGGCCTCGGAGAGAATCGCCATCCGCCCGCGCAGTCCCACGTAGTTGGTGCCGTACCAGCCCAGCGGCGCATAGGTGACCCAGGCCTTCGGCGCCAGCGGATCTTCGACGTTGCCGTAATCGAAGACCGGCTCCCGGTACCTGTCGGCGAGGGTCTTCCGGATCGCGGGGAGGATTTGATCGCGCACGTAGGCGGTGGGACCCGCGGGGCCGTTGGGATCGAGCGGCGGCGCGTAGGTGAGGAGGTAGCCGTGGAGCGTGCCGTCGGTGGTGTGGAGGTCCATCATCAGCGCCGGGTCCCAGCGGTCGTAGACCGCCGCGAGGGACGCCCTGGTCTCCGGCGCCTCGGCTTTGAAGTAATCGCGGTTCAAGTCGAGGTTCATCGCGTCGGCCCGCTCGCCCACGATGGCGGGGCCGTTCTGCTCGCCGCGGTTCTTCTCCTGCGGGCCAAAGGCGTCGTTGCCGTCGGCGTTGTAGTCGGGAGCGACGAGGATCACGAGTTTCTGCAGGAGGTCCCGGTGCGGACCCGCGAGTTCCCGCAGCAGGGCCTGCATCGCCTCTTTCCCTTCCACCTCACCGGCGTGGATGTTCGCCTGCAGGTAGACCACGAGCTTCCCCGACGCGGCGGCTTCGGCGGCGGAGGTCACCGCGGGATCGGACGCGATCACGAGGTAGATCGGCTTGCCGAGGGTGGTGCGGCCCATCTCGGAGACGGCGAGGGGCGCGCCGCCCGCGACCAGGGTGTCGAGAAAGGCGCCGACCTCGGCGTACGTGGAGGTCCGCTGGTAGTGGGTGCGCTCGGCGTCGGTCTTCGGGGTCTGCGCTGACAAGGGAAGAATTCCGGCAACGCACCAGAGGCACAGGACGCGCAACGACCTCATTCCACGCTCCGCGGTTCGATGTGCCGCCAATCTACGCGGCGAAGGGGCGGCGCGTGCGATCCGAATCGTGGCGCGCGCGCAACACCGGAACCGGAAAGTGGCGCCCTCCGCTCTTGACAGCGGGGCGGGCATGTAACCGATTACATGCTCAACGCTCCATGGTCACCATCAAGGACGTCGCCCGCGCGGCCCGCGTCTCGGTCGCCACCGTCTCCCGGGTCCACAACGGGAGCCCCAACGTCACCGACTCCACCCGCCGCCGGGTGCGCGCCGTCGCCACCAAACTCGGCTACTCCCCCAACGCCGCCGCCCGATCCCTCTCCACCCGCAAAACCCTGGGCCTGGGCGTCCTGCTCCCCGACCTCTACGGCGAGTTCTACAGCGAGCTGATCCGCGGCATCGACCAGACCGCGCAGCAGCGCGGCTTCCACATCCTGGTCGCGAGCTCCCACAACGCGAAACAGGAAATCGCGGCCGCGATCCAGTCCCTCCGGGGCCGGGTGGACGGCCTGATCGTGATGGCCCCGGCGCCGGGCGCGCACCGCCCGGTGCGCGACCTCCCGGCCAGCGTGCCGGTGGTGCTCCTCAACTGCCCCGCGCCGGTGGCCGGCTACGACTCGATCGCCGTCGCCAACGCGGACGGCGCGCGGGACGTGGTGCGGCACCTCGCCGGACTGGGACACCGCCGGATCGCGATCATCCACGGTCCCCCCAGGAACCACGACGCCGCCGAGCGCGCCCGGGGATACCGCGAAGCGCTGGCGGAAGCCGGGATCACGCCGGGACCGGCGGACGAAGTGGCGGGTGATTTCACCGACGGCTCGGGGTATCGCGCGGCGCTGGGTCTGGCCCGCGCCGCTCCCCGGCCCACCGCGGTGTTCGCGGCGAACGACGCCATGGCGATCGGCGCGGTGAGCGCGTTCCGGGAGGCGGGGATGCGCATCCCCGAGGACGTGGCGGTGGCGGGCTTCGACGACATCCCCATGGCCCGGTACATGCACCCGCCGCTCACCACGGTGCGGGTGGACATCAGCGATTTGGGCGCGCGGGCGACGGCGCGACTGCTCGATCTCGTCGCCAACGGCAAACAGCGTCAGAAGCGCCGGGAGCTCTTCCCGGCGGTGTTGGTGGTTCGGGAGTCCTGTGGCGGGCACGGCCGGACGGCCGCGCCCTAGAACCCGGTAGGGAGGAACGAGGACCATGAGACTGCATTCGGTGTTGTCGCGCGCCGCGCTGGCGGCGCTCTTCGCCGCCCTGGTGCTGCTATCGCCGCGCTTCCTGGCGGCGCAGACCAGTACCGGCAGCGTGCGGGGGTACGTCAAGGATTCGAGCGGGACCGCCCTCTCGGGCGCCGATCTCGAGGCGAAGAACGTCGCCAACGGCGTCTCCCGGACCACGCAAAGCGGGTCCGATGGCGCTTACACCTTTCTCGGCCTCGTCCCCGGGACCTACGACATCACGGTGCGGGACATCGGTCACGCGCCGCAGCTCCGGCGGATCGCGGTCGCGGTGGGCGCGACCATGAACGTGAGCTTCACGCTGGGCGCGGGCGCCGCGGTGGAAGTGCAGGCGGTCACCGTCACGGCGGCCGCGGTCGAGACCCGGACCTCGGAGATCGCGACCAACGTGACGCCGCAGCAGGTGCAGGCCCTGCCCACGCCCAGCCGCAACTTCCTCGATCTCGCGGCCCTGGCGCCGGGGGTGAGCGTGACCCCCGACTTCGTGAACCTGGGCGCCAACGGCACCACGCCGCGCACCTTCAGCGCGGGCGCGCAGGGCCCCGGCGAAGTCAACGTCTTCATCGACGGCGCCAGCCTGAAGAACGATCTCACCGGCGGCGGCGCCAGCGGCGTCGCGGGCCAGGACGCGAGCCGCGGCAATCCCTTCCCCCGCAACGCCATTCAGGAGTACCGCGTCCTCACCCAGAACTTCAAGGCCGAGTACCAGAACGCCTCGAGCGCGATCATCAGCGCCACCACCAAGTCCGGCGGCAACGTGTGGTCGGGCGGCGCCTTCCTGAACTACGAGGACCGGGACTTCGTCACGCTCGACTCCATCAGTCTGGCGAACCAGGTCACCAAGCCCGACTACAGCCGCTACCTCCTCGGGCTCAACGCCGGGGGTCCGCTGATCAAGGACAAGCTGTTCTTCTTCGGATCCTACGAGGGCAACGTCCAGAATCGCGCCAACGTCATCAATTTCACCCTGCCCGCGCCCGGCACCTTCGATTCCCTGGACGCCAAGAATCTGGGCCAGTACAACGGGGCGTTCGCTTCGCCGTTCCGCGAAACCCTGATCTTCGGCAAGCTCAATTACAACGTGGGCACCCACTCCGCGGCCGAGCTGAGCCTGAACGACCGGCACGAAACCGACGTGCGGGATTTCGGCGGGACCACGGCCTTCGACGTCGCGAACAATTACCGCAACAACGAGCTCACCGGGATTCTGAAGTACAACTACTTCACCGGCCCCTGGCTCAACGAGGCCAGCGCGACCTACGAGAATTTCGAGCGCAACCCCTCTCCGGCGACCCCCGGCCTCCCCAATCAGCTGTTCCGCCGGACCACCAACTTTTCCGGCGGGGACATCGGCAGCAACCAGAGCCTGCAGGACTTCAAGCAGAAGGGCTTCACGCTCCGTGACAATCTCACCTACACCGGCTTCCACGCCGCCGGGGACCACGTGATCAAGGGCGGGGTGAGCGCCAGCTTCCTGAGCTTCGACATCGACAAGGCGAACAACGAGACGCCGCAGTTCCAGTATGGCGACACCATCTCCAAGGGCGATTGCAACTGCGCCGCCGACACCAACGTGTACGCCTATCGGGTGCCGTTCCAGGTGCAGCTGCAGGTCGGCAACCCGCTGGTCAGCACCAACAACACCCAGCTCGGCGCCTTCCTCCAGGACGACTGGAGTCCCTCGTCGCGGCTCACCCTGAACCTCGGAGTGCGCTGGGACTACGAGACCAACATGATGGACAACAAGTACAAGACGCCCCAGGACGTCCGCGACACCATCGGCCGCTACGACGCGGACACCAACTTCCTGCTGACGCCGGTGGACACGGCGCGGTACTTCACCAACGGCACCCAGCGCCATCCCTTCGGCAAGGCGTTCCAGCCCCGGCTCGGCTTCTCCTACGCGCTGGACGACGAGAACAAGACCACCCTCTTCGGCGGCTGGGGCCTGTACTACGACCGCACCTACTTCGACATCGCGGTGGACGAACAGCTCAAGCTCACCCGCCCCAACTACACCATCTTCTTCGCCGACTCGGGCGTCGCGCCGGTCAACAATCAGGTGGCCTGGAACGACAACTATCTCAACCGCCGCGCCGCTCTCGACTCCCTGGTCACCGCCGGCGCCGCGTCGGGCCAGGCCCTGCACGAGGTGTGGCTGATCCCCAACGATCTCAAGATGCCCCACTCCACGCAGTGGAACCTGGGTCTGCGTCACCTCTTCGGGGACGTCCTGGTGTCGGCGGCGTACGTCGGCGTGCGGGGATACGACGGCGTGGTCGGCAACTGGTACAACATCAAGTGGAACAACTTCGGGACGCCGACCAGCAACTGCTGCGATTTCAAGGGCAACGCCCACGGCATCAGCAACGTGATCGTCTTCACCAACAACGTGAAGACCTGGTATGACGCCGTGCAGATCCAGATCACCCGCCCCTACCGGAAAGTGGGCGACCGGGGCTGGGGCGCGGGCCTCTCGTACACCAACGGCAAGCGCTCGGTGCAGGGCAACGACAACCCCGACGACGAGCTGGCGTTCCCCCAGTCGGTCTTCATTCCCAAGCATCCCACCAACGACGAACGCAGCCGCATCGTCGCCAACTGGATCGTGGACCTGCCGTCCCTGGCCAACATCCAGTTCAGCGGCCTCGTCACCCTGGGGAGTGGACCGCACTACGACATCGGGGGGCGGTTCTCGCCCAACAGCTGGGTGCCGGGCGGCTTCACGCCCCCGCGCCACGGATTCATCCTGCCCGCCGACTTCTGGGCCTACCGCGACGTGGACATCAGGCTCAGCCGGGACTTCGCGCAGGTGTGGCGGGGCACGACCAGCGTCACCCTCGACGTGTTCAACGTCTTCAACTTCCAGAACTTCACCTACTTCTCCGGGAATCCGACGCCCACCGGACTCCTCTCCGACGGCCGCCGGATGTCGCTCGGCGTCGGCTACAACTTCTGATCTCCTCCCCCGCGGGTCATCGGCGCGAGTGGCGCCGGTGGCCCGCCGGCGGGGCGGGCGCTATCGTCACCGGATGAGCCATCACCTCACCGCCGCGCGGGCCCGCCTCGCGGCGCTCGCCGCGCTCTTCCCCGCCGCCATCGGCGGCTGCTCGCCCGGTCAGCCCGCCGGACCTCCGCCCCCCGACTCCGCGCAGACGGTCGCGTTCCTCGATACCGTCGAACAGCGCACCTTTCATTACTTCTGGGATCTCTCGAACCCGGCCAACGGGCTCACCCCGGATCGCTCCCCCACCCCGTCCTTCTCGAGCATCGCGGCCGTCGGGTTCGCGCTCACCGCCTACCCCATCGGCGTCGAGCGGGGTTACGTCACCCGCGCCGACGCCGCCACCCGGACCGTCACCACCCTCGAGTTCCTCTGGCTCGCCACCCAGGATTCGAGCGCCACCGCCACCGGCTATCACGGCTTCTTCTATCACTTCCTCGACATGAATACCGGGGCGCGCTACCAGACCGTCGAGCTCTCGACCATCGACAGCGCGCTGCTCCTGGGCGGCGTCCTCACCTGCCAGCAGTACTTCAACAACCTCGCCGACAACACCGAAACCCGGATCCGCCTCCTCGCGGACTCGATCTACCGGCGCATGAACTGGCGCTGGATCCAGCCCCGCGCGCCCCTCGTCGCCATGGGCTGGAAGCCCGAAAGCGGGTTCCTCGCCTACGACTGGACCGGCTACAACGAGGCGATGCTGATGTACGTCCTGGCCCTGGGCTCGCCGACCTTCGCCGTGGACTCGACCGCGTGGGCCGCCTGGGCCGCGAGCTATCAGTGGGGCACCTTCGAGGGTCAGACCTACCTCGGCTTCGCGCCCCTCTTCGGGCACGAGTACTCCCACGTCTGGATCGACTTCCGCGGAATCGCGGACCCGTTCATGCAGGCGCACGGCGTCGATTACTTCGAGAACTCCAGGCGCGCCGCGGTCGCGCAGCAGGCGTACGCCGTCCGGAACCCCGGCGGGTGGGCGGGATACGGCGCCAACCTCTGGGGCCTCTCCGCGTCCGACGGGCCGGCCGACGGCGGGCTCCCGGTCGGGGGGCGGAATCGCCAGTTCCACACCTACTTCGCGCGGGGCGCGTCGTTCACCGAAGTGCAGGACGACGGGACCATCGCGCCCACCGCGGCGGGCGGCGCCGTTCCGTTCGTGCCCGACCTCGCGATTCCCACGCTCTACCGGATGCGCCACGCCTACGGCGCGAACCTGTTCTCGACGTACGGCTTCCTGGACGCGATGAACCTCACCTACCCCGCCACCGCGAGCCCCTCGATGGGACACGTGGTGCCGGGAGTGGGCTGGTTCGATACCGACTACCTCGGCATCGACCAGGGCCCGATCCTCGCGATGATCGAGAATTACCGCACCGGCCTCATCTGGCGTTTGATGCGCGGGAGTCCCTACATCATCAAGGGGCTCTGCCGGGCGGGATTCACCGGCGGGTGGCTGGCGGGGAAGTGCTGAGACTCCCGGGCCGGCGCCGGGCGATGCGGGTCCCGCCCGCCTGGCCTCTCGTCCTCCTCGCCGCCTGCCATTCCTCCACCGCCGTCACGCTGGACTTCTGGGGACTGGGCCGGGAGGGCGAAGTGGTGGCGCAGCTGGTCCCCGAGTTCGAGCGCGAGAATCCCGGGGTGCGGGTGCGGGTGCAGCAAATTCCCTGGACCGCGGCGCACGAGAAGCTGCTCACCGCGTACGTCGGCCGCTCCACGCCGGACGTGGCCCAGCTCGGCAACACCTGGGTCCCGGAGTTCGTGGCGCTGGGGGCGCTGCTGCCGCTCGATTCCGCGATCGCCCGCTCCCGGGTGGTGCATCCCGCGGACTACTTCACCGGCATCTGGGCGACCAACGTGGTGGACCGCGCCGTGTACGGCGTGCCCTGGTACGTGGACACGCGGATCCTCTTCTACCGGCGCGACCTCCTGGCGCAGGCCGGCTTCGCGGCGCCGCCCCGGAGCTGGGCCGAGTGGCTGCGCGCGATGGCGGCGCTGAAAGCGCGGGATGGGCCGCATCGCTGGCCGATTTACGTGCCCACCAACGAGTGGCAGCCGATCGTCACCCTGGCGCTCCAAGCCGGCTCGCCGATCCTCAAGGACACCGCGCAGTACGGCGCCTTCACCGACCCGCCGTTCCGCCGGGCGTTCGACTTTTACGCGGATCTCTACACCCGGGGCTACGCGCCCCGCGTCGGCATTACCGAGGTGGGCAACATTTATCAGGAGTTCGCGCGCGGGACCTACGCGATGTGGATCACGGGGCCGTGGAACATCGGCGAATTCCGCCGCCGGCTCCCGCCGAACCAGCAGAAGATCTGGGCCACGGCGCCGATGCCCGGGCCCGAGGGGGCGGCGTCCGGCGTGGGGCTCGCCGGCGGCTCGAGCCTCGTGGTGTACCGCGCCTCGCGGCACCAGGCCGAAGCCTGGAAGCTGGTCGAGTACCTCTCGCGGGTGGACCTGGAGGAGCGGTTCTACCGGCTGAGCGGCGATCTCCCCGCGCGGCGCGACGCCTGGCGGGATCCGGTGCTCGCGGCGGACGCCGCCGCCCGCGCGTTCTACGAACAGCTGGAGCGCGTGGTCCCGACCCCGCCGGTGCCCGAGTGGGAGCTGATCGCCACGCGGATCTTCGATTACGGCGAGCAGGCGATCCGCGGCGGCGTCCCGCGGGACACGGCGCTGGCGCGGCTGGAGCGCGAAGTGAATCAGATCCTCGCGCGCCGGCGCTGGCTGCTCGCGAGGAACGCCGCGCGGGCCGCCGCGCCGGCGGGGGGCGGCCGCTGACGATGATGCCCGGCGGGCGGACCCAGGCCCGGGCGGCGTGGCTCTTTCTCACGCCGGCGCTGATTTTCATCGGGGTTTTCTTTTTCCTGCCGGTGATCGCGGGGCTCGCGCTCTCGCTCACCAACTTCGACATCTACGCCATCGGCCATCCCGAGAACGTGCAGTTCGCCGGGCTCGCGAATTACCGGGCGATGGTCCACACCGATCTTTTCTGGACCGCGCTCGAGAACACCCTCTACTTCGCGTTCGTGGGCGCGCCGCTCTCAGTGCTGGTGGCGCTCGGCGCCGCCCTGCTCGTCAATTCCCGGCTCACCCGCTGGCCCGCCTTCTTCCGCACCGCGTACTTCGCGCCCTTCGTCACCACGCTGGTCGCCGTCGCGGTGGTCTGGAAATACCTCTACCACCCGCGGTACGGACTGCTCGACGCCGGGCTCGCCGCGCTGGGCGTGCATCCGGTGGACTGGCTCGGCGACCCGCGGTGGGCGATGCCCGCGATCATCCTGGTCGCGGTGTGGCGGAGCTTCGGCTACAACATGCTGATCTTCATCGCCGGCCTGCAGCGGATTCCCGCCGAGCTCTACGAGGCGGCGGAGCTGGACGGCGCCGGGAGCTGGGCCCGGCTGCGGCACGTCACCCTGCCGCAGCTCGCGCCCACCTTCCTCTTCGTCGGCGTGATCACCGCCATCGGATTCTTCCAGCTCTTCGCCGAGCCGTACGTGATGACGGGCGGCGGACCGCTGAAGAGCACGCTCTCGATGGTGCTCTACATGTACGAAGAGGGATTCCGGTGGTGGCGGCTCGGGTCCGCCGCGGCGATCGCCTTCTCGCTCTTCGTGCTGGTGCTGGCGATCACCCTGATCCAGCTGCGACTCGAGCGGGAGCGGACCTCGTGAGGCGGCGCTGGGCCTCGGTGGCCCTGCACGCGGTGCTGGTCGTCGGCGCCGCGCTCTCGCTCTTTCCTCTGCTCTGGATGGTTTCGGGATCGCTGATGTCCACCGGGGAGGCGAACTCGTTTCCGCCGCGGCTCCTGCCGCACCACGCCACGCTCGCCCACTACGCGGCGCTCTTCACCCAGCTCGACGTGGGCCGCTACTTCCTGAACAGCGTGATCGTCGCCGGATTCGCCACGGCGGTCTCGCTCTTCATCAACTCGCTCGCCGGCTACGCGCTCGCCAAACTCGAATTCCGGGGCCGGGAGCGGCTGTTCCGGATTCTGGTGGCGGGGCTCGTGATTCCGGCGCAGGTGGCGATGCTGCCGCTCTTCCTGCTGCTGCGCTCCCTGGGACTGGTGAACACCTATCTGGGCGCGATGATCCCGGCGATGGCGACGATCTTCGGCGTGTTCCTCATCCGCCAGTACGTGCTGTCGGTCCCGGACGATCTCCTGGACGCCGCCCGCATGGACGGCGCCTCCGAATTCCGGATTTACTGGTCGGTGGTGCTCCCGGTGATCCGGCCCATTCTCGCCACGCTCGCCATCTTCACCTTCCTCTCCACCTGGAACGACTTCCTCTGGCCGCTGGTGATCCTCTCCGACAACGCCAAGTACACGCTCCCGGTGGCGCTCGCGGGGCTTTCGGGGGAGCACGTGCAGGATACGGAGCTGATGCTGGCGGGATCGGTGGTGACCGTGCTGCCGGTGCTGGCGGTGTTCATCGGGCTGCAGCGCTTCTACGTGGCCGGCATCCTCGCCGGGAGCACCAAGGGATGAGGCGCGGGCTCGAACAGCGCGGCGCCCCGCGACGCGGCGGCTCGAGCGTAGAAGCGCGCGCTGCTCTTCGGCGTGCGGCGCTGGGTGGCGAAGTCCACGTGCACCAGCCCGAACCGCTTGGCGTAGCCCAGGGTCCACTCGTAGTTGTCGAGCAGCGACCACGCGAAGTAGCCCCGCAGGTTGACGCCCCGGCGCATCGCTTCCAGCGCCGCGCGCAGGTGCTCCCGGTAGTAGGACACGCGGGGCGTGTCGTCGATCGCACCGTCCGGCCCCGCGGGCCCGTCCGCGAAGGCGCCGCCGTTCTCGGTGACGTAGAGCGGGAGGTCTCCCGCCCGCGCCCGGACCCACTCCAGGGTTTCGGTGAGCCCTTCGGGATACACTTCCCACCCGGTCTCGGTGTACGTGGCGCCGGGCTGGCGCACCGGACCCGCCTTGACCGGGGGCTTGGTGTCGTCGAAACGGTTGACGGTGCGGGTGTAGTAGTTGACGCCCAGAAAGTCGATCGGCTGGGCGATGAGCTCGAGGTCGGCGTCGGGAATGGCGGGCCACGCTTCGCCGAAGATCTCGGCCAGCTCCGGCGGATAGGGACGCCCCAGGACCGGCTCGATGAATTGCCGGTTCATGTAGGCGTCGGCGCGGCGGACGGCGGCCAGGTCCCGGGCGTCGTCCGAGGCGGCGTGCTTGGGCTCGAGATTGAGCACGATGCCGATCCACCGCTTGGACTCGGCCCGATAGACCTGCACCGCGCTCCCGTGCGCGCGCAGGAGATTGTGCGCCACCCGCGGCGCCTCGAAGAGATTGCGGTGCCCGGGCGCGAGAACGCCGTGGAGGTACCCGCCGTCCACCACCACCCAGGGCTCGTTCAGGGTGGCCCACATCGGCACCCGGTCGCCCAGGGCGCGGAACGCCACCCGCGCGTACTCGGCGAACCAGTCCGCGCTGTCGCGATTGACCCAGCCGCCCCGCTCGTCCAGCGCGGCGGGAAGGTCCCAGTGATAGAGCGTGACCAGCGGCTGGATCCCGGATTCGAGCAGCTGATCCACCAGCCGGTCGTAGAAGGCGAGGCCGCGCGGATTCACTGCCCCCGTCCCCTCGGGGAGCACGCGGCTCCAGGAGATGCTGAACCGGTAGGCGGTGAGGCCGAGCTCCTTCATCAGCGCCACGTCTTCGCGCCAGCGGTGATAGTGGTCGCAGGCGACGTCGCCGGTCTCGCCGTTGGCGGTGAGCCCGGGCGTGTGGGAGAAGCGGTGCCAGATGCTGGGGCCTGCGCCGTCGGCGAGCGGGGAGCCTTCGATTTGATACGCGGAGGTGGCCGAGCCCCACAGAAAGTCCTGCGGGAACCGCTGAGCGTCACTCACGCGCGGAGCCGGAGCTGATGGCGAGCGTCACCTTCATCGGGGTCCGCAAAATATACTCCGCCGGCCGAAGCACACGGGTGGCGGTGGAGGCATTCGACCTCTCGGTGGCGGACGGCGAATTCGTGGTGCTGGTGGGGCCCTCGGGGTGCGGCAAGAGCACCACACTCCGGATGGTGGCGGGCCTCGAGAGCGTCTCCGAGGGCGAGCTCCGGATCGGGGAACGGCTGGTCAACGACGTCCCCGCCAAGGACCGCAACGTGGCGATGGTGTTTCAGAATTATGCGTTGTACCCGCACATGACCGCTTACGAAAACCTCGCCTTCAACCTCCGCCTCCGGCGCCTGCCGGAGACCGAGGTGGACCGGCGGGTGCGGGAAGCGGCGGGCGTGCTTCGCATCGACGGGCTCCTGGACCGGCGGCCCCGCCAGCTCTCGGGCGGCGAGCAGCAGCGGGTGGCGCTGGGCCGGGCGCTGGTGCGCCAGCCGCAGGTGTTCCTGTTCGACGAGCCGCTCTCCAACCTCGACGCGAAGCTCCGGGTGCAGATGCGGCGGGAGATCGCGCGGCTCCACCGCCAGCTCGGCGCCACCATGATCTACGTGACCCACGATCAGGCCGAAGCGATGACGCTGGGCAACCGGATCGTGGTGATGGACGCCGGCCGGATTCAGCAGGTGGACGCGCCCCTCGCGGTGTACGACGCGCCGCGGAACACCTTCGTCGCCGGATTCATCGGCAGCCCGCCGATGAATCTCATCGAGGGAGAAATCGCGCGGGACGGGGGCCTCGTCTTCCGCGCCCGGGGCGGCGCCTTCTCGGTCCCCCTCGACGCCCGCTGGACTCGCGCGCTCGAGGGCCGCGCCGGCGGTCCGGTGATCCTGGGCGTCCGGCCCGAGCACGTGCGCCCCGCGACGGACCAGCGCGCCGGCGCATCGTTCCGGGTGGACCTGGTGGAGCCCCTGGGACAGGAGCTGCTGGTGTACGCGAGCGCGGGCGGACACGAGCTGGTGGCGCGGCTGCCGGCGGACATCCGGGTGAGCGCCGGCGCGCAGGTGCGGTTCGGATTCGACGATCGGGGATTGAGCTGCTTCGACGGGGGATCGCGGGAGCGGATCCCGGCCTGACGGCCGCGCGAACCGCGCGCACCCTCGCGCCTCGCCCGCCCCGGCTCTATGCTAGTCGCTCATCCCTGGAGGCCACATGCGCTCGCTGGTCTGGCTCTGCCTCGCCGCCGCCTTCTCCCCGCTGGCCGCGCAACAGCGCACCATTACCGACTCCGACCTCTACCGCTTCAAGTGGGTGGCCGGGCCGCAGATTTCCCCCGACGGCCGGCAGGTGGTCTACGTGCTGGTCACCGTGAACGCGAAGCACGACGGCTACGAAACGAGCCTGTGGACCGTCCCCGCCGACGGTAGTGGCGCGCCGCGCCGCCTCACCGCCGGCCCCCACGACGGCGCGCCCCGCTGGTCCCCCGACTCCCGCACCATCGCCTTCTTGCGTCCGGCGGGTGACGACGGCGCCCAGCTCTTCCTCCTGTCGCTCGCCGGGGGCGAAGCCGTTCAGCTGACCGACGTGGCCGAGGGAGCCTCCCCCGCGGTCTGGTCCCCCGACGGCAAGACCATCGCGTTCACCAACTCGGCCACGGCCGAAGAAATCGCGCAGCAGGCGAAGGGCGGCGAGGCCCCGAAGAAGAGCGACGTCCGCATCGTCACCCGCGCCCAGTTCCGCGGCGACGACGAGGGGTACTTCGATCCGTCCCAGCACGATCACCTCTGGACCGTGCCCGCGGTGATCGGCGACAAGCCCCAGCCGGCGCACCAGGTCACCTCGGGGAATTTCGACGAGGGACTGAGAGGCTGGAGCCCGGACGGCAAGCGCCTCTACTTCGTGTCCCAGCGCGTGGTGGAGGACTACTACGTCAATCCCGACCAGGATCTCTTCTCGGTCCCCACGGCGGGCGGCGCCCTGGACACGGTGATCGACATCGACGGACCCGTGGAGGCGCCGGTCCTCTCGGCCGACGGCAGGGCGATCGCCTTCCGCGGGTTCGTGAACCCGGCGCACCGCCGCTCCTATCAGGAATCCGATCTCTACACCTGGCGCGCGGGGAAGCTGACCGACCTCACGGCGGATTACGACTTCGACATCGGCGGCGGCGTGCTGGGCGACCAGGCGCCCCCGCGCGGCGGCGAGGGCTCGAGCCCCATCGTCTGGTCCCCGGACGGGAAGTTCGTGTACGAAGTGACCACCGAGCACGGGCGCTCGAACCTGATCCGCTTCGACGCCGCGACCGGCGCCCGCGATCCGGTCACCACCGGTGATCACGCGGTGCTGGCCTACACCGCCACGCCGGACGCGAAGACCTTCGCGCTGACCATCGGGGACCCGACCCACCTCCCCGATCTCTACGCGCTCGACGCCCGGACCCGGAAGCTCACCCAGCTGACCCGCGTCAACGATTCGCTCTTCTCGCAGCTCGAGCTCTCGACTCCGGAAGACTTCTGGTACCCGAGCTTCGACGGGAAGCAGGTGGAGACCTGGATCCTGAAGCCGCCCGGCTTCACGCCGGGGAGGAAGTACCCCCTGATCCTCAACATCCACGGCGGCCCCCACACCGCGTACGGCTACATCTTCTTCCACGAGTTCCAGTGGATGGCGGCGAAGGGCTACGTGGTGCTCTACCCCAACCCGCGGGGGAGCACGACCTACGGCCAGGACTTCGGCAACATCATCCAGTACAACTATCCCGGCGACGACTACAAGGACCTGATGGTGGCGGTGGATTCCCTGGTCCGGCGGGGCTACGTGGATACGACCAAACTGGGTGTCACCGGCGGCTCGGGGGGCGGGCTCCTCACCGACTGGACCGTCGGCCACACCCACCGCTTCCAGGCCGCGGTGTCCCAGCGCGACGTGGCCGACTGGCAGAGCTTCTGGTACACCACCGACTTCACGCTCTTCCAGCCGGAGTGGTTCCGGGACGCGCCGTGGCGCGATCCGGCGGACTACACCCGGCGCTCGCCCGTGACCTACGTGGACTCGGTGACCACGCCCATCATGTTCATCCTGGGCGACGAGGACCTGCGCGCCCCGCCGTCGCAGGGCGGCGAGGTGATGTTCCGGGCCCTCAAGTTCCTGCACAAGACGGCGGTGATGGTGCGGTTCCCCGGCGAGTCCCACGAGCTCTCCCGGTCCGGCAAGCCGGTCCACCGGGTGGAGCGGCTCGACCACATCCTGAACTGGTTCGACAAGTACCTGCGGGGGATGCCGATCACGCTCTACGATCAGCAATGACGCGATCGCTCGCGATTCTGCCGTTCTCGAACCTCTCGCGCGATCCCCAGCACGAGTTCTTCACCGACGGGCTGGCGGAGGATCTCACCGAAGCGCTGGCGCTCGCGCCCGGGCTCCGGATCGCGCAGTGGAGCTCCACCCGGTGGTTCAAGGGCCAGCACGCCACGCCGGCGGAGGCGGGCGGGAAGCTCGGCGTGAGCCACGTGCTCGAGGCGGGGGTGCGGCGCGGGGCCGGGGACGTGCAGGTGAGCGCGCGGCTCTTCGACGTGATCGAGAACGCGCAGATCTGGACCGGGCGCTACGCCCGGCCGTCGTCCGAAATGCTCCTGCTCCGCGGCGAGCTGATCCGCGGCACCATCGAGGGTCTGGGCGTGGAGGTGCCGCCCGCGGAGCGGCGGCGGGTGGAGCGGATCCCCACCGCGAGCGCGCGCGCCTACGAGCTCTACCTCGAGGCCCACGAATTCGCCGCGCACCTGCTGCGGCGGAGCCAGGAGTCGGCGCTCGATCTCTTCCAGCAGGCGGTGACGGCGGACCAGCGCTTCGCGGAAGCGCACGCGGGGGTGGCGGTGTGTCACGCCATGATCTTCCAGTACTGGGATTCGAGCGCGGCGCAGGTCGCCGCGGCGGAGGAGGCGAGCGCCAGAGCCCTGGCCATCGCGCCGGAGCTGGCCGAGGCGCGCTTCGCGAGGGGCTTGGCGCTGTCCCTGGGCAAGGATTACGACGCGGCGGAACAGGAGTTCGCGGCGGCGATCGCGGCCAAGCCGGCCTATTACGACGCCCACTACTTCCTGGCGCGCACCTGCCGCACCCGCGGGCGGCTGGAGGACGCGGCGCGCTGGTTCGAAGCGGCATCGCGGCTCCGCCCCGAGGATTACCAGTCCCGGCAGCTCCTGGCCAGCGTGTACGTGGGCCTGGGACGCCCCGACGACGCGAAGGCGATCCAGGTGGAGTCGCTGGAGCTCGCGCGGCGGCACCTGGAGCGCTATCCCGACGACGCGCGCGCGCTCTACCTCGGCGCCGGCGCCCTCGCCTCCATCGGCGACTCGACCCGGGCGCGGGAGTGGGCCAAGCGCGCGCTGGCCATGGACCCGGACGATTCCGCCGTGCTCTACAACGTGGCCTGCGCCTACGCCATGCTCGGTCTCCACGACTCGGCGATCGACTGCCTGGAGCAGGCGCTCGCGAACGGCTTCGGGCACTGGGAATGGATCGAGCACGACTCGGATCTCGACTCGCTCCGCAAGCATCCCCGCTTCGAGGCGCTGGCGGCGAAGCGGTGACACCTTTGCCTGACGCCCGCGCACAACGTATTCTGTCTGGAGATCTTGTTCCTCGACGTCGGGATTCTCGACGTCGTCCGATTAGCGCGACCGTGGCGGAACTGGCAGACGCGCAGGACTTAGAATCCTGTGGGGCAACCCGTGGGGGTTCGACTCCCTCCGGTCGCATGTGACGATCCCCTGGCATACCTTCGGCGACATCGCGCTCAGGACCACCGTCGTCTACGGCGCGCTCCTGGTCGGCCTCCGGCTCACCGGCACCCGCCAGCTGGGCCAGATGTCGGTCTTCGACTTCGTCCTCCTCCTGATCATCGCCAACGCGGTGCAGAACGCCATGGTGGGACCCGATACCAGTCTCCTGGGCGGGCTGGTCGCGGCGGCGGTCCTCCTGGTGTGGCACGGGGTGATCGATCAGGCGCGGCGGCGCTCGCGCCGGGTGTCACGGCTCATCGCCGGAGAAGGGATCATGCTGATCCACCGCGGGGTGATTCTGCACGAGCACTGCACCCGCTCCGGGATCACCCAGGACGAGCTGCTGCAGGCGCTGCGCGAGCACGGCGTGCCGTCCCTCGCGGACGTGCGCCTCGCCGTGCTCGAGCCCGACGGCGCGATCAGCGTGATCCGGAACGACGACGTCGTGCCGGGCCACCGCCCCCACCACCGGATCCGGTCGCTCAAGCGACCGGAGTAGTCTCCCCGCCGGTCAGCCGCCGGACTTGGGGGGCCGGATCTCTCCCGATCCCGGCGTCACCGCCGCGAGCTTCGCGGCCCTGAGCGCCGAATTCACCGCCGCGAGATCGCGGTCGAGCGCCCCCTGCACCAGCAGCAGCGCGCGCTGGATGTCGGGCGCGAAGTACTGGAACACCTGCCGGTCGGCCGCGGTGGGCGGGTAGTCCCCGCCCCCCGCCACGAAGAGCAGCGTGGAGAGCCGCTCCGCCGCGCGCGGCGGGAAGACCAGGTTGTCCTCGTCGGCGCGCAGCCGGGTCTGATACAGCGAATCCTCGAGGCCGCGGAGCTTGCCCCACAGGGCCTGCGCCTGGGTGCGCGCGGCGCCTTTCGCCGGAAGCGCGGCGAGCCGGTCCTCGAGCTGAGCCCGCGCGTTGCGGAGCCGGACGATGGCCCGCGTCACCGCGTTCACCGTGTCCCGCACCTGCTCCAGGAACGCGAACTGCTCCCGCAGGTCGGCGGCGCTCGCGGACGAGCGCGGGTCGGCGAGCAGGTGGAAGCTCTCGGTCTGGTCGGCGCCCGCCGCCCGGAACCGCACCTGGTAGCCGCCGGGGAGCGCGAGCGGACCCTGGGTCGCGATGTCCATATTGCCCCAGAAGTTCTGCGCGTCCGGGTAGTGCATGTCCCACACGAAGAGGTTCATCCCCGGCTTGTTCGGCACCCGGGGCGCCGCGGGGGGCCGGTGCGGCCACGGCTTGTTCTCGTCGGTGAGGGTGTCCGCGAAGAGGGTGCCGAGGATGCTGTCCCGCTTGGTGGAGTCGGTCACGCCGGCCTTGGTGAGCGAGTCGGTGCGCCAGTGCTTGAGGCTGTCGGTGCGGGTCGAGTCCACCGCGGTGAGCGAATCCTGCTTCGAGGTGAAGCTCCGGATGACGTGACCCGCGGAATCGAGCACGTCGATCGCCACCTCCTGATTCTTGCCCTTCAGCCAGTAGTAGAACATCGCGCCGGAGGGCGGGTTCTTGCCCACCGGATGCGCGGCCGAGCTGAAGTCGCCGCCCCACTCCACCCGGTAGGCGTCGCGGGGCTTGAAGAGCTGGGCCTCGGCCGCCACCGACGCGGGGGTCATCTGCTCCAGGGTCGAGATGTTGTCGAGGATCCAGAAGGAGCGGCCGTGAGTCGCCGCGATCAGATCGCCTTCCTTGATGGCGAGGTCGTGCACCGGAACGATCGGCAGGTTGCGGCGCAGGGTCTGCCAGTGCTGGCCGTCGTCGAAGGAGACGTACACGCCGCGCTCGGTGCCCGCGAAGAGCAGGCCCTTGCGCACCGGGTCCTCGCGCACCACCCGCACGAACTCGGTCGCCGGAATCCCGGTCACCAGCTTGGTCCAGGTGGCGCCGTAGTCCGTGGTCTTCCAGATGTAGGGCGCGTAGTCCTCGAGCTGGTACCGGTTGGCCGCGACGTACGCGGTGCCGGCGTCCCAGTGCGACGCTTCGATGATCGACACCCGGGTGAAGTCGCCGAAGTCCCTGGGCGTCACGTTGGTCCAGGTCTTGCCGCCGTCCCGGGTCACGTTGAGCAGTCCGTCGTCGGACCCGGTCCAGATCACGCCCGCCTGCACCGGCGACTCGTCGATCGCGAAAATCGTCGCGTAGTACTCGGCCGTGGTCTGATCGAGCGTGATGGGACCGCCGGACGGCCCCATCGTCCTGGGATCGTGGCGCGTCAGGTCCGGCGAAATCGCGGCCCAGGTCTGGCCCTGGTCGGTGCTCTTGAAGAGCACGTTGGCGCCGATGTAGAGCGTGTGGGGATCGTGCGGCGAGACCAGCTGGGGCGCCGTCCACTGGAAGCGGTACTTGCCTTCGGACGCCGCGTGGCCGTCGGGGCTGTCGGGCCAGGGGCTCACCATCCGGAAAAATCCGGTGCGGTGATCGAGCCGGCCCAGGAAGCCGGAGTTGTCGCCGCCGAAGGTCACGTCCGGCGAATCGGGGAGCGCCACGATGTAGCCGGACTCGCCGGCCACGTCGTACCACTGGCCGCGGTCGATGCCGCCCGGCCAGCGCGAGGGCCCGCAGACGCCGGAGTTGTCCTGCTGGGCGCCGCAGACCCGGTAGGGGAAGTGATTGGTGGTGGTCACGTGATAGAACTGCGCGGTGGCGTAGTCCTGGTCGGTCCAGGTCTTGCCGCCGTTGAACGACACCGTGCCGCCGCCGTCCGACGACTCGATCAGCCGCTGGTTGTCGTTGGGCGCGATCCAGAGATCGTGGTTGTCGCCGTGCGGATCCTGGATGTGCTCGAAGGTCTTGCCGCCGTCCTTCGACTTGTAGAGCCCGGTGTTCACCGCCCACACCGCGTTCGAGTCCTTGGTGTCGGCGAAGATCTTCATGTAGTACCACGCGCGCTGGCGGAGCTTGTTCTCGGAGTTCACCCGCTTCCAGGTGGCGCCCGCGTCGTCGGAGCGGTAGACGCCGCCCGAGTCGGCTTCGATCAGCGCCCACACCCGCGAGGGCTTCGCGGCCGACACCGTGATGCCGATGTTGCCGAGGAGGCCCTTCGGGAGACCGGGGTTGTGCGTCAGCTCGGTCCAGTGCGCGCCGCCGTCGGTGGTTTTCCAGATCCCGCCGCCGGCGCCGCCCGAGGAGAGCGCCCAGGGCCGGCGCTCGACCTGCCAGAACGCGGCGTAGAGCACCTCGGGGTTCGACGGATCCATCGCCAGGTCCGAGGCGCCGGTCGAATCGTTCTTGAAGAGGACTTGGGTCCAGGTCTTCCCGCCGTCCGTGGTCTTGTAGATCCCCCGCTCCGGGTTGGGCCCGAAGGCGTGTCCCTGCGCCGCGACGTACACGATGTCCGGGTTCGACGGGTGCACCCGCACCCGCGAGATCTGCCGGGTCTCGGCGAGCCCGACGGAGGTCCAGGTCTTCCCGGCGTCGGTGGTCTTCCAGACCCCGTCGCCGTGGGAGACGTTGCCGCGGATGGCGTACTCGCCGGTGCCGACGTAGACGATGTCCGGCTTCGACTCGGACACGCCGATCGCCCCGATGGTGCCGCCGAAGTACTTGTCGCTCGCCGGGAGCCAGGTGTTGCCGCCGTCCGTGGTCTTGAAGACGCCGCCGCCCGTCGTTCCCATCCAGTACTCCATCGGGCGGGCCCCCGAGCCCGCCACCGCCACGGTCCGTCCGCCGCGGAAGATGCCGATCTCGCGCCAGCTCAAGGCCGCGAACGCGAGCGAATCGAAGGCGGGCGCGGCCGGCGCCGCCTGCGCGGAAAGCGCGGGCGCCGACGCCAACGCGAGGAGAACGAGAACGGGCGAAACCGAGCGAGCGGACACGGACGGACCTCCCGGGAACGGGGGATTGAGGGAGCCACGAAATGACAGCCCCAAAGCGGCGCTCGCAAGCGGGCCCCACGCCCCCTCTCGGCCCTTTGCGCCGTGGTTAGATTCTGGAGCGATGCCCGACACCATCGAAGTGAAGAAAACGAGCTCCGAGCCCGGCGCCGCGCTCCTCGCCGTGACGGTGCCGGTCCCCGCGGTCCAGGCCGCCGAGGACCGCGCCACCCGGGCCTGGCAGTCCCGCGCCCGGCTCCCGGGGTTCCGGAAGGGCAAGGCGCCGGTCGCCGTGGTGAAGAAGCGCTTCGCCGAGGACATCCGGCAGCAGGTGCTCCAGG
>Ga0079221_10000035_pt1 | contig 31291 bp, 29 predicted proteins | sample GAAS200_FD_75069 | JGI IMG/M metagenome (GOLD analysis project Ga0079221, IMG submission 75069) | Agricultural soil microbial communities from Georgia to study Nitrogen management - GA AS200 | ecosystem: Environmental > Terrestrial > Soil > Agricultural land | place: USA: Georgia | collected... | reverse complement strand
GGTTCATCAGTAGCTCCAGGTGACGGTGGCCGTCAGGGCGCGGACCGGGGCGAGGGTGCGGGGCACGAGATTGTAAATGTAATTGAGGACGTTCGAGGCCTGCACCCGTACCGCGACCGGACCGCGTTCGTATCCCGCGCGCAGATCGAGAACCTTGGCGCTCACCCGCGGGTCGGTCTCGTAAATCTCCACCCGCTCTTCGCGGCTCGAGAACCGGAAATCCGCGCCCACCGAGAATTGCTCCCACCCGTAGTCCGCGGTGAGCGTGAGGAGGTGGCGGGGGCGGAAGGCGAGGGGCTGGTCCGGCGCGGTGTCGTGCGCGAACTCGCGGGTGTAGAGGTAGGTGTACGCGAGCGTGGTGGCGAGCCGGTCGCTCCAGGGGTGGGCGGTGGCGGAGAGGTCGAGCCCGGCGAGCCGCGCGTGGGCGACGTTCTGGAGCTGGATCTGGAGACTGTCGTTCACCACCGGCTCGATCAGGTCGCGAACCTCGTTCAAGAACAGCGCGGCGTCGAGGTGCAGGAAGCGCACCGGGTCCGCCGCCGCGCCCGCCTCCCCCGACCAGTCGGTCTCCGGCTGGAGCCCGGGATTGGAGATCACCGTGTAGGGGCCGATCACCGTCGACGCGAACCGCTCCGCCAGCGAGGGCGCGCGGAACCCGCGGCCCGCGGAGAACCGCCAGGTGACGTGCCCGGCCGGCACCACCACGCCCGCCCGGGGCGAGAGCACGGCGGAGAGTCCCGCGCCGTCCACCGAGATCAGGTCCGCGCGAATCCCGGCCGTGAACCGCGCGCCGCCCAGGTGCCGCTCGCTCTCGCCGTACGCCGAGTAGGCCTGCTCGGTGTGATTCTTGAAGATGTCGCTCGTGACGTCGCTCGCCGACGCTTCCGCCCCCACGGTCACGACCCGGTCGCTGTCGGGGCGCACGACGGCCCGCAGCTCGGCGCCGAACCGGTCCGCCACGCTGAAGTCGTTGTTGCCGGGCTGGTAGTCCGTGAAGTGGGTGCGGAACCAGGAGCTCCGCGCCTGCCAGGTGAGCGCGGCCGAGGGCGTGCGTTCGAGGACCGCCGTGAAGTACCCCTTGTCGGAGCGGGTGAAGGCGCCGGTGTCGCTCTGGGCGATCATGAACGGCTGGTACACCTGGCCGCGGTCGTCGCACTCCGGCGGAGAGGCGCGCACGCACCAGGCGAGCGGCACCTGGTACTGATCGCTCACCCAGGCGCCGCTGAAATCGAGGCGCGTGTTCTGGCCCGCCTGCCAGCGCGCCTTCCCCGCGGTCTGCCAGTGATTCTGGCGGTCCTGCTGGCGGTAGCCGTCCGAGTGCCAGCCGCCGAGCGAGAGCCCGGCCGCGACCGCTCCCGCGCCGTAGGACCCCGCGCCGTCCAGCCCTTCGCGGTAGCCGGTGAAGTCCCGAAAACGCCAGAGGTCGAACGGCGGATCGGCGAGCCGGCCGAAGGTGGCGCGGAACCGGCCGTGCATCCCGTCGGGGATGGGTTTGGTGATGACGTTCACCACGCCGCCCAGCGCCGCGGAGCCGTAGAGCGCGGAGCCCGCGCCTTTCACCACCTCGACGTGATCCACGTCCTCCACCGGGACCAGGTCCCAGTTGATCCCGCCGCGGTCACCTTCGTTCGCCGGGACGCCGTCCACGAGGAGCAGAACCCGCGAGCCCAGTCCTTCGACGAAGCCCGAGGAGCCGCGGATGTTCACCTGGCCGTCGAGCATCTGCACCGCGGGGGCCTTGTCCACCGCCTCGTCCACCGTGAGCACCGCCCGGCGCGCGATGTCCCCGGGGGGGACGTAGTCCACGCCCGTGATCGCCTGATCGATCAGCTGGGGCCGCTTGGCCGCGGTGACGATCACCGGCGTGGTGGAGAGGGCGCTCGGCACCAGGGTCACGGTCACGGAGATGGAGTCCGCCGCCGGCACGTCCACGGTGTCCGCCCCGGCGAGGAACCCCACCCGCGCGATCCGGAGCACCACCCGTCCCGCGGGCACCGGGGCGAGCCGGAAGCGCCCGGCGTCGTCCGCGACGGCGGCGAGCGCCCTCCCCGCCCCCGTGGCCTCGACCCGCGCGTCCGCCACCGGCCGGCCGGCGGAGTCCCGCACCGTCCCGTTGATCACACCCGTGCCTTGCGCGGCGAGCGCGCCGGGGAGCAGGGCCGCGAGCGCGAAGGCGAGGAGCGCGCGCCTCACGGGCGCGCCGGCGCCGGGAAGTAGAACGACACCGGATGCAGGTTCGAAAAGTCCACCAGGAAGTCCACGTGATCGGTGCCGGTGCCGTTCACCACCACCACGCCCGGCTTGGTGGAATCCGCGGGGTCACGATAGTAACCGGCCTCGCGGAGGAGGGTGTCGGCGTTCTGCACCGTGAGGGTGCCCACCTTCTTCCAGACCGCGAGCACCCACTCGTAGCGCCCGTTGGGAAGCGGGATGGTGTAGAAGGACTGCGTGGAATCGAGGGGCAAGGTGGGCGGGATCAGCGGCTCGAAGGTCAGCAGGTCGTTGCGCGACTGCGGAAAGGTAGCGTACGCGACGACGTAGAGATGATCGGTGGAATCGGGGACCGCGCCGGTGAAGTGCACCGTGCCGCAGATGCCGACGAAGGACCCGGGACACGAGGTGGGGACGGGCGTCGGCGCGAGCCCCTCGTTGCATCCCAGGAGGCAGAGGGCGGCGGTCAGCGCGATGGTCCTGGTCCCGGGACGCGGCATCATGCACGGAATCTGCGCCTGCGCACTCTCGCGTCAACTTGACCCGCTTCCGGGCGGGCCCTAACCTTCGACTCGCGATGCCCATCTACCAGTACCGCTGCGCGGAATGCGGCCACGAGTGGTCGCAGCAGGAGGCCATGGCCGAGCACGGCCGCCGCCCGCCGGAGTGCCCCAAGTGCGGCGCGCGCGCCGCCGAGCCCGTGCTGTCCCCGTTCTTCGCGAAGACGATCCGGAAGAGCTAGCGCCACGTGTTCGATCGCCTGCGGGACGCGTTTCGCGCGGCCCTCGACGCGGCGGCGCCCCCGGGGGACCTGCGAGACCTCACCCGCCAGATGCGGGACGCGGTGATCGAAGCCAAGGTGGCGGTGCGGGAGCTGCAGGAAGCGCGGAGCCGCACCGAGCAGGAGCTGGCGCTCGAGCGCCAGCGCCTCGCGGACGCGGAACGCCGGGGGCGGCTCGCCTCGGAGATCCAGGATCAGGAGACGGTGGAAGTCGCGGCGCGATTCGTGAAGAGGCACCAGGAACGCGTGGGCGTCCTCGACCGGAAGCTCGCCGCCCAGGCGGACGAGCTGGCGCTCGCCGAGCGGGACCTGGCGGAGATGCAGGCCCAGCTCACCGCCGCCGGAAAGAGCCGGCCCGCAGCCGCGGCCGGCGGGAGCGCGGAGCGGGCCTGGCGGGACCTGGAGGCCGCGGGGGGGAGCCGTCCCGGCGCCGACCTGAAGGACGAGCTGCTCAAGTCGGAGATGGACCGCGCCGCCCGCGAAGCCGCCGCGGATCAGCAGCTCGCGGAGCTGAAGAAGAAACTGCGAAAGGAATAGGAATGCCCTGGCTCGCCCTCGCGGTTCTGCTGCAGCAGCCTTTCCCCACCGTCCGCCCCGCGGATGACCTGAAGCGCGCCCACACCTACAGCATCGTCGCCTACGATTCCGCCACCGGCGACCTGGGCGTCGCGGTGCAGTCCAAGTTCCCCAACGTGGGCGGGATCGTTCCCTGGGCGAAGGCGGGCGTGGGCGCGGTGGCGACGCAGTCCCTCGGCAACACCGCGTACGGTGACGAGGGACTCACCCTGATGGCCCTCGGCGCCTCCGCGCCGGAAGCGATGCGGATCGTGATGCGGAGCGACGCGCGCCCCGCGCAGCGCCAGGTGGGAATGGTGGACGCCCGCGGCAACGCGGCGAGCTGGACCGGCGACAGCTGCTTCGACTGGGCCGGCGGCCGCACCCTCGGCCCCTCCGGCGACATCGTGCTCGGGGCCAGGGGACAGATGATCGCGGGACACGGCTTCGCCGCCCAGGCGAACATCATGGTGTCCGACCAGACGGTGAAGAACATGGCCGACGCCTTTCAGAAGGCCACCGGGCCCCTCGCCGACCGCTTGATGGCCGCGCTGGTGGCGGGGCAGGCGGGCGGGGGCGACAAGCGGGGAATGGAATCCGCGGCTCTGCTGGTGGTGCGCAAGAATGCCGGGTACCTGGGCGCGAACGACCGCTACATCGACATCCGGGTCTACGACGACACCAATCCCATCCGCGAGTTGCAGAGGTTGTATCGTCTCCACCAGCTGTACTTCTTCACCAGCCGCCCCGAAGATCTGATCCCGATCACTCCCGACGTCGTGAAAGAGCTGGAGCCCATTCTCCTGGCCGAGCCCAAGGGTCAGACGCAGAAGTGGCTCGACGCCCCGCAGGGCACCGCGACCCCGAAGTTCCTCGAGGCGCTGGCGAACTTCATGTACTGGGAGAACTACGACGTGCGGGTGCGGATGGACGGCAAGATCGACAACGTGGTCCTGAACGACATTCTGGCGAGACGGAAGCGATAAACAGTCATCAGTCGTCAGTCGTCAGTTACTGAGAACTGACCACTGATTACTGACAACATCTCTGGAGATCAATGACCGCCCCCGCCCCTCGCGACTCCTGGTTCGGCCATCCCAAAGGCCTCTCCACCCTCTTCTTCACCGAGATGTGGGAGCGCTTCAGCTATTACGGGATGCGCGCCTTCCTCATTCTGTACATGGTCCACGCGCTGGGGTTTACCGACGGCCACGCCGGCTCCGTGTACGGCTGGTACACCGCAGGCGTCTGGGCCGCGGCGATCGTGGGCGGGATCATCGCCGATCGCTGGCTGGGGCAATACCGCAGCGTGCTCTACGGCGGGATCATCATCGCCCTCGGCCACTTCACGCTGGCGCTGCACGCGCTGCCGGCCTTCTACGCGGGCCTGTCGTTCATCGTGATCGGCACCGGGCTCCTGAAGCCGAACGTGAGCGGGATCGTGGGCGCGCTGTACGACGTCCAGGACGCGCGGCGGGACGCGGGGTTCTCGATCTTTTACATGGGCATCAACCTGGGCGCGTTCATCGGTCCCATCATCGCCGGGTACCTGGCCCAGCGCGTGGACTGGCACCTGGGCTTCGCCTGCGCGGGCGTGGGGATGACGCTCGGCCTCGTCCAGTACGTGCTGGGTCGCAAGCGTCTCGCGCCCGCGATCGAGCGCCTGGCACGCAAGCCGAAGCCGGTCGCGGCCGCGGGATCGCAGACCCCCACCGCGGGCGCGGGATGGCTCGACTTCACGACCGCCGAGTGGAAACAGATCGCCGCCATGGGCGTCTTCTTCGTCTTCGCCGCGATCTTCTGGGGCGCCTACGAGCAGGCCGGGTCCTCCCTCAATCTCTTCGGCGACCGCTACACGACCACCGCCATTCTGGGGTTCTCGTTCCCTTCGAGCTGGTACGTGTCGGTGCAGGCGATCTTCGTGGTCATCCTCGCGCCGGCGTTCGCGTGGCTCTGGATCAAACTCGGCAGGTACGAGCCGACCACTCCCACCAAGTTCGCCTTCGGGCTCCTCTTCGTCGGCGTCTCGTTCCTGTTCCTCCTGCCCGCGGCGAACGCGATTCAGTCCACGCCCGGGCTCCGGGTGAGTCCGTTCTGGCTCATCGGGTGCTACTTCATTCAGGAGCTGGGGGAGCTGTCGCTGTCGCCGGTGGGGCTCTCGGTCTTCACCAAGCTCTCGCCGGTGAAGATCGTGGGAATGATGCTCGGGGTGTGGTTCCTCGCGGATTCGGTGGGGAACAAGGTCGCGGGATACGCCGCCGGCTTCATTTCGTCGGCGCCGCTCCCGCAACTCTTCGGCGTGGTGGCGGCGGTCTGCATCGGCGCGTCCGCCGTGGCCTTCCTCCTGGTGAAGCCGGTGAAGCGGCTGATGGGCGGCGTCCACTAGCGGCCCGAACGGGAGGCCTTCGTCACGTTCCGTTACTTCACGCCGCCTTTCAGTTTCCGGTCGAAGAAATCCGCCGCGGCGTGGTAGGCCGTGAGCCAGTGCGCCTGCACCAGGAAGTCGTGCACCTCGTCGGGGAAGACGATCTCCTCCACGTCGACGCCGCGCGCCCGCAGGGCGCCGGTCAGGGTCACGGTCTGGGAGAACTGGACGTTGCGGTCGTCGTCGCCCTGGATCAGCAGCACCGGTGAGCGCCAGGTGTCGAGGTACGCCACCGGGGACGACGCGTAGGCGAGGCGCGCCACCGCCGCCATGCTCTCGGGGTCGTACTGATCGGTCCAGTTGCGGATCTCCACGTTCCAGTCGTGCACGCCGTGCAGGTCCACCCCGGCCGCGAACAGGTCGGACGCGCGCGCGAGGCCCATCGCGGTGAGGTAGCCGCCGTAGGACCCGCCCCAGAGCCCGATCCGCTTCGGGTCCACGTCGGCGCGGGACCGCAGATAGGTCCCGGCGCCCTGCACGTCGTTGTACTCGCTCCCGCCGTGGGCGCCGTAGTTCAGCGCTTCGCGGAACTCCATCCCGTAGCCGATCCCGCTCCGGTAGTTCACCGAGAGCACAATGTAGCCGCGGCTCGCGAGATACTGATTGAGCGCGTACGCGTTGCGGTAGTAATACAAGTAGTGCCAGCCCAGGAGCATCTGGCGCCGGGAGCCGCCGTGGAAGAAGACGACCGCGGGGCGCCGCTCGCCCGGCTTCAAGTCGCGGGGCAGGAAGAGCTGGCCGTGAATGGACATCCCGTCGGCCGCGGAGAAGATCACCGGCTGGGGCTCGACCAGCTGGGCCTCGGGGAAATCCCTGGGGATGGCCTGCGGCGCGACGTCCCGCGGCGCGGCGCCGCCGAGGATGATCGCGGGACGAGGCGGACGGCGCCCGTCGGCGTGGAGGATCACCACCGCTTTCCCGTCGCTCGTCACCACCGGCTCCCACTCGAGGCCGGTGCCGCTCGTGACCGCCGCGGGCGTTCCGCCCGCGACCGCCACCCGCCAGATGTGACGCCGGTCGATGTCATCCTGATTGGACGAATAGACGACGGTCTTTCCGTCCGACGCCGCCGCGACGTGCTCCACTTCGAAGGCGCCGGGCGTGAGCAGGGCCGCCTGACCGCCGCCTGCCGGGACCGAGTAGAGGTGGGTCCAGCCGTCGCGCTCCCAGGGGAACACCAGGCGGTCGCCCGCCCAGATCAGCTGGTTCGGCGCCACGATCTCGCGGAACACGCTGCCGCGCCCCGAGTCCGCTTTCCAGATCTCGCGGCCGGCGCCGGTCGCCACGTCCGCCACCCGGATGGACCAGGGCGGGCCGGAGCGGCTGGGCGTGAAGGGCCAGACCGGCGGCGCGGTGGGAAACCGGATGTAGGCGATCCGCGCGCCGTCCGGCGACCAGACCGGCTCGGCGTCGGTGTCCACGCTCGGATCCACGTAGCGCAGGGCTTTCGCCGCGATGTCGTAGACGCCGATCAATCCGTGGTCGTCGCGATCGCTGGTGAAGGCGAGCCTGGCCCCGTCCGGGGACCAGCGCAGCGAGCCGGCGCGCCCGCGCGCGTGGATCAGCTGCTCCGCGGCCGCGGTGGTGTCGATCCGGGCCCACCACACCTGGCCGTGAAGCAAGAAGGCCACGCGGTCACCCCTGGGCGACATCGCGGGGCTGTGACCCTCGGCGATCTGGCGCGGCGCGCCGGAGTCCGCGGTGACGATCCACAGCGCCTGCTCCACCCCCGACGGAAGGTTGCGCGGGTTCGGGATCTCGCCCCGGCCGTTGGCGTCGCCCCCGCGCACGAACACGATGCGCTTGCCGTCCGGGGTCCAGGAGAGATCGGAGATCTCCTGGCCGTCGTCTTCGGTGTAGCCGGTGATCTGGCGGCCGCGGTAATCCGGGGGCAGCGCCACCCAGATGTTCCGCGCGCCGCCCGCGTTGAAGACCCACGCCACGCCGCCGCCCGCGGGCGCCGGGGTGAGCTGATCCGGGAAGGGCGCGGAGAGCGCCTGCTCCAGGGTGAAGCCCTGCGCGGGGAGGCGCGGGGCCGGGACGGCGATCAGCGCGGTGAGGGCGAGGGAGACGCGGGCGAGACGCAGCATGAACGCTCCAGGTTGCGCGAGAGTGGCGGGAAGCTACCTTCGCACCGGAGTGGGTCAACCCCGGGGCGGAGGTGGACGATGACCAGGAAAATTGCCGCGGTGCTTCTTTTGGTGGGGCTCTGTCTCCCTTATTCGTGTTCGGTGCGGCCCATCACCGGGGTCTGGGACGACTGGGCCAGCATTCTGGGCATCGCGGTCCCGATGCTCTGCGGCATCGCCTACGCGGCGCACGTGCTCCTGCCGCCGCTCGCGCGGTTCCATCAGCGGAACGGCGCGTCGCTGCACGGACTCTTCCGCGCCGTCTGCCTCATTCTCTCCGGGTTTTACCTAGCGGAGCTGGTGCGGGGCGGCAACGCCCGGACCGAGAAAATCGGCGTGGTGGTGACCCTCGCCGTCTGCTACGCGCTGCTGCTCTGGCAGCAGGGACGCGGCAGCAAGGCCCAGCGGTTGCCGCTGCTCCTGCTCGCGATCTTCGGACTCCCCGAGGTGTTCTACTTCGCGACCGGGCTGAGCGGCGGGCTCGAGTACGGCGGCTGGATCGTGACCCTGGGGTGGGTGGTGGCGGTGGCGGAAGAGATCCGGGGGCTGGCGCGCGCCGCCCCGGTGACCCACGGGGGCTGACGCCCGCGACGGCGGCGGCGAGCGCCTTACATCGGCGCTTCCGCGAAATGGCAGGCCGCCCGCTGGCCCGGCGCCACTTCGCGGAGCGCCGGGACCTCGGTGCCGCAGCGGGCGTCCTTTTTCGGGTGCGGGCACCGGGGATGGAACGGGCACCCCGGCGGCGGATTGCTGGGCGAGGGGATGTCGCCCGCGAGCACGATCCGCCGCTTCTGCGCCGCGGGGTCGGGGATCGGGACCGCCGACAGGAGTGAGGTGGTGTAGGGGTGGCGCGGCCGCTCGTAGAGCTTCGCGGCCGGCGCCTCCTCCACGATCTTGCCCAGGTACATCACGGCCACCCGGTCCGCGATGTGCTTCACCACCGCCAGGTCGTGCGCGATGAACAGGTACGCGAGCCGCCGCTTCTTCTGCAGGTCGGCCAGCAGGTTCAGCACCTGGGCCTGCACCGAGACGTCGAGCGCGCTCACCGGCTCGTCGCACAGCATGAACACCGGCTCGACCGACAGCGCCCGCGCGATTCCCACCCGCTGGCGCTGGCCTCCCGACATCTCGTGCGGATACCGGTCCGCGAAATCCGCCGTCAGTCCGACTTCTTCCAGGAGCGAGAGCACCCGCGCGGCGGCCGCCGCGCCGGAGGCGATGCGGTGGATCTGGAGCGGCTCGGCCAGGGTCTGGCGCACCGTCATCCGCGGGTTGAGCGAGCCGTAGGGGTCCTGGAACACGATCTGCATCCGGCGCCGCAGGGCGCGCAGCGCGTCGGCGCCGAGCGCGAAGACGTCCTGGTTCTCGAACCGCACCGCGCCCGCGGTGGGCTCGAGGAGCCGGAGAATCGTCCGGCCCAGGGTGGACTTCCCGCTTCCCGACTCGCCGACGAGGCCCAGGGTCTCGCCCGGGAGGACGTTCAGCGACACGCCGTCCACGGCGCGCACCACGCCCTTCGGCCGGCCCATTCCGAAAAACCCGCGCTGGGCGGGGAAGTGCTTCACCAGGTCGCGGACTTCGAGGAGGGGCGCGCTCACGCGCCGCCCTTCCGCCGGGCCGGCTCCGCCACCAGCCAGCAGCGCGCGGTGCGGCCCGGGCCGGCGGCGGGGAGCGGCGGCTCCTCGGTGCGGCACTTGTCCCACGCGTGCGGGCAGCGGGGATGGAAGCGGCACCCCGCGGGCCACGCGGTCGCGGCGGGCACGCTCCCCGGGATGGCGTGAAGCCGCGAGCGCTGGGCGTCGAGCCGCGGCACCGACTCCATCAGTCCCTCGGTGTACGGGTGCGCCGGCCGCGCGAAGAGCTCCTTCACCGGCGCGCTTTCCACCACCTGTCCCGCGTACATCACCACCACCCGGTCCGCCGCGCCGGCCACGATTCCCAGGTCGTGGGTGATCAGGAGAATCGCCATTCCCAGCTCGCGCTGGAGGCGGTCGAGAAGCTCGAGAATCTGCGCCTGGATGGTGACGTCGAGCGCGGTGGTGGGCTCGTCCGCGATCAGCACCTGCGGGTGGCAGATCAGGGCCATCGCGATCATCACCCGCTGGCGCATGCCGCCCGAGAGCTGGTGCGGGTAATCGTCGGCGCGCTGGTCCGGCTCGGGGATCCCCACCAGGGCCAGCATCTCGACCGCCCGGGCGCGCGCGTCCTTCCGCGAGAGCCCCTGGTGCACGATCGCCGCCTCCGCCACCTGATCCCCGATGGTGAAGACCGGATTGAGCGACGTCATCGGCTCCTGGAAAATCATCGCGATCCGGTTGCCGCGGATGGCGCGAAGATCCCGGGGCGCGAGGGCGAGGAGGTTGCGTCCTTCGAACTCGATGAAGCTCCCGGGAAGGATGTGGCCCGGCGGCTCCGGGATCAGCCGCAGAATGGAGAGCGAGGTGACCGTCTTCCCGCACCCCGACTCGCCCACCAGGCCGAGGGTTTCGCCGGGCTGGAGCTCGAAAGAGACGCCGTCCACGGCGCGGGCGGTGCCGGTGCCGTGCTCGGTGACGAAGTAGGTCTTCAAGTCGCGCACGCGGAGCAGCGGATCCGTCACGCGGTCTCCTGGCTGGGGTCGAGGGCGTCGCGGAGCGCGTCGGCCACGGCGTTCAGCGCCATGACCACGAGTCCGATCGCGAGTCCCGGAAACAGGGTGCTCCACGGCGCCGTCGCCAGCTCGCTCGCGCCGTCCGCGATCATGTTCCCCCAGGAGGGGATGGGCGGCGCGACGCCGAGTCCCAGGAACGACAGCCCGGACTCGAGCAAAATCACGTTACCGATCCCGAGCGCAGCGGAGATGACGATCGGCGCCGCGGCGTTGGGAAGCACGTGGCGAAAGATAACCCGCGCCGGGGAGGCGCCCAGCGCCCGCGCCGATTCCACGAAGCCGCGCTCCCGGAGCGAGAGCACCTCCGCCCGCACCAGCCGGCTGGTGGCGAACCATCCGGTGAGGCCGATCACCAGCACCAGCATCGGGAGCGAGAGGCCCTCCCAGAGCGCCACGATCATCAGCAGGATGAACATCCGCGGCACCGCGAGCCCCACGTCCACCAGGCGCATCAGCACCGCGTCCACGCTCCGCCGGAAGTATCCCGCGAGGGCGCCGACCACCGCCCCCACCGTGACCGCGACCGCCATCGCCAGCGCGCCGATGGCGAGGGAGATCCGCGCCCCGTACACCAGCCGGCTCCACACGTCCCGGCTGTAGAGATCGGTGCCCATGGGGTGGAGCAGGGAGGGGGCCTGGTTCTGGAGGCCGATGATGTCGAGCTGGGCCGCCGGCGCGTACGGCGCGGCGAGCGGGGCGAGCAGCGCGAGGGCGGTCACGCTCACCAGGAGGGCGATCCCGATCGCGGCCGGAGGATGCCGGAAGAACCGGCGCCACGCGGGCCGGCCCGCCGCCCGGCGCCGCAGCAGCGCCACCGCTGCGAGCCCGGCCGCGATCGCGAGCGTCACCGCGAGCCAGGCGCGGGGATTCACGGCGCCGGCACCCGGGTGCGGGGATCGGCCACGGCATAGAGCACGTCGGCGAGGAGACTTCCCGTCACCACCATCGCGCTCCCGATCACCGCCGACGCCGTCACCAGGGGATAATCGCGGCTGAAGATGGCGTCGGCCGCGAGCTTGCCCATCCCCGGCCAGGCGAACACCGTCTCCACCAGCACCGCGCCGGTGAGGAGGAACGGGAAGGCGAGGCCGGCGAGAGTAATGAAAGGAAGGAGCGCGTTGCGGAGGGCGTGGACCAGGAGCACCCGTCGCTCGCGCAGGCCTTTGGCCCGGGCGGTGCGCACGAAATCCCTCCCCAGCACCTCGAGCAGCGCCGCGCGCTGATAGCGCGCGGTCCCCGCCGCGCCCACCAGGCCCAGGGTCAGCGCGGGAAGGGCGAGGTGCCAGGCGCGGTCGCCGAGTTTCCCGATCCAGGGGAGCGCGGCGTAGGTGACCGGGTCCGAGAGTCCGCCCACCGGAAACCAGCGGAGCCGTTCGCCGAAGACCAGGAGCAGCACCAGCGCCAGCCAGAAGGTCGGGAGCGAGGCGATGAACAGCGTGACCGATCCCGCGATCACGTCCCCCGCGCGGCGGGCCCGCGCCGCCTGCCAGCAGCCCAGCGCGAGGCCCAGGGAGAAATCGATGACCAGCGCGGCGCCGGCGAGCAGGAGGGTGTTGGGAATCGCGCCCGCGAGCGCGGCGGCCGCCGTTTCGTGCCGCGAGTAGGACGGGCCGAAGTCGCCGGTGAGGAGCGCGGCGAGGTAGCGGACGTACTGGACCGGCAGGGGGCGGTCCAGTCCGAACGTGTGGCGGGTGCGGAGCAGGGCGTCGGGGTCCACCGGACGCCCCGGCGGCGGGAGGAACGGCGAGCCCGGCGCCAGGTGAATGAGGAGGAAGGTGAACGTGACGACCGCGAGGACGATCGCGAGCGCGGCGAGCGATCGCCGCGCGAGCCACGCCCCCACTACCGCTCCAGCCGGTCCCGGGCGATCAACCGGTCCCCGGGGATCCTCCACAGCCGGATCAAGGCCCACCACGCGTCGGGGCGGATCACGACGCCCGCCACGCGCCGGTGCACCGCGGCGATGTTGTCCGGCGCGTAGAGCCAGATGCCCGCCGCGTCGGAGTTCAGGACCTGCATCGCCCCCCGCCAGGCGCGCGCCGCCTGCGGCCTGGTCTTCGAGCTCTCGGCCTGCGCCAGGAAGCGCTCGAAGTCGGCGTTGTAATAGCGACCCCAGTTGGAGCGGCCGAACCCCTCGCGGGTCCAGGTCTGCGCGATGCCGGAGGAGGGACTGGGATCGGTGTTCCACGACGCCAGCACCGCGTCGAACTGCCCGGTGCGCGCCCGGGTGTCCAGCACGTTGGGCTCGACCTCGTCGATCTGCACCTCGGCGCCGACCTTGCGGAACTGGTCCTGCAGCAGCCGCGCGTACTGGCGCCGGAGGCCGCTGGTGGTCGGCACCAGGAGGTGGAACGACAGCTTCACGCCGTTCTTGTCGCGGATGCCGTCCCCGTCGCTGTCGCGCCAGCCCTGGCGCTCCAGCAGCCACCGGGCGCCGGTGGTGTCGTACTTGGTCTGCGCCAGCGTGGTGTCCCAGATCCACCACATCGGGGTCATCGGGCCGGGGGGAACGCGCGCCAGGTTGCCGAACACGCTCTGGAGCAGCCGCGCCCGGTCCACGCTCATCGCGAGCGCGCGCCGCACGTCACGCTCGGCGAACAGAGGATGGGGGCGAGTGGTGTCCGCGGGGTCCACGAAGTTGAAGACCAGGTCGGTATGCACCGAGCCGCGGTACGGGTAGAGCGCGAGCTGCGGCGCCGCGCGGGCCCGCGCCACCACGTCCGGGGGGCCGAGGAAGGAAATCATGTCCGCGTCCCCGGCGATGGTCTGCGACACCGCCACCTGCTGGTTGCTGGTGAACCGGAAAATCAGCCGCCGGATGTGCGGCCGGCCCAGGAAGAAGGTGCTGTCCGCCGCCAGCTCGATGTGGTCCCCCGGTTTCCACTCTACGAACCGGTAGGGTCCGTCCCCCACCGGCTGGTGCCCGAAGGCGGCGGTGGCCCACTGCTCGCGCGGCACGCCGCGCAGGATGTGCGCGGGCAAGACGCGCAGGGCGCCGACCGCGTCGTAGAACATCTCGGGGTAGTGCTGGCGGAACCGGAACACCGCGGTGAGCGAGTCCCGCGCGGTGACGGCGCTGATCTGGCGCAGCGATCCCGCGTAGGGCGAGTTGACCTTGGGATCCACGTACGCGTCGTAGCTGAACGCCACGTCGGTGGCGGTGACCGGGGTGCCGTCCTGCCAGCGCGCGCGGGGATCGATGTGGAAGACCAGCGTCTTCGGATCGGCCCACTCCCAGGAGCGCGCGATGAGCGGAGTGAACGCCGAGTCGCCGAAGGTGTTGAGCGTGGTGTCCAGGTCGGCGACCTTCAGGAAAATCTGATCCAGCACCGCCTGCGACTCGCTCTGCTCGGTGATGGGCGGCAGCAGGACGTCCGGTTCGCCGGTGAGCGCCACCACCAGGGTGCCGCAGTAGTCGCCGCTGCATCCGCCGCGGGGCCGGCACGCCGACGCGAGCGCCAGCAGCGCGGCCGCCGCGGTCCACACGATCCGTCTCATGTCGCCTAACATTCCACCGCCGGGCTAGCGGCGCCAGGTCCAGTGGGGGTCGGCAAAACGGCGCTGGTCGGACGGCGCGATGGTCGGATACTCGGAAAGCGGCGCCAGTGCTTTCCATTGAGCGATGATGGCCTCACTCACTTCCCGAAACGAAACGCTCCGCCCCAGCGCGGCCGCGAGCGTGGTCTCCCTGACCGTTGACGGCGGACGGCCAACGGCCGCCGGCTGGCGGTTGATGGCCGCCACCACGTCCTGTGTGCCGTCGAGCAGGATCGAGCCGTGCTGCAGCAGCGCGCCCCGCTCCCGGACCTGGGCCGAGCCGATCACTTTCTTTCCGTCCACCAGCACCTCGCCGCCCGCGGCGCTCGAGAAACACGCGCCCGCCCCCTGGTCGAGAGCCACCTCTCGCCGACGCGGAGCCAGCGTGGCCCGGGCGCCGAGGGCCGTGAGGGCGCGCGCCAGGCGCTCGTGAATCGCGCAGTAGCTCTCGGCGAGCGATCCCAGGGCGCCGGCCGGCGCCGCCACCGCGTAGGTGACTTCGTGCTGGTGCCACACCGCGCGGCCGCCGGTCGGCCGCCGCACCACGTCCATCCCGCGGCGCTCGATCTCCACGCGGTCGTAGCGGGTGAGGGCGGGCTCGTTGCGTCCGAAGGAGAGGCAGGGCGGGTCCCAGCGGTAGAGCCGGAGGAACGCGCGGCCGGTGCGGGCCGCTTCCTCGAGCAGGGCGGCGTCCGCGGACATGTTCGACGCGCCGGACCGGGGCGCGGACTCGAGGAGGAGGTGCCACGCTAGCGGCAAGGCGACCGCCGGTGCTTCAGTCCGCCGCTTCCGCGTAGCTCTCCACCGGCGGGCACACGCAGATGAGGTTGCGGTCCCCGTAGGCGCCGTCCACCCGGCCCACCGGCGGCCAGATCTTGTGCTGGCGCGTCGCGGCGGACGGGAAGGCCGCCCGTTCCCGAGAGTAGGGCCGGTCCCAGCGGTCGGCGACGAGATCGGCGAGGGTGTGCGGCGCCCGTTTCAGCACGTTGTTGTCGCGGGGCACCTTGCCGTCCTCCACTTCGCGGATCTCTTCCCGGATCGCGATCAGCGCGTCGCAGAAGCGGTCGAGCTCCGCCCTGGGCTCGCTCTCGGTCGGCTCCACCATCATGGTGCCGGGCACCGGGAACGAAATGGTGGGCGGGTGGAATCCGTAATCGATGATGCGCTTCGCGATGTCCTCGACCTCGATCCCCGCGGACGCCTTGAAGGCGCGCGGATCGATGATGCACTCGTGGGCGACGAGCCCTTTCTCCCCTGCGTACAGCAGGCCGTAGTGTCCCGCCACCCGCCGCGCCACGTAGTTCGCGGAGAGAATCGCGACCTTGGTGGCGTCGGTGAGCCCGTCGGGCCCCATCATGGCGATGTAGGCGTAGGAGATCGGCAGTATGGACGCGCTCCCCCACGGCGCCGACGACACCGTGCCCGCGCCCTGGGGATGTCCCAGGTTCACCAGCGGATGCTGGGGCAGGAAAGGCACGAGATGCGGCGCGACCGCGATCGGGCCCATGCCGGGTCCGCCGCCGCCGTGCGGGATGCAGAAGGTCTTGTGCAGGTTCAGGTGGCAGACGTCGGCGCCGATGTCGCCGGGGCGGCAGAGCCCCACCTGCGCGTTCAGGTTGGCGCCGTCCATGTAGACCTGGCCGCCGCACTGGTGCACCGCGCGGCAGATGTCCTTGATGGCCGATTCGAACACGCCGTGGGTCGAGGGATAGGTGACCATCAGCGCCGCCAGCTGAGCCTGGTGCTCTTTCGCCTTGGCCTTGAGGTCCGTGACGTCGATGTTGCCCTTGGCGTCGGTTCTCACCACCACCACCTTGAGCCCCGCCATCACCGCGCTCGCGGGATTGGTGCCGTGAGCCGACTGGGGAATCAGGCAGACGTCGCGGTGCGCCTGGCCCTGCGCTTTCTGATAGGCGCGGATGACGAGGAGCCCCGCGTACTCGCCCTGCGAGCCCGCGTTGGGCTGCAGCGAGACGCCCGCGAAGCCCGTGATCTCCGCCAGCCAGGTCTCGAGGCGCCGGAACAGCTCGGCGTATCCCTGCGCCTGCTCCACCGGCGCGAAGGGATGCAGGCGCCCGAACTCGGCCCAGGTGACGGGAATCATCTCCGCGGTCGCGTTCAGCTTCATGGTGCAGGAGCCCAGCGGGATCATCGCCGAGGTGAGGGAGAGATCGCGGTCCTCGAGCTGCTTCAGGTAGCGGAGCATCTCGGTTTCCGACCGGTGCCGGTGGAAGACCGGGTGGGTGAGATACGGCGAGGTGCGGGCCAGCGCGGCGGGGATCGCGGACTTGGCCTGCGCCAGCTCGTCCAGGTCGGGGGCGCGGCGGCCCGCCGCGAGAATGTCGAGCAGGGCGCGCACCTCGTCGGCGCCCACCGTTTCGTCCAGCGCGATCGCGATGCGGGTCGCGGAGAGGGCCCGGAGGTTCACCCGCCGCTGGCGCGCCGCGGCGTGGATCTTGGTCGCCGTCGCCGCGTCGGTCTCGAGCGCGATGGTGTCGAAGTACGCGGTGTGCACCACGCGGTAGCCCAGGCGCTGCGCGCCCGCCGCGAGGATGGCGGTCAGGCGGTGCAGCCGCTCCGCGATCGCCTTCAACCCCTCGGGCCCGTGGTAGACCGCGTACATCCCGGCGGTCACGGCAAGGAGCACCTGCGCGGTGCAGATGTTGCTCGTCGCCTTGTCGCGCCGGATGTGTTGTTCGCGGGTCTGCAGCGCCATCCGGAGGCCGGGGCGGCCCTCGGCGTCCCTCGAGACGCCGATGATGCGGCCCGGCAGGTGGCGCTTGAAGTCCTCCCGGGTCGCGAAGAACGCGGCGTGCGGCCCGCCGTAGCCCAGAGGCACGCCGAAGCGCTGGGAGTTCCCGATGGCCACGTCCGCGCCCCATTCCCCCGGCGGAACGAGCAGGGTGAGGGCCAGGAGATCGGTGGCGGCGGTGAGGATGGCGCCCGCGGCGTGCGCCTTCTCGGCGAGCGCGCGGAAATCGGTGATGCGCCCGTCGGTCGCGGGATACTGCACCAGCGCGCCGATCACTCCCGCGCCGAACGCGAAGCCCGCCGGATCGCCGACCCGGATCTCGATGCCGCGCGCCGCGGCGCGGGTGCGCACCACGGCGATGGTCGGCGGGTGGCATCCCTCGTCCACCAGGTAGACCGGCTTCCCCTCGTGGGTGACGGCCGCCTCGGTCATGTGCATCGCTTCCGCCGCGGCCGTGCCTTCGTCGAGCAGGGACGCGTTCGCCACCGGGAGGCCGGTCAGGTCGGCAACCATGGTCTGATAATTGAGGAGGGCTTCGAGCCGCCCCTGCGCGATCTCGGCCTGGTAGGGCGTGTACGCGGTGTACCAGCCGGGATTCTCGAGGATGTTGCGGAGAATCACCGGCGGGGTGAGGCAGTCCGAGTAGCCCTGGCCCAGGTAGGACCGGAAGACCTCGTTCTTCCCGGCGAGGGCGCGCAGGTCGGCGAGCACTTCGTGCTCGGAGCGCGCGGCCGGAAGGTTCAGCGGCCCGGGAAAGCGGATGTCCTTCGGAATCACGTCCGCGATGAAGCGGTCCAGGGAATCGTAGCCCAGCGTCTTCAGCATCTCCCGCTGATCGGCGGGCGTGGGTCCGATGTGGCGCGGGGCGAAGCGGTCGGGATGAGCGAAGGTCGTGTCGGGCATTGGCATGTTTCGTCGAAGCCGTCAGCCGTCAGCCGTCAGCCGATAGCGGAAGGCCGAGGGCTGATCGCTGACGGCTGATGGCTTCATTTCCCCACGTGCTTCTGGTATTCCGCGCTCCCCAGCAGCTGATCGAACTCGCCCGCGTTCTTCACGCGCAGCTTGATCATCCAGCCCGCGCCGTAGGGATCCTTGTTCACGAGCGAGGGGTCGCCCTCCAGGGCGCCGTTCACCTCCACCACCGTTCCCGCGAGCGGGCTGAAGAGCTCGGAGACCGCTTTCACCGCCTCGATGGTGCCGAAGGCGTCCATGCGTCCGAAGCTGGCGCCGACTTTCGGCAGGTCGACGTACACCACGTCGCCCAGCTCGCCCTGCGCGTAATCGGTGATGCCGATCTGCACCACGCTGGCGTCGGCGGTCTTCTTCACGTACTCGTGCTCTTCGGTGTAGAGCAGGTCGGCCGGGATGTTGGACATCGGATGGCGCTCGGGGTGCGGGTGGTGGAGTGGCGGCGAAGGTTACCGGCGCCGCCAACCCTTGTCAAGGCAACGGGTTAAAGTCCGGTCTTCGCGCGTTTCTTCAGTTCCTGAAACACCGCGCGCGCTTTCTTTTCCAGGTCGGCGCTGGTGCCGTCGTTCTCGATCACGTAGTGACTCTTCGCGCGCTTGCGCTCGGCCGGCATCTGGGACCCGATCATCCGGTCCGCGTCGTCGTTGGAAAGCCCGCGCAGGGTGCGCAGCCGGGTGCGGCGCACCGCGTCCGGCGCGTCCACCAGCACCACCACATCGAACTGCGCCGGATCGAGCGCCTCGAAGAGCAGGGGAATGTCGTTCACGAGGAGCGCCACCCCGCGGCGCCGCGCGTCCTCCAGCAGCTCGTCGCGGCGGCGCTGCACGGCGGGGTGCACGATCCCGTTCAGGGACTGGAGCGCCGTATCGTCCCCCATCACCTTGGCGCGAAGCGCCGCGCGGTCCAGGGAGCCGTCGGGCGCCAGCACGTCGGCCCCGAACCGCCGCGCGATCGCGGCGAGGACCGCGGTGCCCGGCGCCTCGGCCTCCCGCGCCAGCTGGTCGGCGTCGATCACTTCCGCGCCCCATTTCCGGAACCACTCCACCACGGTCGACTTTCCCGCGGCGATGTTGCCGGTGAGGGCGACGTTCAGCATCGCACCCGGAAGGCGGAAGTCGGAACGCGGAACCGGTTGGGGCGGGCGTCACTTCCGCCTTCCGCGTTCCACGTTCCGCGTTCAGAGCAGCGCCGTCTGATCTTCATCCGCCCTCGGCACTTTATGGCAGTGGCGGCAGCGGGCCTCGTAGGACTCCCGCCCGCCGACCATGATGGTGGGGCTCTCCCAGGGCGCCGGCTTCCCGTTCACCAGGCGCTGGTTGCGGGTGGCGGGCCCGCCGCAGACCACGCAGATGGCGTGAAACTTGTCCACGATCTCCGCCACCGACATCAGCACCGGCATCGCGCCGAAGGGCTCTCCGCGAAAATCGGTGTCGGTCCCGGCGAGGATCACCCGGACCCCGCGGTTGGCGAGGGCGTTGGCCACGGCGACGACCCCGTCGTCCAGGAACTGCGCCTCGTCCACGGCCACCACCTCGGAGGCGGGCCGGATCTGGCGCATGATTTCCTCGGCCGAGTCCACCGGGGCCGCTTCGACGGTCAGGCCGTCGTGGGAGGTGACGTGATAGAGGCCCGCGTAGCGGGCGTCCAGGTGGGACTTGAAGACCTGCACCTGCTTCCGGGCGATCACCGCCCGGCGGACCCGGCGGATCAATTCCTCGCTCTTGCCGGAAAACATGACCCCGGCGATGACCTCGATCCAACCCGGTTTGGTGCCGTGGAACACGTCGCCTCGAGCGCGCTGGGGCCGAAAAGATGCCGGTGGAGGGGGCCGGCCGCCGTCGGGGGAGAAGGGTAGCGGGGGCGGGGGTGGGGGTCAAGGAAGTGCCGGTATCTTGCGGATTTTCTGGGGATATCCCATAATAGTGCCGGTTTTGTAAGGGTTTTTGAGGCCCCGCTTCGTTTTGGGGCGTCGTTCCTAGGTTTCCCGCGTCCACGTTCTTTTACAAAGGAGAGCCCTGTGAACAAAGCCGAGCTGACCGCGGCGCTGGCGATGCGGACGAAGATGTCCAAAGCCGACGCTGGTCGGACGATCGAAGCCCTGTTCGACGACAAGGGCATCATCGCCGGCGAGTTGAAGAAGGGTGCCAAGGTGCAGATCACGGGCTTCGGCAACTTCGAGGCGAGGAAGCGCGCCGCGCGGATGGGCCGCAACCCGAAGACCGGCGGCGTGATTCAGATCAAGGCGTCGATCGCTCCCGCGTTTCGCGCGGGCAAGCAACTGAAGATGGCGGTCAACGGGAAGATGAAGTAAGGCGACAGTCGCATCGCGCTGATTACGGGCCGCCCCGCTGGGCGGCCCGTCGGCGTTTCAGGGGGTGGCCCCGAGGGCGACCACCAGCCCGCGATGGCAGTTGCGGCAGGTCACCTGCTGGGGGACGCGCCACTTCGCCGCCAGATCGAGCGACTGCTCGGTGCCGCAATCGGGGCAGACGCCGCGCGCGTCCTTCGCCAGCTCGCTCGTGCCCAGGTTCTGCACCGACATGAAGATCCCGAACAAGAAGAAGGAAGGGACGAGGAGGAAGTGCGCCACCGGAATGAACACCGACAGGAGCGCGATGCCCCACCACTTGCCCAGGGCCCGGAGCGCGCGCCGGGAGCGGGCCCGGCGGTCGAAGGAGACGACGGTGCAATGACCGGGCCCGGGGGGATCGCTGAAGCCGCGGAGCACGAACGCCTGGTTCCGGGTTGGATCGGCTGACACGGAGGCTCCTGACCGGAGAGGGACGGGCTCTACTACCGTGAAGTCGCCCGCGCGTTCCCTTCCGCCGCCGCGAACTTGTCGGGCCGGGCGGTGACCCGCCGGCCGCGGATCGAAATCCCCGACAGCCCGCGCACCGCGCGATCGGCCGCGCGCGCCGCGAGCAGCACCGTGCTGAACGTTTCCCGGGTCTCGATCTTCCCGATGTCCGCCTTGTCCACCTTCACTTCCCGGATCAGCGCGCCTACCAGGTCCTTCGCGCCCACGCCGTCCTTCTTGCCCACGTTCACGAAGATCTTGGTCCACCGCGCGTCGCCCGGCGCGGCGGGCGCCGCCGGCGCGTCGCCCGCGGGCTCCGGACCCCGGGACCGCGCGAGGAGCGCGGCCGCGACCTCGGCCGGCTCGAACTCGTCGAAGAGGGGCGCGAGCAGGGCGAGCTCGCCGTCGAGATCGGTCTCGCCGATCAGGGCGCCGAGCTCGGCGCGCAGGGACTCCGCGCGGTCCTGCGCCCGGTCCGCCGCGTTCGCGACGCGCAGCGGGGCGCAGGGTTCGGCGAGCGCCCGGGCGTAGGGAAGCTGGGCCGCCGTCACCAGCAGGACTGGCGTCGCGGTCTGCCCCAGCCCGGCGAATTCCTCGCGGGTGGGCAGGCGGGTGGCGACCACGGCGTCGCATGTGTCCGGCACCGCGACCGGTCCGCCGTTCCAGACGTAGGGGTGGCGCGGATCGAGCGCGTCGAGCACGGCGCGAGCGGCCGCGTCGCGGCGCCCGGTCGCGGTGACCACGTAGCGGGCGGGCCCGACCGGCCGGGCGGCGCGGCCCTCCTCGTCCACCGGCGGCGTGCCGACCACCGGCGCGCGATGGGCGTGGCGCTCGAGGAGCGCCTCGATCCCCCGTGGATTCCAGGTGAGGATGACGCGCCGGGCCTCGCCCGCCTCCGCGAGCAGGGTGTCGAGCGCGGCGGAGTCAGGCTCCGGCAGGGTCTCCGGCCAGGCGAGCACCAGCGTCGCCGCGGCGCCGAGCTTCAACGCCGCGCGCGAGAGGAGGGCCGAGAGGTCCTTGGGAGCGCCGGCGATGATGGGAGCGGCGCCTTCCTTCAACAGGCGGGTACTGCGGGCGAGTCCGGTGACCGGGTGGACGGGGTGAGCGGCGGGCGCGGCGGCGGCCCATTCGGCGGCGGCGGCCGGGTCGGCGCAGACGATGACCGCGGGTTCGCGCAGGAGATCCCACACCACGCCCGCGCACTCCGCCGCGGGAGGGACCACGACCACCACGTTCTTGCCGCGCTCCAGCGCGGCGCGCGCCGCCTCGATCTCGCTCACGTACCACCTCGGATGTCAAAGTGCGACTGCGTCGGTCAGGGGCGGATGGTAGTTTCGGGGACGGCAAACGGCAAGTCCCGCACCGGGAGGGCCTCTGTTCTCGCTCGTCGTCGTTCTCGCTCAGCTCGCGGCCCCGCACGGAGCGGTGCGGGTGGAGAGTTTTTTCTCTCCCGCCCTCGGCGTGTCCAAGCATTTCCTGATCTACCTGCCGCCGTCGTACGGGACGGATCGCTCGCGGCGCTATCCCGTCGCCTACTACCTCCACGGGTACAGCGGCAACGAATCGGACTGGGTGGCGCTGGCCGAGCTGGACCGGGTGGAAGATTCGCTCATCGCGACGGGGCTGCCGCCGCTGATCGTGGTGATGCCGGACGGCGACAACGGCTGGTACACCGACTGGGCGCGGGAGCATACCTTCGGCGAGTGCATGGCGGACACCGCGCTGTCCGGCCGCGGTACGACTTTCTGCACGGCGCGCCAGCGCTACGCCACTTACGTGGCGCGCGACCTGGTGGCCCACATCGACTCGACCTATCGCACCCGGGCCGACCGCCGCCATCGGGGGATCGCGGGACTCTCGATGGGCGGCTACGGCGCGATCACCCTGGCCCTTGCCCATCCCGACGTCTTCGGCGCCGCGGCGAGTCACTCCGGCGTGCTGTCGCCCCTGTACGCCGGGCCGACGCCGTTCGCGCCGCCGCCGCGTTACTACACCTCGATGGACTCCGTCGCGGCGCATTGGGAGGGGTTCTGGCCCAGCATCGGGCCCGCGTTCGGGAGCGACACCGGCGGCTGGTACGCCCGGGACCCCGCGCGGCTCGCCCGGCGGCTGGTGGCGTCGCGCCGACCGGTGCCCGCGCTCTCGATCGACGTCGGCACCGAGGACGGACTGGTCTCCGAGAATCGCGCCTTTCACGCCGAGCTCACCGCGCTGGGCATCGTCCACCGGTACGCCGAGAGCCCGGGCGCGCACGAATGGCGCTACTGGCGCAACCACGTGACGGAGAGTCTGGCGTGGCTGGCGGAGGAGATAGGGAAGTAGGCGCTCGTCTCTCGACTGGGAAGAAAGCGGGTCCAGGTCTAGATTGATTCACCACTCTTCTCTCGAGCGCCGATGACCGACGGCTTGTCGCCCAACCTCCAGTACCTCGAGTCCTCCGCGACGGTCGCGATTTCCCAGGAAGCCAAGCGGCGCAAGGCGGCGGGCGAGGACGTGATCGACCTGGGGGCGGGCGAGCCCGACTTCGCCACCCCGGCGATCCCCGCGGAAGCGGGCATCAAGGCCATTCGCGACGGGAAGACGCATTACCCCGCGAACGAGGGGATTCTCGAGCTCCGGGCCGCGGCCGCGAAGCATCTCTCGCTTCTCTCCGGCGGCCGGCCGGTGAACGCCGACAACATCGTCGTCTCCTCGGGCTCCAAGCAGTCGCTCTTCAACGCCTGCTTCACCCTCTTCGGCCCCGGGGACGTGGTCGCGATTCCCGCGCCGGCGTGGGTCTCCTACCCGCAGATCGTGCACCTCGCGCGCGCGCGGCCGGTGCTGGTGCAGGGCGCGCCGGAGTGGGGGCTCAAGGTCAGCGTCAAGGACCTGGACCGGATCCTCCCCGGCGCGAAGGGCCTGATCCTGAACTCGCCCTGCAATCCGACCGGGGCGGTGTACACCCACGCGGAGCTCAAGGCGATCGCGACCTGGGCCGCGGAGCGGAAGGTGTGGGTCATTGCGGACGAGATTTACCGGCGGATTCACTACGGGACCGGGCCGGCGCCGTCGTTCCTCGATCTGCCGGACGAGCTGCTGGAACGGGTGGTGCTGATTTACGGGGTCTCCAAGGCCTACGCGATGACGGGGTGGCGGATCGGGATCGCGCTGGCGCCGGGCCCGGTGGCGAAGGCGATGGCGGCCCTGCAGTCGCATACCACCACCGGGGCCAATCACCCGGCGCAAGTCGCGGCGGCGGCCGCGCTCTCCGACGAGCGAGTGGAGCAGGACGTGGCGCGGATGGTGGCCGAGTTCCGGAAGCGCCGCGACCTGGTGGTGGAGCGGTTCCGGCGCGACCTCCCGGGCGTGGAGTTCGTCGAGCCGCTCGGGGCCTTCTACTTCTTTTTCAGAGTGGACTCGTTCGGCGGGGCGTCGGGGACCGAGTTTTGCACCCGGCTCGTCACCCAGCGGGGCGTGGCGCTGGTGCCGGGCGCGGCCTTCGGAGACGACCGCTGGGTGCGGCTCTCGTACGCCGCCGCCACCGGAGAGCTCGAGAAAGCCCTGGACCGGATCGTGGCGTTCGCGAAGCAGCCTGCGGACTAGTACTTCGGCGGGCGGGTCGACAGGAGCTCGACCCCGTTCTCCGTCATCTGCGCGTCGTCCTCGATGCGCACGCCGAACTTCCCCGGCTGATAGATCCCCGGCTCGATGGTGAACACCATCCCGGTCTCGAGCCGGATCTCGTCGCCTTCCACGAGGTAGGGGACTTCGTGGCCGTCCATCCCCAGCCCGTGCCCCAGCCGGTGCGTGAAGTACTGTCCGTACCCGGCGTCCGCAATCACCTTGCGCGCCGCCCGGTCCAGGTCCTGCGCCTGGGACACGACGGGCTTGGCGGAAGTGATCACCGCGGTCTGGGCGTCGTACACCAGGTTGAAGACTTTCTTGAACTCGTCGGTGGGGGAATCGCCGAACCAGATGGTGCGGGTGATGTCCGACGTGTAGCCCGACACCCGGCACCCGCAGTCGATCAGGACCGGCATCTCGCGGGCCAGCCTGGTCGGGGTGGGGCCGCCGTGGGGCAGGGCGCTGTCGGGCCCGAACTGCACCAGCCCGCCGCCCGGTGCGCCACGGTTCTCCATTTCCCGGGACAGGATGCGGGCGACCTCCTGCTCGCTCTGGCCTTCCGCCAGCTGGCCGAACGTCGCCGCCATCGCCGCCTGGGTGATCTCCACCGCGCGCCGGATCAGCGCGATCTCGGCGGGGGTCTTCACGATGCGGAGCCGCTCGAATATCGGCGCGCCGTCCTTGTACTCCCAGGTGCCGATGCCGCTCTCGAGCTTCAGGAAGGTGTCGTACGCGGTGCTGGGCTCGATCGCGGCGGTGCCCCGGAACTTGGGTTTCCGCACCCAGTCCCGGAGCAGGCGGTAGGGATCCTGGGCCTCCTGCCAGGGCAGGAAGTCCGTGATCCCGGTGTTGGCCTTGAGGCGGTCCACTTCGAAGGCCGGGCAGACGATCAGGCCGGCCCCATCCGGCGGGAGGAGCAGGGCGATCAGCCGCTCCGAGCGCTCCGGGTCGTAGCCGGTGAGGTACGCGAAGTTGGTGGAGGGGGTGGCGATCAGGAGGTCCAGGTGCCGCTGCTGCAGCTCTTGCTGCGCGTTCTGCATCCGCCGGGTGAAGACTTCGGGAGTGAGAGTCGGTTGCTGGAGGACGGCGCTTGGTTCGAGGCGAGGGGTGACGAATCCGGCGGGCGTCCGGCCGGCGCCCGCCGCCACCGCCGCTCCCGCCAACTTCACGAACGCGCGTCGCTCCATTCTCGTCTGGCTCCTCTCTCTGGTCCCGCCTATATTACCCGCCCCACGACGACGCTGGAAGGCGTAGCCTCCAATGCACTTCGAAGCCCGCATCGAACCGCTGCGCGGCAAGCTGCCCAAGGCCAGCTACCACTGGGATCCGGAGACCGACATCCTGTCGGTCGCCTGCAAGGGTACCCCGAAGGCCACGGGATTGACCGGCACGGTGGATCTCGAGGGCGAGGACGGGTCGTTCGTGGTGCTGGACATCGCGGCCGGCGCGTTGCGCGGTCTCGACGTGGTGAGCTGGCCCGACGACGTGCGCACCCTCTCCTCGCTGGCCGCGCCGTCTCCCGAAAAAGAGGCCAACGTCGTCTTTCCCGGCCGCAAGTCCCAGCCCGGCGTGGCCGCGGTGGAAGTGGACACCGCGCTCACCGTCGAAAAGAATCCGGGCGAGTCGGTGTTCCACATCCGCATCGGCCGTGCGCGGCCCAACACCATCGTGCAGGTCGCCGATCTGGTCCTGGTCGAAGTGGACAAGCAGTCCCGGCTCGCCGGACTCTGGCTGGTCGGCGTGCCGCCGTTCCCGAACGTCGAAGCCAACGCGTGACGGACGGAGGCTGACGTGGACGAGCGGCTGCTCCAGTACGCCAGCCGTCTCTTCGCCGTCGAAGACCCGGTTCTCGCCCGAATCCGCGCGCGCCACGCCGAAGCCGCGCTCCCCGCGATTCACATTTCGCCCGACGAAGGGAAGCTGATCGCGGTCCTGATCGCGGCCATCGGCGCCGTCCGGGTGCTCGAGCTCGGCGCCCTCGGCGGATATTCGGGCGTCTGGATCGCGCGGGCGCTGGCGCCGGGCGGCAAGCTCATCACCGTCGAAAGAGAGCCCCGCCACGCCGAGCTCGCGCGGCGCGCCTACAGCGAGGCCGGCGTGGGCGATCGGGTGGAGGTGCGGGAGGGCGCGGCCCTGGACGTGCTCCCGACCCTCACCCCCGGATTCGACGCCGTGTTCGTGGACGCGGACAAGGAGCCCCTTCCTCAGTATTACGCCTGGAGCATGAAGCTGCTGCGGCCGGGCGGACTCCTCCTCGTGGACAACGCGTTCTATTCCGGCGCGGTCCTCGATGCCAAGGACGATTCGGGCGGCGCCCGCGGCGTGCGCGCGCTGAACGACCTCGCCGCGGCCGATCCGGCGCTCCGCGCCACCATCGTCCCCATTCGGGACGGACTGCTGGTGGGAGTGAAATCGCGCGGATGAGCGGCGCCTGGTGGGACGCGGTGGTGCAGGCCGGGGCGGTGCGGGCGTCCTTCGTGCCGCCCGCGGCCGAAGGCCGCGCCGCGGACCCCGATCGGGAGGTGTCCCTCGCCGACGTGGTGGAGGGTGACGAGTTGGGCATCCACGCCGTCACGCCCCGGCCCGCGCCGCGCGCGGTCACCTTTCTCGACGGCATCGAGCAGTGGAAGGTGGTCGGTTACGACGGCGTGACCCCGCTGGTGCGGGCCCGGGTGGCGGTCGCGGCGCGCCGGCGCGCCGGGGACCGGCGGCTCGCCACCCTGGCGGAGGACTCGCGGGACTTCGCGGTGGTACCCCTGGACCAGCTCTCGCCCTCCTGCCGCGCCGCACTCCAGGCCTCGGACGCCGACGTGGTCGACCTCAGGGAGGCGCCCGCGGGCCAGCCCGGCGCCGCGCTCGATCTCGCGCGGCGCGCCGTGGATACGGCGCGCGCCGAGCTGGAGAAGGCGATCGGAGAAGAGTGCGCCGCGGGTCTCGGCCCCGACGAGTGGCTGGTGGTGGACGGCCTGCTTTCGGTGTCGACGGTTCTGGCGCGGCACCCGCGGGTGCTCGGGGTCATCAAGAGCCACGGGGCGCAGTTCTTCGAGGGCCGGCACCTGGAGCGCGCGCTCACCCTTCCGGCGGCGCATCGCACCAGCGTCTTTCGGGTGCGCGGGGGGCACGCGCGGACCGAGGTGTATTCCTGGTATCTCCGGCTCTGGCCCTGGGAGGGGAACGATCTGCTCTACGGACTCGTGCGGGTGGAAGCGGCGCCCGGGGCGGGGGCGCTCGCGGGCGCGGACGCGGTGAGCGGCTGGCTCGCCCGCGAGCGGGCCCCGCTCTCCACGCCGGACGCGCGGTTCGACCGGTTGCTGTATCCTATACACGACGTGGAGCAGTACCTGCGCGCCCGCGCCCCCCGGGACTTCTTCCCCGGCGCCCGCACGCGGCTGCCCCGGACCGGGACATGATCGACACCCCGCACAGGACGCCCGTCGGCCGCGTGGTCGCGACCGAGCTCAAGCCCGCCACCCCGCATCAATTCAACTTCTGGACGGCGGTGGAGACGGCCATCGGCATCGGCGCCATCGTGAAAGTCGAGGGCGGAGGCGCGGGGGACGGGGAACGGGTGGTTTTCGGCGTCGTCACCGACGCCGTCGCGTACTCCGACCTCCAGACGCCCCTCCACGACGTGATCGGCGCCGAGGGAGACCCGTCGCGCGCGGCGGAGAGCGCCACGGTGCGCCAGGAGATCCGGCTCTGGACCGCCGCGGTCCTCAGGCAGGAGCCCGAGGAGCCGCTGCAGCCGGTGCCGCTCGCGGAGGTCTTCGTCGCCACCGACGCCGACGTGGCCCGCGCCCTCCGGATGGAGACCTATCTCCACTCCGCGCTCCCTACCGCGATTCCGGTCGGGCTCTACACCTCGGGCGGGCTCGAATCGCCGGTCTATCTCGACGCCGAGTTCCTTCTGGGGCCCGAAGCGGCGCATCTCAACATCTCGGGAGTCTCGGGACTCGCCACCAAGACCAGCGCCGTCGAGTTCCTGCTGTCGTCCATCTTCCAGACCTTCCCCGCGCACCGGGGCAAGGTGGCGGCGGTCTGCTTCAACGTGAAGGGCCCCGATCTCTGCTTCCTCGATCGGCCCGGCGCCCTGGACGACGAGGATCGGCGGCGCTACCAGCGGCTCGGCCTCGAGGCGCAGCCCTTCGAGCGGGTGCGCTACTTCGCGCCCTTCAAGGCGGACGGCGTGAACCTGAACACGCTGCGCACCCATCCCGACCTGGTGCACGACGTGGAGCCGCTGGTGTGGGGGCTCGCGGAAGTGCTCGACTTCGCCGAAGTGCTCCTCAATCGCGACGACATCGACGCCAAGGCCGACGCGTTCATCGACTTTCTGGCCGACCGGGTGATGGGCCGCAAGTTCGACGACGGGTTCGGCGGCGAGCACGAGGTGCGGAGTTTCGCCGACCTGGACCGGCTTTTCCGCGCGATTTTCGACGGGCTCGAAGCCGCGGGGGGCGGCCGGGGCGACATGTGGCGCACCCATCACATCGCGACGATCCGCAAGGTGCGCAACCGGCTCTCCAACATCTCGACCCGCTGCAAGGGTCTGGTGACGGACGACGGGCAGCCCAACGACCTTCCCTGGGGCAAGTTCGAGGACCGGACGGTCTACGTGGTGGACCTCGCCAACGTGGACCCGCTGGGCCAGGACCTGGTCTTCGCCCGGGTGGTGTCCAAGCTGCGCGAGCATCTCGAGAAGCAGAGCCTGGGCGTGGGGACGGTCGCGGTCTTCGTGGACGAGCTGAACAAGTACGCGCCGGCGGACGGGCCTGAGACCTACGTCAAGAAAATGCTGCTCGACATCTCGGAGCGGGGACGCTACCTCGGCCTGGTGCTCTTCGGCGCGGAGCAATTCCGGTCGCAGGTGCACCGGCGGGTGGTGGGGAACGCGGGCACCCAGGTGTTCGGGCGGATGGACTCGGACGAGCTCGCGACCCCGGGCTACCAGGTGCTCTCGCCGGCGACCAAGATCAAGCTGGCGACCCTTCCGGTGGGCGAGCTGATGGTGCGGCACCCGCACTTCACCCAGCCGATCTTCGTGCGCTTCCCGCGTCCCGCGGTGCTCCGCGGGCGCGACGGCATCGAGCGATTCCCGCCGGTGCCCGATCTGGCGTTCGAGGACGCCATCGCGCGGCAGCTGGTGGGGCTCGACCGCCGGGTGAAGCCCAATCAGGTGAAGGACCTGATCGCCGATCGCGAAGAGGAGGACGTGCGCCGCGCGCTCGCCGAGACCCGCCGCAAGCGCGCCGAGGATCCCTTCGCGTACTTCCGGAAAGCGCTGGGCGGGCGGGTGCGGCCCCAGGCGCCGCGGGAGCGGGACGGCGTGCCGCCGCTCAATCCCATTTCGGACGAGCCGTACTGAGTCCGATGGCGCGCCCTCGCCCGTGAAGCTCGCCCACCTCGCCGACCTGCACCTCGGATTCCGGCAGTTCGACCGGATGACGGGGCGCGGCGGCAACCAGCGCGAAGCCGACGTGGCCGAGGCGTTCCGCCGCGCGGTGGACGACATCCTGGAGCAGAAGCCCGATCTCATTCTCTTCGCGGGCGACCTGTTCCACTCGGTGCGCCCCACCAATCCCGCGATTCTGTTCCTCTTTCAGCAGCTGCAACGGTTGCGCTCGGGACTCCCCGACGCGCCCATCGTGGCGATCGCGGGAAACCACGACACCCCGCGCGCCGCCGAGACCGGCGCCATCCTCAAGCTTTACCAGGCGCTGGGCGTCGAGATCGTGGTGGAGCAGGCCAGGCGCCTGGTCTTTCCCAAACTCGATTGCGCGGTGCTCGCGGTGCCGCACCAGGCGCTCACCGGCGCGGAGCGGCCCGCCCTCCGGCCCGAGCGCGGTGCCACCCGCAACGTCCTTCTGCTCCACGGCGAAGTCGAAGGCGTGATCGGCCCCGATCGCAGCAGCGCCGAGTACGGCGGGGTGGAGATCCGGCGCGAGGAGCTGGGCCTCGCCCAGTGGGACTACGTCGCCCTCGGCCACTACCACGTGGCCCACGAGGTGGCGGCGAACGCGTGGTACTCGGGCGCGCTCGAGTACGTGAGCACCAATCCCTGGGGCGAGCTGCAGGAGGAGAAGGCTCACCAGCTCGCCGGCAAGGGCTACCTCCTGGTGGACCTCCCCGCCGCGCGCGTCGCCCTCCGGCACGTCGCGCCGGCGCGGCGGCTCCTCGACCTTCCGCCGGTGCGCGCTGCCGGCCTCACGCCCAAGGAGATCGACGCCCAGATCGCGGAGCGGATCACGAAGGCGAAGCCCGCGATCGACGAGCAGGTGGTGCGGCTGGTGGTGTTCGACGTCTCGCGCGCCACCGCGCGGGACCTGGATCACGCGGCGATCCGGGGCTGGAAGGCGCGCGCGCTCAACTTTCATCTCGACCTGCGGCGCCCGGAGGAAACCCGTGAAGTGGGGATGGGCGCGCCCGCGCGCCGCCAGCCCCTCGCCGACGTGGTGCGCGACTTCCTCGGCCGCCGCCCGCTCGACGCCGACCTCCCGCGCGACGAATTCGTGCGCCTCGGCGTCTCCTACGTGGAGCAGGCGGGGCGGATCGAGGCGGGAGACGCGGAGGGCGAGGCCTGATGCGCCTCCGCCGCCTGCGGCTCCAGAACTTCCGCCAGCACGCCGACACCGAGATCGATTTCGGGGACGGGATCACCGGCATCATCGGCGCCAACGGCTCCGGCAAGACCACCCTGCTGGAAGCGATCGCCTGGGCGATTTACGGCACCCAGGCGGTGCGCGGAGACAAGGAGGGCGTGCGCAACCTGCGCGCCAAGCCCCGCGCCTCGGTGAAGGTCGAGCTCGACTTCGAGCTCGGCAAGCACACCTATCACGTGGAGCGCGGCCTGCACACCGCGGCCCTCCTCCGCGACGGGCAGCC